>JAABUM010003549.1_pt1 | contig 18912 bp, 20 predicted proteins | sample 5559161 | NCBI WGS metagenome assembly JAABUM01 (sample SAMN10711868, study PRJNA513369) | rock metagenome | isolation source: Antarctica rocks | place: Antarctica: Victoria Land, Siegfried Peak nord | reverse complement strand
CCGCGCCGCCCGTCAGGAGGTCGGCTCGCCGCCATCGGGGCGTTCCACCTCGCCCGGGCATCGCCCGGGCACCCGGCCGACGGGCCGGTGCCCGGAGGATACCGAGCAAGTCAGACAGACTCCTAGCATGCCGGTCACGAGCGCGGCGGTCATATTGCCTGCCGCTATCTCCTTGTCATAGCGTGCTAGTAGCGCCGTTGGCGTCGCCGAGTCGCTGACGAAGAAGGGCGGCTCGTAGATGGCAACTCTACGGATGGTGGGCAGGGCGAGTGCCGCCTGGAGGCAGATGATGGCCCCCGAACTGACGCCGAAGACATCGCGCGTGCCCGTTTGTGTCAGGATGGCGTCCAGGTCTTCGCTATTCTGCTGCGCGCCGTTCCCCGCGCCAGACGCGCCGCTTGTGCCGCGACCGCGACGGTCGGGCAGGTAGACCGTGAAGGCATCGGCCAGCGCCTCGGCGAGTTGCAGGTGGCTCGCGGCAGACTCCATTGCACCGTGCAGCAGCACGACACCGGGACCGTGGCCGAGTTGGCGATAGCCGATGGGGGTGCCGTCTCGTGAGGTCGCGGAGGCGAGTGTGTAGCCCTCCTGAGCAAGGGCGGTCGCACGATCGTCGGCGAGCATTTCAGTTGCCATTGGTCGGACTCCTTTCTTTGATGACGAGTGCTGGGTTGAGCGTAGTTTGGAACGCGACCCTGCTATTGAGCGGTGGGTTGGCCCCGAATCGCGCGGGGAGCGTGTTCGTCATCCCCCGCTGGCAGGCTCATCCTCTTCGTGAGAATTAAAGGCGGTCGCAGCCTCCCGCAGCCACCGATCATCCCAGCACAGTCGGCGCGCGCGCAGGTCAGCGATTACCGTATCGAGCCATGCGCATTCAGCCACCAGGAGCGCACGCTGGTAGTCCTCTTCCAGCAGGAACAGGCGCGGCAGTTGGCCGTTATCACGCAGCTGTGCCTCGACCTCCGCGAGCGCAGCCCGCACCGCCTCCGTACGAACTTCGAGCTGTGCGCACGCATCGTCCGGTGTCAGCATCGTCAGGACCGAGATGCCGGCGGGGAAGTCGGGATACTCCGCGCCGGTGGTCCGCAAGGTCTCGCGGAGCCACTCGCGGGCGGTCTCCTGGCCCTGCACGGTGATCGTGTAGACGATGCGATCGGGGTGTCTGTCGCCGCGCACCGTCGCGTGGATCGCGATCAGCCCGAGGCGCTGCAACCGCTCGATCGTCTGGTAGAGGCTCGCGCGTTCCCGGATGTTAACGACGCGGGCCTTACCACGCTGCTGAATCAGCTGTTGCATCCGGTAGACATGCATCGGCTCCTCGCCGAGCAGCGCCAGAACGATTAAGCCGAGGGATGAGCGTCGTATCTTCTTCATAGTGAGAATATTACTAGTGAGATTATTACTTGTCAAGCAACTAGCGCAGATTTGTTCATTCCGGGACATACCAAGCGCAGCCCCGAGCGGCGGGGGTGCGCCAGACATGCGTGGCACCGTGCCATCGTTATCCGGGAAGTCATGCCGACCAACTGGGAATAGGGTGGAATTGCGCTACGTTGTATCCGACAAGAATAGCCACGCCCGGCTATTTATCTATAATCGAGACTGTCAATAGATCTTGATTATCGGTGTGCAAAAGATTATACTTGGTGTGTTGGAATGCGGTCGTGGCGAGCCAGTTGCGAGGGTACGATGAGTGCTTGGCGCGCTCCTGATCGCGAGGCGGCTCGGGCCGCAGGGATGGAGAGTACAACGACATGGAACGAACCCGGCGGTTGCCGAGTCGCAACGCGGAACAGATCCAATCCGAGATGGAGGGATTGTTCCGGGCGCTCGTCAATCAGCAGCGAACGATGCACCACCAGGTCGCGGGCGGCTGGCGTCCCCACCTGGAGGTCTACGAGACGAGCGACGCGCTGACGGTGCGCGCCGAGTTGGCGGGGATCGACGAGCACGAGCTCGATATCGCGGTGGAGGAGCATCTGCTCCGGGTGCGCGGCATCCGTCGCCGCGAGGAGAGCGAGGCGCGACGGGTCTATCATCAGATGGATATCGCCTATGGCCCCTTCTCCGCCGAAGTCTTCATCCCGTTCGCGATCGCGACCGAGGATGTCGAGGCGAGCTACGAGCACGGCGTGCTCCAGGTGACCCTCCCCAAGGTGCCCGCCCGCCGGATCATGCCACGGACCGTACCGGTGAGTCGTGGGCGAGTAGACGGAGTAGGCGCGGTAGGCGAGTAGCCCAGAAAGAGATCGGGTTCTCTTCTTCGCTCCTTTATCTACCGGCCTACTGGCCCACTTTCTCACGACCCATGACACACGACCCTTCGGCGCAGAAGCGCCAGGACAAGGTAGGAAAGAGTGACTGAGCAACACGACACAACGAACGACAACAGCCCAGGGCGGCGGGGTGAGGGCAAGGCGACGCAGCCGGTCCCCGATACGCTGCCGATCCTGTCCCTGCGCGGGACGGTGGTCTTCCCGCAGACGGTGGTGCCGCTGGCGGCGGGGCAGGCCCGCTCGTTGCGCCTGATCGACGAGGTGATGGCCGGTGACCGGCTCGTCGGCCTGGTGATGCAGAAGAACCCCGAGCAACTCGGCGACGACGTCAAGCAGGGCGACACCTACGCGATCGGCGCGATGGGCGTCATCCATCAGATGATGCGCGTGCCGGACGGCACCGTGCGCCTGGTCCTCCAGGGGCTGGAGCGGATCACGATCGGCGAGTTCACGCAGGAGGAGCCGTTCCTCCGTGCATCGGTGACTGCGCTGCCGGAGACGATCGAGGACACCCTGGAAGTCCAGGCGTTGCAGCGCAACACCCTGGAACTCTTCGGGCGGCTGGTCGGGATCGCGCCGAATCTGGCCGACGATCTGCTGACCGTGGCGATCAACATCGACGAGCCGCGCCACCTCGTCTACTTCATCGCGTCCAATCTGCGACTCGACGCCGAGCAGAAGCAGGCGCTGCTGGAGATCGACGCGATCAAGGCCAAGCTCGAAGAGCTGAACGCCCACATGAGCCGCGAACTGGAAGTGCTGGAACTCGGCAAGAAGATCCAGACCAACGTCCAGGAAGAGGTCTCCAAGACACAGCGCGAATACTTCCTGCGCGAGCAGTTGAAGGCGATCCAGAAGGAACTCGGCGAGTCCAACGAGCAGGAAGCGGAGATCAGCGAGTATCGTCGCAAGCTCGACGAGGCGAAGCTGCCGGAGGAGGCCGACAAGGAGGCGCGGCGCGAGCTCGACCGCCTGTCCAAGCTGCCCCCCGCCGCCGCCGAGTACGGCGTGATCAAGACCTACATCGAGTGGCTGACCTCGCTGCCGTGGAACACGAGCACCGAGGGCGAGATCGACGTGCCGAAGACGCGGCAGACGCTCGAAGACGACCACTTCGGGCTGGAGAAGCCGAAGGAGCGGATCCTCGAATATCTGGCGGTGCGGAAGCTGAAGGCCGACCGTGGCGCGGACCAGGCGGAACTGAACCGCGAGCCGATCCTCTGCTTCGTCGGCCCCCCAGGGGTCGGGAAGACGAGCCTGGCGCAGTCGATCGCCAGCGCGCTCGGGCGGCACCTGACGCGGATGTCGCTCGGCGGTGTGCGCGACGAGGCGGAGATTCGCGGCCACCGGCGCACCTACGTCGGCGCGCTGCCGGGGCGGATCATCCAGGCGCTACGGCGCGCGGGCTCCAATGACCCGGTCTTCGTCCTCGATGAGGTGGACAAGCTCGGCAACGACTGGCGCGGCGATCCGTCGTCGGCGCTGCTGGAAGTGCTCGACCCGGAGCAGAACAATACCTTCCGCGATCACTATCTGGACGTGGCGTTCGACCTGTCGAAGGTGATGTTCATCTGCACCGCGAACCAGCTCGATACCATCCCCAGCCCGCTGCGGGACCGGATGGAGATCATCCAGATGTCCGGCTACACGGACGAGGAGAAGCGGCAGATCGCCGAGAAGTACCTCGTGCCGAAGCAGGAGAAGGCCAACGGCCTGACCGACGCCGAGCTGACCTGGGATGACGCGGCGATCGCCGACATCATCTCCGGCTACACCCGCGAGGCCGGTGTCCGCTGGCTGGAGCGCGAGGTCGGGACGATCGCCCGCAAGGCGGCGACCGCGATCGTGGCGGGCAAGGGCTCGCCCGGCGAGGTGACGCCCGCGCTGGTGCGCGAGTACCTGGGGCGGCGGCGCTTCCACTACGAGGACATCGCCACCCGCACGGCGGTGCCGGGCGTGGCGACCGGGATGGTCGTGACCTCGGTCGGCGGCGACCTGACCTTCATCGAGGCGACGCGGGTGCCGGGCAAGGGCCAGCTGATCGTCACTGGGCAACTGGGTGACGTGATGAAGGAATCGACCCAGGCCGCGCTCTCCTACGTGCGGTCGCGCGCGGAGGCGTTGGGGATCGATCCGCACTTCCTGAAGGAGTCGGACATCCACATCCACGTCCCGGCGGGCGCGGTGCCGAAGGATGGCCCCTCGGCCGGCGTGACGATGGCGACGGCGCTGGTGTCGCTGCTGACCGGCACGCCGATCCAGGATGACGTGGCGATGACCGGCGAGATCACGCTGCGCGGGCAGGTGTTGCCGATCGGCGGCTTGAAGGATAAGTCGCTGGCGGCGTACCGGGCGGGGCTGCGGACGATCATCTTCCCGGTGCGGAACGAGGGCGACCTCGACGACCTGCCGGAGGAGATGCGCCGCGAGGTCCGCTGGGTCCCGGCGACGACGATGGACGACGTGCTGGCGGCGGCGCTCCCCGCGCTCGCCGACCGGCTGCACCCCACCACCGGTGGCGCGCGCCCCTCGGAGCGCAAGCCGGAGCCGATGGCGGCGGCGGGGCTGTAAGCAGCCCGTAGTCGGCGGTCCGTAGTCCGTAGAAAAAAGAGGCGGCGGGCGGCAGTCGGCAGAAACAAGAACGAGCGGGGCGGGGCGACCTTACAGTCGTCCCGCCTTTTTGCTTGCATTTTGGCAACTTGCCTTTGTGAACCATATGTACTTGTTGTGATAGCCATGACGGCTGATGCTGAGCAACTAAAAAATACGTGTACGTAGAATGATGGAATATAGTTGGATACTTCTATAGTAGCGGTAAGCTGTTGTTACAGATCGTCTTCAACGGCTGGCTTGATGCCGGAGGCGATGGATGCTTACCAACGCGCTGTACTATGGCGATAACCTTCCCGTTCTTCGTCGCTATGTGCGCGACGAGTCCGTCGATCTAATCTATATTGATCCGCCTTTCAATAGTAACGCGAATTACAACATCCTGTTCAAGGATCAAGCTGGCACCCGCGCGGCAGCACAGATCAAAGCGTTCACCGATACCTGGCGCTGGGATCAGGGAGCCAGCGAACAATACGACGAACTGATGGCTTACGGCGGGAAGGTCGCCCACGCGGTGCAAGCCTTCCGCCAATTGCTCGGCACGAGCGATATGCTTGCCTACCTCACGATGATGGCCCCACGCCTGATCGAGTTGCACCGCGTATTGAAGTCAACCGGCTCGTTCTACCTCCATTGTGATCCGGCGGCGAGTCACTACCTGAAAATCATCCTCGATACCCTTTTCGGCCCTGGCCGCTTCCGCAGCGAGATCGTTTGGAAGCGGAGCGCGGCGCACAACGACACGAAGCAAGGGCGGCAGCAGCACGGCCATATCCATGACGTGCTGCTGTTCTACACGAAGGGAGATGAATGGAAAGGGACAAAACCATATCAAGGGCGCTATTGGGCATATTCGCGCGCTAATATGGAACGATTCGAGCAAGAAGGCCGACTATATTACTCAAAGAACGGTAATCCCTCTTACAAACGCTATCTTGACGAGATGCCTGGCGTCGCGTTGCAAGATTGGTGGGGCGATGTGCGTCCGATCGGCGCGCAGGCGGCTGAACGGCAGGGTTATCCGACCCAGAAGCCCGTCGCGCTCCTCGAACGGATTATTGAGTCGAGCAGCCATCCCGGCGATATCATCCTCGATGCCTTCTGTGGCTGTGGCACCGCCGTCTCCGCCGCGCAGAAGCTCGGGCGGCGCTGGATCGGCATCGATATTACCTATGCCGCGATCACGGTGATCCGTAACCGACTCGACCGTGAGTTTGGCCCTGTTACCGCCCCCAAGCCGATCGGTGAGCCGGAGACGCTGGAAGATGCGGTGATCCTCGCCACTACCGATCGCTATCAATTCCAATGGTGGGCACTCGGATTGGTGGGAGCGCGCCCGACTGAAGAGAAGAAGGGGGCCGATCAGGGCATCGATGGACGACTGGCGTTCGATGATGAGGACATTGGCTATGTGAAGGAGATTATCTTCTCCGTAAAGTCGGGTCCGATTCCCGCCAGCCATGTCCGTGAATTGCGAGGTGTCATTGAGCGTGAGGACGCGCCGATCGGGGTGTTGCTCACATTCCACCCGCCTACAAGAGCGATGAAAAAAGAAGCGGTTGATGCGGGAACATACTATTCGCCGCGTTGGGGACGACGTTATCCGCGATTACAAATCCTGACGATCGCCGACCTACTCTCTGGCAAACGTCTCGACTGCCCGCCACTGAGTCAGGTCAACCGCACGTTACCCAAAGTGCAGCGGTATAAGCAAGTCGCTGATAGTTTCCAGCGGCCACTTCCCGGTGCAGCATTGGTCGATATGGGCCAGCGGGAGATTGCCGAGACGCTTGCGGGTGAGAAGCCGATCGCGCGGAAAAAGGGTCGCGCGGGGTATGCATAAACAAATGTAGATTACCTGTGCCTTTTAGTGCCCTCTCGCGTAACTGCGGGCCGCGAAGGCGAGTACGGCAAGAATGTCGTCGCGCTCCAGGTCTTCGTAGTCGGCGAGGAGTTCTTCGGTCGTCATCCCGCCGCTCAGGAGTTCGAGGATCGTCTCGACCGGATAACGCAGGCCGCGCACGCAGGGCTTGCCGTGGCAGATGCCGGGATCGATGGTGATACGGGCCAAGAGATCGCTCATCGGATACTCCTCGGAGTGCTTACGGTTCTTCTATGATTGTAGCAGCGTTCGGCGTTCCCTTCACGATGCGATACAAGACGAAACTGCCACAAGTGCGTAGTCCGTAGAGGACATGGTGGGCGGTAGTCGGCGGTCGGCAGGAGAAGAACGAGCGGGGCGGGGTGGCTGTAAGGTCGCCCCGCCCTTTTGCGTCAATGGCTACGCATGCATGGAGCGAGGCGATAGCTGATATTATCGTGCTCAGCCCCCGTAGCGCAGGGATGCTCCGGTCGGGTGTGTCGCGCGATAGAGGTCTATGGGGCGGGATTGCATCGGCAATGGGGCCGCTGTGTGACGTTCGTGGGGAGCAGCAGCGTGAAAGTAGTCGTCACCGGGGGCAGCGGCAGGATCGGCCATCTCGTCTGCCTCGATCTCGTGGCGCACGGGTACGAGGTGGTCAACGCCACCCGGTCCGCGCCGAAGCAGCCGCAGCCGGGAGTGAAGTTCACCCAGGCCAATACCTCGGACATGGGCGAGTTGGTCGGCACCTTCGCCGGGGCGGACGCGGTCATGCACATCGCCGCGATCCCGAGCCCGACGCGCTATCCCAATCAGGTGGTCTTCAACGAGAATGTCACAGGGACGTACAACGTCTGCGAGGCGTGCGCCGCGCTCGGCATCGGCAGCGTGATCTATGCGTCGAGCATCAATCACCTCGGGCTCGATTTCCGCTATCGCGACTTCACGCCCGACTACTTCCCGGTGGATGAGGAGCATCCCACCCGCGCGCAGGATCCGTATGCGCTCTCGAAGGTCGCGTCGGAGGAGATCCTGCATGGCTTCCACCGGCGTTGCGGGATGCGGACGATCACGATCCGCCCGCCCGCCGTGGTCATGCCCGAGCAGTACCAGCAACGTTTCGACATGAACCGCGCGAACCCGCTCAAGGCGGGCGGCTTCCTCTGGACCTACGTCGATGCGCGCGATCTGGCGACGATCTTCCGCCTCGCGCTCGAAAAGACGGAGTTGCAGGACGAGGTGATCTACGGGACCACCGAGGACGCCTGGGCCGAGCGCCCCCTGGCCGAACTCGTGCCGCAGTATTTCTCCGAGGCGGGCGATAAGGCCGCAGGGCTGACCGGGACCGAGGCCGGGGTCACGAACGCCAAGGTCAGGCGGCTCCTCGGCTTCAAGCAGCAATACTATTGGCGCGACATCGTGAAGTAGGCGACGGTGAGCCGGGAGCGGCCCTCAGTCCGGCGCGAATACCCGCCACGCTGGGAGGGCGGCGGCGCTGTAGGGGTGGGCGGGTGCTGGATGGACCCTCACCCCCCTGCCCCCCGCTCCCCATCCGAGGAGCGGGGGACTTCGTGGCGGCCACCTTCAGCCGAGATCGGTGTGCCTTTCAGGGGTAGCGGCCGCCCTCCGGGGCACTTTAGCCCAACGGCTCTACCACGCCAGAGGTCGCCGCGTGCGCCGGTGCGGCCCGCACCCCGGCTCGTGCGCCCAGTGGGCACCCGGCTCGCCACCCCGCTCCCGATCCGGGAGCGGGGCTTCGTTGTGTGCGTGGGCGGGTACTGGCTGGGAACCCGCACCCCCGCCGCCCAGCGGGCAGTAGCTCCCACCCATGAAGGGCGCAATGCCTCCGGGGGACCCGCCCAGCCGAGGAGCGGGGCCAGCGCCGGCGCTGGCTCCTCAGGCTAGCCTGACCACGGCGTATCGTCAGTGAGAAATCGTTGCACCGCCCCATGCACGCGAGCTGTGACGCCAGGAGATGAGGCCCGATCGCGGGCGGTGCAACGGCTTCTTAATGGCAGGGTCGGCTACGAGTCGCCGACGAACGTTATGAATAGGGACTACCGGGGCGATATCGCTTCGCCCCGGTAGTCCCTATTCGTGGTTGGTTGTCGCGGGGCGCTTAGGAGGCGGGAGCCGCATAGCTGCGGACGCTGCCGCCTTCGACGCCATTGAAGACTTCGCGGGCCTGCTGCTCCTGCTGGTCGGTCGCGGCGTGCGCGGTCAGCAAGATACGGCCAACCTTGACATGGCCCTCATACTCTTGGGCGTCGTTCTCATCCACGCCCTGCGCGGTGAGTGCGCCGACGAGGCCACCCGCGACCGCGCCGATGCCCACCCCGGCCAGGGTCGAGATGATGATGCCGGTGCCGACGATCGGGCCGATGCCGGGGATCACCATCGCGCTGATGCCGACCAGGAAGCCCGCAAGCCCGCCGAGCACACCGCCGGTCACCGCGCCAGCGGCGGTTCCCTCTCCGGCCATATCGTTGCCCTCGGCCATCTGCTTGACATCGGTCTTATCCTGCGCCACTACCGAGACCTGCTCGGGGGTGAAGCCATGCCCTTTCAGGCCGTTCAGGGCATCCTCGGCGTGCTTCGGGCCATCGAATACGCCGACAACCGTATGCCTGGTATTCGTCGGCGCGCTCGTGTTCGCTGCGGTCATTGATGCTCTCCTTGTGCTAACCAGTGAACCCTGGCGTAGCAGCTATCGGCGTCGCGCGGCCTCATAGCCGGTGCGAATCCGCTCTCTCAGACGTTCCCAGGCATCATCACCTGGCTGTGCCGATGCATCGTATTCGCGGCGCAGTTGGGGTTCGGCGGTCGCGAAATCCTGTTTTGCGTAGCGGGGATCACGACCAGCGGTGTATCCGGCGCGGTAGTGCGGCTCGACAGCGCCGAAGGTCGCCGCATTAGCCCCGCTGGTCGTGCCCTGGGCGGCGAAGTGCCGCTCGAAGTCGGGACGAGCCTGGGTGTAGCCCGTGTCCGTCTCGACCTGCTCACGATGTACCTGCCCGGTGATCTGCCGTTCCTCTGCACGGGCCTCGCGCTCGACGGTCACTTCGCGCGTCACGAGCGCCTCTTTGGCGATCGCCGGCTCGGTGCCGCTCAACGGGAGGCGCGCGACTTCGGTCGTCGGGTCGTTCTTCCAGTCATCCGGTATCGCCTCACCCGGCGCGAGGCGCAGGACTTCCACCACCTCGCGCCGGACCATCACCGGGACCATCCGCTCTTCTTCGATCACCCGCTTGCGAATGATCACCTCGCCGAGCGAGATCTCGCGCGTGTCGACCGTCAGTCGCTCCTCGGCGAGGGGGATGACGATGCGCCCGTCGCGTTCGTCCGTCGCGCTCGCCGTCAGGACACCCTGATCGCTCGCTGCGCTTGTGGTGCGGTCGCCCGACGCATTTGCGGTGAAGTCGGAGGCCGGGAGGCGGAGATGGACGCCGCGTCGGTCGGTGCCGACCACATCGGTGGCCTGGACCGCGCGCCCCGCGATGCGAAGGTCATCGCCATCGACCATCTCGACTTCGCCGATCTCCTTACCTTCCAGACTGAAGGCCACCATGCCTGGCGTGATCGCATCGCGCTCTGTGTGCTCGGTCATGGCCGCACCCTTCCGCGTGGCGTCCCTATTAGCGCCCGCGCGCCTTGTCCCAGCCCTGACGGACTTCCTGGCGCAGCTTCTCCCAGGTGTCGCCGCCGCTCGCGTTCGACGGGTCCGCCTCGTAGTTGCGGCGCAACTCGGGCTCGGCGGTCTCGAATTCCTGGCTGGCATGGCGCTCGTCGTGGGCGGCGTTGAACCCGGCGCGGTAGTTCGGCTCGGCCTGTTTGAAAGTGCGCCCCGTGGCGGCGGCGTTGGTGGTGTGCGCCTGCTCGATGCCGGTGCGCGCCTCCTGGTACGCCTTGTCCACGTCCACGCGCTGCTTGCGGACGGTGTCGCTGACCTGGCGCTGCTCGCTGACCGCGTCCTTCTCGATCACGACCTCGCCGGTGACGAACGCCTCCTTGGCGACGACGGCTTCCTCGCCGCGGACCGGGACACGAATCGTCTCTTCCTTGAAGAGATCCTCGCCGCCGGTCGCCCGACGATCGGCGATGTCGCGCTCCTCGACGCGGACCTCCTCGTTGACCAGCGTCACCGGGACGGTCTGCTGCTCTTCCGTTACCGTCTTGCGGATCGACGCCTCGCCGAGGTCGACCTCACGCTTACCGACGGTCAGGCGCTCCTCGGCCACCGGGACGCGCAGCACATCCTCTTCCTGGCCGGAGGCCATGCCCGCCCCACCCCGCATCTCACCGGCACCGGTGCCACGCACATGAATGTGACCATCGCCCATGCTCTCGACCTGATCGAGGGTGTAATGCTGCCCGGCCACATCGAAACCGTCGCCGTGGACGCGCTCGATCGTGCCGATCATCTTGTGGCCATTGGCCCCGTAGACTTCCATACCCTTGCGGAGTTCTGACTGGCTCATGGTTCGTAACCTCCATACGTTAGCGGACCTCGTGGTCCAGCCCATCCGTGTCGCGATTCAGACGACACATTCACCACTATGCAACAACCTTGCCAACGGTCGTGTATACAACGGTTGGTGACCGGGATGCTCTGTACCTCTTCCGGCTATTTTCGCCGTTCGGAAGGGCAAAAGCGTTGCGCGTTCTCGGTGGTTCTCGCCTATCCGTGCCGCCTTGCTCATCATGCATAGCGAGGCGATCGAGGCCCGGCAGCGAACCGCTATGGTCGCCTCAGGGCGCTGCATCGCCGCAACCGCGCATACTGAAGGGGGTAAAGCACGCCCATCCCTTTCAGCATTGCCGAGCAGCAAGTCGCGCGGCTAGGGGTTGGGCCACCCCTGATCGTTGACATCGCCCGCGTTGACGGCGACCATGACCCGCTCGTTCGTGACGCTCTGAATCGCGGTGAATGGCACGTAGATATCGCGCGCCAGGCGCCGATTCACCAGGAAATCGTTCGCGCGAACCTCCTTGACCACGCCGATGCGCCCCTCGTCCGCGCCGAGAACCAGCATCGACTCGCGTAACTGCGAGCCGTACCCTGTCGCCCTACCCATCGCGGGCGTGGCCGTTGCCATGCCCGCGCTCGTGTCGGTCGCCGGATTCATGGCCGACACGGCTGCCGTCCCCGTCGCGACCTGGCTCGTCTGGTCCACGTCCACGCGCTGCTTGCGGACGGTGTCGGTGATCTGGCGCTCCTGGCTGACCGCGTCCTTCTCGATCACGACCTCGCCGGTGACGAACGCCTCCTTGGCGACGACCGCCTCCTCGCCGCGCAGGGCGACGTGGATCGTCTCCTCCTGGAAGAGCTTGTCGCCAGTCGCCGGGCGGTCGGCGACATCCCGCTCCTCGACCCGGACCTCCTCGTGCGTCAGGGTGACCGGTACGGTCTGTTGCTCCTCGATGATCGTCTTGCGGATGGCGACCTCGCCGCGATCGACCTCGCGCGTGCCGACGGCCAGCCGTTCCTCGACGATCGGCACGCGCAGCGCCTCACCAGCCAGGTCATCCTCGCGCGCGGCACCGACCGGTGCGACCGTGCCGGTGCCGCGCACTCCGGCGGTCGCACCGGTTGTGCTCATCCCGCTCGACGCACCGGTCATGGAAGCCACAGCCCCCAGTCCGCTGTCGCCGAGGTAGATGCGGTTGTGCTCGACGCGGGTGACCATGTCACGCGTGTAGTGCAGGCCGTTGACATGGAAGCCCTCGCCGTGTATGCGCTCGACCCGCCCGAGGAGCTGGTCACCGCCATAGACCTGCATCCCCTCTTGGATGTCCATCGATTGGCTCATCGTTTGTTCCTCCAGACGTATCGGATGTCGTGGTTCAGCCGTCCCTATCGCGCTGTGTGACACAACGGTGGTATGTAATACTCTTGCCGACGGAGCGCGGTACTGAAGATATCGAGACGGTGCAGCCTTCGTGCCGCACACTATCGCTCGTGTTTCGTGCGCTCGGTTTCCTCGATGTGCTCGCGGCGCACCGTGGCCGTGACGTCTTCTTGCTCGGCCCGCGCGGTGCGCGTGACGCGGACCTCGCGGTTCACCACCGGGGTCTTGTCGAGCGTCGGCTCCCAGCCGTGCAGCGGGAAGCGGGTGATCTGCGCCCCGGCATCGGCTCCCCACCCGGCGGGCAGCGGCTCCCCCGGTGCGAGGCGGACGAACTCCACCTCCTCGCGCCGGAAGATGACCGGGACCATGCGTTCTTCTTCGACGACGCGCTTGCGGATCACGATCTCGCCGATCATCACCTCGCGCGTCCCGACGGTCAGACGCTCCTCCGCCAGCGGGATCACCAACTGCTGCGTCTGAGCCGCCGCCGCGCCCTCCTCGGCGCGGAACTCGTCGCGCCGGAAGCGGAGATGGACGATGCCCTCTGCGACACGCGCGATTCCCTCGACCGGGATGACCCAGCCCGGTATCTGGAGTTGCGCGCCATCGAAACGCTCGACCGCCCCGAGCGTCACCCCATCGCGGCTCAGGACCGGCATCCCCCGGGTGATCCGGGCAGGTTCCTCATTGCTGCTCATCGTTCTCCACATCCTCCGGTATCGCGCCTTAACGCCCGCGCGCCTTGTCCCAGCCCGCGCGGATGTCCTGGCGCAACTGCTCCCAGACGCTTTCATCGTTGCCCTCGGCGGCGTGCCGGGCGCGCAAGTCGGGTTCGACGTCCTCGAACGCGCGCCCGGCATGGCGCTCGTCGTGGGCGGCGTTGAACCCGGCGCGATAGTTCGGCTCGGCCTGCGCGAAGGTGCGCCCCGTGGCGGCGGCGCTGGTGGTGTGCGCCTGCTCGATGCCGGTGCGCGCCTCCTGGTACGCCTTGTCCACGTCCACGCGCTGCTTGCGGACGGTGTCGGTGACCTGGCGCTGCTCGCTGACCGCGTCCTTCTCGATCACGACCTCGCCGGTGACGAAGGCTTCTTTCGTGACGACCGCCTCCTCGCCGCGCAGGGCGACACGGATCGTCTCTTCCTGGAAGAGCTTGTCGCCGGTCGCCGGGCGCTCGGCGACGGTACGCTCCTCGATGTGGACCTCTTCGTAGGTCAGCGTCACCGGGACGGTCTGCTGCTCCTCGATCACGGTCTTGCGGATCGTCGCCTCGCCACGGTCGACCTCACGCTTACCGACGGTCAGGCGCTCCTCGGCGACCGGCACGCGCAGCGTATCCGTCGCCTGCCCCGAGACCGACCGTGCGCCGGTCGCTGCGGTGTCCTGCCTCTCGACGGTGCCGGTGCCGCGCACGTAGACCCGGTTCTGCGCGACCCGCGCGACCAGTTCCCGCGAGTAGTGCTGCCCGGCCACCTCGAAGCCGTCGCCGTGGATGCGCTCGACGGTGCCCAGGAGTTGGTCGCTCGCGCCGTAGACTTGCATCCCCTCGCGAATGTCGCTGTTCTTCGCCATCGTGCGCCCCTCTATCACGTCCTACGCGAGTGTGTCAGCCCTCACGCATCGGCTACGCATTCTCGCGCTCGCGCTGCGGTGTGAAGGGTGCGGCGCGCGCCTCAGGCCGAACGGGGGCGCGGCGTTTTCTCCTGCGCCGTCGCCGTTTTGTCGGCGGCGGTATCGGCGGCGGCCTGGACCTTCGCGCCACCATCCTCGACGGCCTGCTGGACCTTCTCGTTGCTCTCCTGGACCGTCTGCTTCGTATCCTGGACGATCTCGTTCGTCTTCGCACGACCATTTTGCGCCGTGGCGTTGACCTTGTCGCTGACCTGTGCCAGGGTCGTCTGCGTGGCATCCTGCGCCGCAGCGGTGGTGCTCTGGATTTTGTCCTTCGCGGTCTGGGCACCCTGCGTGGCACTCTCCTGCAATTCGCCCGCGTTACGGCGCAGGGTCGCGCGCGTCTGCTCGCCGGTCTGCGGCGCGTAGAGGAGCGCCGCGCCCGCGCCCACGAGCCCGCCGAGCAGGAAGGGCTTGAACCCACTCAGCGGGCCACCGCCGCGCTGACGCTTCGCCAGCGCTTCCAATCGCGCGGTCACCTTCGCCAGTTGTTCGGTGAGTTGTTCCGGGCTCTGGGCCATATCCGTGTCCTTCCGCGATAGTGCCGACGGAGGCGGATGTGCCCGCCCCCGTCGCGATGAGCGATGGTGTCCGATGTGTCGTTAGCGGACGATCCCCTCGCGGGTGTTGGTGACATCGGCGCGATCGACGGTCACTTCGCTGCGGGTGCCGAGGAGGCCGCCGATCGTCGCCGCCGCCGTCCCCAGGCCCAGCCCGAGGAGGGTGGACCAGGCCGCATTGCGCGCGCTGGTCGCCGCCTGCGCCGCCTGCTCCGGGGTGACCTGCTGCGCGGCCTGCCCGGCCTGCCCGGTGGCCCCCTGCGCCGCCTGGCCGACCTGCTGCGGGTTGATGTTCAGGCTCTGCGCGAACTGGCTGAAGGTGCCGAGGAGCGCGCCGACGCCGCTCCCGGCCAGCCACAGGGTGACGGGCACGGCGAGCAGGAAGACCAGCATGCCGTTGAGCGCGCCCCAGCCCTTACCGAAGACCGCCGCCGTGCGCCCGGCCACCCAGCCGCCGAGGAGGAAGGCCAGCAGCGCCGAGATGCCCGCCCAGATCCCCGAGCCGAGGCCGAGGCCGCTCGGCACGCCGCGCTGCGCGACCGCCTGCCCGGCATCCACCGAGGTGAGGCCCACCGCCAGCCCGAGGACGCCGAGGGTGAGCAGCATCGTCAGCGCCGTCAGCAGCCCCGCGAAGACGGCGGGCCAGCGCACCCGATCCTGGCTGAGCGCGTAGCTCTCCGGGATGTCCAGGTCGCGGTCGCCACCGTCCGGGCGTGCCGTCCGCACCGTTTGCACCGCCGGTTGCTGTCGCATCGTCGCCCTCCCCTGCGGCTCCTCGCGCCGCGTCACGCGCTCGTGGACTACATTGGTCTCCGGGGCCACGGTGTATTGCTCGGTCACCGTGCCGCGCGTCGTGCTGTCGTCATCCTCCATATCTTCGGCGCGCACCGTGTCGATGTGCTGCTCGTCCTTGTCGTTTCGCCGCTCGTTCCTGCGGTTCGTGCTCATGTTGGCTATGCCTTCCGTGTTTCAGGATTCTGCTTGCGGGTGGTGGCGGTCGTCTCATTCGTGGTCGCCTGATCCACATCGACGCGCTGCTTGCGGACGGTGTCGGTGATCTGGCGCTCCTGGCTGACGGCATCCTTCTCGATGACCACCTCGCCGGTGATGACGGCCTCCTTGGCGACGACCGCTTCCTCGCCGCGCAGCTTGACGTTGATGACGCCAGGGTTGAAGGCGTCGTCGTCCGCGCGGAGCGGGCGGTCCGCGATGTCGACCTCCTCGACATGGAGTTCATCGTGGCGCAGCGTCACCGGGACGGTCTGCTGCTCCTCGATCACCGTCTTGCGGATGGTCGCCTCGCCCAGTTCGACCGCGCGCTTGCCGACCGTCAGCCGCTCCTCCGCCACCGGCACATGCAGTTCCTTGTCGGTCTGGCCGGTGGTCATCCGCGCCGCGTCCGTCGTCATGCCGGTGCCGCGTACGTAGACCCGGTTTTGGGCGACCCGCGCGACCATCTCGCGGGAATAGTGCTGCCCGGCCACCTCGAAACCGTCGCCCTGGACCCGTTCGACGGTGCCCAGGAGTTGGTCGTTCGCGCCATAGACCTGCATGCCTTCGCGGATGTTCCGTGCCTGATCCATCATCTCCTCCATCTTTCCGCATATCCTATCTGGATATCGGCGGCTTTCGTACCAATGCTCCCGGCCCGGTGGCCGGATGGTCTCTGACGTATGCAAAGAGTCTGCCACCGCACCCCTCGGGCGCGGCAAGCGCCGTGCCGGGGGCCACAGCGCGCAGGTCCGCGCGCTAGCGCTGCGGCTTCGCGGCACCCTGGCCGGACCCGCCATCCGGCTCACCGGCGACGAGCACGGTCTGGCGGGCGAGTTCGGCGTTCGGCACCTTCATCTGCCCGTTCTGCGTGCGGATGGTGGTGTAGATGGTGCCGACCTGCTCGACCGTGCCGCCCTGGCCGTCGATGCCGATCTGCATCCCCGGCCGGATCTCGGCCTTGATCAGCTGGCCGGTCGCCACGCTCCCGGCGGCGTCGCGCGCCCCGAGGCCGAAGGCGAGGGCCAGCGTCACCGCGACCATGCCGATGATCGCGGTCCAGAGGGTGTTGACAATCGCCGGGGCGATCTCCAGCTGGCTGAGCGCGGCGACGACGGCGAAGGCGAGGACGGCGTAGCGGGCGACGTTGCCCAGCACGTCGGCGTTGCCGAGGCGGGAGGTGCCCACCGCGCCGCGGACGACCCCGGCGAGGAGCTTGGCGATCAGCGCGCCGACCAGCAGGATCACCAGCGCCACCACGATGCGCGGCAGGAAGGCGAGCACCTGGTTGAGGATGTCGGTCAGCTGCGGGAAGCCGAGGGTGCTCGCGGCCACCTGGAAGAAGACGATGTAGATGAACCACTTGGCGATGCCGCCGACGACCGCCGCAGCGTCCATCGTGACCCCGGCGTTGCGGAGGAGTTCGCCGACATCGGCCCGCTCGGCCACCTGATCGAACTTGACCGCGCGCAGCCCGCGCGTGACGAGCCCGCCGACGAGGCGACCCACGAAGAGGCCGATGATCAGGATGATGATCGCGCCGACCAGGTGCGGGATGAAGGCGAAGAAGACGGCGAGGGCGTTGGCGAAGGCGGTGAGCAGGGCGTCCCCGGTCGTGGTGATCGTACCCATCTGGCTTAGTCTCCTTTGGCGTTATGCGTACACAAGCGGCGGCGACGGACGATCCGCCTCGCGTGGCGACCTGTTACCGGGCGGCGCGGCGGCGCAGGAAGCCGAGCGCGGCCACGAGGACGGTGCCGACGCTGGCGACGAGCGCCCAGGGCAGCAGGGTCGGCTGGTGCGCCATCCCGCCGCCGCCGGTCGACGGCAGCCCGGTCGGAGCCTGGGCGGCGATGGTGCCGCAGCCGACGTAGACGGTGGCCTCCTGCGCGGACTTGTGGATGTTGATCGCGTGCGGCTGCGCCAGGAGGGTGGCGGTGGTGACGTTGACGACCGTCGTTGATGTACCGCTGACCACATCGGTCAGCGGGTAGAGGACCGCCGGGTTGAGGGTGGCGCAGGTGCCCATGTGGATGTGCGCCGGGGAGGGGGTGCCACCCTGGAAGCCGGTGACGGCGATCTCGACGCGCGTCTGCCCGTTCGGCAGATCGGTGAGCGTGGCGGTGCCGCCGATGCCGGAGCCGTTCTGCGAGTCGATCGGGATGGTGATCGCGGCGGCGGCGGCGGTGCCGGTGAACGCGACCAGGGCGTAAAGAGCCAGGAGCAGCGCCGCGAGGGCGCCGAGATGACGACGAGCCATGAGGATACGGTCCTTTCTTAATCAGCACGATGCGGTAGCACGGCGCTTCCCGCGATTCCGGGCTAGCGAGCGACCGACGCGGGCAGGCCCCTGACGGTGATGAGATCGTTCCCGATCGTGGCGATGTCCCCGGCGGGGATCGTGGTCGTCTCGCCGCCGAGTCCCAGCAACCCGCCCTTGTGGACCATGATGCTGCCGAGTTCGCCGCTCGTCGGCTTGATATCGAGCCCCTGGAGGGTCCCCAACAGGGTCCCGGCGACATCGACCACCTTGCGCTTCTGGAGCGTGTCGAGCGCGACCTCCGCAGAGGCACCGGACTCGCCCGCCATCTGGGTGACCGCGCTGCTCGCGATCGTCACCGCGTCCGCGCCGAACGCCGTGATCTGGGCGAAGGGGATGATGAAGCGCCCGCCATCGCCCTTCCCCTCGAGCGCCGTCAGGCGCAAGGTGGTCGGGTCGAAGAGCGCCCCGGCCACCGCGCCGATCTTGGCTCCCTCGTTCACCGACACGATCGCCAGCCCCTTGAGCTTGTCCACATCCATCCGCAGCCCTCCTCGCTCGTACCGCCTACGCCGGCAGATGGTGCCACCACACGGTAGCCCTGCTCGCGCTATCAGACGGGACTCCTGGGCCGAATCGTTACCCCCCACCGGTAAAGGGCGCTATCTAGTACAGCCTCGCGGAAAAGCGTTGGGGGATGTGGTAGGGTTAGGCTAGGTTCTGTTGACGAGTCACCGGAGCCAGATGCAGGTACTGGCGAAGTGGATGAACGCCAGGAAGCGCGTGGCGTACTTGTCGAAGCGTGAGAAGATGCGGCGGAAGTACTTCAGTTTGCCGA
>JAABUM010003548.1_pt1 | contig 18922 bp, 20 predicted proteins | sample 5559161 | NCBI WGS metagenome assembly JAABUM01 (sample SAMN10711868, study PRJNA513369) | rock metagenome | isolation source: Antarctica rocks | place: Antarctica: Victoria Land, Siegfried Peak nord | reverse complement strand
GCGAATTCGCGGTTGCCGTAGTCCTGGTCGACGAGCTCCATGCTGATCTCGCCGCCTGCCGCCTTGGCCTTGGCGTACGCGGCGTCGGGGTCTTCGCAGGTGACGTAGACCGTGACGGGGCTCTTGGCTATTCGCACCCTCGCCTTGAGGGTCCTCGAGGATGAGCCGGCGGCCGAGGAATGTGCGAAGGGGTTGGGCTGAGCTTGCTCGGCGATCGTGAGCCGATGTCGTGTACTGGTGCGTATCCGGCTGACTCCATTTGGGGTCAGGCGGCTCGGCGGGTGATCTCGCGGTAGGTGGTGGGGGCGTGCCCGGTGCCGAGGCCGAGGAGGGTCTGGAAGGCGGCCATCGGGGTGGCGCGGCGGTTGTGGCGGAAGACGTACTCGTCGAGGTAGACGGGTAGGTGCTCGTCGCCGACGCCGCGGTGGGTGCCGTGCATCCAGGCCTTGAGGTTGGAGACCGCGCGGTGCGCTCGCGGGAGCAGCTGCTCGTCGGGCGCGGCGCTGCTCTGGGGCCGGCGGCGGTGCTCGTAGCCGTGCTTGGCCAGAACGCGGTAGGACTGCAGCGCGTCGACGACGAGCTCTGAGCGCATGTGATCACCCATCGCCCAACCCACGATCCTGCGGGAGAACGCGTCCTGGACTGCGGCCAGGTAGAGCCACCCTTCCCAGGTCCGCAGGTTGCCAGGAGCGCCGCTGGATGCGGAGTTGATGGACGACGATCGAACCCTCGAGCAGGGTCCTAGAGCTGGCCAGCAAACCCGACGCCTGATGGGACAGGTCCAGCGTGGCCTGAGTCGGCGTCTCCATGCATGAGTCAGAATCTTCGCGTGGCCAGCGCACCCGCGACCGTCGAAAACGCGCTCGAACGCCTGCAGCAGGTTCTCCGCGAGCCGGACCCTCCTCCGTCAACGCTTGGCGTCTACAACGGCGAGATCCCCGAGGATCTCCGTGGCGAGCACCCGACGCTCACGCTGCATAAAGGCGAAAAGCGTGCCTTTGACCAGGCTTGCCAGCTGATGGCAGACGACCTGCGCTTCGAGTACCTCAAGGCGCGCCCGATCCACGACTCGGTCTGGCGGTTCGTCTGTGAGTTCGTCATGCGGGGCACCAAGGGGCTGGTTGAGCGCTTAATCACCGAGCACGAGCGAGAAATCATCGACACCGTCTGCTACTTCCCGGTGCTCTTCCTGACGGTCCAGGAGGAACTTGAGCTCCATGGTGTTCGTTTCACGCTGCGGCGTGCGGAAGGAAAGCAGAGCCAGCCCGGATCCGTCGCGGCGGTGCCGTGTCGTGGCACTGACTATGGGGAGATGGCGAAGCGGGCCCGCCAGGTGGCTGAGCACGCGCTGCGAGTGTTACGCGCCACTTTGCGCGACTACAGCTTCATGCCCGACGAGCAGCTTCGCTTCCGGCTCGGCTACAGCATGTGTTTCGAGGGCGTCGCCGGCGGCTGGAGCAACCAACCCGACCAGGGTGGGGAGCTGGAATTGGACGAGCCGCTGCTGCGCACCGCACGTGCCGCGCCGTTGTTCACCTTGCCGCTCGAAGGACGGACCGACGTTGAGAGGCGGACCAACACTGCTTTGAAGTGGTTCGAGCAGGCTCAGCTGGTCGGCAACCCACTCATGGAGGTTCTGTTCTGCTTCACCGCTCTTGAAGCCATTCTGGGCGACAAGCACGAAGGCTTGAAAGCACCGAACCGCGCCATGTTGAGCCTGGTGACCAAGGGCGGCTTTCGACACCCTTCGGTCACCTTCGCCCTTTACGACCAAGTGCGCAGCGCGGCCGTCCACGGAGAAAAGCGGCCGACCGTCGACGAGAAGTCAGCGGAACAGTTTGCATGGGACGTGCGCTGCGCTCTCAACGAGTTTCTCGAGTTCGCGCGTAGCGAAGGGATGACCAAGCGCTCCCAAGTCCGTAAGGCGCTGGATGGACATCCGCGGCGCTCGAAAGTCGTCACGGGGCTACTGAGGAACGACCCGAAGACCTGGAAAAAGTTCCTCGAGCCGGAGTAGAAACTGGCCTGGTCCCCGGTAGTACGTTTGCCAGCTTGCTCAGGAGCCGGCGGCAAGGCGGCGTCTGGGCCGCCCTCGGAAGCAACCAACCATGGACATTATTGGACGACTATCGAACCCTCAAATGGTTGAGGGTTGGCGCGTGTTGCTCAAGCGCGATTGAGCCCCCCGCACGACGCAACGGGCGGATAGCCGCCCTTCTATGCCTCGTCGACGTACTCGCGCTCGATAGCAGCGGGGTCGCCGGTCAAGAGCGCCGAGAATTCGACGCGCGTGAAGCCCATATCCTGTCGCCGGAAGGGCTTTACGACACCATGCCACGTGATCGTATCCAGCGTTGTCTCCGAGATCACTCCTGCTACGGAGAGCCCGAGCGATACGGGCATCGAGCCTTTGGAGGGCTCGAGCGAGTCTGGTTCCGCCTCCCAACCCTGAAGCGATATCCGCATGGAGTCCTGGTAGACCTCTTGCGGAGGAAGCACAAGGATCCCCGACCCGCCGGTCGCGGCATCGATGTGCTGGAGATAATTTCCCTGCGGCGGCACCACCACCCGAGCCGGGGAAGCGCCGTAGTTAGTGAGCTTGATCGTAAGGTCGACGAGCAGGGTCCCGCTGTGCAGTTGTCCTTGCGTCAAGACGTGGCCTTCCTGCACTACCTGGAGGCTCCTCGGGGTCACTCCGGTTGCGATATACGAGACTGACTCGGCCGTTACCTGCAAGTCCACGAGGGGAGCGCCGGCGTCAATTCGGGTGCGGCGCGCTTCCTGCGCTTGTTGGCGAGCAGCCTCGAGCTGATCGAGCGCCGTCTGCTCAAGCTCCCGGGATCCCCGCACCACCTCCCCGGTCTGCCGAGCAAGGTCTTGGGTGTAGACCGCGAGGCCGAGCGTTCCGACCGCCGTGGCCACTACTCCGACCACCTCGAGCCAGACGCGACCACCAAGGACCCAAGCGATAATGCCTGAAACGACGAGCGCAGTGAGGAGGCTCAGCGCAACGCGGTCGACTAGGCGCAGACGGTTCATCGTGAACAAGAGTATGCGCCGATCAACGGGACTCCCGGGGCGCGTAGTCTCACGCAGGGGACCGCTGCCCGCGCTACCCGATAAGGCGCGGCGAGTCTCTGGAGCACCCGCCGCAGCTCCTCAACCGCGGGGATTGTCCGGAGATTCCGAGCTTTGACCCTCAGCCGTCGAGTTCGCTGCGGCTCATCCCTGCGGTCTTGAGGAGCGTCCCGGTCTTCAGGCGGCTGGTTGCCGTGGACAGGGACGACGAGCGTGTCGGGCACCTCGGGGTGGCGCAGCACGTGATGGCTGCCGCGGATGCGCTTGACGTACCAGCCGCGGGCTTGGAGGAGCTTGATGAGCCTCGGGCCACTGATCTGCCGCAAGCGAGCGCTCACGCGCTGAGCGCGACCCGTCCTCGCTCCACCCGAGGAATCGGCAGACCGTCCTCCTTCATCGCCTCAAGGTAGGCCTCGATCGCCTCCTTGGCCATCGCGTGGGCCTCCTCCCGTGTCTCCCCCTGCGTCGCCACGCTTGGTAGCTCCGGCACAAACACGCTGAAGCCACCCTCTGGCTCGGGCTGCAACACGATCTCGTATTCGCGAGGACGACTCATGGCCCCAGCTTACGCCTGGCTAAGGCTCGGTCAAGCAAGCGTGCGAACGTTGCTAAGGACCGAGGGGCACCGATTCGCACGCCGCAGTCCCTGCTCTCGCTGGAGGGCAGCAGACCATGCTACGCGGCGGTAGAGAAGCGACGAGGACCTTCGTCGCGGCGTCGCGCGAGGAGGGCTACATAGCGGTCCGGCAGGGCTCGCGGTGGCAGATCGCGGAGGAGCGTAAGAACCTCCGGCTTGCTCAGTTCCCGACCGAGCACGAGCGGAACTCGAAGACCCGCGGTATCGGCGAGCCAGATCAGCTCATCCCGGGAGCAGCGCCGCTCGAGAAAAAGCTCGACCGGACCCCAGGCCGTGTCCGACCAGGCGGCGTCGTCAAGTGGCACCAGAGCCTCGAGGATCGTCTTCATAGGGACTGCATATCTTATGGTACGCGCGTGTAGCGGAACTGGCGACCGCTGTGCCTCTGAGCGCTCTCGCGCAGTGCGCGTGTTGTATGAGTGCGCCGAGCTCGCACCGGCAAAGTTTGCGCTCATCCCAACGGCGTGTCCCGTGAGTGTCGTGCCGTCGGCAACGCCGCCTACCATCGAGCGATGCCCTCAGGCGATCCCAAGCACCCGCCCCCGTTTCCGTTTCGGGCGTTGACCGACGCCGAGTTTGATGAGCTTGTCTACCTGCTCGCGCATGTGTCAACTGCTAGCGTCGCGAAACTTCGCGCGCCGGACGGCGGCTTGGACACGGTTTGTCCGGTGGCATCCGATCCCACGACCGCCAGCTGGGGCATCCAAGCCAAGCTGCACCGTGAGCAGATCAAGTGGACGAACTGCAAGGAGTCGCTGGACCGGACGGTAGCGAACTGGCGAGCTCCGAAGGTAACTTTCGCGTTCCCGCGGGACTTGACGGTCAACCAGCACCGGCTCTTTCACGAGCACCTGAGCGACCGTCATCCGGGCGTCGAAGTCGATTGGTGGGGAGAGACAAAGCTCACAGCCCTGCTGCTTGAAGGTCCGGCGGCGCGCGGAATCGCCAAACGGTTCTTCCACAGCGAGGACCCTGCTGAGCTTGCTGATCGAGCCATTCGCGCCGGTACGCCGCTGTGCACCGCCGCTGACCTGCTGGAAAGAGAGGACGCGACAGGCCAGTTTCTTCGTAGCGCCGACCCCCACTTCGATTGGGTTTCCACGAAGCGGACCCCTACGTCTGAGCCCGTCGCCCTGGCGCCCGGAACGGCGATGCGGCTCGAGTTCGGCAACGAAGGTCACGAACTCATTGTGGATGCTGTCCCACGCACGCCAGCCGCGGTTGAGCACTTCGGCCCAACGGGCAGGGTGGAGTTCGCCGGCGCCCCCGATCGTGATCGCGCGCTCGAGCTCCTGCAACGGGTCACCGCGGAGGGCGGTCGGGCCGATCTCGGCGAAGCCCTGATCCGCTTCGACCGGATCCCGGCGCCCTTCGATGAGCTTTTCAGCCAGGGGCTCACCGGACGGGTCAGCGTACGCGCCCACCGGGAGGCCTTGCCGTGGGCGGCTCGCATTCAGGTCGATACCGACGAAGGGCATGCGAGCTGGGACGTCGACCTCGTTCCGTCGGAGCCAGAGCCTGAGTGGGACGTCAAGCTCATCGGGCGCCGGAGCGGCCTGACGCTCGAGATGCGATTCGTGTGGTCCCACTCTGACCAAACCGGCTCTTTGAACCTGCGCTGGCAGTTCGAACGCGCCGGGGGCAGCGCCGAAGAACGAGCTCACATCCTCGCCTTCGTCATCGCCTTGCATGGCCGCGGCACGTTCACGATCGCCGACCGTGAGGAACGTCGCGAGCCACTCCGTGAGGCGACGGTGCCCGGCGCCGTCCCGGACGGTCTGCGCATGATCCATCGCGTCTACAAAGACCTCGCCACGATCCAGCGCTTTGCCGGCCGCACATTCGGCCCGCCGCCCGACCAGATAACTGCTGTGGAGGCGCACCAGCTGGGCTGGATCGCAGAAGCGCTGAGCGCTGGCGGTTACGAGGGTTCGATCGAGTCGGCCACGTTGACCTGCGGTCCGGAAGCGCTCGCGGCGTTTCGGCGTGCGGGAAGCGAGTTTGGCACCGAGGAAACACTGAGCGCTCGCTTCTTTGGTCGCGCGATCCCGGTCGCCGTACAGCGGACCAAACTCGCTCATGCAGGTCAAGGAAGCTGTTCGCCTCGCGGGGCCGGAACCGCTATGGGAGGTCGAGCTGGTTCCCGCGCTCGCGAACCGCGCGCCGGTGCAAATCTCCCTTCTTCCGCTCAACGGCCGAGTGGGAGCTCAGGCGGCATAGCCACGCCAACGTCCGCAGTTTCCAGCGGCTGGTACCGAACCCAACGTGGTCCAGAATCCAAGCCGTCGTACAACGGTCGTTGCCGCATGAAGTGATGACTCCCCCTGACGCGCTTGACGTACCACCCCCGCGCTTCCAGCACCTTGACGACCTCGGCGCCCGGTACGGGCCGCAGCCAAGCGCTCACGCCCCGACGGCGACGCGACCTCGCTGCACGGGCGGGATCGGCAGGCCGTCCTCGGCCATCACTTCGAGGTAGCCCTCGATCGCCTCCTTGGCCATCGCGTGGGCTTCCTCGACAGTATCGCCGTGGGTCGCCACGCTCGGGAGCTCCGCCACGAACACGCTGAAGCCTCCCTCTGGCTCCGGGCTCAAGACGATGTCGTACTCACGAGGCTGATCCACACCTCCTAGCTTAGGGCTGGGGCTACGACCGTCAAAGCGAGCAGGCTTCGCCAACCGCCGACCGCATCGAGGTGATCCGCCGGTCCTCGTGCCTTGAGCACCGGAGCGACCCGTGCGAAGCTGGTCGGAACCATCCGGGACCAATAGAGGGAGAGCGACATGGCCGAGAGCGTGTATCGCGTCAGCGAGATCATCGGAGTCAGCAGCGAGTCGTGGGAGGCAGCCGCGACGAACGCCGTCGAGACAGCCGCCAAGAGCGTGCGTGGGCTGCGGATCGCCGAGGTCGTCCGCCAAGACGTCGCGATCGAGGACGGCAAGGTGAAGAACTTCCGCGTCCGACTCGCCGTCTCGTTCAAGTACGAGACCGGGGAGTAGCCGCCGCGAGCGTCGGGCGACCTCGGAGACGATCAGGCGCGCCCTGCGCACCGACCGGTGTCACGGTTGACGCAGCTCGCGCCTACGAACGGCGGGTTTCGAAATCGACAGCCGATCTGGACCGGCTGGGGCCCCAGACGGGGCGGGTTCGAGTCCGTCGACTGGACATTATGGGACGACTTTCGAACCCTCAAGTGGTCCAGTGTTGGCGGGCTCTGCTCAGGTAGAGGCGCCCTTCCATTCAGGGCCGCGCCCTAGCAAATACGGCCATTACTGCCTAAAGCCTCGATCCGCCGTTCCATCCGGCCGGTCGGGTGGAGTGACCTCCAAAGTGTCGGCGCCGCGTGAAACTGACCCCCTTCCGCCGCGCGAATCTGACCCCTCCGGGTGGTCGGCGGAGTCGTCCGGGGGGATGCCGAGCCTCGTCGTGAGCCAGCGATGAGGAGGCGACGAGAGGGTGGTTAGGGTGGAGCAGTGGGCTGAGCTGCGGCGCGAGCACTTCGTCGGGGGCAAGTCGATCAAGGAGCTGGCCAGGGCGGCGGGTTTGTCGCGCAATACGGTGCGGCGGGCGCTGCGGGCCGAGAGCCCGCCGGGCTACCGGCGGGCGCCGAAGGCGAGCGTCCTGGACCCATTCAAGTCGGAGATCCACCGGCTGCTCATGGAGGATCCGAAGCTGCCGGGAGTGCGAGTCCGCGAGCTGCTCGAGCCGCTTGGTTGCACGCTCGGCAAGACCGTGGTCGATGACTATTTGCGGGACGTCAGGCCGTTGTTCGCGCCGCCCGCGAGGACGTTTCAGCGGACGGTTTACCGGCCTGGGGAGCTCTGCCAGTTCGACGTCTGGCAGCCTCGGTCGGAGGTCCCGGTCGGCCACGGGCAGACCCGCCCCGGCTGGGTCGTCGTTGCATGCCTGGGCTACTCGCGCGCCGGGGCCGGCGTTCTGGTCTTCAGCAAGGAGACCGAGGATCTGCTGGTGGGGATCGCCGGCTGCCTGCAGCGGCTCGGGGGCCTGCCGAGCAGGCTGGTCTGGGACCGGCAGGCCGGGATTCACGCCCACGCCGGCCGGCCGTCGCAGGCATTCGCTGCGTTCTGCGTCCAACTGAAGGTGGGTTGGCGGTTCTGCGAGCCCGCCGACCCGCAGGCCAAGGGCGCTGTTGAGCGCCTGCAGGGCTACGCGGAGACCAACTTCGAGCCCGGCCGCATCTTCGCCAACGAGTCCTCTACCTCACCGCCCAGGAACGCCGACGCAACGCGATCTCCGGCTACCTCGCACCCTGACTAGAGCGGAAGGCCTCGACCACCCGAGCACGCAAGCGCTCTTCTCGATCACAAGTGCCGAGATCGCCGTCGAGCGTCTACTTGACGGCTAATTCGCCGGTTGTCAATGCGCCGGTTGACGACCTACACCGACGCGCGCATAGTGATGCTCGGATCCCCCAGGGGTCCTACGACGCGGGGTGGAGCAGCGGCAGCTCGCCGGCCTCATAAGCCGGAAGTCGCAGGTTCGAATCCTGCCCCCGCAACAGTCTGAACATCGTCTCATGAGCCCGCTAGGGCACTAGAGCCCGCAGGCGGGAAACACAGTCGGCCTCGGTGACCGGCAGCCGCTCGAACCTCACTTGGTGACCTTGCAACGTCGTCCACGGCGTTCGCGCCTCCGCGTACGCCCTCGTCGCCTGGCCCGGGAACTGAGTGTAGGCGAGCATGCCTAGCGGCGGCGGCTTCGCTTGGTGCCCGGCTAGGTACGAGGTGAGCTGGTAGAGGTCTTCGCGGTCGACGCCGCGCGGGTCGGCGAGTGGTTTGTACTTCGCGTCGATAATCGCACGGGGCCAGTCGACGTTCCCGACGACGATGTCGGGGTAGAGCCGGCCGAGTGTGCCCCCTTCAGGGTTTGCGCTGCGCAGCAACGGGCGGCCATCAACGAGTCTTGTCCCGTGCGTCACGGCTGACGACCCAAAGGCGCGTTTAGCGCAGTGGACGAGGAACAGCTCCCACAGCTCAGCGATGTCGATGAGTAGCCCCTCGGACTGCTCGGACGTCGCGCTTGCGCGAAGGCCACGCCGCTGCGCGATCTGCCAGGACATCTCCGCCGCGCGCCTGTAAGCGAGCGTGATCGGCGTGTAGCGGACCCGGTCGAGCTCGTGGCGGCTCGGCAGCGGCGGCCTTGAGCCCACCGCAGCCCGCAGGCGCGGCATCAGCTCCTCGACTCGATCGCCGCGCCAGTCGGGGCGGCGGAGTCGGCGGTCGAGGACGCGGTCAGCGAGCACGATCGAGCGGGTCACCGGGTTGTCGATGATCTTCGGCCGGTTGATCGTGGCGAGTAGTGGGCGGCGGGCCGCGCGCATGCGCAGCGTCGCGGGGACGTCAAGGCGCCCGCGCGCATGCGGGCCGACCTGCTGCCGTCGGACGCGCAGCCCGGGCAGGCCGTGTCGGGCCGCTGCAACGACTGCCGAACGCCAAGTCGCAGCGAGCAACTCAGCGATCAGAGCCGAAGTTCTCCGGTGCTCGGCGGCGCGCGGAACGATACGGACGTTCAGCGCCGCGCTAGCCCACGCTGCGATCACCGCAATATCGAGACGAGGGCGGATCTCGAGCGTCCGGCCGTCGCGCCGCAGCTCCCCGATGTAGCGGCCGGCTCGCCAGGTGCCGTCAAGCTGACGTTGCAAGACCGGCCCCGGGTCGCTTGCAGTTACCGAGGCGGCGAGTTTCACGGTGTGGTTGCTCGGGTCGGTTTCGCCCGCGATCACCGCGAGCCACGCGTCCTCCTCCCGTGTCGGTTCGCGGTCAGACCCGACCAGGTCGTGAAAGACGAGCGCGTCGGGCATCGACTACGCCCCGAGGAAGGTCTGACGAAGGTTCGCGAGCTCGTCCTCTCGCACATCTGAGCCGGCGAGGTACTGCTCAAGGAGCGGTCGCAGGGATCGGTCCCACAAGTCCGTCAGGGGTGGCTGCGGGTTGCCGTGTGCGGTCCACAGATAGGTCCCGTTCCCTGGCTTGGCCTTGCGGGCGCGGGCCCACGGCCCAATGAAGAACGCGATGTCAGCAAAGTAGGTATGACCGACCTGGTACTGTCGGCCGAGTTCATCCGATGCTTCGATCGCGTCGTTGAGGTCTTTCGCCCGATCCGCGAACCGCTCCAACTGCACCGCGGCGTCGTCGTAGGAGTACCGGCGCACGTCGTCACCCCACCGGTCAGCGATGATCGCCAGCAGCGTGTCCCGCTCGAACGGGCATTCCCGCCAGAGGAAGCGGCGCCGGAGCGCAAAGTCGAGGGTCTCTACCGACTGGTCGATCTCGTTCATCGTGCCGATCACGTACAGCTCGGGCGGGATGACGAGTTCGTCCGGAGCCTGCCCGGCATCGAAGCCTGGAAGCTCGACCTTGCGGCCGCGTTGGTCGCGTTCGAGCAAGCTGAACGCTTCCCCCAGCATCTCGCTGAGGTTCGTTCGGTTGATTTCGTCGAGCACCAAGACGCCCGGCAGCGGCGTCAGCCCTTCTGGCATTTCTTGGTCTGCGAGTTGCTCGACCAAGTGAGGCAAGTACCCGGGCCGGTAGCGGGTCTCGTTGCCCTCCAGGCGCAGGCCACGAATGAACTGTTCGTAGCCGTATCCCGGGTGGAGTTGAAGCCAGAAGATGTTCTTGTCAACGAGTCGCTCGACCACCTCCGCGTTGCTGAAGAACGCCTCGGGACCCCAGGACGACAGCGCGGCACGTCGGACAACGGTCTCGGCCAGACGACGCGCTTGCCAGGTCTTGCTCGTACCGGGTGGCCCGTAGAAGACGATCTGTTTCTTCCACTCCAGCGCTTCGAGGTCTCCGGTGCCGTCGCCCTCCCCGCTCGCCGTTGCCTCCCAGACGCCGTGCAACGGCGGAGAGTAGAAGTCCATCTGGCCGGGCTTGTGAGTGTTGCCCTTCGGCAGGTACGTCTCCAGGAGGTTGCGGATCGTCACGAGACGCTCGTCGACGTCCGCCGGCGCGTCCTCACCGAGAAGCTCATCGAAGGCGCCAGCGATCTCGCGTTTGTGCGTACCGCTTGAGATGCGCTCGAACTCGTCGGGCGCGAGCAGGTGCAGCAGGATGTGGCGCATCTCTCGAACCGGCCACGTCGTGTCGTCAGCGAAATCACGCAGCTCCCACGGGCTCGTCAGCAGGGTGAGACGAGCCTCGCCATCGAGCGCCTTGAACCGCCGCACGAAGTCGATCAAGTACGCGATCTGGATGTCGCGGCGGGTGTTGAACCCAATCCCCGGGTGGCCGAGGTTCTGGCCGAGAGCGCGGATGGCCATCGCGCCCTGCGGTAGGTCAATGTCGGTGCCCGCGAGCGTTCGCTCGATCACGCTCAGCTTTCCCTGCTTCGTCACCGAACTGGCGAACAGAAAATGGATCAGCAGCAACTCCGCCGCCAGCAAGCGGAGCTGGTCGGTTGCGCCCTCAAGCTGAGCGTCCCACTTCGACGCGAAGTTGCCGCCAGCAACGTCGCCTTCAAGCTGGTTGTCGTTGAACCGGGTGTAGAGCTCGTCTACGGCGGCGGCGCCCCAGATGCCCGGCCTATCGTCGAAGATTAGTGAGCCATCTTCGAGGAGGCAGTTTTCCTTCCAGCGCTCGACGGTGCCGTCGATCAGATCACGATCCCCCTCGGTAAAGCGCGCCATCATCCCCCCTGTTGCTGCCGTTGCCGCTAGTGACGCTAACCGCTGGGGGCACTTACCGCGTCACGGCCCCTCGACACCAGCCTGGGACGTCCTGTCCGCGTGCGAGATGTCGCCCGTCCAGCTTGGGATCACGGGACGTCAGGGCACAGCTACGACGCGGTCGTAGCGGCGTCGCCCGTGGCGCTAGGCGGCACCGGCTGACCCGGTAGACGGCGTGCGCTTCCGAGGGCGGATCCGCACGTCCTCCAATCCAGATTCTGCCTGCCGCCTTTCGAACAGGCCACTCGGCGGCCGGAGGACTGTCATGTTTTCCGGAGTGCCGCCGACGTTGATCCTGATGCCCTCGCTCCAGCCCAAGCCGGGAGCCGGTCGTGCAGCTGCTTGACGATCGGTTGCTGCTGTCGGCTTCCGATCTCCTCAGCTATCTCGAGTGCGATCACCTGACGCGTCTCGATCTCGAGGTCGTGCGCGGCGAGATCGTGCTCGAGGAGACGCGTACGGACGCTGCGGACCTGGTGGCAAGGAAGGGCGACGAGCACGAGCTGGCGTACCTCGAGCAGTTGCGAGCCGACGGACGCGAGACCGTGGAGATCGAGAGCGAGCCAGGTCTTGACGGCCTACGGCGTGGCGCCGAGCGGACCCTCGCCGCGATGCGCTCTGGCGTGGAGATCGTCTACCAGGGCGTCCTTTTCGACGGTGAGCGCTGGCGCGGCTACTCGGACTTCCTCGAGCGGGTCGAAACGCCGTCGGCTCTCGGGAGCTGGAGTTATGAGGTCGCCGACACGAAGCTCGCGCGCCGGGTGAAGCCCTACTTTCTGCTCCAGCTCTGTTTTTACTCGGAGTTGCTGGCCACCGCCCAGGGACGCGAGCCCGAGTGGATGCACGTTGTGCTCGGAACACACGCTCGTGAGAGCTTCCGGGTCGCGGAGTTCGCCTCGTACTACCGAGCAGTCAAGGAGCAGTTCGAGAGCGCCCTGGCCGTCGGGCTCGGAGAGACGTACCCGGACCCGGTTGAGCACTGTGGCTTGTGCCGTTGGGAGCAGCACTGTGCCGCGCGCCGGGAGGCCGACGATCACTTGAGTCTCGTGGCGAACCTGGGGCGAAGCCAGGCAGCGCGGCTGGCAGAGACTGGAATGACCACGGTCGCCGAGCTCGCCGCCGCATCGGACAAGGCGCGTCCGGTGCGCGTTGGCCAGCACACCTTTGCATCGCTTCGCGACCAGGCTCGCCTCCAGGTCGAGCAGCGCACGATTGGACGGCCGCGCTACGAGCTGTTGCTACCGGAGGAGGGGCGGGGCCTTGCGCGCTTGCCGGCCCCGTCAGAGGGCGATCTGTATTTCGACATGGAGGGCGACCCCTTCTTCGATGAAGGGCTGGAGTATCTGTTCGGCGTCACGTCGGTCGAGGCCGGCGAGCCGGTCTTCCGCGCCTTTTGGGCCACGGATCGTCTGCAGGAGAAGGGTGCGTTCGAGGAGTTCATGGATTTCGTCGCCGAACGCCGTCAACGGTTTCCTGACCTGCACGTCTACCACTACGCGCCGTACGAGCCGACGGCGCTCAAACGGCTCATGGGTTTGCACGCCACGCGCGAGGACGACGTCGACGACTTGTTGCGCAACGAGATCTTGGTCGACCTGTATGCAGTCGTCCGGCAGGGCTTGCGCATCGGCGAGCCGCGCTACTCGATCAAGAACGTCGAGCACTTCTACATGGATGAGCGCGAGACCGAGGTGCAAGGGGGTGGCGATGCGACGGTCGCCTTCGAGGAGTTTCTGGAGACCGGGGACCGCTCGCTGCTCGAGGAGATCGAGCGCTACAACGACGATGACTGCCGCTCGACGTGGCTGCTGCATCGCTGGCTGCTCGACCGCCGGGCTGAGGCGGTCGAGACGTTCGGCACGGAGATCGTGTGGAAGGCGGCGCCCGAGCCGTGGGAGCCTGATCCGGAGGAGACGACCGAGGCTGAGGCGCTGCGCGCGCGGCTCGCCGACGGTCTCCCCGAGGAGCGCGGGGACCGCGACGAGGACGAGCAGGCGCGGTGGCTGCTCTCGCAGCTGCTCGACTACCACCGGCGCGAGGCCAAGCCGCAGTGGTGGGTCTACTTCGATCGCCTCGATGCCGACGAGAAGCAGCTCACGGAGCTCGACCCCGACGCGCTCGCTGGGCTCACTAACGCGGGGGTCGAGCCGCGACCGCTGCCGCCGCCGGCGCGCTCGTCGATCTACACGTTGCGCTTCCCGCCGCAGGAGCACAAGATCGGGCCCGGCGACTACGTCGACCCGGCCACGGAGAAGGGCGTCTGCGTCGAGCGAATCGACGACGGCGAGGGCATCGTCGAGATCAGGCGCGCGACCAACCGCGCCGCGGAGCCCTTTCCGCGGGCGTTGATTCCCGGCACCCCGTTTGACACGCGGGCGCAGCGCGCCGCGCTGCGCCGTTTCGGGACCGATGTCGCCGAGGGTGGGCTTGCGGCGGCGGATCGTTATGGCGCCCTGCGCGCGGTGCTGCGGCGTGACCTGCCCCGAACGAGCGCCGTGTCGGCCGGCGTGCCGCTCCAGGACGAGGCGTTCGATCTTGAGCAGGCGAAGCGCGTCGCCGCGGGGCTCGAGAACAGCTATCTGTTCGTCCAGGGCCCTCCCGGCTCAGGGAAGACGTACACGGGCGCGCACCTGATCTGCCATCTGCTCGGTCGCGGTGCGCGTGTGGGCGTCGCCTCCAACAGCCATGCCGCGATCCACAACCTCCTCGCCGAGGTGGAGCGGTTCGCAGGCGACGACCCGGGCTGGCGCGGGCTGAAGAAGCCCGGCACCGGGGCGGACAGCCGGTTTCGCGCGTTGAGGCGGGCGATCGTCTGGGGCGACGAAAGCTTGTCGCCGTAGAGGTACACCTCGCTCGCGGCGGTCGGCCGGACCTCCGTTAGGCGCGGTCCGTAACGCTGACGAAGGAGTTCGAAGACCTCAGCGAAGCGCTCGTAGCCCTCGTAGTACGCGAGTTCGCGCCAGATCTCGCTGCCCTCGTGGCGCAGGACGGTCCAGTGCTCGTCATCGCATGCCTCGAAATCCCACTCGATCAGCACTGCCGCCCCGGTGATCTCTGGCAGTTGGTCTGGTTGGCTGAGCTTGAGTTCCTCGGCTCGGTTGAGCCGGGCCTCGCGGGCGTCGACCGACGGTAGCTCGGCCCCGGCGCGGGCGTTGCCGTGGCCCGCGGCAGCGCGGGTTTCCTCGATGGTCGGGAACGCGACGATGAGCAGCATGTGGTCGCACGTCGGGCACCGGACATCGAGCAACTCGTCGAAGTGATTTTCGTTGTCGGCTCCTCTTCCGTTCCACCCACAAGCGGGGCAGCACAGCGCAGCATCACGGTCGTAGTCCCAATAGCCAAGGTGCTTGGTCATCACGCACTCCTCCTGTTTCGCCGGCTGGACGCAAGCGCGCTCGTCGAGATCCTCGAGTAGATCTCCGGCTTCGGTGTCCTGTTCGCCCGCCACTTCGAGTTGGATGGTGCGTTCGTAGGCGGCTCGCGCTTCCATTGTCTCGCCGATCGCCTCGGCCGCCTTACCGAGCCAGCACCAGTTCCAGCTGCCGCATGGGGCGATCTCGGTGTAGTGGCGTAGGTGCCGGTAGGCCTCCGGGAAGCGCGCGAGTTCGTACAGCGTGTAGCCGAGGCCGAAGTGGGCCATCGCATCGCCGGACTGGAGGCACGCGAGCCAGAGCCCCAACGCCTCCTCGCCCTCGCCCTCGCCGTCGATCGCGGCGCTGAAGAACTGCCGATTGATCGAGCACTGGTTGCCGAACAGTGGCCTGGCAGCGAGAACGATCTCGCCTGCGGTGACCGCCTTGAGGCCGAGCACTGGGGCGTCGAACCTGGGAGCCGCCCAGATCTCGCTCACCTCGTCGTCGTCCGCGTCGAACTCAAGTGGGTGTTTCGTCCCTTGTTTCGCGCCGCCGTGGCTGGTGGCTCCTGCGGGCAGCTTCAGTCGGGTATGCGATTGGTGGGGCCGCGTCGGCCTCGTCTTTAGCTCACTCGTGGGTGCTCGGTCGGTCGGTCGGTCGTGTGGTCTGTGCGGTGAGGGCGGTCGTAGTTGCTGTGTTCGAGCGCGCGTAGCCGTTGGTTCCACCACGCGCGGCACTCGTCGCACATGAATTCCCATAGGACCTGGCGGCGGACGCTCGCGGCGTAGTCCTCACGGGCGTGGCGGGTTGCGTTTTTGCTGAACGGCATGGGGGGGCGGGCGACGTCGATCTCAACTCCGCAGGCGAGGCAGGTGCGGCGCAGACGGCCCTCGATTCCTTCGATTGGCTCGCCAGTCACGAGGTTTGTCTCCTTTCTCTTTGCTGAAGTCGGTCCCGCGAGAGGACCGTGCGATTTGATTTCGGTCTTGCTGTTGGAGCGCTGGTCAACAGGGTCCGTTTGGGCGGTAGGCGGGCGGATCGGTGACTTGGCTCTGCTCTGCGACCCGGGGCGTTCATGTGGGGCTCGGTGCGTCGAGGTCGCCGTGTCCGGCTTGGCTTCGGTGAAGACGCGCGCGGGCGGTTTGGGGAGTGGCTGCGTCTCCGATTTCCGGGATCAGCGTGGGGATCTCGGGGCGCGCGTAGCTTGTGAGGGCGGCGATGGGATCGGAGTGGTCGTTGGTGAGGTCGAGCAGTCGCCCGCTGAGGGCTGTGGGGTTGAAGGCGAAGACTGCGCTCAGGTCGGGGCGGGTCTGGGGATGGGCCGTGAGCCCGCGACGCGTTCGGTCAAGCCAAATGGCGGAGAAGATTTCCCGGAGGGCTGCGTTGACGTCGGCGATAGCGCCCTTCGCGGCGTAAGTGCCGAGAGCGTCCAGGAAATCCGCGTGGCTCTCGCGCGCTGGTCCAGCATCCGGCTGGCTGGTGTGGACGGTCAGCTCGTCGGCGAGCTCCTGAAGGCGTGCGTGGGATGCCGTGCGTTGATCGCGTATCGTGTCGAGCGCGTCGAACGCGGCGTGCTCGCGGCGCTCATCGCCTTGTTCGATGGCTTGCATCCAGCGCTCTCGCAGGAGCGTTTCGCGTCGCCGCAGCTTCTCGCTCGTGCCTTCGGCTTCGGCGAGCGACATCTCGATGCGTTGGTGCTGCTCGTCGCGAGAGTCGGTGATCTCCCCAACCCACCTCTCGAAATCGAGCAGCAGCCCGTCGAGATTCCCGAGGATGGCTTGATCTATCACCGCGGCGTCCAGTGGGGGCTGATCGCACCCGCCGTCGCACGCGTCGGTACTGGCGCACACGTACCGGCGTGCTCGAGTGCCGTCTTTGCGCCGGTAGGTTGAGCTCTTGGCATACATCGTTTGCCCGCAGCGCAAGCACCGGGCGAGCCTGGCCAGCACGAAGCGGCCACTCGGACGCTCCGGGCTCCGCGCGCTGCCAACGGCGCGATCGCGAGTCCGGCGAAGCGCCTGCACCCGGTCAAACTCATCGGGGGCGATCAACGCCGGATGCGGACCGTCGACCGCCTGCTCGCGCTCGGCGCCGCGGTAGCGCACCACACGACCTGCGTAGTAGGGGTTGGTGATCAGATCCTGGACGCGGCGGCGGCGAAAGTACCCGCCGGCCTTCGTGCGATGGCCCTCCCGGTTCAGCGTCCGCGCGATCGACGGATCACCCATGCCGCGCCGCGCAAGCTCAAACGCCCTCCTGAGCACCGGAGCGCGCTCGCCGTCAAGTTCGTAGCGCACCGCGACCGCCCCCGCCTCGACTGTGATCACGCGGCGGTAGCCGTCAACGACTGGGCCGCCGAGCCGCTCGCCCCGCTCGATCTGCCGGTCCTTGCCGGCCAGCACGGCCTCGGACTTACGGCGTGAGTCCTCGCTGTTGCGCTCCCCGATCAACGCGACGCGGATCACGTCCTCGAGGTTCGAGTCGTCTTGAACCGAGCGCAGCCTCACGTGGCGGCGACGCATCGCGAAGTACACCTCGGCCAAGTGGTCGGCCTGCAGGCCGTCGCCGCGCGCGAGGCGGTCAGAGTGCTGAACCCACAACTCAGCGCCACCAGCTAGCTCTGCGGCCTCGACGCTCGCGCGTTTGGCCGCTTCGAGCCCGGCGCCGCGGTTGCCCCGATAAGCGCTCTTGCCCTCGTCAGAGAACTCCGACGCGATCCGACGCACACGTCCGTCCCGACCCTCAAGGATCGCTCGTCGGCAATCACTCACCTGGGTACGAAGGGACCCCCGGCTGTCTTCGGTCGACTTCGCCGCATACACCACGCACGGCAACGGCTCGCGCGCACCGCGCGGCTCGCTGCGGTTCGTCATGCGCAGTCCCTACCGTGGGCGTCGTGTTGAGTCGCGCGTGGCCTTGGTGCAGACTGGGCGACACCGACGCGTGCGGCGCTAGCCGTCCGCCGTGGGACCGACCGGGGCCTCGTGGTAGTGTGGTAGTATAGTAGTATGAGAGTAGTACAGAAGTAGATCTCTGGAACGGAGGAGCATAACGATTTCGGCGACGCGCGTTGATCCCCACGACCCGTTGACGGCGTGTCCCGAGGCTCAACACGGGCTGGTTCTCCCCACGCCGCTCAGTGCTCGGCTAGACGCGCTCGTACAGATCGCGACCAGCGGCGGCGAGCGCACCAACCGAAAAGAGCTGATCGCCGCGCTGATACTCGCCGCCCCCGAGTCCGATACGGCAATCGCCAAAGCAGTACGGACCTACCGACGCGCAACCGTCCAAAACGCGTTTGTGGCAGGACAGGACAGAGAGCCTTTCCTGGATACGCGCCCGTCTCGCCGCGGGCCGCGTCGACGCACGGCGCCAGTTGTCCGACCGATCGACCGAACGCCCAACAGCTAACCGCGAACCGCCGAAACGCCGAAACGCCGAAGCGTGCGATCAGCGGAACGGATTCAGACTTCGAGCGCTTCAGGCAGCGAGGGTTTGGGTCGACCGCGGACGGCCGCAGCGAACGCGGTTATCCGCGGTCAGCCAGAGTGAGAATGAAAGCCTTCCGGGAAGGGTGCTTGACATTGGTCCTCTGACCAATGCGGGGGCCAGCTCGCCAGAACTTCGGCGAGCCGCGTTCGGACACCATCACTCTGCAAGAAGCCAGGATTCAAACCATCTACCGCTATGCGGCATTTGCGTGGGCCAAGACTCCGGTCTACCGGCAGGTCCGACGGTTCAAAGGGCCGACGCGGATCGCCCGGGCGGAAGGGAAGATGCTTCCCGTTGGCCCAGCGCGCCGCCTGCTGGTATGAGATGCCCGCGATGAAGGAGAGCTCACGGATAGTGACCCACCGCGGTTCGCGAACCGGCGATGGGTGAGCCGCGCGCTCCTGATTGTTCGGCGCAGCGTCGCGCATCTCGCGGTCGAGATCATCGAAGCGGTCAACGAGATCACTGTCTGGGACTTCGTCTGATATCGCGATGCGCGTCGCGGGATCGGTACGAAGCCGCTCGAGTTCGCGGTCTACTTCCGCGCGGCGGTCCTCGAGTTCCTCACGGTCGTCACTAAGAGGTCCTATCAGAATGAGTTGGCGTGGCGGGCGAGGTGCTGGTGGCAGATCAGGGCGCAGCCGATGGTGAGGAAGGCTTCGTGGATGTCGGCG
>JAABUM010003547.1_pt1 | contig 18926 bp, 19 predicted proteins | sample 5559161 | NCBI WGS metagenome assembly JAABUM01 (sample SAMN10711868, study PRJNA513369) | rock metagenome | isolation source: Antarctica rocks | place: Antarctica: Victoria Land, Siegfried Peak nord | reverse complement strand
TCTGTCAACTCCACCTCGCGCCCCTCCTCCCGGCGACACAAGTCCCCCTCGCCAGGAGCCTACCACATGCGGGATACCTATTTCCACGCGCGGCCCTAATAGTCCAAAAATGACGAGAAAGGGCGGGGCACCGGTTTGAAACCGGTGCCCCGCCCCTCTGTCCGTCCAGTCCACCCGGTTAGCGCGGCTCGGTGTTCACCAGCACGCCGTCATCCTCGATCTTGACCTCGTAGCTCGCGACCGGCGCGACCGCCGGGAGGGTACGGGCCGCACCGGTGACCAGATCGAATTCCGCGCCGTGCAGCGGGCATTCGACGCAGGTGCCGAAGACGTCGCCATCGGCGAGCGACGCTTCTTCGTGCGAGCAGATGTCGCCGATGGCGTAGAAGGTGCCCTCCACGTTGAAGATCGCCACCGGCTCGTCATCGAATTCGACGCGCAAGGGCTTGCCTGGCTGGATGTCGCCGGTTCCGGCGACGCGCACGAATGGCATGGGGCCTCCGGAGTAGTAGGTAGCGGTCAGTAGTCATTCGGCAGAAGGGCGTTATATGGCGATGCGACTTCCGGTGGCGTGCAGACGCTATGAGAAGACGAGCAGCTCGCGGGCGCGGGTCAGGGCATCGGCCAGATAGTCGATCTCTTCGGTCGTGTTGTAGAGGGCGACCGAGGCGCGTGCGGAGGCGTTCACACCGAGGCGGTCGTGCAACGGCTGGCAGCAATGGTGCCCGGCGCGGATGCAGATCCCTTCGCCATCGAGGAACGCGGCCAGGTCGTGCGCGTCGATCTCGTCGAAGGTGAAGGCGAAGACCCCGGCACGGTCGGCCACGGTCGGCGGACCGTGCAGCGTCAACCCCTCGACCTGGCCGAGGCGATCGAGCGCGTGGGCGGTCAGCGTCGCCTCGTGGTCGCGGATCGCGTCCATGCCGATCGCGCTCAAGTACTCGACCGCCGCGCCGAGGCCGATCGCCTCCGCGATCGGCGGCGTCCCGGCCTCGAAACGGGCGGGCACGTCGGCGTACTCCGTCCGTTCGAGCGTCACACGGCGGATCATCGAGCCGCCGCCGAGGAAGGGCGGCATCGCTTCGAGGAGCGCGCGGCGTCCCCAGAGAACGCCGATCCCGAGCGGCCCGAGCATCTTGTGTCCCGAGAAGGCCAGGAAGTCGCAATCGAGCGCGACCACGTCGACCGGCAGATGCGGCACGCCCTGCGCGCCATCGAGCAGCACGAGCGCGCCCGCCGCGTGCGCCCGCCGCGCGATCTCCGCCGCCGGATTGATCGTCCCCAGCGTATTCGAGACGTGCGCGGTCGCCACGAGCCGCACCCGCCCGGCATGGCGTGTCAGGAGCGCGTCGTAGGCGTCGAGATCGAGGCGGCCATCGTCGGTCAGCGGGATCGCGGCGATCGTCGCACCACGCTCCTCCGCCAGCAGTTGCCAGGGGACGAGGTTGGAGTGGTGCTCCAGCTCCGACACGATGATCACGTCGCCCGCGCCGACGTGCGCCGGCCCCCACGCCGCCGCGACGAGGTTGATCCCCTCGGTCGTGCCGTGCGTGAAGATGACCTCGCGGTCGTCGGTCGCGCCGATGAAACGCGCGACGAGATGCCGCGCGCGCTCGTAGGCATTCGTGGCGCGCTCGCTGATCCCGTAGATCCCCCGATGGACGTTGGCGTTGTACGTCCGGTAGAAACCATCGAGCGCGCGCAGCACCGTCTCCGGCTTCTGCGAGGTCGCGGCATTGTCGAGGTAGTTCAGCGGATGCCCGTTCGCACGCTCCGCCAGGATCGGGAAGTCGGCGCGCAGGGCACGGAAGTCGGTCCTCATAGAGCCCCTGCGGGACCAGAGGGCGAAGTGGGCGAGTGGGCCAGCTAAAGAGCGACCGGGAGGCCGATCGCAATCGATTCTCCGCGTTCTCTCTACTGGCCCACTTCGCCCACTCGCCCACTAGATCGCGTAATCCGCCTTATCGCGCGGTGGCAGGCCCATCTTGGACTGGATCGCGTCGGAGAGGCGGTCGCGCACCTCTTCGAGCGGGATGCGCCGGACGATCTCATCGAGGAAGCCCTCGACGATCATCCGCTCCGCCTCCTCACGCCCGAGACCACGGCTGCGGAGGTAGAAGAGATATTCCGGCTCTACCTGCCCCATCGTCGCGCCGTGCGTGCAGCGGACGTCATTCGCGCCGATCTCCAGTTTCGGCATCGAGTCGACGCGCGCCTTGTCGGAGAGGAGGAGGTTACGGTTCGCCTGATAGGCGTTCGTCTTCTGCGCGCCCGGCTCCACCTTGATCATCCCCGAGAAGACCTGCCGCGCGCGGTCGCGCAACACGCCCTTGAAGAGGAGATCGCTGGTGGTGTTCGGCATCACATGATCCTGTATCGTGTGCTGATCGAAGTGCTGCGTGCCATCGCCGAAATAGATGCCGAGCATCTCGCTCGTCGCGCCCTGCCCACGCAGCGAACTCTCGACGTTCGTCTTGGTCAGCTTCGAACCGAGGAGGATCGTCAGCGAGTTGGTGGTGCTATCGCGGTCGGCGATCAGGCGCTGCGTGTTGAAGTGCCAGACGTGGCGACCCCAATCCTGCACGCTGAAGTAGCGCGACTGCGCGTTCGCGCCGGTGTGCAACTCCACCGCGCCGTTCGAGAAGCCCTGTCCGGTCTCGGCGGTCGGGGAGATGAACTCGTCAATCAGCACGGCGTGCGCGTTGTCTTCCAGCACCATCAGCGTGTGCGCGAAGACGGCGGCCGCGTCGGCGTCCGCATAGACGCGCGTCTGGAACGGTGCCTCGACCGCGACGCCGCGCGGCACGTAGAGGAAGGTGCCGCCGCTCCAGAAGGCCCCGTGCAGGGCGCTGAACTTGTCGTGGCTCGGCTTGACCGCCTCGCTCATGAAGAACGTGCGGACGAGGTCGGGGTGCTGGCGGATCGCCTCATCGAGGCCGAGGAAGATCACGCCCTTACTGGTGGCCTCCTCGCCGATCATGTGGAAGACGGTGCCGGAGTTGTGCTGCACGAGCAGTCCTGCGCGCCCCTCCTCGCTCAGCCCGGCGCGCACGTCGCCCGGCAACGCGGCCAGCGTCTCCTGCGGCGGCGAACCGGCCCCGAACGGGCGGACCTGATCGAGCTTCAGCGCGCGGATGCTCGTCCTGCGCCACTCTTCGTCGCGCGAGGTCGGCATCGGGGTCGCCTCGTAGGTCTCCCAGGAGCGCAGCCGCGCCTCCAGCACCCACTCCGGCTCGCCCTTCGCCGCCGAGAGTGCCACCACACCGTCGCGCGTGAAACCACGCATCTGCGACTCGGTCGGGCGGGTCAATGTCGTGCTCATACCTCTCCTCTACTACCCACTGACGAACGATGGGCGACGAATGACGAAGCGTTGCGGGTCATGGCGAGGGGCGGGGCTCCGAGGAGCGCCCGCCCCTGAACGGCGATCCGTCGAGTAACGGGCCAGGGAAGTCTCTTCTTCCCTATGCGTCACTCGTCATTCGTCACTCGTCGCTTATCCGACGCTCCCGGCCATCTCCAGCTGGATCAGGCGGTTCAATTCGACCGCGTACTCGAGCGGCAGTTCCTTGGCGATCGGCTCGATGAAGCCGCTGACGATCATGCTCATCGCCTCGTCCTCGCTGAGGCCGCGGCTCTGGAGGTAGAACAACTGCTCCTCGCCAACCTTCGAGACGGACGCCTCGTGGCCGATCGTCACGTTGTCTTCCTCGATCTCCATGTAGGGATAGGTGTCAGTGCGGGACTCCTCGTTCAGCAGGAGCGCGTCGCAGACGACGCTCGACTTCACGTTGGTCGCACCCGGATGGACCTTGACCAGCCCGCGATATGACGAGCGGCCCGACCCCTTCGAGATCGACTTCGAGGTGACGGTCGAGGAGGTGTTCGGCGCGACGTGGACCATCTTCGCCCCGGCGTCCTGGTGCTGCCCGTCGGTCGCATAAGCGATCGAGAGGACTTCGCCGCGCGCGCCCGGCTCCATCAGCCACACGGCGGGATACTTCATCGTCAGGCGCGAGCCGAGGTTGCCATCGACCCACTCCATCGTCGCGTCCTTGTAGGCGGCGGCGCGCTTGGTGACGAGGTTGAAGACGTTCTTCGACCAGTTCTGGATCGTCGTGTAGCGGCAACGCGCGCCTTCCTGCACCACGATCTCGACCACGGCGGAGTGCAGCGACTCGGAGCCGTAGGTCGGCGCGGTGCAGCCCTCGACGTAGTGGACGTAGGAGCCGGGGGCGCAGATGATCAGCGTCCGCTCGAACTGGCCCATGTTCTCCGCGTTGATGCGGAAGTACGCCTGCAACGGCACGTCCACATGGACCCCTTCCGGGATGTAGACGAACGAGCCACCCGACCAGACCGCCGAGTTGAGGGCGGCGAACTTGTTATCGTTCGGGGGGATGATCGTGCCGAAATACTGCTTCATCAGGTCGGGGTACTCGCGCAACGCCGTGTCGGTGTCGCAGAAGATGACCCCCTTCGCCTGCAAGTCCTCGCGCAGCGAGTGGTAGACGACCTCGCTCTCGTACTGCGCGCCGACGCCGGCCAGGTACTTCCGCTCCGCCTCGGGGATCCCGATCTTCTCGAAGGTATCCTTGATGTACTCCGGGACCTCGTCCCAGGTGCGGCCCTGCTTCTCGGACGGCTTGATGTAGTAGAAGATGTTGTCGAAGTCGATCTCGCCGAGCGCGCCGCCGCCGCCCCAGGTCGGCATCGGGCGCTTGAGGAAGTAATCGTACGACTTCAGGCGGAACTCGCGCATCCAGTCGGGCTCGTTCTTCATCGCCGAGATCTGCTCGACGGTCTCGCGCGTCAGGCCGCGCTTCGCCTTGAAGGCGTAGTCTTCCTTGTCGGAAAAACTGAAGTCGTAGTCCTGTGTGAGCTGGATATCGTTCTCTACGGTACTCATGCTACCTCCGCGTAATCTCGGCTTGTGGCGTCGGGGCGCTATTGATACGAGGGCACGATGCCGCTCGCCAGCGCCCGTCGCCGGTTAGGATCGACCGGTGAGCGTGCGGGTGACGGTGATGCCGGGCGCACCGGCGGGACCGGCGGGCGTGGCCTCCGGCTCGTCGCCGACGAAGGGCTCGTTCGGCGCATACGTCTGGCGCAGCCAATCGTAGCCCTTCACATCGAGTTCCTCGGCCAGCTCGGGGCCGCCGCTGACGACGATGTGGCCGTTCATCATGATGTGGACGTACTGCGGCTTGATGTAGTTGAGCAACCGCTGATAGTGGGTGATCACCAGCGCGCCGAGTTGGCCGTTGAGCTGGGAGTTGACCCCCTCGGCCACCGTCCGCAGCGCATCGATGTCGAGGCCGGAGTCGGTCTCGTCCATCACCGCGAACTTCGGCTCCAGCATCGCCATCTGGAGGATCTCCATCCGCTTCTTCTCGCCGCCCGAGAAGCCCTCGTTGAGGTAGCGGCCCATGAACGAACGGTCCATCCGCAGCTGGCCCATCTTCTCGTTCAGGCGCTTGCGGAACTCGGCCACCGGGGCGGCCTTATACTCGGCACCGGGATTCGCCTGCATGTAGCGCGACTGTTGCACCTTGTTGTAGCTCTGGCGCAGGAAGTTCGCCACGTTCACGCCGGGGATCGACGTGGGGTATTGGAAGGCCAGGAAGAGGCCCCGGTGCGCGCGCTCATCCGGTTCAAGCTCGAGGATATTCTCGCCATCGAGCAGGACTTCGCCCTCGGTCACCTCGTAGTTCGGGTGGCCCGCCAGCACGTAGGCCAGCGTGCTCTTACCGGAGCCGTTCAGTCCCATCAGCGCGTGGACTTCGCCCTCGCCGATCGTCAGATTGACGCCGTGCAAGATCTCATTATTCTCGACCTTGGCATGCAGATTCTTGATCTCGAGCGAGGACAATGTACCGTTCCTCCTTCACGACACCGCACCACCATATGGCGGGTCGGGTGCCTCTACGTCACAGTGACGGCACGGGGCGGCTGATCAGCTGAATACGTCGCCGAGCCGACACCGCGCCGGGGACTTTCGCAACTAAATTATCTCATAATACCAGGACCGGAGCAAGGGTGGTCGCCTGCGGACAGGATGCGCAACGCCCCCGGAATTCGAGCTGCGGGCGCACATCCTGATAGCCCGCCGCGTCCGCGACCGCCCGTGCGGCGGACGAGAGAACTTCGGGGTCGCCGAGCGGGCCAGCGAGTGCGATGTCGGTGATCGAGCCACAAAGCTCGCAGATCAGGTGCGGGTGCGGGCGCGGGTCACGACCGTCGTAGCGGTGGCTCTCGCCGACGCTCAATTCCAGTACCTCGCCGATGCCCTTTAACATGTCGATTGTCTTATAGATCGTGGCGAGGCTGGTCGTCGGGTAATCGCCGCGCACGCGGTCATAGACCTGCTCGACGGTCGGGTGCCCGCGATCCTCGGAGAGGACACGCAGCACCGCCATCCGTTGCGGCGTCAAACGGTAGCCGTCCTGGCGCAGACGCACCAGCAATGCATCGTAGCGCGTGGTGACCATTGTCGTCAACCATCCTTCCCTACCATTCCCAGCTATTAGCTGAGAATAGTTCTCATGTACATTACCGTAAGAATAGCAAATTCCTCACCGTCCCGCAAGAATCACCGTGCCTCGTCTACACGGCGAGCGGCGCGATCGTCATCGCTTTGCCACACTTCTGTCACACGCCGGGTGGGGAGCGGTGGCATACTAGCCGATGGATGGTATTGACCACTCGGATGAGGCACGATGGACCGACGCCCCTGGGACGGACAGGCAACGCTCATGCGGCAGCACGGCCACGAGCAGTGGCAGCACTGGCTGGCGCTCGTCTGGCACCCGCAGACCTACCGCAACATCCTCTATCTGCTCGCGGCCTGCCCACTCGGCGTCTTCTACTTCGCCTTCCTGGTACCGACCCTGCTGGCCGGGCTCGGCTCGGCGATCGCCGGTGTCGGCATCCCGATCCTCTTCCTGGCCCTGTTCGGCTGGTGGGGGTTGGCCGCGCTGGAACGGCAGATCGCGATCTGGTGGCTCGGGATCGCGATCCCGCCGATGTACCCACCACGTCCGGCGGGGATGCCCCTGACCAGCTGGTTGAAGGCGCACCTCGGCAGCAGCGTCACCTGGACGAGCCTGCTCTACCTCCTGGCGAAGTTCCCCCTCGGCCTCTTCTCCTTCATCATCACCGCCGGGCTGGCGACCTTCGCTGGTCGGCTGATCCTCGCGCCGCTGCCCTATCTGCTCGATGGCATCTTCGGACGACCGCTCAGCATCTGGGGCTTCCTCTTGTCCTTGCCGCAGGTGCCGCTCGGCTTCCTGCTCGCCTTCGGCTCGCTCTATCTGTTGAATGGTCTCGCTTTCCTCTCCGCCCACTTCGCGCGCCTGATGCTGGGGCAGAGCGATCTCTCGGTGCGCCTCACCGTGACCCAGGCGGTCGCCCGCGCCGCCACCACTAAGGCGGAAGAGTCGGACCAGAAACGCCGCGAACTGATCGTCAATGTCTCGCACGAGTTGCGCACCCCGATCGCCTCGATCCGGGGCCACGTCGATTCGCTGCTGATCGGCCTCGACGAGCCGACGAGCGCGACCGAGACGCCCCCCGCCGAGTTACGGAATTATCTGGGGATCATCAGCCGCGAGACCGAACGGCTCGGCACCCTGGTGGACGAACTCCTCTCCCTCGCCCGCGCCGAGTCGGGCGAATTGCGGATCGCCCTCGCGCCGGTCGCCGCGGCGGAGGTGGTGGACGAGGTCTATACCGCCATCGCGCCGCTCGCACGGCGGGAGCGGCAGATCACCGTCGTGCGCGACATCGAGCCGGGCCTGCCCGCGATCATCGCCGACCGCCAGCGCCTGACGCAGGTGATGCTCAACCTCGTCCGCAACGCCCTTTCCTATACCCCGGCGGGCGGGATCGTCTCGATCGGCCTGCACGCGGTCGGACCCGATCGGGTCGCCCTGGTCGTCGCGGACACCGGGATCGGCATCCCTCAGGAAGATCTCGACCGCATCTTCGAGCGTTTCTACCGCACCGACGTCTCGCGCGCGCGCACGTCCGGCGGCTTCGGACTCGGGCTGGCGATCGTGCGCGACCTCGTGACCGCGATGGGCGGCGAGGTCCAGGTCGAGAGTACGATCGGCGAGGGGAGTCGCTTCACCGTCACCCTCCGAATCGCCCCGCCGCGCGAGCGCACCATCGATCCGTGGTGATTCAGGGAATTTCCGCTCCGATCGCGCCGTTCCCGATCGTGGTCACCAAAGTCGTGCTCCCTACGAGGGCGGGTGGGCCGAGGGGCTATGGTATACTGCGGGCGTTCGGGGCAGGCGTAGGGGATCGCCGCCGAACACTGTTCGCCCTTTCGAGCGTAGTGCGACGGACCGCAAAGGGGAGAATCAGGCTGGCATGAGCCCAAAAAATACCGCACCGACCGACGATGCCTTTGCTGAGGACACGTTTCTCGAAGGCGACGATCTGCACGAAGAGTGCGGGATCTTCGGGGCTTACGCCCCCGGTGCGGATGTTGCCCGCATGACATTCTTCGGCCTCTTCGCCCTGCAACACCGTGGGCAGGAAAGCGCCGGTATCGCCGTCTCCCACGCCGATGGCGAACTACCCATCGCGGTACACCGTCACATGGGCCTCGTCGCACAAGCATTCGAAGAGGAAGATCTCGGTCGCCTCAAGGGCGACCTGGCGATCGGCCACACCCGCTACTCCACCACCGGCAGCAGCAACATCGAGAACGCCAGCCCATTTCTGGCCTGGTCGAGCCTCGGCGAGATCGCGGTCGCCCACAACGGCAACCTGACGAACGCCGACCGCCTGCGCGCCGAACTGGAGCAGGAGGGCGAGCGCTTCCTGGCCTCCACCGACTCCGAGATCGTGGCGCGGCTGATCGCGGCGGCGCACGGCGACACCATCGTGGACAAGCTGCGACGGGTGATGCCACGGATGCTCGGTGCCTACAGCCTGACGATCATGACCCCGACCGAGGTCGTGGGCGTGCGCGACCCGCTCGGGGTGCGCCCGCTCTGCCTGGGTCGGCTGCCCGATGGCGGCAACGTGCTCGCCTCCGAATCGTGCGCGCTCACCACCGTCGGCGCGACCCATATCCGCGACATCGAACCGGGCGAGATCGTGCTGATCGACGGGATCGGGGCCGATGGGGTCCGCTCCTACGTCGGGCAGGAATCGGAGCGCCACGCCGCCTGCGTCTTCGAGTTGATCTATCTGGCCCGCCCCGATAGCGCGATCGGCGGGCAGCGCCTGCACCTGGCGCGGCAACGGATGGGCGCGGAACTGGCCCGCGAGGCCCCCGCCGAGGCCGACATCGTTATCGCCGCGCCGGACTCCGCCACCCCCGCCGCGCTCGGCTATGCGCGGGAGAGCGGCATCCCGTACACCGAAGCGCTGATGAAGAACCGCTACATCGGGCGGACCTTCATCCAGCCCGATCAGCGCCTGCGCGAGCTCGGCGTCGGGCTGAAGTTCAACGCCCTGCCAGAGGCGCTGCACGGCAAGCGGGTCGTCCTCGTCGAGGATTCGATCGTGCGCGGCACCACCAGCCGCCCCCTGATCGAACTGTTGCGGAAGAATGGCGCGACCGAAGTCCACATGCGCGTCCACTCGCCGCCGATGATGTGGCCCTGCTACCTCGGCGTCGACACCGGACGGCGCGGGGAACTGATCGCCGCCAACAAGTCGGTCGAGGAGATCTGCGAGTACATCGGGGCCGACTCGCTCGCCTATCTCTCCGAGGATGGGCTGACGCGAGCGTTGGACATCCCCAAGAGCGAATTTTGTTTCGCCTGCTTCAACGGGAACTACCCGGTCAGCGTGCAGATGGAGTTCGACAAGCTTACCCTCGAAAATCCGCGCCAGTTACCGTTGCGCGCCGACATGGCGGTTGTCGGTGACTGACGCCGGACGAAGCGTGTACGGTGCCGGATGCGACGCGGCGGGCGGGGAACAGACACCCCGCCCGCTCCGTACCCGCCAGCCTCGAAGCGCCCGATGATCCGCCTCGGCCTCTTCGCCTCGCACAGCGGCTCCAACCTCGGCGCGATCCTCGCGGCCTGCCAGGAAGGGCGGATCGCCGCGAACCCGGTCGTGACCATCGGCAACAATTCCGGGGCCTTGGCGCTCGAACGTGCCCGCCGCGCCGGGATCCCGGTCGTCCACCTCAGCAACCAGACGCATCCCGATCCGGCGGCGCTCGACGCGGCGATGGCGGCGACGCTCGCCGCGTACGACGTCGATCTCGTGGTGCTCGCGGGCTACATGAAGCGTCTCGGCCCGCAGGTGCTCGAACGCTGGCATGGGCGGATCATCAACGTCCACCCCTCGCTCCTGCCGAAATTCGGCGGCAAGGGGATGTACGGCGAGCGCGTCCACAAGGCGGTCCTGGCGGCGGGCGAGACGACGACTGGCGTGACGATCCATCACCTGACCGAGGAGTACGATCAGGGGCCGATCATCGCGCAGGTGCTGGTGCCAGTCGAGCCGGGCGACACGGCGGCCACGCTCGCCGCGCGCGTCCTGCCCCACGAGCACGCCCTCTATGTCGATACCCTCGCCCGCATCGCGCGCGGCGACCTGATCCTGCCCGATCTCGTTTCGAGCGATAGAAACGAAACAGGAGACACAGAGACACCGAGAGGGACGGGAGAGAATACTTAATTCTCGTCTCCTCTCGTCCTCTGTGTCTCCTGTTCACTTTTTGCGGAGGTAGACCGATGAGTGGCGGCGAGCGGTTGTCCTATGCGGCGGCGGGGGTCGACATCGCCGCCGCAGACGCGGCGAAGGAGGCGATGGCCGAGAGCCTGGAGACGAGCGACAGCCGCGTGCTGAACCGTCTCGGGGCCTTCGCCACCCTCTTCGATGCCTCGTTCCCCGGCTACGAGCAGCCGGTTCTGGTCCTCAAGACGGAGGAGCCCGGCTCGAAGCAGAAGCTGGCACTGGCGCACGACCGGGTCGAGTCGCTCTGCGAAGACCTCGTCAACCATCTCATCAACGACATCATCGTGATGGGCGCGCAGCCCCTCTCGGTGCAGGACGCGATCATCTGCGGCCACCTCGACGGCCCGATCGTCAATCGCCTCGTCGCGGGGCTGGCGGCGGCGTGCCGCGCCCAAGGCTGCACCCTCACCGGCGGCGAGACGAGCGAGCAGCCGGGCGTCCTCGATGAGGGCATCTACATCCTGGTCGCCAACGCGGTCGGGGTGGTCGAGCGCGCGCGGATCATCGACGGGGCACGGATCGCGCCGGGCGACCACGTCATCGCGGTCGCTTCGAACGGCCTGCATACGAACGGCTATTCGCTTGTCCGCGCCCTCCTCGTGCGCGATCCGGCGCTGGCCGCGCGCGATGTGGAGGGCGAATCGTTCCTCGATGTGATCTTGCGCCCCCATCGCCCCTACTATCACGCCGTACGCGATCTCTTCGCCGACGAAGGCTTACATGGGCTGGCGCACATCACCGGGGGCGGCATCGCCGGGAATCTACGCCGGATCATCCCGGCGGGGCAGCAGGCGCGGATCGATCTCGGCGCGCTCGTCCCACCGGCGCTCTTCCGCATCATCCGCGCGGCGGGCGATGTGGACGACGCCGATATGCTCCGCACCTTCAACATGGGCGCGGGCCTGATCATCGTCGCCGCGCCGGACGCGACCATCGCCATCGCGGCGCACCTGACAGCCCAGGGCTACGACAGCACCATCATCGGCACCATCGCGGCACGCGAGCAAACGAACGATACGGCGGTCGTGTTCACAGGGGCATTGCAGTGGGGTAGTAGTCGGTAGTCGGTGGTCGGTAGTTAGAAAGGTTCGCTGCACGGCACTGCTCACCTAGCGGCACCGCCACTGACTACCGACTACTGTCTACTGATCACTGACTACTACTTCCTTCGGAGGTACCATGCACGTAGGCATTCTCGGTGGCGGACAGTTGGCGCGGATGACCATCGCGGCGGCTATCGGCCTCGGCATCGACGTGGCGATCTTCGAGCGCGAGGCCGATAGTCCTGCCGGGCGCCTCACCGACGCCGAGACAGTCGGGCCGTGGGAGGATGCCGCCCTACGCGCCCGTTTCGCGGCGGGCTGCGACGTGATCACGCTGGAGAGCGAGTTCGTCGATCCGGCGCTGCTAGCCGCGATCGCGGCGGCGGGGACGCCCGTGCGGCCCGGCGCGGCGGTGCTGGAGTTGGTCGGGGACAAGTTGCGGCAGAAGGAGACATTCGCCGCCGCCGATCTGCCCTTGCCACCCTTTCGGGCGGTCGCAAGCCAGGGCGAGGTACTACGCGCGGCGGCGGAATGGGGCTGGCCGATCGTCCTCAAGGCACGGCGCCTCTCCTACGATGGCTACGGGAACGCCACGGTGCGCGGCCCGGAAGGGTTGGCTGCCGCGTGGGAGCGCCTCGGTGCGCCCGGTCGCGCTCTTTACGCGGAAGCCTGGGTGCCGTTCCGCCGCGAGCTGGCGGTGATGGTGGCGCGGTCGGTCAGCGGCGCGATCGTCACCTACCCGGTCGTGGAGACGGTGCAGGCCGCCGAGGCCCACATCTGCCGGATCGTGCGCGCTCCCGCCCAGGTCGCGGAGTCTGTGGCGTCGCAGGCGACCACGATCGCGCGGCGGGCGGTCGAGGCGGTGGGAGGGGTCGGGGTCGTCGGGGTGGAACTCTTCGAGCGCGAGGACGGCACGATCCTGTTGAATGAGATCGCGCCGCGCCCGCACAACTCCGGGCACTACACGATCGAGGGCTGTGTCACCTCGCAGTTCGAAAACCACCTGCGCGCGATCCTCGATCTGCCGCTCGGCGTGACTGCGCTCGTCGCTCCCGCCGCCGTGATGGTCAACGTCCTCGGCGAGCGCGACGCCCCCGTGGACGCGACGCCGCGCGGCCTGCCGGAAGCGCTGGCCGTCCCCGGCGCGCACGTCCACCTCTACGGCAAGCGGCGCTCCCGCCCCGGGCGCAAGATGGGCCATGTCACCGCGCTCGGCCCCACTGTCGCCGCCGCCGAAGAAGTTGCGGCGCGCGCGGCGGCGCTGATCCGCCTGTAGGAGGGAGCGATGGAGCCACCACGCGGTACCGCGCAACGCCAGGCCGACACCCTGGCGCGACTGGCGAGCGCGGTCGATTGCTGGGTACCCTCCAGCGGCAGACACGGCGACGCCTATCTCATCCCGCTCTCGTTCGTCTGGCACGAGGGGCGCGTCATCCTCGCCACCCTCGGCGCGAGCAACACCGTCCGCAATCTGCGCCGCAGCGGGCGGCTGCGCATCGCGCTCGACGGCACGCGCGATGTGGTGATCGTCGCCGGTGACGTCGCGGTCGTGGCGCAGGATGCGCTCGACGGGGCCGCCGCTGTGGCATTCCAAGCAGCGGCGGGCTTCGAGCCGCGCCGCGAGGCGAACGCCTACGTCTACCTCGTGCTGACACCGCGCAGTATCCTGGCGTGGCGCGAGGAGAACGAACTCGCGGGCCGCGAGATCATGCGCGAGGGGCGCTGGCTCGCGTAGCGCCCGCTCATGAAGAGAGTGAGGAACCGGAGCATGACCGCACAGCTACTCGTCGGGATCATCATGGGCAGCGACTCGGACCTGCCGACGATGCGCGACGCCGCCGCGATCTGCAAGCGCTTCGATGTGCCGTACGAGGTACGCGTTGTCTCGGCGCACCGCACCCCCGCCGACATGGCCGACTACGCCACGAGCGCCCACACGCGCGGACTGAAGGTCATCATCGCGGGGGCGGGCAACGCCGCGCACTTGCCGGGCATGGTCGCGGCCTACACCCCCCTCCCGGTGATCGGTGTGCCGGTGAAGGGACGTGCGCTCGACGGCTTCGACTCGCTCCTCTCGATCGTGCAGATGCCGAATGGTATCCCAGTCGCGACGGTGGCGATCGGTGGCGCGACGAATGCGGGACTCCTGGCGGTACAGATCCTCGCAACGTACGATCCGGCCCTATTGGAGCGGATGATCGCCTACAAGGCGGAACTCGCCAGCGCCTCGCGCGCCAAGAACGAGCATCTCGGCGAGGTCTGAACAGTGAGCGGGCGACGTGAGGCCGTCACGCTAGGATTTGATGGCAGCATGAGGAGAAGAAGGCGATGAGCGAAGAACACCGCAGCCCCGACGAGACGTTACGCGAAGAGGGCTTGCCCGCCGAGCAGGACAATCCGGCTGCGGACGAGGGAGTGCAGACGACCAGCGACGCGATCGATGAGGCGGACAGTGAATCGTTCCCGGCTAGCGACTCGCCGAGCTGGAACTCTGGCGGCGACCCGGTGATCATCCGCGACGAGCGCGAGCGCCGCGACTAGGGCTCGTCGCGCGTCGCACGCGGTAAGGTATCGACCGGCGTGTGGTCGTCGGTTGAGATCAGGTTGGTGCGTGCGGCGAAGCGCGCCGCCAGATCGGCGGGGGCGAACGGGGTCCACCCGCTCACCGGAGGCGTTTCCAGTGACGCAGTACCGGCGGCGATCACGAAGGCGGCGTGGCCGGGCCGCCCTTACTGACCATCGAGCGCGTAGACCGTAACATTGCCAACGGGGGGGCCATGTTCTGGATCGGCACCTCCGGCTGGAGTTACGCGCACTGGGATGGCGTCCTCTATCCACACGGACTCCCGCCGCGCGATCGGCTCGCCCACTATCTCCCCCATTATCGGACGGTCGAAGTTAACAGCACCTTCTACCGTTGGCCACCAGTCGCGGCCTTCGCCAACTGGCGACGCCGCCTTCCCGAGGGCTTCCGACTCGCGGTCAAAGCGCCGCGCGGGCTGACGCACGGTGCGCGACTCTACGCACCCGAGCGCTGGCTCGCGCGCATCACGGCGGGGCTCGCCGCGCTCGACGAACGGCGCGGGCCGTTGCTGGTGCAGCTACCGCCCGATCTGCCCCGCGATCTCCCGCGCCTCGCCTACTTCCTGGCGCGTGCCGCCACCCGAGTTGGCACGACGAGGAGACCTTTGCTCTGCTCGAAGCGCACGGCGCGGCCTACTGCGTGATGAGCGGCGCGGGGCTGCCTGCGTGCTGCGCGCCACCGCGCCATTCGTCTACGTGCGCCTGCACGGCCCGGATCCGCACCAGCTCTATGCAGGCTCGTATAGCGACGACGATCTCCGCTGGTGGGCCGCGCGACTCGACGAGTGGGCCGCGCAAGGGCGCGAGACGTTCCTCTATTGCAACAACGATGGCGCGGGTAATGCGGTCCGCGATACCCTGCGGCTGCGCGCTCTCCTCGGCGCGTGAGGGCATAGCGGCTGGTGTGGCGACTATCAAACACCCGCCAGGGGAGCAGGGAAGCCGCACCCATGTCCCAAACCGTGTGCAGCACGGCGACAATCCGGGTGGCGGTCCAGACGAAGGCCCGGACGAAGGCCGTCGCGAGTGGCACATTGCCGCGCAGGCCGACGAACGCCGCGAGCAGCTACCAAGCGCCAGCAGGATCGCCGCGCAGGCGATGGGGGTCAGGCCAACACCACACTATGCAGCACTATCGAGGACGGTTAGGGCGTTGGCGATCGTCGCCACACCCACCCGGGCGAGGCAGATGCCGAGCGGCCAGTGCAAGCAAAGCCATTGCCTGCCGATCCGTGCCACGCCCTCCCCCTCCCCACGAGCCAGCCGCAGAGAAATCAGGAAACGGGGAATACTCGCCCGTAACGGACAGCGACGCGGGAGCCCAATGCCCCCGCGTCGCGCTCATGCACCTCGTATCGGCGATCGGTTAGCGCGTGCCCGCCGTTACCGCCATGTGGTCGGTCGCGAGAGTCGTCTTGCTCTGTTCGTCGAAGAGATGGATGTTGCGCTGATCGAAGTCGACCCAGATCGGCTCGTCGGCACCGATCTGGACACTCGGATCGACGCTGGCGGCGAGGATATGCTCGCCGATACGGAAGTGGACGAAGGTCACGTCGCCGGTCGGCTCGACGGTGTAGACGCGCGCCTTGATGGCGTTCGGCTGCTCCGCCTGATAGACCCGCACGCTGTTGTGGCGGACACCCAGCACCACCTCGCCGGTCGAGGTGAGCGCGCGCGCGCTCTGCTCCGGCGACAAAGCATACTCCCAGCCGCCGGTCTGCGTCGCGCCGCCATCGCCGACGAGCAACGCCGTGCCGCCGCGCTGCTCCACACGTCCACTGAGAAAGTTCATGGAGGGGCTGCCGATGAAGCCGGCAACGAAGAGGTTGACCGGGCGTGAGTAGAGATCATCCGGCGTGCCGACCTGCTGCAAGATACCGCCGCTCATGACCACGATCCGGTCGGACATCGTCATCGCTTCCATCTGGTCGTGCGTGACGTAGATGACCGTCGCGTTCAGTTCGTGGTGGAAACGCTTCAACTCGGCGCGCATCTGCACGCGCAGCTTAGCGTCGAGGTTCGACAGCGGTTCGTCCATCAGGAAGACCTTCGGGCTCCGCACGAGCGCGCGGCCCAACGCCACGCGCTGCTGCTGCCCGCCGGAGAGCTCGCGCGGCTTGCGCTCGAGCAGCGCCGTGATCGAGAGGGTCTCCGCCGTGGACTTCACCCGCTGATCGATCTCCGCTTTCGGCGTCTTCCGCATCTCCAGCGGGAAGGCGAGGTTCTTGTAGACCGTCTTGTTCGGGTAGAGCGCGTAGTTCTGGAAGACCATCGCGATGTCGCGATCCTTCGGGTCCAGCCCCGCCACCGGGCGATCCCCGATGTAGATTTCCCCGTCTGTCAGGTCCAACAGCCCGGCGATCATATTCAGCGTGGTCGTCTTGCCGCAGCCGGACGGCCCGACCAGGGAGATGAACTCCCCATCCTGGATCGTCAGCGAGACATTATCGACCGCCGTCACATCGCCGTACCGCTTGATCACATTCTCCAGGACCACGCCCGCCATGTCTGTCCTCCGTGAGTGACGAGTCGTGAGTCGGGGGTCGTGAGTCGTGAGAGAAGTCGTCGGTCGTCAGTCGTCGATCGTCAGAAGAGGCGCGATACACCCCTGTCACTGATTACTGACTACTGACTCCTCCCTCACGCCTCACGACCCCCGACTCACGACTCTGCTATGCCTTCGTCGCCCCTTCGGCGAGCGCCTGTACGAAATACCGCTGCAAGAGCAGGAAGAGGATCACGACCGGGACGCTGGAGACGAACTGCGCCGCCATCAGTCCCGGCCAGTTCGTGGCGAACTCACCGAAGAACTTCTGCAAGCCCGGCTGGAGGGTCAGCAGCACATCCCGGTTAAGGAAGGTGCGGGCATAGACGTACTCGTTCCAGGCCTGGATGAAGGTGTAGATCGAGGTGGCGATCAGGCCGGGGGAGGAGAGGGGCATGATGATCTTCCAGAACGCCTGGAAGCGCGTCGCCCCATCGATCCGCGCCGCCCGTTCCAGTTCCTCCGGGATGTTGTCGAAGAAGCCCTTGAGGAGCCAGATCGACAGCGGCAGGCCGAAGGTCAGGTAGGTGAGGATCAGCGAGCCGTAGTTGCCGACGAGGCCAAGCGCCTTCATCAGCAGGAAGAGCGGGATCAGGAAGACGACGCCGGGGAACATGTTGCGGACCAGGATGGCGAAGAAGAGGAAATTACGACCCGGGAAGCGGAAGCGCGAGAACGCATACGCCGCCGGCACCGCGATCGCCACCCCGAGCACGGTGGTGGCGAGCGAGACCACCAGGCTGTTCCAGAAGAGCCGCAGGAACCGTGCGCCCATCTGCCCGCTCGGCGAGAGCAGGTTCGCGTACTGGTCGAGCGTCGGCTGCGACGGGATCCACTGCGGCGGTTGCTGGATCGCGGCGAACTGCGACTTCAGCGAGGTTGAGAGCATCCACGCGAGCGGGATCAACGCGAAGAGGATCAAGAAGATGAGCAAGACCCAGCTGAAAATCCCGCCGAATGAGACGGGGGAGCGGCGGCGCGTGGTACGCGAGCCGGTACGCGCGGTCGTGGACCGCGTCTCGGCGCGCGGCCCCTTCTCGGCGGTAATCGTGCTCATGCGGGCCTCCTATCGCCATCCGTCAGCGCTTTCACGTAGAAGTAGCCAAGAACCAGCATCATCAAGAAGAGGATCACCGCGAAGGCGGACGCCAACCCGTAGCGGAGGTCCTGGAAGGCGAGCAGATAGATCTTGACGATCCAGATCATCGAGGAATTCGCCGGTCCACCGCCGGTCATGATGAACGGCAGGGTGAAGGAGTTGAGGTTCTGCACGAAGAGGAGGATCGTGGTGATGACGATCACCCCCTTGAGGTGCGGCACCGTCACGTTGATGAAGGTCTGCCAGGCCCCGGCACCATCGACGCGAGCCGCACGCAACAGGCCGCTCGGCACCGTCTGCAACCCGGCCAGCAGCATGATCATCGCGAACGGGAATTCCTTCCAGACGTTGACGACGATCAGCGAAGGGAGGGCGAGATCGACCGAGTCGAGGAAGATGACCGGGGACTTCACGATACCCAACTGCATCAGGGTGCCGCTGATCAGGCCGTAGTCGCTGTGGTACATCCAGCGCCAGATATAGGCGGCGGGCACCGCGCTGATCACCCAGGGCACCAGCAGCAAGCCGCGCACCAAGCCGCGCATCACGAATTCGCGGTGGACGAGAAGGGCGGCGGCGAACCCGAGGATGAAGGCGAAGAGCGTCGAACCGACCGTCCAGACGACCGTGTTCCGGGTCGAGTCCCAGAACGTATACGTACTGTCGGACAGGATATCGCCGTAGTTGCCAAGGCCGTTGAAGTACCAGTTCGGCGAACTTGGCGGCGTATCGAAGAACGACAGATAGATCGTATAGTAGATCGGATAGGCGATGACGACGACCATTACCGCCAACGCCGGGAGGATGTAGAGGTAATCATTCCAGTGACGTCCCATCGACGCCAGGAGGCCGGTGCGTTGTACCGATCGGCGAACCGGCGCGGGCATCTGCGTCACAGCCATCGGGTTCCCTCCGCTTGGATCGTATACCGGGAGTGGGGGGG
>JAABUM010003544.1_pt1 | contig 18948 bp, 24 predicted proteins | sample 5559161 | NCBI WGS metagenome assembly JAABUM01 (sample SAMN10711868, study PRJNA513369) | rock metagenome | isolation source: Antarctica rocks | place: Antarctica: Victoria Land, Siegfried Peak nord | reverse complement strand
ACAGCCGACCCATCAACCGAGGTGACGGCGCGGATCGCCCCGCCTTCCCGCTCCACGTCGTCTTTCAGGAGGAGGGGGCGAAGCTGGTGGAGTTGCGGGAGCGACTCCTCGCGGCGGGCGCGATCCTCGATGACGTCGCGCCACTACCACGCTGAGTAACGATATGGACCCATAAGATGGCCTCTCACCCCCGCCCCGCGCCGCGTCGAAGAGGACGCGGCGCGGGGGCGAAAGGTCCTCAGCCGCCAGGACTCACCCCGTGGGGCGAGGCGCGCGGCGGGGACATCACCCAGACGACGCTGGACTTCACCGGGCAGCGCAAGGACGGCACCGGCCGCCTCTATTACGGCGCAAGGTACTACGACCCGCAGCTCGGGCGGTTCCTCGGCGCCGACAGCATCGTGCCGGGCATGGCCTCGGGCAAGAGCGGCATGGCGGCGACTATGGCGCAGGATGGCGACACTACCCTGTGCCCGCCGACAGTCGACTTCCACGAGACGGCATGCAGCGCGGGGCTCGCGGCGGAGGACGTCTTCACGCAGGCCAGGGGCTTCTGGTTCCAGTTGAGCGGGCAGGACCGGCGGCAGGCGAAAGTCGACACAGGGCCGAGCAACCCGCAGGCGCTCAACCGCTACGGCTATGTGCCCAACAACCCACTGCCCTACACCGACCCGATCGGGCACAACTATCTGGCCGAGGGCAAGACATATGTCAACGAGCACAGTGCCTGTCAACGGGGGGAACGCTATACCGACGGTTCGAGTACGCGCCGCTCGCTCCGGCCCACCGGGAAGCACCCACCGCGCGAGCGGACGTGATCCGCGCACCGGGGGTGAAACCGGCAGCCACCATCCCGATACGGCCGCTCTCGACGTGGCCGTATCAGGATGGTGGCGACAAATAAGACGGCCTTGCGTGTTGCCCACGCCCTACGCTGCCTGCTAGCCGTTCCTGACCCTGGCACAAGGTGAAGAATTGGGACACGCGCCACGCGGGCAATGAGGACCGGCTCGGCCCGCCCGCCGGTGGACCCATCGACTGCCGCCGATCGCTATGAGACTGGTTGCCACGTTGGGCGTTGTGGCCGACCGGCCGCGGCGGTGTGCCCATCCACCGCCGCGACAAGGCACATATGACGAGGCAGATCATCGCATGGGGAGCATTCGCGGCGGTGCGGGGCCGGATTATCGTGGGTCGCAAATCCACGGGGGCGGGGCCGCATACCCTAACGGCCAGGGCCGCCACTTCCGCATCCTGCGCTTATGCCGCACCTGTTCCCGACGACACGGTGCGGCATAGAGGACGGCCAGCGGGGTGGCGAGCGGAACCGACCACGGCAGGCGAGATACCGGACGCTCCTGATGAACCGTCGGCGCTGTTAACAGGCGGTTTCATAACCCTGGCACGGTCGGTGTAGGACCGGCAGCTGAGCGTACACGAACTGGTCTCCGATGCATTAGGGGCCGTAAATACTGCTCCGCGCATTGAAAGCGAATACGTCGGGCGATTTGTCGCCACCATCGCAGGCGAGCAGTCACGATCGCGGTGTGATGAAGGCGAGCGAAGTGACGGGAGCGGCCGTTCCTTGCTAGAGTGCTTCTGCGATGTCGTGGTGATCGAAGACATCGGTTGTGGTGGAAGGGTACATGGTCGGACATTACCTGCGTTTCCCCAACGACCGTGCGATCGGGCATGTCACGCTGTATGCCTCGCGCGAGGCGGCGGCGCGCGACCCGCACGGGCACGCCACTCCGCCCCGCAGGTTCGACGCCCGCGGGCCCATCGCGGTCGATGGAGCGAGTTACATCGCGCTAGCCTATCGCGCCGGCGATGTGGCCGATCTCGCGCTCCTGGCGAGTTTGGAGGCGACCGACCTCCAAGTCCTCTCCTGCGCGTTGTGCACCGTCCGCGACGTCGACCTCGTCCACCTCGGCCGCTTGACTGGGCTGGAGGAGATAGATCTCACCGACACCATGATCGTCGGCCCCGGGCTGTGGCACCTGCGCGCGCTGCCCCGCCTCCGTCACCTCGCGCTGGACTTCACGAACCTGACCGCTGCGGCCCTCCCGCACCTCTTCGCGCTGCCGCACCTGCGCCGGTTGACGATCGCGGGCACGCCGTTGGGTCGGGAGGAAAGCACCAGCGTGCGCCGACTCCTGCCATACTGCGATGTACGGTACTAACAGGCGGTTTCCTATAACCGGGTAAGGGCGTTGAGACAGATGAGGGCGCAGGCGAGGTCGAGGAACGCCTGATGGAGGGTCTCGTGGCGCTCGTAGCGGATGGCGAGGCGGCGGTAGCGTGCCAACCAGGCAAGTGTGCGCTCGACCACCCAGCGATGCCGCCCCAGATGCCGCGTGTCCTCGACGCCCCGGCGCGCGATGCGGTCGGCGATCCCGCGCTCGTGCAGGGCCGCGCGGCAGGCAGGGTAGTCGTAGCCCTTGTCCGCGTGCACCTTCGCCGGGCGGCGCGGGGCCTCGGGCGGTGCCGCCGCGTCGAGGAGCGGCGCGAAGGCGGTGCTGTCGTGCCGGTTCGCCCCGGTCAGCCCCGCCGCGAGCGGGAGCCCGCCGCGCTCGACCAGGAGGTGCCGTTTCGTGCCCGGCTTGCCGCGGTCCGTCGGATTCGGGCCGACCGCGTCGCCCCCTTTTTGGCCGCGATGCTCGCGCTATCCACGCATGCCCGCGACCAGTCGAGCTTCCCCGCATCCTCCAGGCGGTCGAGCAGCACGCGGTGGAGCCGGCGCCATACCCCGGCCCGTTCCCAGGCACGCAGCCGCCGCCAGCAGGTCACGCCGCTGCCACAGCTCAGTTCGGTTGGCAGCCACCGCCACTGGATCCCCGTCTTGAGGACGAAGAGGATGCCGCACAGGGCGGGGCGGTCGGGCAACCACGGCCGCCCGCCGCATGGCTGCGCCGGGTGCGGCGGCAGGAGCGTCTCGATCGCGGCCCACAGCTCGTCGGAGACCAGTTCCTGCACTTTCATGCCACCCGTCCCGCAACGCCCATGCCAGGGTTATGAAACCGCCTGTAATTCTACAGTTGCACTTGGCTGGCCTGGGGCGCATCATGCTCGGCACGGTGGGGAGTGCTGATGCTGACGGCGGTGGACCAGGGGGCGGTACAGGACTGGGCGGTCTCGCTCGACGCGCTGCATGCGCGGGTGGCGGCGCGCTTCGGGCGGGCGGAGCCGCGTCGGCGGGTGCGCGCCTACGTCGCGGGGTTGCTCGGCCCGGTGGAGCGGAAGAACGGCTGGCAACTGGCGGAGCAGGCGGGCGAGGCGACGCCAACCGGGATGCAGCGCCTGCTCGCGGGGGCCAAGTGGGACGCCGACGCGGTGCGCGACGACCTGCGGGCCTCCGTGGTCGAGCACTTGGGCGATCCGGCGGCGGTGCGCATCGTCGACGAGACCGGCTTCCTGAAGAAAGGGGCCAAGTCGGTCGGGGTGCAGCGGCAGTACAGCGGCGCGGCGGGGCGCATCGACAACTGCCAGATCGGCGTGTTCCTGGCGTATGCGGCCGCGCGCGGCCGCACCCTGCTCGACCGGGAGCGGTATCTGCCGAAGCCGTGGGCCGACGATCCGGCCCGGCGCGCCGAGGCCGGGGTGCCCGAGGCCACGACGTTCCGCACCAAGCCCGCGTTGGCGCGGGCGATGCTGGAACGCGCCTTCCAGGCAGGGGTCCCCGCCGCCTGGGTGACCGGCGACGAGGTCTACGGGCGCGACCGGCGGCTGCGGATCTGGCTGGAGGAGCAGGAACGGCCCTTCGTGCTGGCGGTGGCGACGAACGAGCCGCTCTGGGCGGCGACCGCCCGGGGACCGCAGCAGCTCGGCGCGGCGGAGATCGCGGCGGCGCTGCCGGCGGCGCGCTGGATCCGGCAATCCGCCGGCGATGGCAGCAAGGGGCCGCGGCTGTACGACTGGGCGCAGGTCCGGCTGGCGCGCTGGCCGACGCCAGGCTGGGAGCACTGGCTCCTCGCGCGTCGCAGCCTGGACGACCCGACCGACCTCGCCTACTACGTCGTGTTCGCCCCGGCCGCCACGCCGCTCGCGGCGCTGGTGCGCGTGGCGGGGACGCGCTGGGCGGTGGAGGAGGGCTTCCGGATCGCCAAGGGCGAGGTCGGGCTGGACCAGTACGAGGTGCGCCGCTGGGACGGCTGGTACCGCCATGTCACTCTGGCGCTCCTGGCGCAGGTGTTCCTCACCGTCGTGCGCGCGCACGCTGCGGGGGAGCAAAAGGGGGGCGTGTCGCCATGCTCGCCGCCGCGCTGATCCCGCTGACCGTACCGGAGGTGCGCCGCCTGCTCTGGCGGCTGGTGTGGTCCACCAGCCCGCCGCCCGACTTCGTGCTCGCTTGGTCGCGCTGGCGTCGGCGACACCAAGCACAGGCCCGGCGCAGCCACTACCAGCGCCGCCTCACCCGACTCGCCGCACAAGTGCAACTGTAGAAGTAAGTAGCCGGAGCCTGACACCCGGGGGGCAACCCACCGGGTCGCGGCCTGACCCTGCCACATCGCCTTACCAGCAGGATCCAGTGGTCAACCCCTCGCCGGACAACTACCCCCACAGGACCGCACATCCGGACGAACAGCGACCGCATGCCGATGAGGGCGACCGCGTCGCGCGGACGGCCACGACGAAGTCGACGCCACACCACATCCCGCGCGAGTGCGGCGGGGCGACGATCGGCCTTGCCACCGCCCTCGCGCGGGTCGTCAACCGCCCCGGCTCCCGGCTGCTTGCCGCTTCCAAATGTACGACGATCGCCCCGAACGGCGGCGCGCTCCCGACCCGCGAGGTTGACCGCGAGGGCCCGCCACGCCCTGGTAGGGGCGCGGTGGGCGTGGCGTCGCGAGTGCGGGGAGCACGGGCGGGGGAACGGGACGGGACGAGGGCGGGCCGGGCGACGAGGCCGACTACGCGACGGAGGCCCGCGTGCGCTACGCCAAGACCAACGCCATGGGCGTGGTATGTTACGCGATGAGCGAACATAGCCACCGCTCTTGGCACGCGGCCGACAGCGATCGTACCGCTCGGCCATCCACGGAAGAGTCGTCATAAACGCCGACGACAAACGATAGGGTCTTGACTGTTGCCCGCGCCCTACTCTCACTGCTGGCGGCTTCTGTCCCTGACCCGAGGCGCGGGATCGGGAGACGCACCGCGCGAGCACGAACAAGCAGTCGGCCACGCCGACCGGCGTGACCATGCGGAGCCCGATGCCATCGCGGGGACGAACCGCGTCATGGCCGGTATTGCCGCAACGACTCCGCAAACACATCGACGACCGGGTTCGTCGCCGCCCGCCCCATCGGCATGATGCATCTGGCAAGGTCGATACCTGCGGATGCCTATCTAGCGTGTGAGACTGTCTCAGATATGAGGATCCGCATAGACACGCCACTTCCCACCTCGGACCTGCCCCATACCCTGGGAAACTGTTCGACGCGCCGCCCGAAGCCATCCAGGTCGACTTCGAGGACGTTGCCCCCGGAGCGGCGGAGCTGCTTCAGCTTGCGGCGGGTCCGCTTGGAGAGGAAGAGGGCGTCCGGCTTGCCGGGCTTGACGAGATCGATGAAGGCGTCGATGTCGTCGAGGGTCAGCGCGCCGCCATTGGCGTTGTTCGCATTCGCCTTCAGGCGCTGCCCGGCGGGGATGAGGGTGTGGAGGCCGTCGAACGACTTGGGATCGACCCCGCTGTTGCCGTTGAAGAAGGTATCGCTCCAGCGCCGCCCGACCGCCTTGGCCTTGGCGGCCACGACGGCGGCGGCCAGATCGGTGGGGTTGGCGTAGGTCTGTTGCAGGAAATTGTCCACATCCGCGTCCCCGCCGAGGATCGCCAATCGCGCCGTCTTCTGCGCGAACGTCGGGGTGTCCTCGGTCCAGGTGTCGCCCACGCTGTAGAAGGCGGCGGTCGGCAGGGTCGCCTCCTGGTTGTAGGTGAGCGCGTTGCCGGTGATGTCCATGAACGGCAGATAGCCCAGGATGCTGCTCTCGCTGACGATCGTCTCGATCACGCCGCGCAGCAGGAGGTCCTGGGTCAGCTTCCCGGCTTCGATCAGGGTGAGGGCCATGCAACACCTCCGAATAATGACGAATGACGAATGGGAGAGGGGAACGACGGAATTCGCGGGGAGTCGTAGATGGTGAGCTGACAGGTGCGCAATTGAAAACGTGACGACGCGACGAATGAATAGGGCGAGGCTACTACTGGGGGGCGATCAGTGGCAGAGCCCCGTCCTATTCGTCATTCGTCATTCGTCATTCCGTCGCCCTGCAAGGCCCACCGCGATCTTCCCCTCGGGCGAGAGGCCGTCGTAGCGGGTGGTGTCCGGGGCGCGGACGGAGCCGCCGCGTGGGATACCTGCCGTGTGGCCGCGCGTGGCGGCCTCGCTGATCCGCGACCAGGCGGCGCGGGCGGGGCCGACGCTCGCTAGGAGCGCCGCGAAGGTGTCCCCGGCGATCAGTTCCGGGACGGCCTGGGGGTGCGCGGCGATCAGGGTGTCGCGCAATTGGGCCAGCTGGTCGGGGTTCAGGTCGCCGGGCGGGGGTGTCTCGGCGGGATCGGGGATCGGGGGGTGGGTGGTGTCGTCCACAGCGCCTCCTGCTGCTTGCCGCGTCCGCGCCGCGCCGATCGGCGGCGTCTATCTGATCGGACCCGCCGAACGAGCCGATTAGTGCCAGATCGCGCGCACATTGGTGGGTGCGGCAATATCCTGGCGGCGCAGTCGGCGGGGTGCAACCGCCTCCACCCGGTGGAGGAGCGCTGCGCCCGCTGGCTGCTGCTGACCCACGACCGCACCGGGCGGGACACCTTCCCGCTCAGCCACGAGTTCCTCGGCTACATGCTCGGCGTGCGCCGCGCCAGCGTCACGATCGCGTTGGGCACCCTCCAGCACGCCGGGCTGCTCGCCTACCACCGGGGCGTCGTCACCGTGCTGGACCGCCCCGGCCTGGAGGCGGCGAGCTGCGAGTGCTACGCGATCATCCGCCGTGCCTTCGACGCGCTCCCGCAGCCCGAACGCCCCGCGGATGGTAAATAGTGTACTGACGTTCGGTGCTTTTCCCGCTATGCTGGCGAAATAATAGGGAGGAACCGCGATGCGAACGCCCCCAACCATGTCCCCGCCAACCGATGCCGATATGCTCCCCCTGGACTACACCTGCGCCACCTGTGGCGTCGTCGGTCCTGCCGCGATCGTCGCCATCCCCGGCGATGGCGGGTCGCCATACACCCTCTGCGCCGACTGCGCGCGCGACCGCGAGCACCTGCGCACCCTCATCCGCGCGGTCGGGGTGCGGGCGGTGGTCGTGCAGGCGGCACCGCACGCGGGTCACGCGGCGTGAGCGCGCTCGGACGATCGGCGGCTGCGTCGGCGCAGACGCGCCTGGCTCCCGCCGTGGGCCATGCCGCACTCCAACGCCGCTTTGCCCTGCGCGCGCATGACCGCTACCTGACTATGCTCCTCGCGCGCTACGATGGGCCGTTGCATGCCGCCTGGACGGCGGATCACGCGCGCGTACGCGCCGCGCTCGCCGCACAGTAAGGCTATCCGCCGTCCCCCCCCCGGTCTTACGATACGCACCCGCCGGTCGGACCGTCCCCCTGCCGCTCCGGCTGTGCAAGGCCGGCCTGGTGCCACGGTCGGTGGAGGCCACCCCAGCACGCACGGTAAGTCGCGTACCGACGTCAGCAATGTGTCATGCTACGCTGTTGCTGGTGGAGTGTCCCATGCCGATAATCCTGCCGAATATGCCGGTCGTGACGGCTCGCTGTACGTCTTGCGGCACCACCAGCCCGCCGACGATTTATGCGTGTCCGGATGATGGCCGATCGTCCCTCGCCCTGTGTACCATCTGCGCCCGCGACCCGGCGCGCTTGCGCGCGTTGATCCGGGCGCTGAGTCCAGGAACAGCACCGGCCCCGACGGGAGTTGGCGCGGCTCCACTGTTGAACGTGATCCGGCAGATGTGGTGGAATCATGGCCCGCATATTGCCTTCACGGATCGCTAGGACCGCTCGCAGGTCCGTGATCGCGTGAAAGAGTCCGGCCATGTCCCCGCTGGTCGTGATTGCCGAAGATGACGACGATATCCGCGCTATGCTGGCCGAAGTGCTGGAAGGGGAGGGGTATCGCGTCCTCGGTGCGGCCGATGGTGCGGCGGCGCTAGACCTGGTGGAGCGCACGCAGCCCGATCTGCTGCTGACCGATAATATGATGCCCCAGCTGCAAGGGACTGAACTGATCGCCCGTATCTACGCGCGTCAGGGGTATATGCTCCCGATCATCCTCCTGAGCGCCGCGCCGCCCGGCTTCGTCCCGGCCCCGGCGCGCTTCCTCGCCAAGCCGTTCGATCTGACGCAACTGCTCGGTCTGGTTCGTAGTCTGCTGGCCGGTGTCTGAGCGCCCCTGGTGCGCGGGCTGCGGCCCATGTAGCGAGGGAATACCATGCAAGTCGCCGTCACCAACAAACGCCGCCCCATCACCGACAAGGCCCCGGCGATCTATATCGGGCGTCCCTCCCCGCTCGGCAATCCGTTCAAGATGAGCAAGGCGATCGGGCGCGAGGAGATGATCGCGCATTACGCCGCGTGGCTCGATGCACAACTTGCCGAGCCGGACTCCGCCGCCTCCGGGGAGATGGCCCGCCTGCGTCTCATCCTGGCGGAGCGCGGCGAACTCACCCTGGTCTGCTGGTGCGCCCCCCTCCCCTGTCACGGCGACGCCATCCGGGAACGCCTCCTGGGCCTTGCCTGAGCCACCCCTGCGCCCCGCAGCCAGCCCGACCCACAGCCGTATGGCGTGGGTCGGGCTTTGTCTGTCGTCGGGGGGCTTCCGCCTCTGCCCCTCCCGGCGAACAGCCGCGAGGGGTTCGTTGCGCCCTGCGACGTCGACTACGACGCCGACCCCACTCAGCCCTTGCGGCGAACAGCCACGCGGATTTTGTTGCGCCAGCTGCCGTCACCCGGTGTCCGCAGCACACGCGGCCACCAGCCCTGCGCTGCCGTCGCTCCTGCGTGCGGCGACCGGTCTGCTTTCCTGCCGGGCGGACGGTACGCTGCCAAGTCAGGACTAAAGTACTGACTGCGTGAGGTTCTCGCGATGACGAGTGTGGGCGATAATCGCGGAGACCGCCGCTTACGTAGCACTCGATGGGTGCGCGCCGTGTGGCGGCATGACCGATGGATGACCGTCTCCGGCCCGCCACAGCCCTGGTATGCCAGCGCGCGGCGCGGAGTGCGGGGGCAAAAAGAGGGGCAACGATGCAGAGTTGGCGCGCGGAATACGACACGATCATGGCGGACACCGCGAGCGATGCGGCGACGAAAAGCGCGCGGTTGCGCGCGCTCGGGGACACCGTGCGCGCGGCACCCACCGGCGAACCGGTGCTCGCCGAGCTGATCGCCGTCAGCCTGCTGGCGATGGAGAACGACCGCCTGGCCGCGGCGCGGGATACCCTCATCCCGCCGCCCGCACAGCGGCGCTGAACGGGGGGCGCTGGCCGCGCGTGCCAGCCTTTGCTCCCCTTTCCGGTGATCGGCCACAGCCGCCGCCCCGGCAGGCCGCAACAGGTCGTGTGGCACGACCACTCTGGATCTACCACGCCGCGTCGTACCGCTTCTCCGCCTGTAGCGCGACAGCCTCACCGAGACCGCTCTCGGGCTCGACGCGACCTGTTCCGTTGCCACCACATCGTCGCTCCCGCGCCTATAGCACCGCGCAGCATGATGGACCTGCTTCGTACCAGACCGCGCAGGCGGAGGTGCGCCCAGGCCGGATCTTGGGGTGTCATCCCAAGCCGGGTCTTGGGGTGTTATCCCAAGCCGGGTCTTGGGGCTTTGCCGGTGCCATCGGGCAGCCGCAGCCGGTGTGCCCCTCATGGGTGGCTTGAGCCCCGGTCACCGCGCCAGCGGCGCGAGCGCGGCAGCATCTCCTGCGGACCGTGCTCGGCCACCGGGCGCGCTATCGCGCGCTCGGCAACGTCGCTGCCGCGTCGACCAAGGAGGCGCAGCGCGACTTCTATGTCTACGTCCTCCACGACGCGCGCGAAGGTTGGTGGGACGCGGAAGGCTGCGCGCTCGTCCTCCTCGGTTATGGCGAGGGGGACGGCGCTGAACGAGCAGCAGCGGGCGCTCCTGCGCCAGTGGGGGCACGAGGCGGCCTATGCCCGGATCCTCGCCGACTTCCGCGCCTGGCGGGAAGCGCCCGTCGCGGCGTAGCGGTCGCGCAGGCTGGCGCGTCCACGCCGCCGATTACCGACGACGCCCCTCGCGGTGTCTCGTTTGGGAGCCGCCATTGGGACGGGGCAACGGTACGGCGCGCGCTGCGGAGGCTATCGACGGGGGGCCGGGTCGAGCGGGAGGCGTATGGTGACCGTCGTCCCGGCCCCCTCCGTGCTCGCGATCGCCAGGGTTCCCCCGTGCGCCGCGACGATCTGGCGGGCGCTGGCGAGGCCCAGTCCCGTCCCGCCGATCCGCCCCACCACATTGCCGCCGCGAAAGAAGTGCTCCCCGAGGTGTGGCAGATCGTCCGCCGGGATCCCGACCCCGTGATCCTCGACGATCAGGGTCGCCCACCGCCCGCCCGCCGCAGCGGCCCCCGCCGCGCTCAGGCGTACGAGGACCGGTTCCCCGCCAGGGCTGTACTTGAGCGCGTTCGCGAGCAGGTTGCCGAGCGCGCGTTCCAGGCGCACCTGATCGAATTGTCCCGGCAGGGCCGTCGCGGCGGCGTCCAGGCGCCGCCGCCCCGCCACCGTCCGCTGCTCCTCGACGACCCGCCGCACAAGCGCCGCCAGATCGTTCGGTTGGGGCTCCATCGTCAGCCTCTGCCCCGCCCGGACCCGCGCGAGATCCAACTGCTCATCGACCAGCGCGCTCGCCCGCCCGGTCGCCGCGACGATCTGCCCCAGGCGTGTGGCGAGGGTCGCCGCCTCGGCGGGCCGACCACGCTCCAGGCCGCGCAGCAGCAATTGGGCCAGCCCGCGGATCGTCGTCAGCGGCGTCTTGAGGTCGTGGGCGACGGCGGCCAGGGACGTCTCGCGCGTCCGCTCCAGCTCCTTCAGCGGGGTCACATCGGAGAAGGCCGCCACCGCCGTATGCACCGTCCCGTCCTCGTCGCGCACCGGGGTGACGCTGACATTGAGGCTGATGATCGCCCCATCCCCGCGCCGATAGAGGGTTTCTTCCTCCAGGATCGTCTCGCCCCCCCCCACCGCGCGCACCAGCGGGTGCTCCCCGACGCTATAGGCGCGACCGTCCGGGTGCGATCGCGCCGTACCCGGCGTAGTCGGCCACGCCCGCCACCGGGATCAGCGGGTGCCCGAGGATCGCCTCGGCGCGGGCGTTGAAGTGCCGGATCCCCCCCGTGGGGACCGCCGCGATGATCACGCCGACCGGCAGCTGCTCCAACACCGTGGCGAGATAGGTGCGCTCTCGCTCGGCGGCGGCGGCGGCGGCCTGGGCGGCAGCGCGCGCCCGGACCTGCTCGGTCACCTCGTAGCCGGTGACGAGGACGCCGTCGATCGCGCCTGTGGCGTCGCGTGTCGGCTGGTAGACGAAGGAGACGAAGGTTTCCTCCAGCGCCCCAGCCGCGCCCCGCGCGAGCATGACCGGCACTTCGGTACCGACGAATGGCGTCCCGGTGGCGTAGACCCCGTCGAGCAGCTCGAGGAAGCCCTGCGCCGTCACCTCCGGCAGGGCCTCGCGCACCGGCTTGCCGACCGGGTCGCGTCCGCCGATCAGCGTGCGGTACTGGCGATTGGCGCTGACGAAGGTGTGCTCCGGCCCCGCCACGATCGCCAGGAAGACCGGGGCGTCCTCCAGCGGCCCGGCGAGGCGGTGCGGGTCGCGTGCAAGGTCAAGGTCTCGTTCGTGGCTCACGTCGCCATCCCCTCGCCGGTCGGCCCGGTCACTCGTGCAATAGCATAGGGTGAAGTGGCGGGTCGCTCGCACAATAGCGCGGTGTAAAGTGGTCGGTCACTCGCACAATAGCGCGGTGTAAAGCGGTCGGTAGGATAGCACGCTTCGTGGCCGCGCGCCGGGCGCGCAGAACAGTGGGCCGCAGCACAATTGCTGCGGCCCACGCGCGTGAAGGGGCGATGCGGTTGTCGGCGTGAACCCGCTTGCGGCAGCGGGGAAAGTCGCGTATGGCGCTGCGCCCGCCTATCGTCCCGCTCACACCACCGGGGCGAGCGGGATGACGTATCGTGCGCGTTGCGCTTAGTAGGAGGAAGACTCGCCGGCGGCGAGCTGCACCCGCTCGGCGCGCGCGCGCCCCGGATTGCGGGGATCGGTGCCCGCCGTGTACTCGACGCGCTGCCCCTGGCGGAGCGAATCGAAGGTCGCGCCGCCCTCGACGGAGCTGCTGTGGAAGAAGAGATCTTGCCCGCCGTCATCCGGCGCGATGAATCCGAAGCCCTTGTCGTCGCGGATGGTCTTGATGGTGCCCTGGGTCATGGAGTCGGTCCTTTCGTTTCCCTCACTCCTGCAGCATAGCACAGGATCGGCTTTTTGACATAATTATGCGCCGGGGTGGTATGCTTGCCGCATGCAGTCGGACAGCGTGTCGCCCTCGTCGCCGCCAGGACCACCGCGCGGGGCTGGCGAGTCGTCGGCGCGTGTATGTCCGGGTCGTGCGGGCGGCGCTCGCGGCCAGCGCTCGGGCCGCCGGGTCTCCGGACGACCCCGACACGGCGAGCGTATCGGGCGCTCCCCGGCACGGCCACCGGCACGGCGTAGTGACGCACCCGCCGGGTCCGTGCCGACGATGCGATGCGGCCAGCGCGCCGCGCGAGGGGAAGTGTGGGAATGGACGAACTCTTCGCCGACATCAAAGACTATCTCCGCGAGCAGCAGCGCCCCGTCGCGCCGTCGCCCCCGCTCTTCTGCCGCGAGTGCGGCGGGCGGATCGTGCCGGGTAACGGCGCAATCCCCCTCGAACTGATGCGGGCGACGCGGCGTTGCGCCGCCTGCTACACCGGCGATGCCACCAAAGGCGCCTGAGCCGCGCGCCGCACGGATCATGGTGCTGGCCGTGACAGGCCAACGCTATTGGTCAGTGCTGGCTGCGACACGCCAATAATAAGGAAAAACAGACGCATGGATGCGCCAACGTCGCACGCCGATCAGTCCCTGGCCGAGCGTTTCCTGGCCGATCGCCCGCGCGCCCTGGTGCGCTACCGCGAGTTAAACGCGCGCCTACGGGCCGGGAACGCCGAGCCGGGCGACGCCGCGACCCTCAGGATCGTCACGCACATCTTGCAAGAGAGCGGCGGCCTCCCGCAGGAGCAGGCGTAGCGCCAGCGCCATCCATTCCCCAGGGTGGCCGACACACCTCTGCCGAGGCGTATCCCAAATCGCTATCGTGTGCAGTCGCGCCATCCGCGCCACTGAAACACGGTACGCGCATGAAGCACGGCATGATCAGCGCGTCTTCGTGGCGGTGATGATGAAGCTCCCTGGATGCACGCGCCGCCCGGCCCGCGCCAGCGATTCGAGCGAGGCCAGCGCTGGATCGGTGAACCCGGCCTCCGCGATCAGCGCGAAGACCGGATCGAGCGCCCGCGCCCGCAGGAGCGGGAGTTGCGCCTGCACCGCCGGGGTGTAGTAGGTCGTGTAGGCGTCGTCCTCCGGTTCGTCCGGCCAGTCCGGCTCGTCCTGGTCAGCGGCCCCCGTCTGCGCCCCCCAGAGCCCATCGATCACGACGAGGCACCCGCCTGGGCGCAGGGCGCGGTGCCAATTCCGCAGCGCGCCCAGGGGGTCGGGCAACGTCCAGAGGAGATGACGGCTGACGACGATCTCCACCCCTGCCGGGGCCACCGGAGGCGTCCCGGCATCACCCACGACGAAGCACGGGGGCTGTGGCAGGGGCGCGGCTTTCTGCCGTGCGACCGCGATCATCCCTTCGGCGATGTCGACTCCCAGCACGTCGTAGCCCAACTCGGCGAGGAGCAGGGCCAGGAAGCCGGTGCCGGTCCCGAGATCGAGGGCGTTGGCCGGGGGCGCTGGCAGGATCGCGCGCAAGATCGCGAGCCACGCCGCCTGCTCGTCCGCGCTCCGCACGCGGTGATCGGGCGCGTCGTCGTAGGCCCCGCTCAGTGCGTTCCAGTAGGACGTGATCTTGGTCCGGGCGGCCTGTTCCTCGTCCATTTCCCTCTCTCGTGCTGCTGCTCGCCCCGCCGGTCGGATCCTGCCCGCACGGCGCTACCGCCGCCAGCGCCGCCAGCGTTGGCGTCCCTGCACGTAGGCCAGATTGAGCGCGAAGGTGCCCGCCGCGACCAGCGTCAGGCCGAGGCCGAAGGTGCCGAGATCCCGGCCGAAGATGCCGCCGTAGAGCGCGCCGAGGAGTTCGGAGCCGACGCCGAACGCGCCGAGGTTCAGGAGGTTGGCGAGGCGACGATCCTCGCCGGACGGCGTCGCGCAGGGTATGCGTTGCCCGTCGTCGTCGTTCCGTGCCATGTTCCCTCGCCCTCACCCTGCGCGGTGTGTGCCATCCCGCCCATCGAGGCGCTGCGCCGCCGCTCTGCCGGTACTATGCCGCCCGCGCCGCCCCGTTGCAAGCCAACGGCGAGCCGCCGCGCGGCGGCTCGTCTCCTGCCGCCGCCAGGAGATAGGCGAGGCGTTCGCGCCGCGCCGCGTCGCCCGATCCGGTGATTCTGGCGCGTGGCAGCCCCTCGTGCGGCGGCCCCTCGTCCGACCGATAGACGCCGCCGCCAGGGTGTACGCTCAGGGCGGCAGCTGTGCCAGGTTTATCACCGTCGAGGAGGAAACAACATGGGCGGTGAACGCGAGCAAGACGCGGCGCCTGCCACGCCGCCTCTTGCCCTTCGCGCTGGTCGCGTTGCTCCTCGCGCTGACCCCGCTGTCGCTCCTTGCGGCCAACCCCTTCACCGATCTGGTCTCCGACTCCGTCCACAACCCCAAGTATGGCGTATGACGCAGGCGCAGAAGGACAGGGGGCTCCGCGCTTCGTCGCCGCGATATGCGGGGATGACGAAGCATGCGCGATGCACTGTTGAGGGGCGGGGCGTATTCACTGATGCGACCGGTGATGACCGGTGACGACCGGCGTTGACCAGCGACTGATCCCTGCTGACCGCCACCTGCGCGCGGCGCGTCAGGGCTTCGGGGTGCCGCTCGCGGGGCGGGTGGCGGGCGCGACCGTCGGGGTGGCGGTGGCTGGCAGGGTGGCGGGCGCTGGTGTGGGTGTCGGCGGCGTCGCGGTCGGTGCGGGGGCACCCGGCGTCGGGGTCGGTGCCGCGGCCGGGGTGCCGACCGTGACCGAGGGCGTCACCGGCGCGGTGCCTTGCGGCGTCGGCGTGGGCGCGCCGGGCGGCACGAACGCGATCTCCAGGCGTCCGGTCGCCGCGCCGCTCTCGTAGTTGACGAGGTGCAGCGCCCAGACGCCGCCCGCCGCGATGTCCGCCGCGCTTACCGGGAAGGTGAAGGTCAGCGTCTGCTCCCCCGCCCGCTGCTCGAACGGCTGGGTGGGGCGCTGCGGGCTGTAGAGGAGGGTCGAGAGGCGTGTGGCGTCCCCCTGCCAGGTGATCCGCACCACGAGGCTGCCGGGTGTGACCGTGTTGAAGGTGTAGATGTTCCGCCCGCCCGGCGCGAGGGTGAACGGCTCGGTGGCGGGCGGGGTCACCGGCACCGTCCGCACGCGGCTCGGGCAGTCGGCGATCGTGAGGGTGTTGGAGGCGGAGCGGACGACATTGCCGTCCGCCTCGGTGATGACGAGGGAGTAGACGACGCTGCCCGGCTCGCTGAACGGGCCGAGCGTGGTGCTATAGCGCCGCCCCTCTACGGTCAGATCCTGGGTCTGCTGCGTGCCGCCGTTGATCGCGTAGTAGACGACCGCGCGCTTTGGCGTCCCCTTGCCGGCGATCTCGGCGCTGACGAGATAGGTGTTCGGCGCGGCACAGCCGAGCGCGCCGAGCGGCACCGACGGCTCCGCGAAGGCGCTGACGACCGTGTTGGACGGGGAGATCGTCATCGTGACCGGCACCGTGCCGTCGCCGCCATTGGTGACGACCTGCACCGCGCCGCTGTAGCCGCCGGTCGGCAGATCGCCGCGCGCGATGTTGATCGCCACGCTCTGCGTCTCCCCGGCGCGCAGGGTGCCGGACACCTGGGCGAGATCGAGCCAGGTGCTATCGGCGACCGCGCGCCAGGTCAGCGGGTCGGTGCCGGGATTGGTGAAGACGAGGGCGCGCGGCCCCAGCTCCACCCCGAAGCCGAGGGCCTGCGTCTTGAGCGCCAGCTGCGCGGTCGTCGGCGGCGTGGCCGTCGGCGCGGCGGTGGCGGTGCTGGCCTGCGCGGTCGGGCTCGGCGGCGCGATCGTCGATGGCACGCCGACCGTCGCCGTGGGCGCGGGGCGCGTCAGCGGCGGCGCGGTCGACAGGGGCGGCGCGGTCGGCTCCGGCGCTCCTGCGACCGGCATCGGGACCGTCGCGATCGGCGCAACCTCGGTCGCCGCTACGGTCGCCGTGGGCAGTGGTGCCTCGGTGGCGGTCGGCGCGCTCGGGGCGACGGCGGCGGGCGGCGCGCCGACCCCGGTGGCGATCACCCCGCTCATCGGGCCGTAGGCGGCGGTCGGCGTCTGCGGCGCGGCGGGGACCGACAGGGGCGCGGTGCTCGTTGCGCCGACGGTCGGCTCGATCTGGGCGACCTCGCGGGTGGCGCGGGGGGGCAGCGTCGGCCAGCCCGCGACGAGGGTCGGGGTCGTCGGCACGGCGGGCGGCGCGGCGTGTCCGACCCAGTAGGCGCAGATGACCGCCAGGATCGCCAGCGGCGCGAGCCAGCGGGCGGCGGAACGCCCTGGCACGTAGCGGTCGAGGCGTCCGCGTCGGACGGGCAGGGCAGGTTCGCTCTCCGGGAAGGCGGGCAAGACGTGCGGCAGGGCGAGGAGCGGCGGGACCACGCCGGGCGCGGCCTGGGGCGGCGCAGACAACGAGGTGAGCGGCGCGGTGTCGGCGTCGCTGGTCGCCTCGCGTGCCTGCGCGGCGCACAATGCTGCGCGTTGCGGCTCCGGCAGGGCCGCCAGCAGCGCGGTCAGGATGGTCGTGTCCTCCGGCCCCGGCACCACAGTGCCCGCCGCCGCGAGCGCCGCAGCGGTCAGGCGTTCGGGCCAGTCGGCGACGACGGGGGGGAGGGTGCCGGTCGCCAGCGCCGCGAAGGCGTGGGCAGTCGCCGCCGTGGCCGCGCTTGCACCCGCCGCGTTCGCCACGAGCGCCCGGACGAGCGCCCCGTGGCGCGCGACGAGGACGAGCAGCGCTTCCCCATCGCCTGTGGCGGCGCGGGGGAAGAGGACCTCATCGCGCATGTAGGCGGCGTGAGTCATCGGGCGTCGCTCTTGCTACTGTCGGCGGCGGCGTCTGGGGCGGGATGAGGGTCGCGTATCGCGCGCCCGCTCGTCGGAGCCATGATGTGCCGTTGCCCGCGTATGTACATACGAAAAGAGTCGATTTGACCCTACCATACCACGCCAAATAGACCGCAGGCAAGTGCGGCACACCCCTCAGAGGTCCGGTGGCCCCGCATCGTATACGACGCGGGGCCGCACCATTGGTTGCATTTGTCGCCCGTATGTCCGCCTGTGATCGTCGGCGCGTGCGGCGGGCACGGCAGTTGGCACGGCATAGGAGGGCGGGCAACTCCAGCGGCCTACCGCCGACCTGGGCCGCGATGGTGGCGGGCACCAGCGTCAGTGCCGACCAATCCGGTGGGCCGAGAGCGGCGCGAAGTTCGGCTTAAGTGCTATCGTGCCCGCCGCGCCCGATCCTCCGTTCTCGTTCCCCTTTTCTCTCGTCCACTCCCTGCGTCTCTGCGTCTCCGAGGCGACCTCGTTCCCAACGCCCGGCGTGGCGCGGCTACGTGCCGGGGTGCAGTTGCGCGGCGAGGAAGTCCCAGATCTCGCGGCGCGACTCCCGCGCGAGGGGGGTATCCAGGCGGTTGAAGATGTGCCCGCCCGGCGCGTCCTCATAGATGCGGTAGGTGAACGGCTTGCCGGTCGCCTGTAGCGCCCCGATCATCCGTTCCACCTCGAAGACATTGACATCCTCGTCGTTGGTGGTGGTGTGGATCAGCAGCGGCGTCCCGGTGTAGCGCGATGCCTGCCAGGAGGGGGAGCGCCGCCGATACTCCGCCACGTCCTGCTCGGCGGTCTTGCCAATGTGGTACGGCGCGGAGAAGAGGTCGCGGTACGCCTGGCTCTTGTAGCCCATCCGCGCGATCAGGTCGCTGACCGGCACGGCGGCGTAGGCGACGGCGTACCCGTCCGGGACGTTGAAGATGTTGAAGAGGGTGATCAGCCCGCCATGACTCCAGCCGATGATCCCGACGCGCGCGGGGTCGAGGAAGGGGTAGGTGTCGAGCGCGAAGCGGCGCGCGGCGTCGGTGTCGTCCACCTCCAGCCCGCCGTAATCGATCGCCTCCTGGAAGGGCCGCCCGTAGCCGGTGCTGCCGCGATAGTCGGGCGCGATGACGACGTAGCCCTCGGCCATCAGCTCCGCGATGACGTTGGCCTCGTCCTTCCCGAAGTGGCTGTGGACCCCGCCGTGCGGCTTGACGATCAGCGGATATTTCCGGCTCTCGTCGAGCCCGTCCGGCAGGAAGACGTAGGCCGCGATCACCAGCGGATTCCCGGCCCCCTGCGCGGTCGGATCCGGCTCGTGGCGGCGCGGCGGCCCGGTGAAGCGGACGTGCTCCACCCGCGCGACGCCGCGCAACCGGTCGCGCAACAACGACTCATCCAGGCTGCGCGTCAGGGCGTCCAGCGCGAAACCTTGCTCCTCCACGATCCGCCGCAGCCGCGCCACCTCGCCCGCCTGCCCCGCGTCCTCGCTCATCGTGCCCCCTTGCGCGTATCCAATGGCGGGCGGTCCCGCCGCGTCGCTATCGTACACGAGCGGAGGGGAATGACGAATGGTGACGCGGTCCGCTCAGACGCAAGCGGG
>JAABUM010003543.1_pt1 | contig 18970 bp, 17 predicted proteins | sample 5559161 | NCBI WGS metagenome assembly JAABUM01 (sample SAMN10711868, study PRJNA513369) | rock metagenome | isolation source: Antarctica rocks | place: Antarctica: Victoria Land, Siegfried Peak nord | reverse complement strand
CACCTCGCGGTGCCAGTCCACGCTGAACCACTCCACCACGGCAGCCGCGATGGTCGGGCCCACCCCGTCCACGGCGGCCAGCTCCTCCTCCGCGGCGTGTTCGATGCGGTCCATGCTGGCGAACTCCGCGGCCAGCGCCCGCGCCGCGGTGGGACCGACATGCCGGATGGACAGCCCGACGAGCACCCGCCACAACGGCCGCTCCTTGGCTGCGTCGAGGTTGTCCAACAGCCGACGCCCGTTGGCCGACAGGGTGCCCGCCTTGGTGCGGAAGAGCCCGGTGCGCAGCAGCTTCTCCTCGGTGAGGGTGAACACGTCTCCCTCGTCGCCGATCACCCCGGCCTGCAGCAGCTCGGTGGCGGCCTCATAACCCAGTACCTCGATGTCGAAGGCGCCCCGGCCGGCCACGTGGAAGACGCGCTCCCGCAGCTGCGCCGGGCAGGAACGGGAATTGGGGCAGCGAATGTCCGCGTCGCCCTCCTTGGCGGGAGCGAGGCGGGTGCCGCACTCCGGGCAGTGTGTCGGCATCACGAACGCCCGCTCGGTGCCGGTCCGCACGTCGACCACCGGCCCGAGCACCTCGGGGATCACGTCGCCCGCCTTGCGGATCGTCACCGTGTCACCGATGAGCACCCCTTTGCGCACCACCTCGCTGGCGTTGTGCAGCGTGGCCAGGGACACCGTGGATCCGGCCACCAGCACCGGCTCCATATAGGCGAAGGGGGTGACCCGGCCGGTGCGGCCGACGTTGACCCTGATGTCCAGCAGCCGGGTGGTGGCCTCCTCCGGCGGGTACTTGTAGGCAATCGCCCAGCGCGGTGCCCGTGAGGTGGTTCCGAGGCGCCGCTGCAACGACATCTCGTCGATCTTGACGACCAAGCCGTCGATCTCGTGCTCCACGTCGTGGCGGTGCTCACCCCAGTAGCGGATCTGCTCGGCCACCGCGTCGATGCCGTGCACCCGCTTGGTGTGCGCCGAGACCGGCAGTCCCCACACGGCCAACGCCTGGTATGCCTGCGAGAGCGCGCTCGGCTCGAACCCCACCCGTTTGCCCAACCCGTGGCAGATCATGCCCAGCTTGCGGCGGGCGGTGACGGCCGGGTTCTTCTGGCGCAGTGACCCCGCCGCCGAGTTGCGCGGGTTGGCGAAGGGCGCCTTACCCTCCGCGACGAGGGAAGCGTTGAGCGCGGCGAAGTCCTCCAGCCGGAAGAAGACCTCGCCCCGCACCTCCAGTACCTCCGGAACCGGGAACTCCGCGGTGCCCGTGAGCTTGTCGGGGATGTCGGCGATGGTGCGGGCATTGAGCGTGACGTCCTCACCGGTCCGGCTGTCGCCCCTGGTGGCTGCGCGGACCAGCCGCCCGTTCTCGTACACCAGGTTCAGCGCCACGCCGTCGATCTTGAGCTCGCACAGGTAGTCCACCTCGTGGCCGACGTCGGCGCGCACGCGCGCGGCCCAGGCATTGAGTTCCTCGGCATCGAAGGCGTTGTCGAGGCTGAGCATGCGCTCCAGGTGGTCGACGGCGCTGAACTCCGTGGCGAACCCGCCGCCCACGAGCTGGGTGGGCGAGTCGGGCGTCCGCAGCTGCGGGTGATGCTGCTCCAACTCGTCCAGCTCCCGTAGCAAGACGTCGAACTCGGCGTCACTGATGATCGGCGCGTCGCGGACGTAATACCGGAACTGGTTCGCCCGGACTTCCTCGGCCAGCTCCTTCCAGCGCTCACGGACCTCGGCGTCGCCGGCAGTATCGGGAAACTCGCTGCTGCTCACGGTGAAAGGTTATCCACTGCCCCCGACAGTCCGCTTGCCCCCGACAGTCGGCTGTCCCGCAGAATCTGCGGCCTGCATCGTCGGGTCGGCGCTCACCACGACTGCGGCGGCTCCACCAGGGCCCGGCCCAACTCCAGGCACTCGGCCAATATCCGCTGCGCCCTCGCCGGCGTGACCCCCGCCAGTCCGCAGGCCGGGGTGACGAGCACCTGGGAAGCGAGTACGGCACGGGGGAAACCGAGGCGGTCCACCATCCGCAACGCCGGTTCGGCCAGCTCACGCAGCGACAACGGATGCGCGCGGTCCTCGGCAGCCACCAACCCCAGGGCGAGCGTCGCACCCTCCTGCAGCGCCTCCCCGATGCCGTCCAGATCAGCCGGGCCGACCAGCCGCAGATCGATGCCGACCGCCCCGGCCCCGGCCCGCCGCACCAGTCCCACCGGGACCTCGGCCGCGCAGCAGTGCACCACGGTGGCACCCGGCGCCCTGGACAGCACTGCACCCAGAGCTGCCTCGGCGTCGCCCTCGGGCACCGCGGCGATCATCCCCAGCCCCGATGTGGTCGGCAGCGCCCCTGCGAGTACCCCGGGCAGTCCAGGCTCGTCGAGTTGCACGACCACCGGGACACCGAGCCGCCGCCCTACCTCCGCGGCGTGCTGGGCCAGTCCCTCGCCCAGCGAGGCGGTGAACTCCCGCACCGCGCCGCCGTCGGTGAGCACCCGATGCCCATGTCGTAGCTCGACGGCGGCGGCCAGGGTCCACGGCCCGGCCAGTTGCACCTTGACCGCGACGGGGGCCGCTCCCGATCGCTCCCACGCCTCTTCCGTGGCGTCCAGGTCGTGACGCAGCAGGTCCCGCGCACGCCGATGGTCCTTTCCGGCGCGCGGAACCACCCGGTATCCGGAGGGCCCCGCCTCCACGGCGAGGTCGACAAGCAGCGCGGCAGTCCGCCCGATCAGGTCGGCGCCGACCCCGCGTGCGGGCAGCTCCACCAGGTGCGGCAGCACGCCCAGCTCGCCCAGCACCACGCGGGCGGCCTCGGCCGGGTCCGTTCCGGGCCAAGAGCCGACTCCGGTGGCGGTGCCCGGCGGCAGGAAGTCGAAAGGAGCGTCAGTCACCTCTGCTGTGTACCAGTCCCGCCCACCATGGGAGTCAGCGCATCGTTCAGCGGCCCGACACCGAGCCGATAGGGCACGCTGGAGCCCACACCCCGGATTCCTTACCGTCAGAGGAGCTCAGATGATCATCGTTCTCGCCGAGGCCCAGGCCCTTCCCGAGCATGCCGATGCCCTGGCCGGGCTGCTGGCCAAGACGGCGCAGGCCTCCCGCGAGGACGAGGGCTGCATCGACTACCACTTCTACCGCGACACCGAGGACGCCACGAAGTTCGTCTCCGTGGAGAAGTGGGAATCCAAGGGGCACCTGGACGCCCACATGGCCACCACGAACGTGCAAGAACTACTCGGGGCACTGCCTGCCATGGTCGCCGCCGAGCCGGTCATCACCGTGCACGAGGTCTCGGCTAGCTCGGCTTACGGCTGATCCGAACGCGTGGAGCCGATGGTGGCGCTGCCCAGCACCACGTCGCCGGCAGGGTCGGGGCGGTAGAACACCGCAGCCTGCCCGGCGGCGACGCCACGCAACGGCTCGTGCAGCGCCACCAGCACGGTGTCGGCTGCGGGAGTCACTGTGGCCGGAGCCAGACCGCCGTGCGCCCGTACCTGCACGACACAGTGGATGGCCGCGGTGGGCGCGGCACCGTCGGTCCACACCGGACTGTGCGCGGTGAGCTGATGCACGTCCAGGCGCTCAGCAGAACCGACCAGCACGGTGCCCGAGCCGGGGTCGATGGCGGTGACGTAGCGCGCGCGACCGTCCGCGGCCGGCGCCTGCACGCCCAGCCCCTTGCGCTGACCGACCGTGAAGCCGTGCACTCCCGCGTGCTCGCCCAGCACCACGCCGGAGTCGGCGTCCACCACCGACCCGGGCCGCACTCCGATCCGCTCGCCCAGAAACGCCCGGGTGTCGCCGGAGGGGATGAAGCAGATGTCGTGGCTGTCCGGCTTGTCCGCCACCGCCAACCCCCGGGCGGCCGCCTCGGCCCGGATGTCCGGCTTCGGGGTGTCGCCGACGGGAAACAACGCGCGACCCAGCTGGGCGCCAGTGAGCACGGCCAGCACATAGGACTGGTCCTTGTCGGGATCCACCGCGCGGCGCAGCACGCCCTCGCGCAAGCGCGCGTAATGCCCGGTGGCCACCGCATCGAAGCCCAGCGCCACGGCCCGCTCGGCCAACGCGGAGAACTTGATCTTCTCGTTGCAGCGCAGACAGGGATTGGGCGTCTCACCGGCCGCGTAGGCGGCGACGAAGTCGTCGACGACATCCTCGGTGAAGCGCTCGGCGAAGTCCCAGACGTAGAACGGAATGCCCAGTACGTCCGCGGCGCGGCGGGCGTCTCCGGCGTCCTCCTTGGAGCAGCAGCCCCGTGAGCCGGTGCGCAGCGCGCCCGGTGCGGTGGACAACGCCAGGTGCACGCCGACGACGTCATGACCGGCCTGCACCATCCGCGCAGCGGCCACCGCCGAGTCGACGCCACCGCTCATCGCGGCAAGAACGCGCACCGCGGTCAACCCCTTCCGGCCGAGGCACTGGCCAGACCGGCCGCGCGCGCCCGGTCCACCACCGGTCCGATGGCAGCCACCAGGCGGGCGACATCGCTCTCGGTGGAGGTATGGCCCAGAGACAGCCGCAGCGACCCGCGGGCCGATCGCAGTTCGGTGCCCATCGCGATGAGCACATGGCTCGGTTGGGAGACTCCGGAGGTGCAGGCCGAACCGGTGGAGCATTCGATGCCCCGCGCGTCGAGCAACATCAGCAGCGAATCGCCCTCACACCCCGGAAAGGTGAAGTGCGCGTTGCCCGGTAGCCGGCCGTCCGGGTGCGGATCGCCGTTGAGCACGGCGTCGGGCACCGCGCTGAGCACGCCGGCGATCAGCTTCTCCCGCAGCGACGCCAGGCGGCCGGCCCGCGCCGCCAGGTCGTCGGTAGCCACCCGGGCCGCCGCGGCTAGCCCCACCAGTGCCACCGCGTCGGGGCTGCCGGACCGGACGTCGCGCTCGTGGCCCCCGCCGTGCAGCAGCGGCACGCATTCCACCTCCCTGCCGAGCAGCAACGCCCCGGCCCCGAACGGTCCCCCGAACTTGTGCCCGGTGATGGTGAGGGCGTCCACGCCGCTGGCCGCGAAGTCCACCCGCAGCTGTCCGACCGCCTGCACCGCATCGGTGTGGATCGGCACCCCGTACTCGTGGGCGATGTCAGCCAGCTCGCTCACCGCCATGACGGTGCCGACCTCGTTGTTCACCCACATAATGCTCACCAGCGCGGTGTCCTCGGCGTGCTCGGCGAGCGCGGCGCGCAGCACCTCCGGCTGGACGCGGCCGAGGGCGTCGACGGGCAGGTAGGTGATCTCTGCGCCCTGGTGGTCGACCAGCCACTGGGCGGGGTCGAGCACTGCATGGTGCTCCACCGCACTGATCAGCAGCCGCCGGCGGGCGGGGTCGGCGGCGCGACGCGCCCAGTAGATGCCCTTGATCGCCAGGTTGTCACTTTCCGTGCCGCCGCCGGTGAACACCACCTCGGAGGGCCGGGCGCCCAGCACCTGCGCCACCACCTCGCGCGACTCCTCCACCCGGCGACGCGCTGCACGCCCCGAGCCGTGCAGCGAGGCTGCGTTGCCGACGGTGCCCAGCACGGCCGACACCGCAGCGACAGCCTCCGGGACCATCGGGGTGGTCGCCGCGTGGTCGAGGTACACCACAGGCTCAGCCGGCGCGACGAAGGAAGTCATGACCGACCCAGGATAACGCGGACCCGGCGGTAGCTGCGCCGACGCGAAACCTCAGGCTGCCGGCACCTCGCTGTGGTGGCTGAACTCCGGGTCCACCGGCGCGGGCCGGTTTGCCTCGTCCACTGCCCGCACGGCCGCGGTGCAGCGCTCGACCAGGTCGATGCGGCTGCCGCCGGGCTCCTGCAGCGGCAACAAGCGCAACTCCACCACCACGCCGCGCAGGCGCAGGATCCGGCGCAGGCACGCCAAGAGCGTCTCGTCGCCGAGGAAGGCCGGCGCGGTCGTCGATCCGCCGTCGCGTCGGTGGTAGCGCACCGCCACCGGACGGACGGGCACACCGGCGTCCACCGCGGCCTGGAAGAACGCCGGACGCAAGCGCCCGCGGGCGTTGCCACACCAGGTGGTGCCCTCGGGGAACACGGCGACGCACCGGTGAGCCGTGAGCTGTTGCCGAACCTGCGCCACAGCCCCGGGTAGCTCGCGGAGCTTGGCTCGGTCCAGGAAGACGGTGTGCAGCGAGCGGGCGGTTCGCCCGATGATCGGCCAAGCGGCCACGTCGGCCCGGGCGACCATGCTGACCGGTTGCACGGCCTGCAGTGCGAGCACATCGAGCCAGGACACGTGTTGGGCCGCTACCAGCACGGCTTCCCGGGGTGCGGCGAACGAGTCACTGCCGGTGCGCCGCAACCCGATTCCGCATGCCCGCAGCAGTCGGCCGGCAATCCACCGACGGGCCCCGGTCCGGGCGCGGCGGGGCAACGGGCGCAGCAACACCAACACCAGGGCACCGACGACGGCCAGCAGCACCGCGCACCATCGCGCAAGGTAGCGCCAGTGCCCGACTCGAAGGTCGGCCGAGGACACGCACCCGGCGCCGCAGGGGCTGCGCGGCAACCAGGCGTGGCCGGCAATGCCCACCTGCGTCACGGCTGCACGCCCAGGAGGCGACGGACGTAGCGGGGATCGATGCGGTGGCTGTCCAACAGAACGGGAAAGTCCGCGACCCCGAAGTCGGCGTCCAATGCGGGCTCACCACACACCCACGCCCCGAGGCGCAGGTAGCCCTTCAGCAGGGGCGGCAGCACCGTCCGGGGCGGCGGCTGGGTCTGCGCCAGTGGTACGCCGTCGAGCACTACCGGGCGCAGCGGACGCAGCCGGTATTCCGCCGGCGCGGCGTAGCGGCGTTGCACCTGCGCATGCACGCCGCGCACCAGCGCACCGGCCTGGGCGCCGGCGCCCAGGGCACCGATGCGCAGCCGAGCAGCCAGCGATTGCCGGTCAAGGTGAGGTAGCGCAGGATGCCCGACCACATCAGTCCCATGACCGCACCGCTGCGGTGGTCCGGGTGCACACATGCCCGCCCGGTTTCCACCAGCAGGGAACGCAACGGCGCCAGATTGTCGATGACGAACTCGGTGCCGGTGTAGAGCCCGCCGGCGGCTCGGGCGCGGGCCGGCGGCAACATCCGGTAGCAGCCCACGATGCTCGCCGTGTGGTCCTCCCGCACCAGCAGGTGATCGCAGAACTCGTCGAACCGGTCGATGTCGTAGCCCGGACGGTCGCCGGTCAGACGGGCACCGAGCTCGGTGGCGAACACGTCGTAACGCAGGCGGGAGGCGGCGCGGACCTCGGCCGGGTCGGTGGACAGCAGCAGCGAGTAACGCGGCGGCCGGGCAGTTCCTGCGGAGTGGGTGGTCGGGGTGGCCTGGCTGGCGACGAGCACGGTTGATGGGCTCATGGCGGTAGGTTCACCGAGCCAGCGGTCCAGGTAGTGGCGCCGTGATGTCGTGTCGGCGCCCGACCGGTGAACGTCGAGGTCTGCACCCCGCCGTCCACAGCGCAAGCGAGGCCCCTACCCGCCAACGCGGGTAGGGGCCTCGGCTGCGAAGGGGTGATCAGCCCTTGCGGGTCTTGACTTCCTCGGTCAGCTGCGGAGCGACCTTGAACAGGTCACCCACCACGCCGTAGTCCGCGATCTCGAAGATCGGTGCTTCCTCGTCCTTGTTCACGGCGACGATGGTCTTCGAGGTCTGCATACCGGCCCGGTGCTGGATGGCACCGGAGATACCCAGCGCGATGTACAGCTGCGGCGACACGGTCTTACCCGTCTGGCCCACCTGGAACTGGCCCGGGTAGTAACCGGAGTCGACGGCCGCACGAGAAGCGCCGACTGCAGCGCTGAGCGAGTCGGCCAGCTCCTCGACCACCGTGAAGTTGTCCGCGCTGCCGACCCCACGTCCGCCGGAGACCACGACGGTGGCCTCGGTGAGCTCGGGGCGGTCGCCGCTGACCGCGGGCTGCCGGTCGGTCACCTTGGTGGCGGTGACGGCGTCCGCAGCGGGGACCTCCACCGTCTCCTTGGTGCCCGCGCCGGCCTGCGGCTGCGCCTCGATGGCGCCGGGACGCACGGTGATCATCGGGGTGGCGGTGGTGGCTTTGGCGGTCACCGTGTAGGCGCCACCGAAGACCGAGTGCGTCACGGTGCCGTCGGAGTCGATGCCGACGACGTCGGTGAGCAGGCCGGAGCCCAACCGCACGGCCAGCCGCCCGGTCACCTCCTTGCCGTCCGCGCTCGCCGCGGCGATGACGGCGGCCGGACTGGCCGAGCCGACCAGCGCCGCCAGCACGTCCACCTGGGGAGTGATCAGGTAGCTGTCAGCCTCGTCGGACTCGGCGACATAGATCTTCTCGGCCCCGGCGGCGGTGAGACCGTCGACCAGGGATTCCGCGGTACCGGACGGGCCGACCACGACCGCGGAGGGCTCACCGAGCGCGCGGGCTGCGGTGATGAGTTCTGCGGTGACCTTCTTCAGCTCGCCGTCAGCGTGCTCGACGAGGACCAGGACCTCTGCCATTGCGTGTTCTCCTACCGTTGTGTCCGTGTTGTCTCGAGCGAGCGGATCAGATGATCTTTTGGCCGACGAGGTACTGCGCGATCTTGCTGCCGCCGTCGCCTTCATCGGACACCCGCTCGCCTGCGGTGCGCGGGGGCTTGGGGGCGGCGGAGGACACCGAGCTCGCTGCCGTGCCCAGCCCGACCTCGCTGGGGTCGATGCCAGCGTCGGCCAGGGTCAGCGTGGTCACCGGCTTCTTCTTGGCCGCCATGATTCCCTTGAACGACGGGTACCGGGGCTCGTTGATCTTCTCGGTGACGCTCACGACGGCCGGCAGGCTCGCCTCGAGCTGGAACAGCCCGTCGTCGGTCTCCCGCTCGGCCGTCACGGTGGAACCGTCGACGGAGAGCTTGCGCACGTGCGTCAGTTGCGGGCGGCCCAGCAGCTCGGCGAGCATGGCCGGAATCGCTCCGCTGCGGCCGTCGGTCGCCTCGTTGCCGGCGAGGATGAGATCGACATCATCGAGCGTGCCGATAACCTTGGCCAGCGCCTTGGCGGTCTGGATCGCACAGGAGCCGTGCAGCGCCTCGTCGGTGAGGTGCACGGCCTTGTCGGCACCCATGGACAGCGCCTTGCGAATGGCGTCGGTGGCCCGCTCGGGACCCATGGTCACCACGGTCACCTCGGCGTCACCGGCCTCCTTGAGCAGCAAGGCCTCTTCGACGGCCCGCTCGTTGATCTCGTCGAGCACCGCATCGGCGGCACCGCGGTCGAGGGTGAAGTCGCCGTCGGACAACTTTCGCTCGGAATAGGTGTCGGGAACCTGTTTGATCAGGACAACGATGTTCATGGGTCTTCTTCGACCTCCTGCGAGTGGTGGTGATCCTGGCCGTCGATGGAGCAGGACCGCACGTGCTTGCGCCTGCACGTAGGTTACTGGCGAGTAACAAACATGCTACTCAACTCTAGGCGATCGGCTGCATAGGCCTGCTCCTGGATGGTGGAACAAGAACGGGTACTACTCTTCGCCGGTGACCCCCTCCGTGCCCGCAGGCCAAGAGACGCACCTGCCGATCACCGGTGAGCGCACGGTGCCCGGCATCGCCGAGGAGAACTACTGGTTCCGCAGGCACGAGATCGCCTACCTCGAGCTGGCCCGCCTGTGCGCCGGCAAGATCGTGCTCGAGGCGGGTTGCGGTGAGGGTTACGGCGCCGAGCTGCTCTCCCGTGGCGCCACCCGGGTCGTGGCGCTGGACTACGACGCGTTCACCGCGGCCCACGTCGCCCGGCGGTATCCCCGGCTGCACGTCGTTCGGGGCAATCTCGCCGCATTGCCGCTGGCCACAGCCTCGGTGGAGGTCGTGGTGAACCTGCAGGTCATCGAGCACCTGTGGGACCAGGCGGGCTTTCTGCGGGAATGTGCACGCGTGCTGCGCCCCGGCGGCACGCTACTGGTCAGCACGCCCAACCGCATCACCTTCTCCCCGGGCAGGGACACCCCGCTCAATCCCTTCCACACCCGCGAGCTGGCCGCCGATGAGCTCGGCGAGCTCTTGGTGGAATGCGGCTTCACGGTGGACTCCATGCGGGGCTTGCACCACGGCGACCGGCTGCGCCCTCGACGCCGCCCACGGCGGTTCCTTCATCGACGCCCAGCTGAACCGCTCGCTCGCCGGGCAGCCGTGGCCGGAGCAGCTGCGAGCCGATGTGGCATCTATCACCGCCGAGGACTTCCAGATCACCGCTGCGGACGTCGACGCCAGCCTTGACCTGGTGGCAGTCGCGGTCCGGACATGAGCAAGGAACCGGTGGGCACCTTCTGCCTGGTGCTGCACTCGCACCTCCCCTGGCTGGCCCACCACGGTCGTTGGCCGGTGGGCGAGGAATGGCTCTACCAGTCCTGGGCCGGTTCCTACCTGCCTGTGGTGCAGATGCTGCGTCGCCTAGCGGAGGAGGGCTTGCAGAACCTGCTGACCCTGGGCGTCACCCCGGTACTCGCCGCGCAGCTCGACGATGCCCACTGCCTGCGCGGAATGCATGACTGGCTGGGCGACTGGCAGCTGCGGGCGCACGCGGCCGCGGGGCGCCGCGAGGACGCGCCCCTGCGGGAGCTGGCCGCCCACGAGCACCGCGCCGCCGGGGCGGCGTTTGCGGAGTTCGAGACCCACTGGCGCCACGGGGGCTCCCCCGCGCTGCGTCGTCTGGTGGACGCCAATGCCATCGAGCTGCTCGGCGGCCCGCTGACCCATCCCTTCCAGCCGCTGATGCAGCCGCGGCTGCGCGACTTCACGTTGCGTGCGGGTCTGGCGGATACGGCGTCGCGGATCGGCACCCGGCCACGGGGCATCTGGGCGCCGGAGTGCGGCTACGACCCGGGGATGGAGCACGGTTACGCCGCCGCCGGAGTGCAGCACTTCCTGGTGGACGGCCCCGCCCTGCACGGAGACACTTCGGCGGCCCGGACCGTCGGTGACACCGACGTGGTGTGCTTCGGGCGCGATCTCGAGGTCAGCTACAAGGTGTGGTCGCCGCGTTCGGGCTATCCCGGGCACGCCGCCTACCGCGACTTCCATACCTATGACCATCCCAGCGGCCTCAAACCCGCACGGGTCACCGGACGCAACGTGGCACCGCAGGACAAGGCGCCCTACGACCCGTCCAGGGCGGCAGCGGCCGTCCAGCGGCACGCGGCGGAGTTCGTCGAGGTGGTCCGGGCCCGGCTGGCGTCGCTGGCCCAGCGCAACGGCGGTCCGGGCCTGGTGGTGGCCGCCTACGACACCGAGCTGTTCGGGCACTGGTGGCACGAGGGCCCGGCCTGGCTGGAGGCGGTGCTGCGGGCGCTTCCCGAGGCGGGCGTGCGGGTCACCACCCTGCAGGGCGCGGTACAGGCCGGCTGCGTCGGCGGCCCGGTGCAGCTGCCCGCGTCCTCCTGGGGCTCGGGCAAGGACTGGCGAGTGTGGGACGGCGGGCAGGTCAGCGACCTGGTCACGCTGAACGCCGATGTGACCAGAACCGCCTTGTCCACAGTGGACGAATTGTTGAAGGAGCACGGCCGCAACCGGATTGCCGACCAGCTGCTGCGGGAGACGCTGCTGACGCTGTCCAGTGACTGGGCCTTCATGGTGAGCAAGGACTCCGCCCCCGACTACGCCCGCACGCGCGCGCAGACCCACGCGCACGCGGTGTACGAGATCGCGAACGCCGTGCAGACCGGCGGCCCCGCGGCCGAGTTGGCTGCCCGGTGGCGGTGGGCCGACGGACCGTTCGCCGCCCTGGACGCGCGGACACTGACCGCCGCGTGAAAGTTCTCCTGCTCTCCTGGGAGTACCCGCCGGTGGTGGTGGGCGGCCTGGGGCGGCACGTGCACTCCCTCGCCGGTCATCTCGCGGCGGCAGGGCACGAAGTGGTGGTGCTGGCCCGGCGGCCGACCGGAACGCACGCGGGTACGCACCCGAGCACCGACACTGTGGTCGACGGGGTCCGGGTGCTGGCCGTCGCGGAGGACCCGGCGCACCTGGTCTTCACCGAGGACCTGATTGCCTGGACCCTGGCGATGGGCCACGCCATGGTGCGGGCCGGTCTCGCACTTGGCCGCCACTGGCGTCCCGACGTCGTGCATGCGCACGACTGGCTGGTGGCGCATCCGGCGATCGCACTGGCGGAGCACTTCGAGGTGCCGCTCGTCGCAACGCTGCACGCCACCGAGGCCGGCCGGCACGGCGGGTGGATCTCCGGTCGGCTGAACCGGCAGGTGCACTCGGCGGAGTGGTGGCTCGCCCGCAGCGCGCACGCCCTCATCACCTGCTCGGCCGCGATGCGGGCGGAGGTGAGCGAGCTCTTCGGCGGCTCGCTGTTGGCCCCGATCACGGTGTTGCACAACGGCATCGACTTGGAGCACTGGCCGTGCCAGCCAAGGGCCGAGCGGACGGGCGATCCGGTGCTGCTGTTTCTGGGCCGGCTGGAGTGGGAGAAGGGTGTGCAGGACGCGATTGCGGCGCTGGCCAGGGTGCGGCGCACCCACCCCGGGACCCGGCTCGTGGTGGCCGGCGAGGGGTCGCAGCTGTTGTGGTTGCGCGACGAGGCCCGCAGGCACCGGGTGTTCCGGGCGGTGACCTTTGCCGGGCACCTGCGGGGCGCACAACTGCAGGGCTGGCTTGCCCGCGCCGATGCCGTGGTACTGCCGAGCCGTTACGAGCCCTTCGGCATCGTTGCCCTGGAGGCCGCGGCAGCCGGCGCTCCCCTGGTGGCCTCCTCCGCCGGCGGACTTGGTGAAGCGGTGCTCCACCGGGTGACCGGGCTGTCCTTCACGCCGGATGATGTGCCGGGGCTGACCGCTGCGGTGCAGGCCGTGCTCGATGATCCAGGGGCAGCCGAGGTTCGCGCGGCGCAGGCGAAGCGGCGGCTCGGCACGGATTTCAACTGGGCGAAGATCGCGGCCGGCACCGCCGAGGTGTACGCCCGCGCGCACCGTCGACCCCCGTCCCCGCTGGCCCGACCTACCATCCCCGAGCGGCCACTGCCTGATCGGTGATCGCTCACGAGCTGAGGAACTCCCGCGCCAGCGTCTTGGTCGCCTTGGCCAGCCACGCCTCGGTCAGCAGTTCCCGAAGGATCTCCCGACGTGCTTCGCCCAGGGTGACGACGGCGCAGGACAGCCGCTTTCCCCAGTAGAACTCGGCGCACGCCACGGGGTCTTCGGCAACTGCAGCGCGAATCTCGTTCTCCGGCAGCATGACCCGGATGTGTTGCTCATCGGGCACGGTGGCGAAGATCTTGCCCCGCACCCGGAAAGAGCTCATGCCGTGATGGTCCTGTTCCGTCGCCTCAGGCAGCGCCAAGGCCAGTGCCCGCGCTTCGGCGATGCCCACCCCGCCGTTGGTCAATGGTCAGAATCCGTGGTCTGCGCGGCGGGGCTGCAGTGCCGGACTGGGTGTGCCGCGCCCGCGGCGGAGTGCGTCCAGGAAAGTGGTGAGCAGGGCGTCCGCCCGGCTGGTCGGCTGCCAGTCCAGTTCCGTCCTGGCTCGGTCGGTACGGAGCAAGGGAATGCAGGCCGCCAGGTCGACCCAACCCGGGTCGGTCGGTTGCAGGTGCAGCTTCCAGCTCAGGGCTGCCGCGATCCGTGCGGCGGGCAGGGGCAAGGGGGGTCCGACACCGCCGAAGGCCGCCGGCCAGCTGCTGCGGTCGAGCACCGGATCGGCGGCCAGGTTGAACGCTCCTTCCGCGCGCTGACGCAGGATTCGCAGCAACGCTGTCGCGACGTCGCCGGCATGCACGAACTGCAGCGCCAGCCGCTTGGGCACCGGCGCGAGACGGAGCAGGCCCGGGCGCAAGACCGAAGTGGGCACCAAGGGACCGAGAAAGTAGCGGGCGATCTCCGAGGCCGCGTCGGGTTGCAGGATCAGCGCGGGGCGCACGCGGGCAACCGTGAGCTCGGGGGCATTCAGCTCGTCGAGGATGCGTTCGACGGCCGCCTTGTCGACGCTGTAGGTGGACGTCGGCACGCCGGTGTGCGGCCAGCTTTCGTCCGCCCAAGCTCCTTCGGGCGCCTCGGAATAGGTGCCGACCGAGGACATGTGAATCAGGTGCGGCACGTGCTCGACAACCGCGGCGGCGATGACCCGTCGGCTGCCGCCCTGGTTGGTCCGCACCAGCAGCGCACGGTCGTAGGAGGGCTGAATCAGCCAGGCGAGGTGGATTACGGCATCGGCTCCGGCGCACGCCCCAGCCAGCACCTCCGCTGAGGATTCCTCCGACAGGTCGGTGTTCACCCACTGCACGCCGGCGTAGGGGTCGATCTCTGGCGGTCGCCGCCGGCAGATCCCCACAAGCTCGTGCGGACCTGCGGGATCTTTCGCGAGTGCGCGCAGCAGCGCCGTACCGACGTTTCCGGACGCTCCGGTCACCACGATGCGCATGGCGCGACCTCTCCGTCGGAATGAGTTCGGTTGCCTCCAGTCGAGCACAGCGGCCGTTGCGCCGCACGGCGAGACCCGGCCTGCGGCACCGAGACGTTGCTGCAGTTACATCACCGTCGATTCTCGTCGCGACGCGGACGGCAGAAATTGTCAGAGTCCGTAGCTACAATTCGAACATGTGTTCGACAAAGTTGCTCGCCGCGCTAGCCGCCCCCGCGGTTGGTGCCGTTCGCGCCGCGCTGGCCGATTTCTCGCGCGCTGTCGACGCGTTGCAGTCCGAGTCGCTGGACGGACTCGCCGACCACGAGGTGCTGGCAGTGTTCCAGGACCTGGAGACTCATCGGCACCGGTTGCCGACGGTGGATCACCGGTTGATCACCGGGTTGGAGTGCCGCTCCACCGCGACGAAGTTGCTGGCCCGGGGCGCCGCCGGACTACTGACTCAGCTGCTGCACGTGGATGTGGGCGAGGCGAAGTCCCGCGTACGGGCAGCTGCGGCGCTGGGTCCACGCACCGCGATCACCGGCGAGCCGCTGGACCCGGTGTATCCAGCGACGGCCGCCGCACAGGCCGCGGGCACGATCTCCGAGAAGCACGCCCGGATCATCACCCAGACCATCGGCCACCTGCCGCACCACCTGGATGAGGACACCGCGGCCCTGGCCGAACAAACCCTGGTCAAGCAGGCGGAGACCTTGCGGCCCAGCGAGCTAGGCAAGGTCGCCGACCGGCTGACCGCGTATCTGGACCCGGACGGGCAACTGTCCGAGGACACCGACCGCGCCGCCCGCCGCGGGTTGAGCATCGGCAAACAGCGCCCCGATGGGATGAGCCCGATCAACGGACTGCTCGACCCGGCCACCCACGCCCTGGTGGATGCGGCGTTCTCCGCCCTGCCCCGCCCCGTCCCCGACGGCGACACCCCCGACCCGCGCAGCCCCGCGCAACGCAACCACGACGCCCTCGCCGCCTTGTGCCGCAATGCGTTGGCCACCGGCGGCTTACCGTCCAACCGCGGACTACCGGCCACCCTGGTGCTGACCATGGGGATCGACCAGCTAGAAGATGCCGCCGGCGCCGCCACCACCACCGCCACCGGCGGCACCGTCCCGCTCCGCGACGCCCTCGCGCTGGCCACCGACGCGCACCCCGTGCTGTGCCTGTTCAACACCCACGGCCAACCCCTCCACCTCGGCCGCGGCGCCCGCCTCGCCTCCACCGCCCAACGCCTGGCCCTCTACGCCCGCGACCGTGGCTGCACCCGACCCGGCTGCGACATGCCCCCACAATGGACCCAAGTCCACCACCTCGACGAATACCAATACGGCGGACGCACCGACGTCGACAAGATGTGTCTGGTCTGCCCGTTCGATCACGCGCTGATCACCGACCACGGCTTCACCGTCCGCATGGGCACCAACGGCCGCGTCGAATGGATCGCACCCCGACACCTCGACCCCAACCAGACTCCCCGAATCAACACCATCCACCACCCACCCGACCTGTCGGATCCGGACCCACCGTGATCGAAAACCGTGCTCGGTGTTCAGCAGGGCTTGCCGACGCCAGATCGGCGAGTTCGCCACGCCCGCGCCGGAACGATGCCAATTGCGCCTGGTGACGCAACGTTCAGGTGTCGGAGTCAGGCCCGGCGGCTCGCGTGCACCGGGCAGTAATGAATAGGGCTGTCCCGCTCGGACACCGGCGGAAGGTTGCGCACGGGGGCGTGCACCAGCGGGGCGTTGGTCGCCAGCCGACCCGTCGCCCGGTCGTAGCCGTCCCTGGCGCGCGGGTGCATCCGACGTCGGCGCGGCAGGAGCCCGAACGCGAGATTGACTGCCCTGCCCACCAGTCGGTGCAGGCGCGCATCCCGCACGGTCCAGGTGTAGCCCAACCGATCCCGAACGGCTTGGTCGTACATGCCGACCGTGAGCCACACGAACCCACGGGCCACCAGCATGCGCAGGGCCCGCCACAACGGGCCCGGCAGGAACGAAGCGAACGGCGGTGGCGGCATTTCCGACAGGTCCAGCACCTCGCGCGTGGCCTTGTTGTCCTCGAGCACATCGCGACACATGTGGTCCCAGTACTTCTCGAAGTCCTCCCAGGTCTCGGGCACCGGGCGCATGCTCACGTCGTAGCGGCGGTACCAACTCTTGTGCTCCTCGAACAGCGCCCGCTTCTCGTCTTCGGTGATGCCACCGCAAAAGTGCTCCGCCGTCAGGATCGTGCCGACGAAGAATGTGGCGTGCGCCCAGTAGAAGACGTCCGGGTCCAGCGCGTGGTAGCGACGGCCCTGGGCATCGACGCCTTTGATGTCCCGGTGGTAGTCGCGCACCTCCCGGCCGGTCTCGTGCGCACGGTCGCCGTCGAACACCACGCCACCGATGGGGTACAGCGACCGGAACAGCCGCTGCCAGCGCTCGTCGAAGAACTGGGAGTGCTGCTCGACGGCCGCACCCAGCTTGGGATGCATGTTCTGCATCGATCCGGCCCACAAGCCTTGGACCAGCCCCCGCCAGTCGCCGAAGTACCGCCAGGTGACCGAACCCGGACCGAGCCCACCGGCGACCGGGTCCGGACTTGCGGCCGTCTCGAGCACTGCTGCCACCACTTCCTGTGTTTGGCCCACGGGTGCGACACTGACTACGTGTGTTGTCAGGTTAGGAGTGACAATGCATGTAGTCAAGGAGGGACTCCCATGCCGACACGATCGACTGCGAAGGCCACCAAGAGCCTGCAAGCGCGGCAGACCGCCCGTCGCCACCAGCTCCTCGCTGCCGGTATCGCCCTGCTCGGCGACCACGATCGGCCCGGCGTCACCGTCCGTGCCGCGTGCCGTCGCGCCGGCTTGACCGAGCGCTACTTCTACGAGGCCTTCGCCGACCGGGACGAGTTCGTCCGGGCGGTGTACGACGAAGTGGGCGGGCGTGCCCATGAGGCCCTGGTGGAGGCGGCACGGCGCAGCTCCGGCCGACCCTCGGACGTGGCCCAGGCCTCCGTCGAGGCGTTCGTCAAGCTGATGGTCGACGATCCGACCATGGGGCGGGTGCTGCTGATCGCCCCCTTGACCGAGCCGACACTCAGCGGCCGCGGGATGGCGCTGATGCCCGCCTTCGTCGACCTGGTGCAGGCCCAACTCTCCGCCGCCCTTCCCGGCGCGGAGAAACAGATGGTCGCGGTCGGGGTGGTCGGCGCGCTGAGCAACCTGTTCATCGGATACCTCGACGGCACGGTGCGGGTCTCGCGCGAGCGCTTCGTTGAGCACTGTGTGCGGCTGGTCGTCGGGGCGGATCGGGGTGCCACTACCTGACACTGCCGAAGATGCGGCACTCTGGACTCAGCCGCAGCTGGGTCTCAGCGACGCAGGAGGTCTGATGGAATACCGCACGCTCGGCACCACCGGCGTCAAGGTCAGCCCGCTGTGTTTGGGCGCGATGATGTTCGGCGCCTGGGGCAATCCCGACCACGACGACTCGGCCACCATTATCCACCGCGCCCTGGACGCCGGGATCAACTTTGTGGACACCGCGGACGTCTACTCGGCCGGCGAGTCCGAGGAGATCGTCGGCAAGGCACTGAAGGGCCGCCGCGACGAGGTGGTGCTCGCCACCAAGGCGCACGGTCCGATGGGCGAGGACGTCAATGCACGCGGCAACTCCCGCCGTTGGCTGGTGCGCGAGGTGGAGAACAGCCTGCGTCGACTGGGCACCGACTGGATCGACCTGTACCAGATCCACCGCCCCGACCCCGCCACGCATATCGATGAGACGCTGGCCGCACTGTCCGACCTCGTACACGCCGGCAAGGTCCGCTACGTCGGCAGCTCCACCTTCCCGGCGCACGAGATCGTGGAGGCCCAGTGGGTGGCGGAGAAGCGGGTTCGCGAGCGCTTCGTCACCGAGCAGCCGCCGTACTCGCTGCTCGTTCGGGGGATCGAGGCGGACGTGCTGCCCATCACGCAGCGCTACGGCATGGGCACGCTCACTTGGAGCCCGCTGGCGGGCGAGTGGCTGTCCGGCAAGTGGCGCAAGGGGTCCGACACGCCCACCAGCACCCGGGCCGAGCGGATCCCTCGTCGCTACGACCTCTCCGACCCCACCAACGAGGCCAAACTCGACGCCGCCGACGCACTGGGTCGGCTGGCCGAGGAGAACGGAATCTCCCTGGTGCACGTGGCTCTGGCCTTCGTTACGGAGCATCCGGGGGTGAGCAGTGCCATCATCGGGCCGCGCACCATGGAGCAACTGGAGTCACAGCTGGGAGCGGCCGAGCTGCGGCTGAGCACCGAGGTGCGTCGGTGGTGTCGTCCTGATGGCCCTCGGCCTCAAGAAGGTACTCAGTTACGTCGGCGATACCGCCCACCACGAGTTGACCGATCCGCTCACCGGGGTGGGACTGTTCGCGCTGATCGGCGGCGTGGTGCTCTACCTGCTGGGTCACGTTGCGTTCAAGTGGCGCGCCCTGCGGATACTCAACCTGCCCCGCGCCGGGCTGGCACTTGTCCTGCTCGGGCTCCTGGCGGCCGGCCCCTATGTGCCCGCACTCGCGGAGCTCACAGTGCTCACGGCTGCCGTTGCCGGCCTGATGGTCTTCGATACGTG
>JAABUM010003540.1_pt1 | contig 18976 bp, 30 predicted proteins | sample 5559161 | NCBI WGS metagenome assembly JAABUM01 (sample SAMN10711868, study PRJNA513369) | rock metagenome | isolation source: Antarctica rocks | place: Antarctica: Victoria Land, Siegfried Peak nord | reverse complement strand
GGTCAGAACTAGTTTAGCGCACCCCGCGAAACCCACACCTCGAACGCTAAATGTTTAAACATGCACGCTAAACACAAATTGCGCTAAACTCGGGTTTAAGCACGTACCCTGCAGCCGCTGCAATGTTTGTGGCCTCGCGATATAGATGTTACACCATGTCGCAAGCCCTGAAGGGCTAAAGGGTGCCAGTCGCGGGGTTGGAACCCCTCACTGCTAAGCTAATCAGTCTGAATGAAATTGTCGAAACAGTGAAATCCATCACAGCAGCCTGATCTGTCTGGTTAACGAACTCGCGCATGGACTGGCCGTCCCAGAACAAGTCCGAATGATAGTCGCGAATGTGCTGCACTTTGGTTGGTGCAGTGGGGCGGGCATATGGTGCGGACACACGCCCAACACATCTACGCCTCCCCGGTGCGCCTTTCCATGTATAATTTTGCCACAATCGTGAACTCCCCAGGCAATCCACCCTACAATTAACGTGACCATGTTCCACCCCTCTCGGCAGCCCGGCTGTCCCAAGGTGCGGAGCACCCGCAGTGTCCAAGCTGCCAGGGTGCGCACTGTGGCAGAGGCACAGCTCGAAAGCAAAATTTCGAAAAGCAGTGAGTCATCAGGCGCGCCTGCTGCAGACATGAAGGTGCGGCGTTGAGAGCTGCAGCTCGGCGATGTCCATGTTTTGGAGGGTCTTGGGCATCCACGCTGTTTCGACGCAATGGCGACGAGCGCTGCATGTTGCACCACAGACCGGCTGAGCGTCAGCAAGCAGCGGCTCCGGCAAAGCCCTCGGAGGGTGGAGGGTTTAGGGTTTCATGCGGTCCATGCGGTCCCCCTCAAAGCCTGACCGCCGTACCTGTGTTCGTCTGCTTTCGCATTCAGAAGCGACAGCATTTCGCTCTGCAGGGCACATTCGCAGAGGAGCACCTGGCAGAGTTGCAGGCGCTGGTCGGCGAGGACCTTGACGTTCACGGAGGAGTGGCTGCGGGACGGGTACCTGGGCACGCGCATCCCGCCACTGCCGCGCGACTTCCTGCACCCGGAGGGCGTGTCGTGGGCCTGCGCCTGCCTCGAGACCCGGTGCGCAGCTGACATCTTCTCCAAGTGTCTTCTTGTGCATGTGTGGCTGCACGTCCCGCCTGGTGGCCACTGGTTCCGCTGCACCCCGGCTTGCCACGCCAGGCACTGCAGACGCTCGCGCCAACACACAGCTGCAGCATCCGTGCCAACTGAACCGATAACAAGGGTGCTGCAATACTTTGGCATCTCCGCTACCCCAAAACTTAGCTTGCTGCCGCAAGCCTCGGGCTGCTGGGACCACCTAGGCGTCACAGAGGACGCCCGTTGTCACTCGTGATAATGGATGGCAAACCAAGCAGTGCTTTGTTTCGCTGCAGCTTCTGAGGCGATCAGCGCGCCAGCGGGTGCTGCGAGGCAGCATGACGGCAGCGCCGCTGCAGCAGCAGCAGCAGTATCAGCAGTTGCTGAGACAGCTAATCGACAGCGTACGGCCGGAGTGGTTCGTTCCAGCGCAGGCCCCGCCGCCGTTGCGTTACGGCTATACAGGCGTGTCCCAGCGCTGCGCCTTCGCATGGCAGCAGGCCCAGCTGGAGACCAGCCCCGAGCTGCAGGACCGCCACCAGCGGCTATTGGACGCGCAGCAGCCGCTCATGCGGCTCACCAGCGCCAGACGGTGCTCGACTACACGCCTGGCTACGGCGAGTGCTGCTGCCTGCGCTATCACAGTGCAACATTTGCCAGCATGAGCCTGCCCGACAGCGCAGAGCCTCCCGGTTCGCCGACGCACATTGGCTGCCGTGCCATCTTCCTGCGGGACGGCACCTCAGCGCCGGACGAGTGGGATCTCGTGGTCCTGCTCGATTGGCGCCGCATCCGCAGTATCGCGGCGGCAGTGCCGCCGCAGCAGCAGGCGGCGCCATCGCGGCGCTGCAGAAGGCGTATGCCATCGTCCAGGCGGCTGAGGCGGCACCTGCTGCCGAGATCGACCCGGCTTCAGCAGAGTTCGAGCCGCGTCTCGAGTCGCGCCTGGCGGCGCCCGCGGCGAAGTGGGTGCACGATTGGTATGAGGCAGTGCTCAGCCTGCTCAGGGCCGTCTGGTGTCAGCGGCTCAACGCCCTCATCGACGACCCCCAGCCCCCCAGCGTCAACCAGAACCACCGGGGGCCGCTCATGGCTGGGCTGCTTGGCGGCAGCAGCAGTTTCCTCCGCAATAGACAGCTGCAGCCAGCACAGCCAGTTGGCAGCAGCAGCGGCAGACCTGTCGGGTTCGTGTTGCCATCAGCAGTGCTGCTCCTCATCTCGCAGCAGCTGCAGGGCCGCTCCTCATCCAGTAGCAGCCGAAACGGTGCAAATGGTATAGATAGGTGGCGGCAGAAAGACTTCTGAGACATTTGTGTTATTTCCACTGGCGCTCTTGTGTCACACATAGCAAATGCATGCGAACTCAGGAACCCAACGTGTATTGTGCATGTACGATTGCAGTTTTGGTGCTGTAGTTTCTGCTGTGGTTTTGGGACGGTGTTCTCACCGGCGGCATGGCCGCCGGCAAAGAGGTGATGGTGTGGTGGTGTAAAGCTTGACCGGCGGTCACCAACTCCTGTCAAATGCACTCCACAAAACCTCTCCGGAACTACCCTTCGCCAAAGGCACACGCACACGAAGAGTGCCGGTCCTGCCCAACATTCCAATCCGGCATACAACTTCAGCGCAGAACCAATCGCACTCTGCTTCAGCGCAGCTCAGGCATCCCAGGATGCCTGAGCCCAGCCTCCCGGACTTTGCCTGCTGTCATATTTCTCTCATCCGCCCACCCCCAAGTCCAGCAGCGGTGCGGTGCCCGGCAGGCGGTCTGCCACCGCCTCGATTTCAGGGCGGTTGCTGTCCGGCATGCTGCTGAAGCGTCTGCCTGCATGTTGCTGACCTGCGCCCGCGCTCAGTCCAGCAGCGGCGTAAAGTCTGCCGCTCGGATGCAGGGCGCCGAGCCCGGCCTTCTGGGCTCTGGCTGCCTGTTGCCGACTGATCCCCGCAGAATATGGACCGCTCAGTCCAGCAGTGGCGTGGAGTCCACCTCCTCAGGCGAATAGGCCATGAAGGCGTCCGCCGGTACACGGATGTACACACGGGAGTCCACTTCCAGGTCGTACTTCTCCTCGTCCTCGTCCACGGGCACATGCAGCTCCACTTCCTGCGCAAACAATATACCTTTACTTATCTATCATCAGTGGATACTGAAAGACGGCACTATTCCCCACTATTCCCCACTATTCCCCACTATTCCCCATCAACCAACATGTGCGGCTCCACCTCCTGTGCGTATGTTGCAGCGACAAATTTGGAGCAGGGTTTTGCATACCATGCACAATATGGTACTTGGTCATGCAGGCCATTTCGTGGAGAATAAGAGACGTATCCATACATGATCCATATCTGGCCACTTCGCGCACCGCGCCGTCGTCAAACTGCAGGCGGTACTTGGTGATGCAGCCCGCGTCCCGGCGGTCGGCTATAGCGGATAGCTGAAGCTGTATTCCTGGGCACTCACATCAGGATATTTGTCCAGAGAACACAAGATGAAATGTCACACCGCGCCGTCATCGAACTGCAGGCGGTACTTGATCATGTAGCCCACGTCCAGGCGGTCGACAACGGTGACGGGGCTAGAGGTGGCGGGCCCCGTCTGCGTCGGCGGCTGCTTGGACACCGTCATGTCACCGCGCGGGCGGAACATGACCAGCGGCTTGGGGCTGAAGAAGCCCATGCGCCTCACAAACTGCGCGCAGCTAGCACAGCCGTTAGGGTTTAGGGTTTAGGGATCCCAGTTTCATCTGGGGGTGCAAGTGTTCCTGCTGCACGTTGCGGGTTGCCGCGTGAGGCTGCCATTGAGACGAGGTTTACGCCACGGCGGGAAGTCGGTTGCAGTCAGTCGGGCAGCCAGCATGCTGCACCAGGATCCGTATGGCCAGAACACATGGCAAAAGAAAGTCATGGTACCCCGAGAATTGTCGGAGGGGATGGCGGCGCCGCTCTCAGCGCATGGGCTGTTGGTGTCGACGACTTCCAAGTCAAGGATCGCATGAAACGCAGGGCGGCGGGACTCTAACCGTGTGTCGCGTGGGGAGGCTGTTGGTGTCGGACACGAACTGCATTACGAAGGGCGACTGGGGCGCCTCCTGCAGCTCCTGCGGCGTGCCCGACTGCTCCACGAGGCCACGGTTGAAGACCACCACCTGGTCCGCGATGTCGAAAGCCTCCTCCTGCAATGAAGAAAAACGCCAGAGTAAGATGCCGTGGTTGGAGGTCGAGATTTCAGGTCTGTGCCTCAGCACGTTGCAAAGGGCTTCCTGCAGGATGCGATTCCCTAAACCCTAAACCCTAAACCCCTAACCCTAAACACTATACCCTAAACCCTAAAGAGCCTGGCAACGTAGGCATACTGAAACAGGGGAAGCCTCTGGTCCTGTGTGGGCACGACTGGGTACAACGCGGGGATGCTTGCCCCAAGGAGCGCGCCTGGTCGTGCGTAACGAAGATGGCGGTGATGCCGATGCGGTCGATGATGTCGCGCAGGCCCTGCCGCAGCGACTTCCGCACCTGCGGGTCCAGCGCCCCAAACGGCTCGTCCAGCAGCAGCAGCCTGCGAGACAGAGGGGATCGGTCGCAGTGAAGCGGAACACCGCCTTCATTACTGTGGAGACGCTGGCGAGACAGTGCAGATGGCAGCAGCGGCAGCCTGTACGAATCACGTGGGATGTGTTTACTGCTCCTATGCGATGGGCGTCTTGGAATCTCCTCGGCTGCGCACCCTCGGGCGCTGCAATTGTTATGGTTGCGAGGGGTGTGGCTGTCACACAGCGAGCCGAGCAGCCTGCGGCGCCGTCCGCCCATATTGCAACGCTGTCACTTTCGCCTTGTCTCTTGCAGCCGGCTTTGGCACACGGAACCGCAACGAAGCTTTGGGACTGTCGAACTGCGGCAGGCGCTGCAGCCCGGCTGCCGATCTGAACAAAGGATAAGGCAGCAGGTACCTGGGGTTTGACGCCAGGGCACGCGCGACGGCCACGCGCTGCATCTGCCCGCCCGAAAGCTGCCGTGGGTACCGGTCTCCCAGGTCGTCCAATTCGATGAGCTTGAGCAGCTCGCGCACCCTGCCAGCCACGTGTGTGTCGTGTCAACAGAACTCAAGAGTTGTATGTTGTAACATTTTCAAAACAATTAATCTGCATGCATTCGTGACCAGAGATGCACAATCGTCATCAGGGATGAAAATGATTGGATTCTGAGGACGCCGGACGTTTCCAGGCGGCAGACCGGACCTGGCCTTGCTGTCGATTGGCAGCTTGCGGATGCGGATGCCAAAGGCGATGTTGTCCGCCACCGTCATGTGGTTGAACAGCGCGTACGACTGGAAAACGAACCCGATGCGCCGCTCCTGCACCGTCGCCCGCGTCACATCCTGGCCTGCGGCACATGCAGCGCAGCCCGAGTGATTTGCGTGGAAGGATTGGCCGACGGTTGCTGTTTGGTCCTTGCGCCGGCAAAGTGGTGCGGTTTATGGTGTGGGTGGAGCCCACCGGAGCAAAGCGCTGCTCAGAATGCTGCCTTTGTGAGTAGGCGTGAGGAGGGCGTACCGCCAAAGAGCACGCTGCCGGCGTTGGACTCCTCCAGCCCGGCAATGAGCCGCAACAGCGTTGTCTTGCCTGCAGTCGCACAGAAAGCCAGCTTGAATTGGAAAATCGGGTGAGATGTCATCGGGCGTGCAAGATGGCGTCTGGTTTCAGTCACAACAAACACCATAGGGTTTAGGGTTTTGCGTCAGTCTGTGCCCTTGTGAAGAGCACCAAGCCCTGTGCTTGCAGGCCGCGCACATGATCCGGCCGACACCTGCTGGGTTATGAAACATTGACAAAGCCCTGAGTCGGATGGCCCAGCAGCGTGGTGAAGGCGCTGTGGTGTGTAGGTGTTGTCATCTTTTACGGCTATGCACTCTGCTAACACTCTGATCCCCACCTGAGCCAGAGGGCCCCAGCAGTGCGGTGATGGAGTTGGCCGGCACGTCCAGGCTGACGTCGTTCACGGCCAAGAAGGGCCGCCCGCTGCGCGTCTTGTACTCCTTCGTCATGCTGCGCACCTGCAGGGGGACAGCCTGATCTTGTACCTGGTCTGACACGTGCCCTGCATAATGGTCCACAGGGCTGTTGGGCCACCAGCGTGTGCGCTACGAGGCTGCTGGCGTTAGTGTTGTTGCTGCTGCCAGCTGGACGGTGCAGGTCTGCCCTCCGGGCCGCAGAGCTGCAGCGGCAAAGCGCGTGCTGGCATGAGTGTCACAGCTGGTGCTGGAAAAGATGATGCACAAGAATTTGCCGAATGCAAGCGCTCACCGAGACGCCGACACCATGCTTCTCCAGCTGCAACGGGTCGGCCCCCGCCGGCTGCTGCCGTTGAAGCTGCGCGCCATTCGAGCTGCCGGCTGCTGGCTGCTGCGCACTTTCACGCTCCTGCAGTGGGCGGCAGATCATAATGCAGTCATGTCGACGGCCGTCTGATTGCATCGCCTCCACAGAAGAAGGAAGGTCAACACAGAAGTGTTTGTTGCCCGGGCGCAGGTCTGCTGACGCACACATGACCAGCTGTCTGCATCCAATGTGTTGCACATCACAGCGTGAGAGCTGAGACCCACCAGGAGCAGCTCTTCCGGTTGGACTTGCAGCAGGGTGCCCGGAGGCGCTGGCCGCTGGTCGGCGGGCCGCCTGGAGGTCGACGCCATGCACAGTCGCCGTGCCGGACCGACAGGTGCGGGCCGCGCCAACCGAAGCATCGCCGGCGCCGGCGGCGCATGCCCCTGCCGCAGCCGCAGCTGCAGCTGCTGTGCGGGTGGGACCACCTGTTGCATGGTGGCGATGCGAGGCTGCTGGTCGCTGGATGCGATTGGCCTGCCAAGAGATCAGCTGGATATCCTCATGGCGCGGCTGCGGCGCGGTGCACAGCTGCAGCTTGCTAAACAGTGTCGTTCCGCGGTTCCGTTCCAGATGCACCAGCAGACGCAGTGCAGGATTCTGGTTCGATGCTGCTGCTGATGAGACCAGCCTGCTGCGCAGCTGTTCCGGAGCTGGAGGGGATTGCTTGCTGGCAGCGAAAGCAGGCTGATTGTTGGGGGCGGCGCTGGGCGAGACGTGGATCCGAGCGATTGCTCAAGGTTGTCAGAAGCAATTCGCGCGCTTGCGAGCCGCCGATTGAGGGGCGATTGTGCTGCAGTGCCCTTGTTTACTGTCGGCACGTGACTGCGTGGGGAATATCAGCTCAATGCCCCATGATGCCAGTTCCCTGATACGCAGCAGCGATGTTCGCGCAGCGCAGGACTCTCGAGTAACAGAACTGCTTTTCTGGCCCGTGTGTCAACGTATTGCCATCGCAATGCAGCTCCAGGTGGCGGCTCAGTTAATCGCCAGTTGCTCGCCCAGGTGCGAGGGGCTTCGGCCAGGCAGCGGGTCAGCGCACAGCAGCGACCTCTTCCGGTCGCGGCGTCGGCAGCAGCGGCCACGATGGATACCAGTGCGTGCGCAAATGGATGTGCAGGAGACAGCAACGGCAGAGGCATCGACGCGTCGCACGACAGATGTCTGGGCAGATGCAGGCCTGCGGCTGCAAAACCTGCTGTCCGGCGTCGGGTGAGCTTTCTTCACTGCTGCATGCTCAGTCGAATCTGAATGCCTGCGCATCCAGGCCGTGAAGGCGACGCGTCACAGAGAATGACGTGCAACCCTGGAAACTGCCAGCAGTGCAGCGCCATTCAGGCTCTGCCAGGCTTCGTAGAAAGCCTTGTCAATCTCGCCTTACTGCCTTTATCATAGGGACGGCGAGGAGGAGCTGGTCAGTCAGGCGCTGGAGGCTGAGCCAGCGCCCACGAAGCTGGCGTTTGCCGCCGCTGCGGGCAGCATCATCCTTGTCGGCGCCTCGGCTATTTGCTGGCTGTGTGGCACTGACCCGCTGGGCGGCGCCTCGCTGTCTCCGCACAGCCTGAAGGCAGCCGAGGTGGGAGAAGGCTTCAGTCTCGCAACCATGCGTGGACAGCGAGTCACCTGTTGTGTTGAGCCTGCACGCCCAATTGCTCATCCGCTGAACCGCCTCGGGGTGGCTTCAAGGAGCCGTCTCCTGCTCGCCCAGCTAGGCTGCAGCCACGGCGTTCAAAGCAGTCATTCATTTGCTGGTCACAGGCCGACTTGGCCACTGCAGCCACATTGCATCCGTCCGACTGACGGACAGCAGTTTCCCACCATTCCACCAACATGTGCATGGCGTACATCATGAACAATACGCAGTCAGAAGCCTCACAAGGGCGTGGACGGACAGCGTAGCTCCTCCATATTGGTAATGCCGGCGAGCGCATCTTATGGTGTAAAGTCCGCTGCTGGCAGGTGGGCCTGCTGGCGGCGGCGCCGCTGGTGGCGGCAAAGGCATGGTCATGGACAGACGGCGCGCACGAGCGCCTCCCTGCCCTGGAGCAGCTGCAGCGCGACCGCATGGAGCAGCTGCACCCGCTGCTCACCAGCATGACGCTGCCGCAGGTGGGGAAGCCATCTGTGTTGCCAAACACATACTTTCTCACCGTCGACTGCTCGCCAGCATGGCGCTGCTGGAAGGCGCTGCTCCGTTCCTTCTGGTCAGGCTCTGCATGCACGCCCAGAAACGCTGGAGACTGCAAGCAGGAGCCGCAGCTGCCTTTGGACACCTGTGCGGGCTTGCCTGGCACGCATGCTTCAGAAGACGAACGCCAAACACGGAGATGTTTTGCAGGCGGGCGTGGCGATGCTGTTCGACACGCTGCCAACGCCGATCCTGGGGCTGCCGGCGACAGTATAATGTGTCAAGGTCATGTCTGTGAACGGCATGGACGCCTGAATCCACAGGCGGGCGTGGCGATGCTGTTCGACACTCTGCCGACCCTCATCCTGGGGCTGCCGGCGACGCTCGGCGCTTTGACCACCGTCTTTGGCGCCGTGACGCGGGAGCTGGATCGCCACTGGGGGGCGCCGCTGCCCGACTCCCTGCCCTTTGCGCTGGCGGTCATGGTCGCGGCCACGGCAGCGGCCGCCTCGGGCTCCGTCATCACCTCCAGCCCCAGCCGCTGCGAGGAGGACGTGAGTCACCCGTTTTGTACCCCCTGGGAAGCTGTTCTTTTGGAACACGCAGGACTCGCAGCCCTACACTTGTTCAATGCGGCAGCGGCGCCATTGATGCTCACTCGGCTCTGTCATCGTGCGCTGCTGTGGTCTTGCGTCAGGTCGAAGCTCATGTCTGCAGCATGCCCACATGCGATGCTACGAGGCTGCTGCGACTCATTTCAGGCCTTGAACTGCGATCCCTTTTGGCCGCAGGAGATTGTGGAGACCGCGCTGTCAAACGCGGATCGGTACTACCGGGTGATGAAACCCCAGGGCGCGGAGGCTGCGGCGCACGCCTTCAAGAACGTGGCGCGCGCTTGGCTCGGCCAGCGGGAGAGCAGCGACGAGCTGTCTGGCTTCCTCATGGCCGGCCAGGTGGGCGTGTTTCGGCAGCAAGAGGGTTTGTGGTCTCGAATATCGGTGCTGGCTGGAGCGAAGAGCCGTCAGGCTTCCCGATGGCCATCCTGGGTGGGGGTCGTGGGCTTTGCATGCGGATTGTGCAGGGTCGTGTCGAGAAGGGTTCTCATGTGTCACTGGATTTGGGAGTCGCCTTGTGTGGGGTCGTTGTGATGCGGCATGCGCGCCTTGAAACTGAGCGGCGTTCCGTGTGCTGTCGCTCCCCCAAAGTCCTGGCGCGCTCAGACTGGCGGGCATCTTGCGATGGCATTGTCCGTCGTGCGTCACGTAACACAGGGCGGGCAGCAGCCCAGCTCAAAAACGGGCCTTCACAAACGTGCTGGCAGCCGTCTGCCGCCCGATGCCTAATTCAGACCCACCTGCCCTGCCGCAGATCGTGTTCCTGGGGCTTCTGTGGAAGCTGACGGGGGATCTGTCCACGCCAGCGGCCGCGGCGCTTTCCGGCGCGGCTGTGGACACCTGGCACATGCACAGGCGCCTCAACCGGCACGCGGATCGCGCCCAATAGCCCCTACTTCGAGGATCCTCCGCGCCAGGGTGAATGAAGGTCAACAAGGATTCATCACTGTGCAGCGGTGGCGTCGGCGACTGCCGCTCTGCTGAGGCATCGGTGGTTTTCCTTGGGCAGCTCCAGCTGGGATCCTCGTGTTCACGCTGGCTCGGGCGGACCTAAGGCCAACACATCGTAGTCATACCAAGCCATCCGAGCAGCGTGGAAAGCTTTTGACGCTGTAAGAGACTTATGCTAAAAGGCGCTTGGATGCGAAGGCGCGGCGTTGCCGCACCGCGCCGCGGCAAACCCAAATCTAAATGAGGTATTCGTCGCAGCTTGAAACTGTACGTTGAGTAGTAAATTGCCGGCTTCTGGGCACCGGGACAGTTGTTCATTGCAACAATACCTTTGCGAGTGTGGCAAGCACGCCCGCCGCGGGCTTGCCAAACAACTTTGATGTCGGCTGAGAGAATTTGGTTGACTTGGTTTGGGGAGTTGCATGTCTTGGCAAATGAGACGGTCTTGAGTCCGGGTGTGTTTCAAAAAGGTAGTATGTTTGGTGCCTGGAACTGCCGGCTTTGTAAACACGTCATGATGAGCGTTACCAAAACCTCTCATCAGCATCACGTGTCTCGTTCCACACGTCTGCCTTTGCACGCATGCCACATTACCCATGCGATTGCAAATTGAACTGCCTGCCACTCGATTGCAATTGATCGATCGATTGCAATTATGCTCACGTGCGTGTTCATACATTATCTGCCTTGCAAATATCGTCCAACTCATACGTTTACTATTCTCGAGCTACGCTCCCATCTCTGCACGCAGAGCCCGCCGCATGCGCATCCTTCCCCCTCAGTTGCGCGGCCTCCTTCGCACACCGCGCCGCTACTATCTGTCTTCTCACCGTCGCTGCGCGGACGCCAAAATGCGCTGCGCCTCGGACGCTCCCGCTACAATGCCGCCGTCGGCGCCTCCCGCCACCACAGCCACAGCGTCAGCGGCCGCATCTGTTGACACTGCCTCAGCGTCCGCCGCCGCCGCCGCCGCAGACCGCTGCTCCAGCTGGGCTTGGGTGAGGCGCTCCAGGCTGGCCAGCAGCTCGAAGGGCGCCACCTGACGCAGTCATGTGTTGATGTTGATCTTCACAAGCATTCATGAGTGCAGCTGCTGACAAATGTCTGCAATGTACCGACCATCAGTCATGTCATGGGGTCCATCCTGCACTTGCGAACGCCGCACATCATCGAGCGGCTCCCGAAATGAATTCCAGCAGCGTCTGGGAGGCACAGACCTTCAAAAGCAGAGACATGAGATGGTCAATCAGAGATGGTCTATCAGATTTCGGATGCAGTCTTCACCGAAAGGCATCATGCATTGCTTTTGAGAAATGCGGCACCTGGTTGAAGCCGTCCTCCCACAGGATCTGCACCGCGTAGTTGCCGCAGGGGGAGATGCTGGCAGGTCGGACATCGTCCGCCACTGCAGGGCTCAGCCGCTCGCCCTGCGCGCACAGAAACCAGCTGCACGTGAGGATGTGTAGGGTTTATGGTTCTAGGGATTAGGGTGATGCCAACTGGTGATGCCAACCTGCAGTGCCCCCCGGGGCTTTGTAGCCGACACCTGCGGACCTGCGCAGCACGGGTCCCGCGGCAGCCCTCGAGCGGCATAGAACACCTCCAGTGAGGCACCCAATTTTCCGTCAACTCAGCAGAACTACCAGCGCACCGTCCACTCGTCGATGGCCGCTGCCGAGGTGTCGTTGCGGCGAACCACCGCGGGGTGCAGATAGAACTCCCGACGCCCCGCCGCCGGCGCGCGGCCTCCCGCTGCCGCTGCCGACGGCGCCGCAGCCGGGGATGCGGCCGCGCCTTCCAATGGCCGCTGCTCGCCAGCCACGGCGCCGCCGGCCGGCAGGCTGACCGCCAGCGCCGCCACGCCCTCGTCGAATCTGGGCATGCCAAAAGAGAACATGTCAGGTGCTCGGTCGTTCTGCGAGGCTCCGCCCAATGCCATTAGGGCGCCAGCCGCAGGAGTCGCGTCAGCCGCAGCACTGCTGGGTGCACTCATGGTTCACAAACCCTAACCCGAAAAGGCTGCTCTGGGCGAGTTCCATGCAGCTGGCGGCCTCCGCCGCTGCCCGCGGATGCCGCTGCATGCATCCCTGGAGCGTTGCGTGGCACTGCCTCCAGCCTTGCCAACTCCCGCGCGCCCAGCTCCATGAAATAGTCGACTGTTACACTCTTCGATCCTGATGATTTCTATGGTCACGAAGGGCATACCTGACAGCGTTGCGCGGCACTGCCTCCAGCTTTTTCACCTCCCAAACCACAGCAGCGCCCACAGGTCCATAAACATGACACTGCCGAGGTCCCGAGGGGAATCTTGTGGATACAATCGCCTACCTGACGGCGTTGCGCGGCATGGCCTCCAGCTTTGCAACTTCCCGCACGACGGCCGCGCCCAGCTCCATGAAGGCGCCGGCCGTCTCGCTGCTGGGGTCGTCGATCACCAGCGGCCGGCCGCCTGTAGCCAAGGAAACCCTAAACCCTAAGTGGAGGCATCGAGAGGTGGAGACTTGACGCATCGCACCGCAACCCAAGCCATGGTATGTTGACTTTTGTTCTTCCATGTCGAACTTGACTCGCACTCCGTTGGCACACTGTCGCCCGCATGCGAGATGCCCTTGGCGATGGGGAAGTGTGCGGTGTCCGGCAGCCCGGCTGCAAGGTTGACTGACAACCTTTCACTTCACTCTTCATTCCACTCCATCCTTTGCAGACTACAGCAGGCCATTGCGCACCGTCGCCAGCCTGCGAGATGTCCTCGGCGATGGGGAAGCGCACGATGTGCGGCAGCCCGAACTCGCGCTGGATGCGGTCTCCTGAGCCGGCGCCGAACGGCGTGTACCGCTTGCCGTCGTCGCCGTCAAAGTACGACATGTTTTCCACCACCGCCACGCACGGCACCTGCGGTTCGAGGGTAGGCAATGCGGTTTATTGATTACTGTTTATGAACTGATGCGTTCTTGAACGCCGCCGCTGCCGTCAAGGTAAGACATGTTCTCGACATCCGCCACGCACAGCAGCACTGCACGCGGGCCCGGTTATGCATCTCGTCTCCCTGTTTCGTTCCCTTTGATGCACTTGAAAGATTAAACCGCTGCTGAAGATGTGGGCACCCGCTGTCCTCCCTTCGGGCTTTGGTCAGCCGAGCTGTCTGTGTGAGGTCGATACACAATCACCAATACAGGCCAGGGGCAGGAGAGCGCAGGAAGATGTTTTCTGCTGACAGCAACAGCAGCAGCACCAAACGCAGCAGCCGCAGCTGTGGCACGTGTTGTGTCACCTGCAGCCGCGCAAACATGCGGATGCCCTTGACGACGTCCACGTACGCCAGTTTCTGCGGCGTCGTGACGACCACCGCTGCCGAAAACGACACCGTCTGGCACCTGGCAGCGGGGACCATTGTCAAGGGTCGATATTCCGTCTCGGAGACGTACCTGAAAGCAGAGTCGTCAGGCCCCAGGGTCCAGGCGTCAACGACAACAGGTAGCGATGCCAGGCACTGCGAGTTTGCATGCAACACTGAGTGCCTGAAGCAGGTTTACAGATCGACTCCATGGAGCGGAAGTTGGAAGTTGGAAGCGCACAGGGTGAGCTGGATGTCGCCGGTGCCGGGCGGGAAGTCGACAACCAGGTAGTCCAGCTCGCCCCACTCCGCGCTCGTCAGCAGCTGCTGGATGAGGCCTGCGGGGTGTGAGGAAGGCTCTGGTGACCCATGGTGTTCGAGGAGTGTACACGCAGGGGGGATACGACAGGCAGGAGCGCATCAGCACAATGACAGACGCCCCCCGACGTCTGTCGTCTGCAGGCCGGGCAGCGGTTTCCAGGCGGCGGAGTCTACGCCATCGGCCAGCTTCTAGAGATGTCCAAAGGAGGTGTGTCACCTGAGACCATGGCGCCGCGCATGATGGCGGAGCCCTGCCCGGCGAACCCGAAGGACACGCCCTTGACGCCCTCAAACTCCACCGGCTTTAGCGCCTGATGATGGGACACGAAACAGTCAAGATGCGACACACTCGACCACGTGATGGGAGGCAGCATGCTGCGACCCTGCTGCTCATGCAGCACAGGCAGTGGCCGCCGGTGGCAGAGCAAGGCGCTCCAGAAGGCTTTGTTCCACTTAGGGTTTAGGACGGTGCACCAGGAACCAATCGTCAAAGACCTTTCACATCACACTGGGGCAGCGCAGCAGAAAGCGCACCCAGGTGTCGGGATCCATGATCATAACGCGAGGGTTTAGGGTTTAGGGTAGTAGTGCTAGCGCACCCGGGTGTCGGGATCCATGATCATGACGCGAGGGTCGGGGCTGATCATCGTCGGCAGGCTGGGGCCGTGCACATCCGCGTCCAGGATGCCCACCTTGCCGCCCATCTGCGCGCGGTCAGATGTTGAGCCAGCCGAAAACGAAGGACAGCAAGCCGTCTGCCATGCATCACGGACAGCTGCAGCCAGCTTTCGCGCTGTGCTGCCACACAAGCCGCGGATCTGCGGGCATTACGGCTTGCGCGCAGCCGGGGGCGCAGGCTTGCCTGCAGCAGCGTGTAGGCCAGATTGACCGCGGTGGTCGATTTCCCTACGCCGCCCTTGCAGCTGGACACCGCGATGACATGCTTCACGCGCGCCAGGCCGCCGGGGCGGTCGGCGCTCGGGGCCAGCGGCTTTGGCGCGTCAGCGTCCATCCTCAGGGATATGTCCTTCACCCACGGGATCTCCCCGACGTACTGCCGCGCCTGCAGGCAGTCCAGAAGTTGCCGTTTGCCGCTCGTGGCCCGAGCTCCTTCGGTGTGCTCCCTCGTAAGGCACGGCATCAGTGCCGTGCACACAGCTCTGCGCTTCCTCTGGGACTTTCAAGCGTCGCTCTGCATGTCTGGCTGGATGTAGCCAGGTCTTCCGGCAAAGTGCAAGCCTGACGTAAGCCCGCCTTTTGGAAGCGTATTTCCCCCACCTGGCGCTCAAACTCCGCCTTGACAGGGCACGCCGGCGTCGTGAGCTGCAACCGGAAGCGCACGCTGCCGGCGGCCCGGTTTGCCGCCAGGTCGCGTACAAAGCCGCAGGTGACCACGTCCTGCCCGAAGTCGGGGTCGATGATGCGCGACAGTGCGGCCAGCACCTCGCCTTCCGCCGAGGAGGCGTCCTAAGCACGGGGGGATAGTGAATGTGGTTAAACTAGATCAGTACGGAACAACTTGGTGATGCGGCGTCTGCATTGCTCATCACAGTGCAGCACGATGTGGATGCGAGGAGCATGCACTGCCTGCCCACTCCAGGGCCGTGATGCTTCCTTCCGACGGCGTGAATGAATTGCGGCGACACATGTCACCAGCTCCGAGTAACACACCTGGGCATCAGCTGCAGGCGCGGCGCCGCAGACGTGTGTACGCCTGCGCGTGCTGCGGGTGGCGCTGACTCGCCTGCTGTCGGGCGCAGCAGGCGATGTCCCGCTGCCGCATGCATGGCTGGCGCGGGTGCCGGCTCTGCTGTTGCCGCTGCTGGCGGCAGAGCGGATGGTTCTCAGCACAGCTGGCGCAACGTGTGCCGCCCGGGTCAGAGCTGCCTGTGTCGGAGGGCGGCAGCCGCACGGGCTGTGCATCATGCCTGGCATTGCGGTTCCCACTGCCACCACGGGCTGTACAATCTGTTGGTCTTGCTTGCAGGGTCTCCTAGAGGGTGCCTCGTCAAACGCAACCGACCATCGATATCCAACGCGACTGTTGTGAGGCCTGTGTTGTGCGAAGAATTCCAGCCGAGAATGGATATGCAGTGCAAGTGCTCCTCCGAACGATATGGCTACTGCACCGCTTGCCGCTTTCCAGCTTGGCGTGGAAACGGAAATCGATCATGCACTACCACGCGATGCTTGTGCTTGCAAGCGCGGAGATGCTGGTCGCCAGCTTGCGGAGAGATTGTTGAAAGCTGAACCGGATTGCATGTTCCAAAGCCCTCGCCAATGCACCGACAGGCCAGCCAAAACTTGCTTTCGAGCCAGATGTAGTTTGCTGCCAGACGTGTGCTGCCTCCTCAGCCTGAACGTGGCGCTTACGCAGTCGCAGTCACTCGGCGCAGACATCGGTGTCGGAGTGCCGTTCCCCACTGAAAGCGAGCTTTGTGCACCTTGGTGTTTCGTGCGTGTTACTGAACGACGACCTGATCAGATCTGTTTCTGCAAGGGACAGCAACACTCAGGCGGTGAAAAGGCGAGGTCCCAATCCGCCAACACAGCCGTCGTGAGGGCCTAGTGCCAGAGCTCACAGACGTCCGGCCAGGATGATGACCGCAGAGCCCATCCTGGACGTTCTGCGCGGCATTAGCACGGTGAGCAGCTTGCCTGCGGCCTGCAGCTACACACACGGGCAAGCTCGGCGTGGGCGCCTTGCCTCAGCATGTCACAGTGGCTCCTGCAGCTGCTCCTCAAGGGAGCACATTCACACGTGCCCTTTTTGCATGCCACGCACGCGCTGCTCGAAGTCTGGGGAGTCTGGTGCACGGAACACCCTGTGCAGCTGACGGCTTCCTGGTGACGGCAGTTTCATCATTCTAGGTGGCGTCCTTCTCGATTGCATTCAACCAGGTGAAGCACGTGTGGACGGAGGTGTTCACTGGCACCTGTGAGCACTGCCACGGCGCCGGCAGCGTTATCTGCCCGCGCTGCAGCGGCACAAAGGACCGACGCTCGCGGCCGGCGGCCATTAGCGTCGCCAGAATGGGCTTCCTGGACGGTCCCAACTTCCAGTGAGTGCTCAAACCCTGTGTCATCCTTCTCGCGCAATGCCAACAGGAAGGCCTCCAGCGCCTGTCTGCCTCATCAAAACATGTGACCGCTGGTGCCAACTGGCGGCCTGCGTCAGTGATGCATCAGCACAAATTCCACTCGCCACCCCGCTGCCGGTTGCTGAAGCGCTCCCTCAGACGCCGTTTGGAGTGCAGGCGGAGGTGGCTGGAATCGAAAGCAGGGATCCAGCTGTCAGTACTCACAACTCGAGTCCAATGTTGCGATGCTGACCTCCTGGTTACTCTCTGTGACTGCCCTGTGACTGCCGCCGCCACGCAGCCACCCGTGCCTATGGTGCGGTCCCAACGGCAGCAACGACTTCGAGGAGGAGGTGACGGACGACGAGGAGCGCGCGTGGGCGGTGCGAGACGACCTGCAGCTGGCAATGGTCAACCGGTGAGTGGAAAGCGCGGCATGTCCACTGCACTTAGCATTCAGAGTGGCTCCTCTTGTCAGTCGGGTGAAGATGCCAAAGTGCGCCTGGGCCGTGCGCGACGACCTGCAGCTGGCCATGGTCAATGGGTGAGCGGATCAGGCTTGACCTGACAACGCTGAGAGTAGTCCAGCCCGGGATACTCCTCAGTCGCAATGCCAGAGCCTGTGCGGCCCGCAGCTGGCCATGGTCGAATGGTGTGCGACATGTCGCACCATCAGCGCCAAATGCAGTTGCCACAACCTCAATCGGGTCCCAATGTCAGGGCTGACCTGTCGCCCCTGAACGAAACAAAGGATCACTGGCGCGGCAGCGAATGGTTTGCGGCAAGTTGAGGCTCTTCGAACTCTGCGCCGGTCGCCCTGGGCAGAGGCCTTGTTGTACCGTGCCGACTGTTGAGCTGCCGTTTTCTGCAGGCCGCGCAAGTCGAAGATCAGCGTGCTGGCGGGCACGGTGCCGTGCCCTGAGTGCAAGGGCGCCGGGCAGTACAAACGGCACACGCCCAACTTTGTGCGCTTCTTCGGGCTGCAGGAGCCGTGGCAGTTCGAGGTGCGACCGCGCTTCCCTCTGCGTCATGAACCTTGAGCGACCTGAGAGCGGCTGAACATGAGGCAGCCGCTTGCTCTCAACAAGTCAGCGTCTGCTGCCACCTGGCTGACCAGGCGAGACCTGGTGTGATTCCTGGTGTGATCTGAATCCTCTGCATGTGCAGGTGGCCCAGCGGCTCAGCGAGGTGTACAACGGCGCGGAGAACCGGCCGAAGACACGGCGTCGGCAGATGCTGGAGTACCCCGGCGCACCGCCACCGAAGCCCTTGCGCTGGACAGACGGTGCGCCGGCAGCCCTCTCGCATGCATCACTTGGTTGTGTCTCTAATTCTTTCAAAGGATGCAGCAAACCAGCGTGTATCCTTGACAGTGGGGATGGGATACCTCACACCAAGCTGAGTGTTCTTCTTGTGGCATCTGCAGTACCGCAGCATGCGGTGCCGGAGCAGCGGCAGGCAGTCATCAACGAGGTCATGACTGGGCGCGATCAGCTGACCGCAGACGACTATATCCTGCCGTACATAGACGACAGCGACTCGGAGCAGGACATGCCCTAGGCGTCCATGCTAGCTGCTTGAAACAACGGGGTCGTGCGGTGTTTGCCCACCCTGTTAGACCTGTCATTCGTTGACACTATCTGCCGTGCATTGAATGACGAGCTGATGTTTCAATATCGTACATGACACGCTATGGGCGTGGCAGCTGATCATTTCGAGCTCGGCAAAACCCCGAAAACATCATGCACTATGCCAACGAGGAGGCTGGATCTGGTCCTATTGTTTGCCCCGAGACGGGGCCCCCGTGGTTGATCGTTCGTTTCTGCTTAAACCCGTCCGTCGGCAAATCCGGCCCGCTCAGCGTGCCACGTCGACGACTAAGCTGGTAAGGAAGTGGCGATCACGCCCTGCAGGGTGCGACCTGGCATGCGGGCAGCGGATGGAGGCCCTAGAATAGGTTCTGGAAGCTCTTGATATATACACCGCACTCGGAAACGCGCTGTGTCGGAACCATGTTGCACAGCCATCGCAGCCCAGCAACATCGTTGCAACTTGCGACCACCCCGCCCAGCAGGGCT
>JAABUM010003539.1_pt1 | contig 18987 bp, 20 predicted proteins | sample 5559161 | NCBI WGS metagenome assembly JAABUM01 (sample SAMN10711868, study PRJNA513369) | rock metagenome | isolation source: Antarctica rocks | place: Antarctica: Victoria Land, Siegfried Peak nord | reverse complement strand
GAGCGGCGCCCCGGGGTCGGTCGTGGCGTGCCCGGGGATCGACGCCGTGTAGGGGACCGTGTCGTGCAGGGAGTCCAGGTGCGCGAGATTGATCGGCGCCCCGTAGCCAAGGTTCACGGCCCGCGCGGCATCCGTCCTATAGCTGACGCCGACCGTCAGCGCCGAGACAAAAACGAGTGCAGCGCCCCAGCAGGCAACCATTCGCACCATTGCACAACCATCCTTTCGTATCGCCGTCGATACCTACACGCCCGTGGTCGGTCGTCGATCGCGCGGGTCACTATACTATGCACAAGGTATGCTCCTATCGACGGAATGTCAAGCGGCGGACGTGCGCGCCGCCACGACCCGGCTGCGCAGCGAACGATGGGGGGACGCGCCATCCCCCACGCACCCGCGACAAAGGCGCGGGCCAACGCGCCGATCCGTTCGCGCGCTTATACAGCCACACGAGGGGACAGGGCCTGATGTCGGTGATGCGCACCTTGGTCTTCGGCCTCCATGCGCCGTCGAACACGACGGTGGCGCTGCTGCTGCGAGCGATCCGCGCTTCCACGAATGGGGTAGTTATCGCGACACGCTCAACACCCGGACGCTCCAGCGAGCGCTATCACGGCGCTACCGGCGTCGAACGGCGCGCTACCCGTTGCACAGTTCGCTCCGCGATGCCCTCTTCGCCGACCTAGCCGGGCAACTCGTCGCGTACGACGCCCTCTGCCGGGCGTGGGAGGAACGACGCGTCCGTGTCCGAGAGCGTCTGATTTCCCTTGTGGACGACCCGACGCGCTCCCTGACGCCCGAGACACGGGACGAACTCGCTCGCCTTGGGCGACCGCCGTCATGGCCGCCGCTAAGGGCCTGGTGGTCACGAACGTCGGCACGCTGTCGCCCCCTTTGGGACCGAGGCATCGCCGACGTTCGTCGATGACAAGCCCTGAAGGCACGGACGACGCGGGGGCGCGGGGGCGCGGGGGCGCGGGGGTGCGGGGGCGCGGGGGCGCGGGGTGGGCCACCGACTCCGTGCCCCCGCGTCATCCGTGCATCCCGCGCCGATACGATTTACCCACTGGATCAGGAGGGACACCTATGCCTATCATCGCGGTCGGCGACATCGGGCAATACATCACCAACGGCATCGGGGTCACCGTCGCTGCGGCCGTTCAACTGATCGGCCACATCAATCGTCGCGCTGGTCATCCTGCTCGTCGGCTACATTGTGGCCCGCTTCATCCGTGCGCTGCTGCAGCGCGGGCTGCAGGCCATCGGCTTCGATCGCCCGGCCGATCGTGCGGGCGTCGGGACGGCCTTGCAGCGGGCGAACATCGCGCTCGACGCGGCGGGTGTACTGGCCGCCATCGCCTACTGGTTCATCTTCCTGTTCTTCATCGACCTGGCGGTCCAGGCGCTCGGTATCGCGGCGGTGACGACGCTGCTGGGGGCGGTCATCGGGTTCCGTTGGGTTCTGATGACTTGACCGATTATGGACGGAAAGCGTTCGGGCTCGACCGCCGTTCGCGCACCGTTGTCCCCTCAGATTGACCCGTGGGCTGCTCCACGTGGCGGCGACACAATACGTTTTTGACCGGACTTGTGCGGCCAAACGAACATTTTTCAGCCGTATCAGCAGGACCCAACGGAACCGTTCAAGTCCACCGATGGCCATTACTACCAGGTACCGTGGAAAGCGAACCCGGTCATGCTGATCTATCGGACGGACCTGCTGAAGAAAGCGGGCTACGCGTCCTTCCCGCACACCTACAGCACATTCCTGGCGATGCTCAAGGCGGTCAAGAGCAAGACGGGCGTCAATCCCCTCTTCCCGACCATCGATCAGACCTGGTATCAGCGATTCTTCGACTTCTACCCCTTCTACCTGGCGCAGAGCAACGGCATACCGTTGCTCAACAACAGCGCTACCAAGTCTATCTTCCAGGACCACGGCGCCGCGCAGGTCATGAGCCTCTGGCGCCAAATCTTCGCCCAGAACCTGGTGCCCAAGTCGGCGTCGGCCGCGGAGAAGTGGGCGGTCAACCATCAGGCCATCAATATCGCGGGGCCGTGGGGCCCGAACGGCGAAGTCTACCAGCACAACGCGGGCAATCTGCCCTGGAACGTCGCGTCGATCCCCGTGCCAGACAGCATGAAGAGCGCGCCGGCGTATCCGTACACGTACAGCGATCCGAAGAACATCACGGTCTTCGCCTCGAGCAAGCATCCCCAGCAGGCCTGGGAGTTCGTCAAATACTACATCAACAGCAGCAACGACAAGACCTTCCTCAACAAAACGTGGGAGTTCCCCTACCGCAAGGAACTGGTCGACAACCCAACGTCGTACAGTCCGCTGTTCAAGCAATATCCGCAACTCGTGCAGTTCGCCAAGCAGCTCCCCTACACGCGGGGGCTCGACAATAGCCCGAAGTTCATCCAGGTGTTCGACGCTATCTCCCAGGCGTGGGGATCGGCCGTGGTGAACGGCAGCAAGAGCCCCGCCGCCGCCGTGCAGAGCGCGGCCAACACGATCAACGGCATCGTCGCCGGCGGCGCCAACGGGGGGCCGTAACAGGCGGGGCGCGCGGCGGCGAGGCGCGTTTCTTGCCGCCGCGCGCCCTCCGGCATACAGCGAGGGAAAGAGAAGCCATCGTGTAGTTCCGGTACGAAAGAGCAAGCTATGGCCACCACAGACACCCAGTCCACCATTTCTCCGCGGCCCACGCCCCTGGCGTCGTCGCGCCGCCGTGTCGGGGGGCACTTCTGGCGTCGCAATGCGACGGGCTGGGCCTTGATGCTGCCGTACGTCATCTATTTCTGCCTGTTCACCGCCTTTCCCATCGGATTCGCCATCTACCTGAGCTTCCACCGCTGGAATAACCTGTTCGCGCCTCCTGTTCCGCACGGTTTGGGCAACTACCAATATATGCTCACCGATGTCGATTTCTGGAACTCCCTGCGGGTCACGGCCATCTTCGCCGTCATCTTTTTCATCGTGACGGTACCGCTGGCCCTTCTGCTGGCCCTCTTGCTCAATCAATCTATCTTCGGGCGCTCCTTCTTCCGCGTCGCTTTCTTCATGCCGTACATCACGCCGGCCGTGGTGGTGACCATCATCTTCCAGTGGATGTTCCAGACGCAGAACGGCATCCTGAACAACCTGTTGGGCTTCGTCGGCATCCCGCCCGTGCCCTGGCTCACCAACGCGACCATGGCCATGCCGTCGATATCCCTGATGATCGTCTGGAAGCAGGTCGGCTACTTCACGGTGATCTTCCTGGCCGGCCTCCAGGGCATCCCGCGCCAACTCTATGAAGCCGCCGCCGTCGACGGCGCCACGGCCTGGACGCAGTTCCGTCGTCTTACCGTCCCGCTCCTGGCCCCGGCTATGCTCCTCGTGATCGTCTTCGCGACGCTCACTGGCTTCGGCATCTTCGCCGAGCCGTACATCCTGACCCAGGGTGGACCCGACAACGCGACGCTAACGGTGACCCTCTATATCTACAAGTGGGCCTTCGGAGGGGCCAGCACGTTCGGCTACGCGTCCGCGCTCGGCGTTGTCTTCGCTCTGATCGTCTTCGCCATCGTGCTGGTGCAAAAGCGTGTGTTCGAGCGAGAGCCGTATTTTTAGGAGGCTGAGATGGCAGTTGCAACGACGACGCCGGCGGCAGAGGAGCGCACGAGGCGTGGACGACTCGTCGCCACGCACACGCTCTCCTATGTGCTGCTAGGCATAGGGGCACTCGTCTTCCTCGGCCCCATGCTGTTTGGGGTGCTCTCCTCGTTTAAGAGCGAAAACCAGCTCTACACAACCGTCTGGCCGTCGCCCTTCACGACCAGCGCCTACACGAGCTCGTTCGCGGCGGCGGGCGGCCTGGCCCACGCCTTCCTGAATAGCGCCATCGATTACGGCATCATCACAGTCGGCGCGCTTGTTTTCAGTTCGATGGCGGGCTATGCGCTGGCGCGCCTGACCTTCGTCGGGCGCTCCTTCCTGTTTAACCTCATCCTGTTTACCATGACCATTCCGTCGATGCTGACGCTGGTCCCGCTGTACATCCTGATCGCCGACTTCTTCGGCTGGGGCGACAGCTACCAGGCGATCATCGCGCCGGCGCTGGTGAGTCCGCTGGGCATCTTCCTGTTCCGGCAGTTCTTCAGCACGCTGCCGGCCGAGCTCTTCGAGGCGGGGCGCCTCGACGGGCTCTCCGACCTGAGCATGCTCTTCCGCATCGCGTGGCCGCTTTCCAGGGGGGTGGTGCTGACGGTTGCGGTCCTGGTGTTCATGACGGGGTGGGACGACTTCCTGTGGCCGCTCGTCGTGGAGCATGACCAAAACTTCCAGACGGCCTCCCAGGCCGTTGGCCTCTTCGTGCGCGGGGGCGCCAGCAACGGCAACATAACGTGGGATTTGGCCATGGCGACCATACTTGCCCTGCCTGTCATCGGCGCGTACATCCTCACGCAGCGGTACTTCGTCGAGGGTATTGCCACGACGGGGTTGAAATAACCGACTAGTACGGCTCGTCGGTACAGCTACAGTAAACCGTGAGACGGGCGGTGGTAGCGGTGACGGGCCGCATGTGGCAGGCTGAAGGGACCCGTGGCTGGCTCCCACGGGCGTCAGGAGCCTGGCGCATGGACCCGTCCTTTGTAACGTGCCCTAATCTGGCCTGCCCCGACAAGGGGACGGTCGGCGCGGGCAACAACCGCATCCATTCTCACGTCGAGCGGCGCTACCGCTGCCGCACCTGCCGGCGCACCTTCGCGGCGACGGCCAATACGCCGCTCTATCGGCTGCATCAGGCGGAGGCGACGCTGACGCTGGTGCGCACGCTGCTCGTCCATGGCTGCCCGATCGCGGCCGTCGTCGCGGCGTTCGGGCTGGACGAGCGCACGGTGCGGGCGTGGTTGCACAAAGCCGGGGCGCACGCCGCCCTGCTGCACGACCAGATGGTGGGCGGGGTGGAGGCACGGCAGGTGCAGGCCGACGAGATCCGGGTGCGCGTGCGCGGGGGCGTGGTGTGGGCAGCGCTCGCGCTCGACGTGGGCAGCCGCCTGTGGCTGACCACCGCCGTGGCCCGGCGGCGCGACGGCCTGCTGGTCCACCTGCTGCTGCGGCGCACGCGCGCCGCGCTCGCTGGCCGCGCCGTCCTGCTGGCCGTGGACGGCTTCGGCCCGTACGTCACCGCCGCGCGCGCCCTCATCCGTGTGCCACAACCGACGGGGCGACGCGGGCGACCGCCGTTGGCGTGGCCGGACGGCTGCGCGCTGGCGCAGGTGGTCAAGGCCGGCCTGCGGCGGGGCGAGGGCAGCGCGCCGCGTCGTCGTGGGGACGGAGGCGACGGTCGACGCAGCCCTGGCCGCCAGCCACGGAGGGACGGCGATCAATACCGCCTACAGCGAGCGGCTCAACGCCACGCTGCGCGAGCTGTGCTGGCTGTTTAGTTCATCCGTGCGACAATAGATACTCTATTGTCGCACGGATGAACTAAACAGCCAGCACAGGCCGAATGCGTGCGCGAGCACCAGCCACAATGCCTCGGCGCCAAGGCCACGGTTCTGCGCGTCGGCGACCAAGGAGATGCGCAGGGTGACCGAACGGTTAGGCTCATCGTCAACAACTCCGCTCTACAGAGCGGGGCTTGTACCTGCCCTGCCTGTCGGGCGGCACATTCAGGAGGGGTACATGGCAACCCAACCCTACCCTGGCTCGCACGGGGTCGCCGGTTGACACTGACCACGATCAGGTCCGACGAGTCACGCGGCAGAACAGCAGATCGTTTCTGACGGACAGTCCGTGCTGCCGGGGGTCGCTCCCCGCCTGCTCCCGCATGCGTGGTTCACGTCACGGTGGGGCACACCCCACGCCAGAGGCATCTCATCGGAGCGCCGTTGCGGCTGATGCCGTGCGTTACTTCGCACTCATTATACCATCGCCGCGTCGCGGAAAGGAGGAGTCGGCTTCCGTTCCGGCTTAAAAGCCGGAGTCCCCGCCGACGGCTCATCATGGTTGGCGAGAACAACGTCACCCAGCCACGTCGCGTCGCTAAGATCGGCGATGGTGAGGGTGATGCGGTCGGTCTTGTCCGCACGGGACGCGCAATATGCCGCGATTTCCTCGTACGTGAACGCGTGATGGATGTCGGTGAGGCGGCGTGCCTCGGGGTTTTGCATGTCCGCCTGTCTATCGACCCACAGGTCGTTGGTGTCCCGCGGCCCAAGGGGGCGCAGCAGCACCCGCTCGCCGCGTCGTGTCGGACTTGTCCATGCCGTCGCCACGCCATCACTCCTTCCCCGTTCGCCCTACCATCATAACGGGGGATGCGGCTCGTCGGACAGGCATGCCAGGTAATCTTTGCGTCCCATCGCCGGTCATGCGTCGCGCGCCTCGTCCTCTCGACGGTCCATCGTATCATCGTGGAGGGCCGCTTGATAGGCTCGTAGCAGCGCGGCGGCATAGCGCTGCTGTCGTTCTGTCAACTCCTCTAAGGCCGCCACCGCGGCCCCAAGCTCACCGATCAAGGCCCCGCTCCCTCGCCGTACCTCGGGTGAAACAGCCAGTAGCGTGTCAACCGCGACGCCGAGCGCACGTGCCAGGCCGATCAGCGCCGACACTGTTAAATCGCGCTGCAGCCCGCGCTCGAGCCGCGAGATCACCGCGTGATCGATGCCAGCCGCGCGGGCCAGGTCGACCATTGTTAGCCCCCGCGCCTCGCGCAAATGGCGGATCGTTTCGCCGTCGATAACCGCGTCGTCCATCGTCCCCTCCCGCTGTTGTTGTAGGGGCGGGGAGAGGTTCGTGACATTGCTCACATGGTTTGATATTGCTCACAGAATACTCTACACTCTAGGGCTAGGCGCCCCGTTCGGGGGGCTGCTTCGCGTATGCAGGAAGGGGTATCTGTGATTACTCATCGACATCGACGGCTCGTGGGCGCGGCGATCCTGGCGACACTCCCCCTCGCGTCCCTCTTACGCCCGGACGGCGCGGCCTCCGGCATGAGTCTGGCGCGCCTATCTTCTTCACCTGCGCGCATCGCCCCCGCTGAACCCGTGCACATCGCCCCCGCTGAATTCAGCCTCCTCGGCAGCCGTACCCCCGTCCTGTCCCATGTGATCGTCACGGCGTTGACGTGTATGGGGCGTGGAACATGCGTGGCCGGTGGGCGCTACATCGTGCCGCAGACCGACCAGTTAGCGTCGAGTCCCTATTATGAAGCCGGATCGGTCTTTCTCACGACGACGGATGACGGCGCCCATTGGGCGCTCCATGTGAGTACGACAAACCCACAGGCGGTCATTTCGGGAATAGAAGCAAAACCATGGGTCAATCATGCGACGCCTCCGCTTGATTTCACGGCGCTCTCCATCGCGGTCGACCCGACGAATCCGTCGATTATCTACGAGGCGGGCGGGTCCTGCACGCTCGTCTGCCAGGTTCCTCTCCAGGGATATGCGGTGATTCGTTCAGGAAACGGGGGGCAAACATGGGAGAACGCGCTCGTGTACAAGCAACCATTGCAGTCGGTCGCGACGGCCGCGACGATTCAGACGAATGTGGTGAAAACAGCGGCGTTCGTGACGGCTATTCTCTCGCACGGCCCCCCTGTTGAGGCATCCGGTCTCGTCTTTGACCCGCGCAATCACCGGCATGTCTTTGCCTGCACGTCGGGTGTGGGCGTCTTGTCCACGACAAACGATGCGCGCACCTGGACCTATGTGACGCAGCCAGGACAGCAGCGCACGCCGTGTGAGGTGGTGTTCGATCCGCGCAACAGCCGGACCATCTACCGGCTTGATCGCCTGGGTTTTCTCTATCGTAGTACCGATGGCGGCGCTCACTGGGCGCTGCGTGCGGTGTTAGGCGGGCCCTCGACAGGGGCCAATAGCACGCTCACGACGTCATTGACGGCGATAGGGTCCAGTCTCTATGTGGTGACGACGCGTGGGCTCCAGGAAAGTACCGATGGCGGGGCGCATTTCCATATGGTGCGGGACGCGCCCGGTCGGGGTGGTTTTCTGGTGGCGGCGATCCGTGGCGCGGGAGGCTGGATCGGCGCCCTCGCGGCGCCGGCCACGGCAAGTCCGGAAGGGGTGTATCTCGCGCGTGACGGTGGTCCCTGGCAATTAGGCGCGGCAACGGACAGATTCGGGGGACAGGGAGCGCTCGCTATGGATGCGATGTACGGCTCCCTCATGTCACGGATGTGGGAAGATCATAGCACGCATGTCGTCTTCACGACCGGCGTTATTGGTGGATTGTATCGGTGGCAGAGCAGTCTGTGACGTGTCCCCTATCGCCATTGCGTCGCGTCGTAGGACTCCGGGACGCCTGGAATGGGCCGGGCGCCCGCCGCGCCACGCCTCATTGGGCGTGGCGCGGCGGGCGCCCGGCCCGCGAGCATGGGATGGGGTGATGCTGTGAGAGATATTGGGCGACCGATCGTCGTCGGCGTCGCCGCCATCGGCGCGGGCGTTGTCCGCGTCGCCACCGGCATGGTCAAACGCTCCATCATCGCGGGCGTCATCGCGACGCTGTCCGTCTCCCTGGGCGCCTGGCCGGTCGTCTGGCTCGCCATCTCCCTGCTGACCGCGGGCGGCGCGGCGTACCCCCTCAGACGCCGGCACAAGCGGGCGGTGGAACTGCGCGCGCGCGAGGTGGCGGCGCGATGGGGGCCTGAACGGCAAAAGAGGGAGGTGGCGGCGGTGGCGGCGGCGGCGGCCATGCGCGCGCGGCGTGACGATGAGCGGCGGCGCGTCGCGAACGACGAACAGCGGGATGCGACGATGGCCGCGATGGCGCCCTGGGCGTCGCCCCATTGGACGCATTTCAAGGCCCGACCACGGGATGGGCCGATCGCCGACATCTTGCGCGAGTCGTACCGCGAGATGCACCCGCAAGACCTGGAGCGCCTCATCGCCTATTTCCCGCACAATGAGCCGTATTTCCGCAAGCAGTACGCATGGGCGCAGCAGCAGAACGCGCTCTTCGGGCGTCCGACGTCCGCGCAAAAGGCGCGCGCGGCGCGAGAGCGGGAGCAGAGGCGCCAGGCGCAGACGCCCCAGGCGCGGCAGCTCCTCGCGGATAGGATGGCGCAAGCCTTCCCGGCACCTCCGGTGCCCCCAGTGGCGCCAGCACCGCCAGCGCCATCGGTCGCGGCCCCCGACATGGCGGGGGAGGTGTTCGCGGCGCGCCGGCATCTGTACCAGGGACTTTACCGCTATGTCGATCACCACCTGACGCTCCGGTATGGATCTGGGTGGGCTATAACATTGGCGACGACATGGCGTGGGCCGGGTACGCCGATGGACGCGACCAAGCCCGACCTCGCCGGCCTCCGGCGGGTCCTGATTGCCCAGTGGGGCCAGGTATTCGCGGGGACCTGGCCCCAACGACCAGGCACTCTCGACGATCTGCACCACCTGCGCGACGCCCGCAATAGGACGTCACACGAGGACGAGATGCCGCCTCCGGACGCGTACCGGGCGGTATCGCTGATGCTGCGCCTGTTGCGTGACATCAAGGCGCCCGAAGCCGATGCGGTCGCGCGCCTGCTCGCCACCATTGAGGCGGCGGACTAGGGAGGGGCGGACGGGGGGCGACAGGTGCGAGCCCACCTGACTGGTAGACCATGCGCGGACGAGGGTGGGACGTACTCCATCGCGATGGAAATGGTATTGTCGCTACAATGAAATAGGCTTGAATGCGCGGGTGCGGCAATTGGGAGGGCGGGGGCGGATGAAGGGACTGGTGCTCGTGGTAGACGACGATGCGATGATCGTCAAGTTGCTGGAGACCGCGCTGGAGGACGAGGGCTACCACGTCTTCGCGACGGTCGGCGCCGCCGCCTTGCAACTCGCCCACGACCTGCAGCCCGCCGTGATTCTCCTAGACATCAACATGCCGGGGATGGACGGTATCGAGATCAGCCAGCGGTTGCGCGACGACCCCGCGACGGAGCGTATCCCCATCATTGTCATGTCGGCGCAGGACCGTTTGCGGGCAACCGGTCCGCTGATGGCGGTCAACGACCGGCTACCCAAGCCCTTCGAGATTCAGACCCTCTACGACAAAGTCGCGCGCTGGGCACAGGCATCGTGAGTCTGGGCAGCATTGCGCAGCAATAGTCACCCTGCGTTGCTCTACCCAAGGGTCGCGTATTGATCGGCAAGGGTCACATGAAAGACGCCAACGATGGCGCGGCGTGATGGAGCGCGCGTCCAAGCAGGCCATACTATCACCCCGTAGAACACGTATGATACAGTCGGTACGTGGTTGTTCGTGGCGGTCGCCCGGACAACCTCTGTCGCATCGAACATGGTTTGAATGTCCGCTGTCCAAGGAGGGGTATGCCGCCGTCTCTCGACCTTCCAACTTTCATCGCGCGCTGGCAGAAAAACACGCTCTCGGAACGCAGTGCCGCCCAAAGCCATTTCATCGATGTGTGCGCGGTTCTGGGTATGCCTACGCCGGCAGCCGTCGATCCAACAGGGGGCGAGTATACCTTCGAGAAGGGTGTGACCAAGGTCGGAGGGGGCGGCGGCTGGGCCGACGTCTGGAAACGTGGCTACGTCGCGTGGGAGTACAAGGGTAAGCACCGAGATCTCAAGGCCGCCTATCAACAGTTGCTGCAGTACCGCGAAGACCTGGAGAATCCGCCGCTTCTCGTCGTCTGCGATCTCGATCGCTTCGAGGTGCATACCAACTTCACGGGCACGGTCAAGGCGGTTTACGCCTTTTCCCTCGCGGACCTCGCCAAATCCGAGCCAACACCAACGAGCGCCAAGCCCCCACTGGATGTGCTGCGTGCTGTCTTCACGCATCCCGAATCCCTGCGCCCCACGCGCACGACGGCCCAGGTCACCGAACAGGCAGCCGCGGAATTCGCCCGACTCGCCGATAGTCTGCGAACGCGCGGTGAGGAACCGGAGCGCGCCGCCCATTTCCTGATGCGTCTCCTCTTCTGCCTGTTCGCTGAGGATATCAATCTGCTGCCGACGGCGCTGTTCGCGCGCCTCGTCGCCGCGACGCGCCAGCGCCCCGCCGATTTCGGCGCGCGCATCCGTCAGTTGTTTGCCGCGATGTCCACGGGCGGCTCTTTTGGTGTCGACGACATCGCGTACTTCAACGGCGGCCTCTTCGCCGACGACGCGGTCCTGGACCTCTCCGCCAACGATTTAGATGTCCTGATGCGTGCGGCAACGCTCGATTGGGCCAGCGTTGAGCCGGCCATCTTCGGCACGCTCTTCGAGCGCAGCCTCGATCCCGCCAAGCGTTCGCAACTAGGCGCCCACTACACAAGCCGAGACGACATTCTCCTCGTCGTCGAGCCTGTGTTGATGGCGCCGTTGCGTCGACGCTGGTTCGCCGTGCAAGAGGAGGCGCGAGGTCTCATCGCCAGGCGTGACGCGGCCACGGCCGGAGCGCGGACGCGTTATCAACAGACGCTATCGAATCTCCTGCTCTCCTTCGCCGACGAGATCGCGTCCGTCCGCGTGCTGGACCCCGCATGCGGGTCGGGGAATTTCTTGTACGTCGCCCTCAAACGGTTGCTCGATCTGTGGAAAGAGGTAAGCTTGTTCGCGGCCGACAACGCCGTGTCGGGCTTACTCCCTTATGCGGTCGGGCCGGGCCAGCTCTACGGCATCGAGCTCAATGTGTATGCCCACGAACTGGCCGCGGTTGTGGTGTGGATCGGGTACATCCAATGGCTCCATGACAACGGCTTCGGCATCCCCGAGGCCCCCATCCTCAAGCCGCTGCACAACATACGGCACATGGATGCCCTGCTCGCGCGCGATGGCGACGGGCAGACAACTGAGCCACGTTGGCCCGACGCCGATGTCGTGATCGGTAACCCGCCCTTCCTGGGCGGTAAGCGCTTGCGCAACGAACTCGGCGACGTCTATGTCGATGCCTTGTTCGCCCTATACCGAGGACGTGTCCCCCACGAAGCCGACCTCGTCTGCTACTTCTTCGAGCGGGCGCGTGCCCTCATCGCCGCTCGGCGTGAACGTCGTGCCGGCTTGCTGGCGACGCAGGGCATCCGCGGTGGCGCGAACCGCCGGGTCCTCGAGCGCATCAAGGAGACCGGCGATATCTTCATGGCGTGGAGCGACCGGCCGTGGATTCTTGAAGGGGCAACCGTTCACGTCTCGATCGTCGGCTTTGACAATGGGGTTGAGGAGGACCGCATACTGGACGGAGCGCCGGCGACAACGGTCAATGCGGACTTGTCAGGGCGAAGTGACCTCACGACCGCACGTCGGCTAGCCGAGAACGCGGGTATCGTCTACATGGGCGACACGAAAGGCGGGCCCTTCGACATCCCCGGCGATGTGGCGCGCGCAATGCTGGCGGCGCCGATCAACCCGAACGGGCGGCCGAATAGCGATGTCGTCCGCCCATGGATCAACTCGCTCGACGTGACGCGGCGCCCGCGCGACATGTGGATCGTCGACTTCGGCGTATCGCTGCCGGAGGCCGAGGCCACGCTCTACGAGGCGCCGTACGAATATATTAAGCGGCACGTCAAGCCGGGTACAACCCCATGGAAGTGTGGGATCGGGGCGAGGATGACAAGAACGGGCCACATGGGGCATGCTACCGGTAGCCGTGTCCGATCCACACGACGAGGAGAGCAGCGCCCATGGACCCGTCCACCGTATTCTGCCCGACCGAGCTGTGCCCCGACAAGGGGCGGGTGAGCGCGGGCAACATCCGCATCCACAGCCAGAAGCGGCGGCGCTACCGCTGCGCGACCTGCGACAAGACCTTCGTGGAGACGAAAGGGACGCCCTATTATCGGGTGCACAAGGGGGCGTGGCTGATGACCGTCGTGCTGGTCCTGCTGGCACACGGGTGCCCACCGCAAGCCATCGTCGCGGCTTTCGGGCTCAACGAGCGCACGGTCGCGGCCTGGCTGCACCGCGCGGGGACGCACTGCGCCGCGCTGCACAGCCACCTCGTCGAGGGGGAGCAGGTCGCGGCCGGCCAGGTGCAGGCCGACGAGATCCGCGTGAAGGTGCGCGGGGGGGTGGTGTGGCAAGCCATGGCCATGGATGTCGCCTCGCGCCTATGGCTGGGCGGGGTGGTCGGCCGGGCACGCGACGGGGCGCTGGTGACGCGCCTGCTGGAGCGGGTGCGCGCCTGCGTGGCGACGCGTGCGATCCTGCTGTGCGTAGACGGGTTCGCCGCCTACGTCGGCGCGGCGCGCGCCGTCTTCCGGGAGCCGGTCTACACGGGCACGCCCGGCCGCCCGCGCCTGCGGCTGCCCGACGGGTTCCTGCTGGCCCAGGTCGTCAAGAGCCACAAGGGCCGGCGGCTGGCCGCGGTGACGCGGCGCGTGGTCGTCGGCACGGAGGAGGCGGTGGCGCGCGTCATCACGGCCACGCGCGGCGGCACCCAGATCAACACGTCCTACATCGAACGATTGAACGCCACGTTTCGGGCGCACCTGGCGCCCCTCGCGCGCCGGGGGCGGGCCCTCGCGCACGGGACGGCCCTCGTCGAGAGCGGCATGTGGCTCGTCGGCTGCGCCTACAACGTCTGTTGGGCCCACGAGAGCCTGCGCCTGCGCGCCATCGGCGGGCGGAAGTGGCAGGAGCGCACGCCGGCCATGGCTGCGGGCCTGACCGACCACCCCTGGACGCTCGAGGACGTGCTGCGCTATCCTGTCCCGCCCCGTGAGCGGACGCTCACCTCCAAACCGCGGCGCGGACGCCGGCGCGATCAAGGCCGTCTCCTTCCCTTCCCGGCACGCCCCGCACCACCAACCGGCAGGGCCGCATGACCACACTTCCCTGTGGTGGTACCGCAGCACTCAACATCCAGGGGTATAAACATGTCCGGTGGCAGGACCACCTCGGCGACGCGTTGATGGAATCGGCGTCCCTCTGCCTCATACTTTCGGCTGTTGTCGTCATTCGCGATACGTATGCCGATCCGTTCTATGCCGGCTGGATTACGTTCCTCGCGATCATGGTGTGGGGAGTAGATTTCGTCGTACGTCTGCGGTTGTCGACGGTGTATCTGTACTACGTAAACAAAAAGGAGATGGGCAACATGGCTTTGCCCATAAACGTATGCTGTGAGCGTACATTGTGGTCAGGGGGTGATTTTGACTATAAAGTCTAGCCGAAGCACTAACTCGTCCAGGCGTCGCATCGCTTCCAGTTCTGCCCTTCCGGCCCACGATTGGTATTCCGCGTTTGTTGTTAACGGTGCTTATTAATAGTACTTTTGTCCCATTACCGTTAGCTGCTCTGGTATGATTACACTATAGCGTGTGGATAGGCTGTTGATAGCCTGTGGATTAGCGGGATGGGGAGAGGAGGGGGCAGCAATGTTGACGGCAGAGCAGGTCGCTGACTACTTCCTTCGCCTTGTCGATGAGGACTCTGGGGACGGTATCAGCAACCTTAAATTGCAAAAGCTGGTCTATTACGCGCAGGCATGGCACTTAGCCGTGACAGGGGAACCTCTTTTTCTTGATGACCTTGAGGCGTGGAAGCATGGCCCTGTTGTGAGGAGTTTGTATATCAAGTACAAGCACTTTGGGTGGGAGCCGATCCGCATTCCATCATTGACCCCTGTCGTGCTTAATGCCAAGCCATGGGAGTTCATGGTGATTCCGCGACCTAGGACGCCTGTACCTGACATTGATGCTGGGACTAGAAGCATCCTTAATGAGGTGTGGCAAACCTACGGTCAATTCAGTGCAAAGCGATTAGAAGAGTTGACGCATACCGAAAACCCCTGGATTGATGCGCGTCGGGGATGTGGACCGGGTGATGCTTCTCGCTCCATCATTTCTATTGACGTGATGCGCAACTATTACTCACAAATGGGCACTGTATCGCTTGCACTTCAGGAGGCGCACGTTTTTGATGCCCTTGCGGATGATGCAATTGAGGAATATCGCGCGGGTAATACGATAAGTCTTCGTGCATTGGCACTGAAATAGTCGTCGTTCTAGTTGATGCGCCAGAACCACTTTGATATCCAACTTACCAGAAATGCCGAGAAGGATATCAAGGGCTACAAGGGGCAGCAGCAGCGCGTAAAAGACGAGATATTACAGCTAGAGGATGATCCGTACAAGGGACACACTCTCACCGGAAGCCTGTGCAATGTTCGGTCCGTGGAGTTCTCTCTCCCCGGAGGCGCGCATCGGGCGGCTTACGTCGTATTGGAAGCTGATCACGTCTGCCTCGTCTTTCTTGTCGGTTCCCATGAAGGGTTCTACGATCAGGCTAAACGTAGGCATAGCTCACTGCGGAAGGCGGGACAGATATGATTAGCGTCCTTGCGACCACGAAGCCCGCTAGAATACCATACCCTAGCGGGCCTCGTGCATCCATCTGTCATGCTAGCCATTCGGCTATGCGGCGGTGACATCCGTCCAGAAGGTCGGCTCAATCCCCAATTCATAGATCGACGCCACGAGGCAGCATAGGTTATGGCACAGCACCTTGCACAAGACCTCATTGTGCTGCGCTACCGTCCCCTTGGAGCGCAACGCGTCCCCGAACTTGCCCTTGATCATCGAAAAGGTCGTTTCGACGTTGCTGCGCTTGTGGTAGTGCCCCAGGAAGTCATCGCGCTTGAACATGTAGTAGTGGTACATCTTGCGCCACAGGTCCGGCCCCTCCCCCGTCGTGTTGACCTTGAAGGGGATGTACGGCACGGCGTTGAGGGCCACGATAGCCGCAAGGTTCTTGTTCGAGATGTAGCCCTTGTCGGCGCTCACCTCCTCCATCGTGAATCGCTCCGCCGTTTTCTGTGCCAATGGCTTGAGGTAGGGCGAATCGTTGGCGTCGCTGTCCGTGATTTCGACGCTGGTCACGATGTTGGTTTTCACGCCCGTCATGAGGTGGACCTTGACCCACTGGCGCTCGCTCCGTATCTTGCCGTATTTCGCGTCGTACCACCGCTCGAAGCGCGACGTGGAAAAGCCGCTAGAGTCGGCGGCAAAACACGTTTCAACCGCTTTCAAGGGGCTGGCGCTTTCCTCAATCAGGGCCTTGAGGATGGGTGTCAGGGCCGGGTCTTCGAGGTACTTGGACGTGGTGTTGTAGTGGGGCGTCCTAATCATGCGGCCTTTTGACCCCCACTCGGTCAAGTCGCTGACCGCGCGCCGCCCCGACATGGTGGAGTAGACCTTGAACACGACGCTGAACACCACGTCGGAGAGGGCCGCGCGTGGCCTGCCCACGCTTTGCGGGGGCTGCACGATGCCCTGACACAGCCCATGGAGCAGTTCGGACACACGCTCCCCCTCGTGGGTCTGAGCGGCGTTGTAGGCGGGCCAGTTCTGCTTGTAGGTCGCCTTCACCGTCTTGGTCAGGACCGTCGTTTCAGTCGTCGCCGTGGCCGTCGTGCCATCGGGGGCTATCATCGTCGCGGTCGTGGTCGTGCGGCTGATAGTGTACTCGACGGCGTAGATATGCTTGCACTTCTGACGGCGTAGTTCGTGGTCGGGGCACGAGCAGCGCGGGGCCGTGCCGGTGAGGTCTACTTTGTAGGTGTCGTCGCCCGATTGGGACGGCACGAGCCACAGCGGGCCGCTCTGGCGTATCTTGGCGATGGCGGCGAGTTGGCGCCCGCGCTGCTCACGCGCGCTGAGAGGGGTAGGGGGGACAGGCGACGTGGCAGGCGATAGGGTGGACGCGGTAGAATGTGATACGGGCATGGAGATTGACCCTCCGTGTTCTTGTATGGCGGGTTGGTGGTGGAACACCAGCCCGCCAATTTCTATTACCTATTAGTATATTACTATAAGGTACATTACTTGTCAAGACTCCCCCTCTTGGCTGTTGACACTCATACCTAATAGGAATATACTAATAGGTATGCCGATGGTACAGTTATGGGGCTACCGCTGCGAGCGTTGCGGCCACGAATGGCTCCCGCGCGATAAAGACCAAGAGCCACGGGTTTGCCCGAAGTGCAAAAGCCCGTATTGGAACGTGCCGCGCAAAGCACAGGGCGAACGCCTGGCCGCAAAGGTGACTGACAGCGCACAGACCAAAGAGCAAGCACTACCAGCGCGCCTCGTCAACGGAAAAATTGACTAAAATGCACGATAGCGCGTACAATAAGGATATGGGGCAGACGGGATTTGAACCCGCAGACCAGTTTCCAGTTGACGCCGGGCTGGTCACTCGCTTGACAGGCGAGCGTGTACGCCAATTCCACCACTGCCCCGAATGGATATGGACCGGGGGAGATTTGAACTCCCTAAGCGGGGGTGCTAACCCTCGCTGCTATCCTAAGCCCGATCCATGCCTAGGGCGGCGACAGGTGAACTCATTGAGCCGGGAACACCTGCCGTCGCTTCTTATTTCGCCGCCACCTCCTTCTACATTGGCTTCAGCATACAGCATGCGTTGCGCGTTGCGCAAGCGCATTATGCCTTCGCAAAGCGCCACTTTTGCGAACAGCCGTAAAAAGACCCATTGTCAGGTGGTATCCTGATAAATGAAGGGTCTGGCCCGCTGTCAGGAGGAGGGATCTATGGTCGAACAACCGCCTATTCTAGCAGATCAGCGGCGAAACAAATCGCGGCGAAAAAACAGTCAGAAAGATAATGCGCCAAGGCGCGCACGCTCCGAGGTCGCTTTCCCGTACAATGGCCTTTCAGACGCGATAGCCATAGTCAAAACCGTCGATGACTTAAGTGAGGGGCAGGGAACCGCCGACTTAGAGGGCGTGGCGCACGAGATGAAGCATACGGGGGCAGCACAACCGGCCTTTCGGCTTAGGTTGTCAGCGGCGCGTATGTTTGGTCTCGTGACCTATGAGGCGCAAGAAGTGCATTTGACGCCGCTTGGGGTTGAGGTGGCTGAGGCCGCATCACCCGAAGTGAGGGAAAGGGCTTTAATCCAAGCCTTCACAAGAGTTCCCCTGTATGCGGGACTCTTTGAGAAGTATGGCGGCGCTCGTTTGCCCCCGGATCGTGACATCGAAGCGGATATGCTCGCCATGGGCGTTCCTGAGAAGCAACGTAGTCGCGCGCGACAAGCGTTTCGGCGTTCTGCCCTGACGGCAAGGCTCTTGGATGAGGTAACGGGTCTATTTGATGCGCCAAGCGATATGCCGGACCTTAGATCGCACACAGTACGGGGCGACCAATCGACTATCGAGAATGAACAGTCGCTTGACACGGAAACGCGAGACGATGGCGGTCCATCCAATGATGCGTCCGTCAGTGATACAGTTGAAGCGCCCGTCGCGCAACAGGGGCAGCCTAAATCGCTTAAAGCACATCCCCTGATCACGGCCCTCATTGAGTCCTTGCCGCCCTATGAAGGGGATGGCGCTTATGCGCTTGATGACAGCGCGTATGGATGGTTGACAAAAGGCTTTGAGGCGAACTTACATATCATTTACGGCGGGCTGCCACCAAAGCAGCAAACACCTCCCTATAGCGCGCCGGAGCATACTGTTCTTACGCGCGAAAGCGACACACCTTTCTAGCCTCGATTGAGCGTACAAGGCGAGCCTTGTACGCTCAATCCACAGCCCCGAAGTCTAACGCGGGTTGATGCCCTTCCGGTGCTTGCCGCGCCTTCTGTGCCTGCTTAAACGTCCCATACGCCTGTGGCATCTTGACTTCGGCGCCGTGCAGCAGGTCGGCAACGGGCAATATCTGGATGCGTGGGTAGTCACGGCCCCACGATTGGGAGTGGTAATAGCCCGCTGTGACGGCTTCTCGTGTCATGTCCTGCGTCGGCGGTTCAAGGGTGATAAATACCCCTATGGCCGCGTTCTCACGTTGCACGGTGCCCACGAGGTCGCGTATGTCGCCCTCGGCCACATAGAACCGCATGTTCATGCGACCCACCAACGTCAAGTACGCACTCTCAGAAATCCCGGAAACCCTGCGCCGATCCGTACGAATGGGTGGGGTGTGTCGGCGGTCTTGTCACAGGGGGGAGCAGGCGTGGGAGGGGCGGGTAAGGCACACAAGGAGCAGGCGGCGTCGGATGGGC
>JAABUM010003537.1_pt1 | contig 19002 bp, 15 predicted proteins | sample 5559161 | NCBI WGS metagenome assembly JAABUM01 (sample SAMN10711868, study PRJNA513369) | rock metagenome | isolation source: Antarctica rocks | place: Antarctica: Victoria Land, Siegfried Peak nord | reverse complement strand
CACCTCCCCAAAGAGGGCTACGTCACCGCGCCGGTCCTCTGCATGGAGGGGAGCCAGGAGCCGGTGCTGCGCCTCGGCTCCAACGGCTCGGTCGATGTGACGATCACCATCAAGGGGCGCTCCTGCCACTCCGGCGCGAACTACCTCGGCATCAACGCGATCGAGGAGACGGTGCCGATCATGGTCGAGCTGATGGCGTTGAAGGGCCAGGTCGAGTCGCGGCGCTCCGCCCTGCCGCTCGCCCCCGCGCCGGGCGCACCGAGCCACCTCCGCCCGATGTTCAACCTCGACATCATCCACGCCGGGGTCAAGTCGAACATCGTCCCCGCGACCTGCACCCTGCTGATCAACCGCCGCTTCATCCCCGAGGAGCGCTACGAGGACGTGCAGCAGGAGATCCGCGACGCCGTGGAGCGCGGCGCGGAGAAGAGCCGCGCGCTCGATGTCGAGGTGTCGTTCATGAAGTCGTACCCGTCCTACTACCAGAGCCCCGATCACCCGCTCGCGCACAAACTGATCGCGGTCATGAAGCGGATCCACGGCTACAGCGACGCCGACTTCGTCCGCACCGGCTCCGGCGGCTCCACCGACATGGCGAACGTCTCGGAGACGCTCGGCACCGACCAGATCGCGACGGTCGGACTGGGACGCAACGCCGAGAGCAAGGCGCACGGCGCGAACGAGAGTGCGCGCCTCAGCGACGCCAAGGCACACATCAAGGAATTGCTCTACCTCTTCTGTGCGCCGGAGATCGCGCCTAAGTAAGGGCGAGAGACGAAGGATTACCGCAGAGACGCAGAGACGCAGAGGACGACGGGAGAAGAGAGGGTTGGGGAATTCCAGTCCGCGCAGGCGGACTTCGTGGCGAAGCCTTCAGCCGGGTCTTTAGACCAACGGCCATCCCACGCCAGATGGCTCACCCACGCGGGTTAAGCCCTCACCCCGGCGTGCATCCGCGCGCCACCCCTCTCCCAATCCGGGAGAGGGGGCACGCTGAGTGACACTGTGGCGTAGGGAACTTTGTGGCGACGGGAGCCGCCCTTAGCCGGGAACAATGTGCCCTTCATGGGTATTCAGTCCCGGACCCACGGCAGCAGCATTATCGCTTCTGCGCTACTTTCGTGGCCGCAGGCTCCCACCCAACTGCACCACGGAGCGAACCAGGAGGACGGGTGGAGGTAACGCTGCTAGGGACCGGTGCGCCGCTGGCACCGGGGCGCGCGACAACGGGGATGCTGGTGACGGCGCCGGGGTGCGAGCCGCTGCTGATCGACACCTGCGGCGGCTTCGAGATCGCGCGGCAACTCGCGGCGACCGGGCACGCGCTGGCCGATCTCCGCAATGTGATCGTGACGCACCGGCACCTCGACCACGCGGGCGGGATCCCGGCCCTCTTCCTCGCGAATCTGCCGCTGACGATCTACGGATCGGACGATGTGCAGGCGGGGCTCACCGCGCTGCTGGCGGCGACCTACCCCGAGTGGCCACCGCACCCGGCGATCGCGCGGCCCGTCGTGGCGGCGGGGGAGCGCCACGAGATCGGCGGCTTCGCGGTCGAGTTCTTCGCGGTCGAGCACCGCGTGCCGACGCTGGCGGTGCGCGTGTCGCACAACGGGCGCACGCTGGCCTTCAGCGCCGATAGCGTGCCGTGCGCGGCGCTGATCGACTGTGCGCGCGCCGCCGATCTCTTCATCTGCGACGCCAACTGTGCGGAGCGCGACGGCAACCATTGGGCGGACCACGCGCGCCGCCTGATGCACCCGACCGCGCGCGAGGCCACCGCGATAGCGACTGCGGCGGGCGCTGGCGCGCTGGTGCTGACCCACATCGGGCGCTTCGCCGACCCCGCCAATATCCTGGCCGAGGCGCAGGCAGGCTTTGCTGGGCCGGTGTCGGTACCGGACGATGGGGCGCGGTATACGGTGTAGGGCTGCGGGCAGGCACAACGACGCGCCTACCGGCGCAACCCTTACCCGTGCAGGCTGACACCGATCACAGCAACGAAGGCTATCCCTGCGACGGCGGTTGGCCTGGAGCGGTCACGGCGCGCGTGCTGGCGGCGGCAAGCTGGCGCTACTCGCTGGGCTGCTCGGCGAGCGCCGTGATGGTGATCATGCTGTATTGGGCGAACGGGAAGGACTGAACGACTGACTCCACCGCGTCCAGCGAGTCTGCCCGGAAGACCTGCCAGCCGCGCGAGTTGTCGGCGGCCAGGAAAAGATGTTCCCGCACTCCCTGCGCGTCCAGTTCCAGACCACGCGCGGTCTCGGCGGGGATGAGGGCCATGATCGCGGGCGTGGGTTGAACCTTGAGGGACATCTCGACCAGAAAGCGCATCGGGGGCTCCTTTCATAATAGCGGCCTTGCGGTCGGTCTCGCGATGGATCGGCGTACGCAGGGACATCGCGCGCCGTACCAAACGATAGCGGTCAATGACGCAAACGCCGCATACGGGCGTTTACCACACCCGCCTGTTCGCGCTCGTCCTGTTCGCGCTCGTTGTTGCGGTATCTCGGCGGTGCCGCTCGATCGGGTAGCTGCTACGCCGTGCGTCCCCAATATGCTCGGCGGGGTTGCCCTGGCCCGGCTCTTTGCTGGTAGCTGGTGTGTCCGCAGTATACATGCCTGGATTCGTTATCCCAAAACGGCGTTTACGCGATCGAAAAGCCCTGCCAGTTCCCGTACCACCAGGCCGCCGACCATCGTCGCCGCGACTTCCCCCCGTCGTTGCCCCACCACCGTGCAGACGGTGGGCTCGGCTTATTCCCCACCAAAATGATCGAACGCCCCGCCCCCTACCGGTTCCTCCCGCCCATCCATGCGGCGCAGGCGGATCGGCGGTCCGGCGGCGGGCGGGGCGGTGATAACGCCGATGATCGCGGGCGGGGGAAGCTCGCGGGCGGCGCAGAGAACACGGAGACGGTCCAGCGTCGCTGCATCAACCGTGAAGAGGAGTTCGTAGTCCTCGCCGCCGCGCGTGGCGAGGCGCAGCCACTCGTCGGGGAACGCCGCGCGCACCGCGTCCGGTACCGGCAACGACCCCTCCTCGATAATCGCGCCGACACAGCTCCGCGCGCAGATCTTCGCCAGATCACCGAATAACCCGTCGCTCAGATCCATCGCCACGCGCCCCCCCGCCGCCACGAGCGCACGCCCGTAGGCGATCCGGGGGGTGGGGCGGTGGTGGGCAGCGAGGAAGTCCGTAGTCGGCAGTCGGCGGTCGGCAGAAAGATCGTGGACCGGAGAAGCTACAGCACTTGCGGTAACATCATGCCCCTCTGCCGACTGTAACAACATTTCCAGCCCCGCCGCCGAGCGCCCCAACGGGCCGCTGACCGCGAGGAGATCGCCGGGGCGGGCGCGATCACGCGTCAGGAGTGCGCCGTCCGCGTCGGGCCAGCTCTCGCCGACCACGGTGAGGTGCAGGCCGAGGCGTTCCGGCGACGCCACAATGTCGCCGCCCGCCACGACGACACCGTGCGCGGCGGCGAGCGCCCCGAGGCCCCGATAGAGATCGAGCAGCCCCGTCACCGGCTCCGCGCCGGTCAGCGCGAGGGAGATGGTGGCGAGGCGGGGTCGTGCGCCCATCGCCGCCACATCGCTCAGGTTCACCGCCAGCGCCTTATGGCCGAGATCGCGCCAGCTCGTCCAATCGAGCCGGAAGTGGATCCCCGCGATCAGGCTGTCGGTGGTGATCACGGCGCGCGTGCCGGGTGTTGGCGTCCAGATCGCCGCGTCGTCGCCGATCCCCAGGAGATCGGGCGCGGCCGCCGCCCCCACCTCGGCCAGCGCGGCGGCGAGACGGTCGATCAGCGCGAACTCGCCGAGCGCGGCGACGGTCTGCGGTTCGGGCGGCATCGGCTCCTCATTCAGTCGTGAGTCGTGAGTGAAGAACGGGCGAGTAGTCAGTGGCGATACTGCTGACCGGCTCCCAGCATCAGCGAACTTTCTCACGACTCACGACTCGCGACTCACGACCCCCTAACGTAGCGGCATCCAGGTGGGCGACCAGTTGTTGCCGCGCCCGGTGGTCAGGTTCTTGGGGACATGCACCTGCGTCCCCTCCTGCGCCGCCACGCCGATCAGCACGATGTTCGACTCGGTCGGGTTCGGCACCTGCGTGTCGGTGAGGAAAGCGATCCAGCGACCATCGGGCGAAGGGCGCGGCGCGGCGTCGGCGCTGCCGGTCGTCAGATGATCGCGCTGCCGCCCGGTCGCCCCACCGGTCCGCACCGTCAGCCAGAGCCCCACGCTGCCGTCCGAGGTCGGCGGCGGGCCGGTCCCCACCTTCAAGCGCCCCTGCCCGTCGGTCACGCCGCCCGCGCCATGCACGAAGACGAGACGCTGATTATCGGGCAGCCAGGCGAAATCGTGCTCGTAGCGCCGCCCGTTGATCGTCTCGTTGATCGGCGTGACCATGCCGGTGCTGATGGTCAGGATCGAGGTCGTCTGATCATCGCTGAGCGGCGGTCCGGCGAATGTGGCATAGCGGCCATCGGGCGAGAGATCGACCGCGAAGCCGACCGGCGCGGTCGTCTGCGCCGTCAATGCCGCGCCCGGCACCGCATCGACCGCGATGATGCGCGGCTCACTCAGCAATGGCCCGACCGCCGCAATCAACATCTGCCCATTCGTCGACCAATCCCAGATGATGCTGCCATCGTCCGGCACGATCGGCGAAAGCTGTTGCCCGTCGACAGTGATCGCGCGCAACTCCGGGCGGCGGTCGAACGGCTTGCCCGTATCGTAGAGGAGCACCTGCCCGCCAGCCAGCCATGCTGGGCGGCGCACATCGAATGGCGGGGCCTCATGGGTGAGTTGCCGCTTCGTGCCATCCTGCAGATCGAGGAGCCAGAGGTCGCGAATCGCGCGCTGATCCTCCACCACGTAGGCGAGCCGCGTCCCATCCGGCGACCAGACCGGGTACGACTCGATCGCGGTATCGTTCGTCAGTTGCCAGAGCTGCCCCGTCTCGATGTCGGTCAGCCAGAGATCGACCTGCCCGCCCCGATCGGAGACGAACGCGAGGGTCCGCGCCGGGACGAGCCCGGTCGGCGGCGCGATCGGCGCGGGCTGCACCGGCCCCACGACGGTCGCTACCGGCGTCGCGCGCGCGGTCGGCGTCACAGTCGGCGCGGGCGTCGGCTCCCCCGGTTGCGGCTGCGGGCTCGTCACCTGGGCGCACGCCGCCAATACCGCCAGCAGGAGCAGGAGGCTGGCGACGAAGCACAGCGGGCGAGGCAAGCGAGGGATAATGGGTATCAGGGCGATACTCTCCTCACAGAAAGCTGTTCAGATAGAGTGACGAGAGATCGGTCGCTCCAAGACCTCATCGTAGACGGCGCGCGTGGCGGCGGCGGCGTGCGCCCAGGTGAACGTGGCGGCGCGGCGCGGCCCCGCCTCGCGCAGGGTGGCGCGCAGGGCCGTGTCGTCCAATGCCCGCCCCAGCGCGGCCGCGAGGGCCACCGGGTCGCGCGAGTCGGTTAGGAGCGCCGCGTCGCCCACGATCTCGGCCATCGCCGTACCGGCACTGGTCACGGTCGGCACGCCGCAGGCGAGCGCCTCCAGGGGTGGCAGGCCGAACCCCTCATATAGGGAAGGATAGACGAAGACGCTGGCGGCGTTGTACCAGCGCGGCAAGTCCTCGTCCGGCACGAACCCGGCGAAACGGACCCGTCCCGTCAGCCCGAGCATCGCCACCCGCGCGAGCGCATCGTCGTACATCCACCCCTGCCCGCCGACAATCACCAGCGCGGCATCGGTGTGCGGGGTGAGGCGCGCGTAGGCGTCCAGCAGGCCGGTCAGATTCTTGCGCGGCTCCAGCGTCCCCACGCAGAGGATGAAGCGCTCGGGCAGCCCCTGCTCCGCGCGGAAACGCGCACGCTCCCCATCCGGCAGCGGCGCGAACGTGGCGTCGACCGCGTTGTGGACGACCGCGACCTTCTCCGCCGCCACGCCGAGCCGCGCGACGATCTCGTCCCGCGTGAACGCGGACACCGCGATGATTTTGGCCGCGCGCCGCGCCGAGAGGGCGGTGATCGCCGTCAGATAGCGCCTTCTCCCCGCGCCCAACGCCTCCGGGTGTGCCAGGAAGGCGAGGTCGTGGATCGTGACGATCCCCCGACCCGGCGCGACGAGCGGCAGGGCGTTGACCGGACCGTGGAAGAGATCGAGCCGCGCGCGCACGGCGGCGAGCGGTGCCAACGCCTGCTCCCAGGCGATCCGCACCGGGGGCCTGCCCGTCGGGAGACGACTATGCACGAAGCGCAACGGTCCATCCGTGGCCGGGAGGAAGGTGTCCGGCACCGGTTCCGGCCCGACGAACGCGGTGTACTGTTGCCCGGCAGCCGGATCGGCGGTCGCGAAGTCGCGCAGGAGTTCGGCGATATAGCGGCTGACGCCGGCCTGCCGATACGAACCTGCGAACGAGAGGAGATGCGCGTCGATCCCGATCCGCGCCGGGCGACGCGGACTCATGCTTCGGTCTCGCTCTTGCCGGAACCGCGCGATTTGGCGCTGGCGATGATCGCCTCGGCGGTGTCCACGGCGGCGCCCCCTTCGATCGCGGCGGCACGCCCGATGCCGATCGTCGCGAACATGCGGGATTCTTCCTCTTCGACCCGGTAGAGCAGGTAATAGCGCGGCCCGCTCCGACGCTGCCAGAGGCGCGGGGGCACGACGACGACCTTGAATTGGTCGCTCCCTAACCGCCGCTCATTCACGAAATCGATCAGCACCAGCAACGACGTGAAGAGCTTCGAGACCCACATCGCCCTATTTCTCCGCACGTATCCGCTCGATGTGGGCACTGTACCCGATTCGGGGCGAGTGGGCCAGTGGGGCGCGGTGAACGGAGTGGGCGAGTAGGACGAGTAGAAAAAGTGGCGGTGGGTTACATGGATGCGGCGGCGATGCGCTGGCCCTCACCCCGGCGCTCACGCGCCACCCGCCGCCCAGTGGGCACCCGCCCATCCGAGGAGAGGGGAAAGATTCCAGTCTGCGGAGGCGGACTTTATGGTGGCATAGCCGCCTTCAGCCGGGGGCATTGTACCCTTCATGGGTACCTCAGTCCAACGGCTCTCCCACGGTTATGGCATCACCCACGCCGAAGGATGGCCCTCACCCCGGCGAGCATTCGCTCGCCATCCCTCTCCCTCTCAAGGAGAGGGGCCTCGTTGCAAGGCGGGTGAGTGCTGGACGCGACCCCCTCCCCATCCGAGGAGCGGGGGCATCGCCGTTGCTACGCTCCAGGGTAGCCAGCCCAATTGCCCCAACCCGCCAGCGGCAAGCTATCCGTACCGCATCCTTCACTGGCCCACTTCGCCCAGCGGCTCCCCCTTGAGGGGACTCGCCCAATTCGGCCCACTCCCCTGTGCCTTATACTAGCGCCACCACGAGCCTACACCCCGCGTGCCGCACGGAGGAGCCGATGGTCGCCCTGCCCAATGCCCTGCCGAGCGGCACCGTCACGCTCCTCTTCACCGACATCGCCGGTTCGACGCGCCTCCTGCAGACGCTCGGGGAGCGCTACGACGCCGTGCTCACCGCGCACCACACCCTCCTGCGCGCTGCCTGGGCCGCGCACGAGGGCTACGAGGTGGACACGCAGGGGGACTCCTTCTTCGTCAGCTTCCCGCGCGCGGCCGACGCCGTCGCAGCGGCGATCGCGGCGCAACGGGCGCTCGTCGCACACACCTGGCCGACCGATGCGAGCCCGCGCGTGCGGATGGGCTTGCACACCGGCGAGCCGCGCGCAATCGGCGGGCGCTACGTGGGGCTCGATGTCAACCGCGGCGCGCGGGTCGCGGCAGCGGCGCATGGCGGGCAAATCGTCCTGACGCAGGCGACGCGCGATCTCGTGGAACGGACCCTGCCACCCGACGTACGCCTCATGGACCTCGGACCGCACCGGCTGCGCGATCTGACGGAACCGGAACACCTCTACCAGTTGATCACGCCGGACCTCCCCGCCTCCTTCCCCGCCCTCCGCACCGGCGACTGGGGCGCGCACGGCCTGCCGACCCCGACCACCAGCCTGGTCGGGCGCGAGCGCGAGGTTGCCGAGGTGATCGCCCTCCTGCGCGTGCCGGGGGTACGCCTCGTCACCCTGACCGGACCGGGTGGTGTCGGCAAGACCCGGCTGGCGATCGAGGTCGCCCGCAGCCTGCTCGGCGATTATGTCGATGGGGTCTTCTTCGTGCCGCTCGCCAACCTTGGCGACGCCGACCGCGTCGCCCAATTGATCACGCGCGCGCTCGGCATCTCGGAGGGGGGTGAGCGTCCGCTCCTGACACGGCTGCAAGAGGATCTGCGGACGCGCGACAGCCTGCTCGTCCTCGACAACTTCGAGCAGGTCGTGGGGGCCGCGCCGCTGATCGCCACCCTGCTGGCCGCCGCGCCCTACCTCAGTGTCCTCACCACCAGTCGCGTCCCGCTCCATCTCACCGGGGAGTACGAGTGGATCGTGCCGCCGCTCGATCTGCCCGATCCCGACTGCGCGATCGACCCGGCGGCGCTCGGCACATCGTCGGCGATCCGGCTCTTCGTGGAGCGCGCCCGCGCCACCCGCGCCGATTTCACCCTCACCACCGCCAACGCCGCCGACATCGCCGCCATCTGCGCCCGCCTCGATGGCCTCCCGCTGGCGATCGAACTGGCGGCGGCGCGGGTGAAAACGCTCGCCCCCGCCGCGCTCCTCGCCCGCCTGACGAATCGGCTACGCGTGCTGACCGGCGGCGCGCACGATCTCCCGGAGCGTCAACGGACCCTGCGCGGCACGATCGAGTGGAGCTACAAGCTCCTCACCGAGGACGAGCAGATCCTCTTCCGGCGGCTGGCGGTCTTCGTCGGTGGCGGCACCCTGGACGCCGCCGAGAGCGTCGCCAACGCGGTCGGCGATCGCACGCTCGATGTCCTCGATGGGGTCGCCTCGCTGATCGACAAGAGCCTCTTGCGGCAGCAGGACCGGACCGAGAGCGAGCCCGGTTTCCTGATGCTGGAGACGATCCGCGAATACGCCCTCGAAGCGTTGGCGGCGAGCGGCGAGGCGGGGGCGGTCGCGCGCGCCCATGCGGCCTACTACCTCACCTTCGCCGAAGAGGCCGCGCCGCGCCTCCTCGGCCTCGAACTGCGCGAATGGCTCGGACGGATCGATCGCGAGCACCGCAACCTCCGCGCGGCCCTCGAATGGGCGCTCGCCGGGGGGGTGGCCGCCTGGGGCCTGCGGCTGGCGACCGCGCTCGGCACCTACTGGGAGGCACGCGGCTACTTTCGCGAGGGGCGTCGCGCGCTGGAGACGGCCCTCTCCACCGTCGGCTCCGCGCCGAACGGCCTGCGCGCGAGGGCGCTGAATCGCGCCGGGATCCTCGCCCGCAATCAGGGGGACTACGCCGTCGCCCGGCGCTTCCACGAAGCGGCGATGGACCTCTTCCGCGCGGAAGATCAGGCGCTCGGCATCGCGTATAGCCAGGAATTGCTAGCCTATGTGCTGCGCGACGAGGGCGACTACGAACACGCCCGTCCGCTGCACGAGGAGTGTTACGGACGCTACCGCGCGCTCGACGATCGCCCCGGCATGGCGGATATCCTGATGAGCCTCGGCTGGGTCATCGCGCGGCAGGGGGAGCCGGAGCGGGGCCATGCCCTGACCGAGGAGAGCATCGCCCTGCAACGGCTGCTGCAGAGCCCGCGCGGCGCCGCCACCGGCCTCTTCCACCTCGGCGGCGTCCTCACCCTGATCGGCGATCTCGCGGGTGCGGACACGGCCTTGCAGGAGTCGCTGACGATCTATGGCGAGCTGGGGCTGGTGCGTGGTACCTACCTCTGCCTCGAAATCCTGGCGATCGGCGCGGCGCGGCGCGCGCAGTACACCCGCGCCGCGCGCCTCTGGGGGACCGCCGAGGGGTTGCGCGACACGATCGGGGCCAGCCTCGCTCCCACCTTCCGCCTCGACCGCGAGGCGGCCCAGGCCCAGACCCGTGCCGCGCTCGGCACCACCGCCTGGCAGAGCGCCTACGCCGCCGGTTCCGCCCTCTCCCTGTCCGAGGCGGTGGCGCTCGGCCTGGAGGGGGGCCGAGTGGACGTGCCGGGGCTGGCGAGCGAGTAACGGGCGTGCCGTCTCCCTCGTTAGGGAGAGGTGGCGGGGCGCTGGCAGGCGAGCCCCGGTGCCGATCGTTCGCCGCCCGCCAGCGCATACCCACGTCGAGCAGGCACGCCGAGCAATCGTCAGGTAGCCGCCGGTGGCGATCCGGCGGCTGATCCCTACAGAGCCCGATGGAGCCCGATGGACGCGCACAGCACCCGACAGCAACCGACGAGCGGCCCGGCCGTGTGGCCGCAGCTCCCCGCCCTGGTGCTCGGGGCGCTGGCGATCCTCGGCGGCGGCATCTACTGGTTCTCGTTCGTCCGGCCCTACGGGCTCCTCGCCTACGTCGACCAACCGCTCCGCGACCTCGGCAAGATCGGCGGCTACGAGCGCGCGGACGGCTGGCGTTTCACCCTGCCACTCGTCGCCCTCTGGCTCGCCTATGCCCTCGCCGGGCTGCTCGCGCCGCACGTCCGTTCCGGGCGCGCGCTCGGCCAGATTGCGGGGGGTGGCACCCTCGGCGCGGTCGCGGTCCTCCTCTGGCTCTACCCGATCACCGCCGCCGACATCTTCAACTACGCCCTCTACGGCCTGATGCAACATGCGGGGGCGAACCCGCTCGTCGTGCCGCCGCGCGGGGTGATCGGACCACCCCTGCTCGACTACTCGGCCTGGCCCGACCACCCCTCCCCCTACGGTCCCCTCTGGCAGGGGCTCGCGTGGCTCGTCACCGCCGTCAGCGGCGACCGACTCCTCCTCGGCATCCTCCTCTTCAAAGGGCTGCTCGCCGCCTGCCACCTGCTGAACACCTGGCTCGTGGCGCGGATTGCCGCTGCCATCGGCGAGCCGCGCCTTGGCAGCGCCGCCCCGCGCGGGTCTCTACGGCCCGGCGTCGTCGCGCTGATGTACGGCTGGAACCCGCTCCTCCTCTACGAGACGGTCGGCAATGGGCACAACGACATCGTGATGCTCACCGCCCTGCTCCTCGCATTGCTGGCGCTGACCGGGCGGCGCGACGCTTTCGCCCCGCCGCTCGTCGTCGTGGCGGCGCTGGCGAAGTGGATCGGGGCGCTCTGGCTGCCGATCATCGCGCTAGGGTGGTTGCCGGGCGCGTGGCGCGCGCGGCGCTGGCGCGCGATCGGCGCATCTGGGCTCGGCATGGCCGTCCTCGTCGTCGTCTGTCTCGGCCCCTTCTGGACCGATGGTGCGGCGCTCGACGGCGTGCGGCGGCAGGCCGATCTCTACACGACCTCGTTCGGCGGCCTGATCATGCTGGAGGTGCCGCGCCACTCGATCCCGATCCTGCCCCAGGAATTGCTCGATCTCGTCAAGCAGGGGGCACTGGCGATCGTCGCGCTGACGATCCTGCTCGCCCGCCCGCGCGATGGCGGCGCGCGCGAGGTGGCGCGCGCGACGTTCGATGTCACGCTCGCCTACCTGCTCGTCGGGGCACTCTGGTTCCAGCCCTGGTATCTGGTGCCGCTCGTCGGGCTCGCCCCGCTCGTCGATCCGGCCCGGCGCATGCTCGCGGTTATCTATGCCCTCGGCGCGACCAGCTCGTACATCGTCTATTTCTACGTCTGGCCCGCGCTCGACTGGAACCCCGACCCGCTCGTGATCCAGCGCTGGGCCACCTTCGTTGCGCACGGCCCGGTCCTGACCGCGACCGCCATCCTCGGCCTCGTTGCCAGCGCGCGGTATCTGCGCGGTGTGTCAGGCACGCGCACCGCGCGGTCCGTGGCCGCGCACACCGTGCATATCGAAGGCGACTCATCGATCGCTTAGATCAGCGACCACCGGCCCGACCAAGAGCGATATGTCGCGTAGCGTTGTGGGGAATCCGATGGGCTGGGGTAAGCCCCGAGTAAGCGGCGCGCTGCTATGCCCTCACCCAGGCATCGATCCTGAGCAAAAGCCTCGCACGACACCACCCATCGAGCCTGCCGACCGGCCCCGACCGGGGCAAGCTGGGCTGACGCCCGGAGCGGCGGGGCGCGTCGTTTGGCGCGGCCCGCCGCATCCCGCTCACAGGGAGATCGGCACGATGGACCAAGACGTGTACGGCACCGTCCCGCCGTGGTCGCGCGTCGTCCGCTCCTACGCACGGCGCGCTTCTGGCTCGCGGCGCTCGGCGTCGTCCTCGTCGCCTGCCTCGCCGGTGGCGCGGCCTTCGTCGCCTCCGATGACGACCCGGCGAGTCTCGGCGCGGCGCTCCTGCTCGTGATCGTCGTGGCGCTGGTCGGGGGGTTCATCGTGCGCCGTGGCGGCTGGTCCCCCGCCGTCGGCTGGGGCTTGCTCGGCGGTGTGGTCCTGCTGCTCCCCTGATCGCCATCCTCTTCATGATCGGACTCGTGCCGCTCCTGGCCTTCGTCGCGATCTGGAGCGTACAGGCGAGCGGGCAGCCCTGGCAGCACACCGCCGGGCGAAAGAGCCGCCCCGCCCGGTGGCGATCGCTGACACCGGGACGCGCGGCGGCTATCATGTATCGTGGGCGGCACGATCGGCACCCGCCCGCGCTGCTCGCCCACGGACGGGGACACAAACGCAGACACGAAAGGGAAACCGATGCGCTTCGCACTCGTCATCATTGGCATCCTCATGATCGCCATCGGGGTCGTCTGGATCTTGCAGGGGACCGGCATGTTGCCGGGGAGTGTCATGTCCGGGCAGCAGATGTGGGCGATCATCGGCGCGGTCGTCCTCGTCGTTGGCGTCATCGTCCTGGGCATCGGCGCACGGATGATCTCCCGTTACCGCCTGCTCTAAACGCCGGACCCGCGGTCCGACACCGCAGGCAAACAGAAGACAAAAGGGAGCCCACGGCCAGGATTGGCCGTGGGCTCCCTTGTTACTGCCCGGTCATCCGCTGTACGGCTTACGGGATGTAGCCACCCAGGCCAACCTTGTCGGTGCCATAATAGCTTTGCAACGCCTGCCAGAGGGCGAAGGCGAAGTAGGCGCGGCTGGAAGTAGCATCCCACCCGCTGAAGGGGCTGGTGGTGCCGTCGGACGGCGCGGTCTTGCCATCGGAGCCGGTGGTCGTATTGGCGGTGCCGCGTACCGCACCGGCGTAGTGGACGTAGGTCACCAGGTCTTGCCGGTGACCGGAGCTGGCGGGGACGTTCGGGTAGATCGTGCCGTTATCGGGCTGGAATTGCCAGAGACCCTTGTTCACCATCGCGCGGGTGATGAAGGAGATGACCTGCGCGTTCAGCACCGGGTTCGTCGTCCTATAGGTGCCGTCGCCGTAGCCATTGACGACGCCGCGTGTGGCGAGGATGCCAACCGCCTGCCACAGCTCATCATCGACGCCATTGCGGTCATTGAAGCTCTTGGTCGGCGTCTCGCCGCTCCAGCCCATCGCGCGGACGATCAGGACGGCCATCTGCGCGCGCAGGGTCGGGTCGGTCGGGCAGAAGCGGTTCGCCGCCGCATCGCACCCCTTGATCACGTCGCGTGCCGCGAGTTGCGCGATCGCCTCGGTCGCCCCGGTCTTATCCGGAGTGGCATCGGCGAACGTCTGGCGAGCGGTGAAGACCGCCTCCAACGTGTGCTCCTTGTCGACCGTCAGCGTGATCGTCGGGGCGTACCCGAGTGCCTGACCGTCGAGGAACCAGCCGAGGAAGATCTCGTTGGCGGCGGGGTTCGCGGTGTAGCTATACGCGTTCCCACCGATCCCACCATTCTCGATGATCGCCCCGGGCCCCTTCGTCGTGGTCGTCACCTTGAAGGGCGGCGGGGTCGGGTTCGACGGTTGCGGCGCGGGGCTGGTCGAGGGCGCGGGCGACCCCGAGGTGCCGGGCCAACCCATGTCTTTGAAGAGCCCCTCGGTGATCGGGCCGGGCGCGAAGATCGCGGTGGTGCCCTCATCCTTCGGGGTCATCAGCGTGTTCGGCCCGCCGAAGTAGGTCGCCTGATCGAGATGCGAGATGCTCGAGCCGACTTCCCACGGATTCGGCGCGTAGAGCTTCGCCGGCGCGCCACCGTTCGCCGCCCGCGTGTTCGGGCCGTCGAAGAGGATGTTGCCGCCGGTCAGTTGCGCGGCGAGTTCGCTGGACCCATTCGGGAAGACCGCGATCAGCTGCTGACCGTTCCCATTGACGACGAACTGATCGAAGATGCCCGGTGTCCCGTTCCCGGAGAAGCCCCAGGAGCCGGTCTTCGCGTCCTGGTCATAGTCGAGGGTCGCGCTGAAGCCGAGGCCATGTGCCAGTTCATGCACCGCCGTCGCCTTGAAATTCGTCTGGCCCTGCGGCGGCGTCCCGGTGCCGTAGAACCAGTTGGCCTGACTGTTGAAGTTGGCCGTGATGTCGGCGGTATCGCCGTTCAGGCGCTGCCCGGCCAATGAATTCGCCAACGCGATCGGGTAGAGTACATTCTGCCTCGGCGCATTGGCGAAGTTCTGCACGTTATTGGTCGCACCGGCCGAGGCGAGGGTGCAGGAAGCGCTGCAATCCCCGCCCTGCGTCCAGGTCACCGCGACCTTGATCGGCACATTCGAGTTCAGCAGTGGTGCCCAGACGTTGACGCTGTCATCGAAGGCGGCGCGAACTTGCGGCGGCACGTTGTCCGCGTAGGTCACCTGGAAGGTCACGGCGGTCGCGCGCGGCGGCGCGGCGGCGGCAACGGTCGAGATAATGGGCCAGTTCGCGCCCAGCGCGATCAGCAGTGCCAGCAGATAGGCCACCCAGCGCGCGGGGCGATATGGTGCAGGCTGTTTCGTCACGTTACCCCTCCTCACTCATCATCACGGTCGCACGCACGATCCGCCCCACTTCAGCCGTGCTCGTCCCCGGTTGATACCTCGCTATGCATCGTGGGCAACCACGATGCATCGACAGCGCCTTTGCCAGACAACATGTAAGGCGGTCGCACGCACAGCGGCACGACCGTCCTCGTACGCGCCACTGCGCGTGCGACCACCGCCCCAAAAGATGCCAGCAAGAACTTCCATTATACCGATTTTTTGCCGATACGGAGGCGAACACACCATAGCTCGAACACGGCAAGCGCCCCACGTTGCGGTCAGCGACGCGGGATCTGCGGCCACCGGCGCGATCGGACGAACACAAAGAACGCCCCCGACGCCATACGGCGTCGGGGGCGCGAGCGGGGGTACCAGCAGACAAGGCAACGTGGCGCTTGCATATTATGGGTGGCGGCGGTGACGACGTTCTTGATCTCCTTGTCGAGCGCGAAATCGGGGCTGGCGAGGAGGAGCAGGCACTCCCCCTCGCGCCACGCCGCGACGTTCTTCGCCACGATCGCCTCCTGCATCCACGCGGCGGTCGCCACGTCAGGGCAAGCGAGGCCGACCCAGCCCGGCGCGACGTCCGGCTGCGTCTCCCAACCGGCCACCAGCCCCAGGCCACGCTCCAGTTCCCCGGTGACGCGCCGGTGTAGCCCCGCCGATCGGCCCGCCCCTCCCCCGGGTTTCGCGGCATGCAGCAGCGTCCCAGCGGTGTAGGCAGCGTTGTGTTCACCAGGAAGGTGCCATGCGAATCCTGGTGCGTTCCGCATGGCGTCGCTCGCTGAAGATGAAGCTCGTTAACAGAGACTGCGGCAGACGAGGGACGATCGCGCACAGCCACATTCGCAAATGCTGCGTGCGCCGGACAAGCGAAAACCCCGGCACCTTGCGGCGACGGGGTTCTATAAGGGCAGCGGCTGGTCACAATAGGTCATCGGAGGGGTGGGAAAGAGGAGCTAAGGGGGGTGATCGAGGGGGGGTAACGAGAGGCTGGGTCGAAGTTGTCCTACTGGGTTCCGCTGGCACTTTGCTTGTTAAAGCCCATCTGCGGGCTTACTACGTCTATAATGCAAACCATGTGCCACGACTTCAACCAGCGTATCAGCGCCCCATCGGCACACCCACAAAGCCGGCGCTATCCACACCCTGAAGCACCCCACCGCCAAGCAATCGCCAATAGGCGCGAGTGCAGACAGCGTCGGACCTCGCCCACCCCCACTCGCCCACTTCATCTACGCGCCTACTTCGTCCACTCGCCCCCGCGCCCGATCCCGCGCCGCCGCGATCAGCCCGAACGGCCCCGCCAGCATCATGTCGCCGTGCGGCACCGCCTCGTACCAGCCGAGCGGGCGGGCCAGCACCCGATTCGGCCCGGTCACCGCGACGAAGTCGAATGCCCCCGCCTGGGGGCGGAAATCGTCGGCGAAGGTCGCGCCGTGGCCGTCCTCCGCGAAGATCGCCTCGAAGGAGAGCGTCCCCGCGCGCAGCCCGGCCACCAGTGCCGCCAGCCGTGCGGTCGTCAGCAGGTGGGTGTGGTGCTCGAAGAGGCCGAGGATCCGCCGACCGCGCAGCAGCACGCCGAAGGTGTGCATGTTGCCGATGTTGACGACGATCGCCCCCGCCTCGGCCTGCGCCGCCACGCGCGGATCTTCGAGCGCCCCCCAGAGCCCCGCACCGCCCGTATCCATCACGATCGCGCCCGGCAGGAGCGCGCGCGACGCCGCCATCCGCGTCAGGTAGGGGGGCAGGTCGTCGCCGTAGGCCAGCAGGCCGAGATCGCCGCCCGCCGCGATGATCCGCGCCAGATGCTCGAAGCGGAAGCGACGATTGCTCAGCGTCAGCGACTCGCCATGATCGAAGACCGCGACCGCGAACCTCTCCGGCATGGCGATCTCGAAGCGCGCCAGGGTCTCGCGGAGCGCCGCCGGATCGAGGTCACCCATGACGACCGGCACGGCACCCTCGGGCTGCTCCTCCACAAGCCGCACACCGGTCGCCGCCACCCGCGCCGGGTCGTCGTGGATCGTCTTCGCCGCCGCCGGGGTCGCGGTGACGACGAGCCCCGCCGCCAGGTGCGCCGCGACCGCATCAGACGACGCCCCACCCCCCATCACCCGCCCGGCCAGGTGGATCGCCCGGCCCGCCGCCGTCAGCCGCCGGATGCGCGCGGCCACGATCTGCGTCTGCGACGGCAGGATCAGCTGGGCGCAGTTCTCCGGGGTACGGTCGGACTCCCACAGCAGAATATCCTGTGTCCCCGCGCCCACATCGATCGCCAGGATGCGCTCGGTCGCCATCACTCGCTCCTCAATCATCCTTCTCGACATCGATCTGCCACGTCTGTGCCTGTGGATAGCCCGGAACGCGAGGCTGCCCATCATCGTCCGGCCCACCGAGGCGTTCGCCAGCGCAATACACGGCGACGAGCGATCCGGCCCAGCCCTAGACCTCGATCGCACCGGCTTCGAGCACCAGTTCCAGCCCGCCACCTATCGGCCCCTGAGCAATGACTTCAAAAGTGTCGCCGGGTTCCATCCAGAAAGCGCTGCCCCACGGCTCGACGACGAATAACGTCCGTTGCGGGAAGCGATTGATTCACTTTCAAGCGGCTCTCCACCTCCTGCTGCGGTTCCATTGCCATACGCGCCTCCCGCCGCACAGCTATTGCCCTTGCCGAGTATAGGTCCCCGCGCCGCGCCGGGCCTAGCACTCTCTGGTATACTGCGCCCCGCCCGCTACGCAACCATAATCGGCGTCACGATCGGGCAACGCATCTACCGGCGCTCGTCATCGTCCTGCGGCATAGTTCTGCCGACTGCCGACTGCCGACTGCCGACTCACTGCACGGAGGCCCCCTTGGCGGAACGGCGAACGCTCGTCTCGGTGATCGTGCCGGTGTACAACGAGGCGCAGACCGTGCGCGAGCTGATCGCGCGCGTCCGCGCGGTCGATCTCGGGCCGGGCATCACGCGCGAGATCATCGCCGTGGACGACGCCTCCACCGATGGCACCATCGACGGCCTGCGCGCCGAGGAAGCCGCCGACCCCGCGACCTTCGTGATCGCCCACCCGCACAATCGCGGCAAGGGCGCGGCGGTCCGCACCGGCCTCGCGGCGGCGCGCGGCGACATCATCATCATCCAGGACGCCGACCTCGAATACGACCCGCGCGACTACCCGGTCCTCCTCCGCCCGATCCTCGAAGGGCGCGGGCAGGTCGTCTACGGCTCGCGCTTCCTCGGCGAGCACAAGGCGATGTACTTCTGGCACACGGTCGGCAACAAGAGCCTGACGCTCGTCACCAACATCCTCTTCGACACCACCCTGACCGACATGGAAACCTGCTACAAGGTCTTCACCGCGGAGATCGCCCGTTCCCTCCGCCTTACCTCGGAGCGCTGGGGGATCGACCCGGAGATCACCGCCAAGATCCTCAAGCAGGGCCACCGCATCTACGAGGTACCGATCTCCTACAACGGGCGCGAGTTCTGGGAGGGGAAGAAGATCTCCTGGAAGGATGGCTTCCACGTCCTCTTCACGCTCCTCCGCTACCGCGTCAGCAATTAGCCAGCCCATCCGTCTGGCGACGTGATACCTCGCGCGGGAGCGAGCAGCGCCCGCTAGTCCGGCGAGAACAGCTCGGCCAACCGCTGGTCGAGTTGCCCCTCAACCTACCGAAACGCCGTCATTATCTGCCACAGCGGTGATCACGACCTCCACCACCGCCCCCCATACATCGTGTATGAAAAGCGTGTCACACGCTCGAGCAACGCGAACAACACGCGCGTCGCGGCGTTGTCCAGTGCGATCCCCCCGCCTCCGAAAGTGAGCCGGTAGCTCGCGCATGGGTTAAGGTATAGAGGCAACAGCGACATACCAAGACCTAGCAGCGACCTAGAAACTGTCTGATAAAGGGTGGCGCGAGGGTGGTAAGGTCGCCGTCTCGCCGCATCGCTCGTTGTCTTCCCGCGTCCGTACTGGCGTAGCCGATGGGGCGTGCGGCAGCAGGCCGTTCTCTGGCCCTTTATCAGACAGTTTCTTGTGCACCATTCCTCAAATGCGGTAGACAAAGGTATGGCGCAGGACGCGTGGTGGGCGCTGGGGGCGGCCCCAGACCCAGGGCTTGGCGCGGGCATTTAATTGCTTCGTGGCCACCGTCGTGGCGTGA
>JAABUM010003535.1_pt1 | contig 19007 bp, 13 predicted proteins | sample 5559161 | NCBI WGS metagenome assembly JAABUM01 (sample SAMN10711868, study PRJNA513369) | rock metagenome | isolation source: Antarctica rocks | place: Antarctica: Victoria Land, Siegfried Peak nord | reverse complement strand
CCCGCAGCAGCGCCGGGGCCGCGCCGGTCAGATCGTCCGCCTCGGTTGTCTCGGTCATCCTCTCCCCCCTTCCGCGCCCGCCCGCCTCCCCCACGACGCAGCATAGCATTTCTCGCTGTAATATTAGCGCCTTGAACAGGAAACGGTCGAGTTGCGCTTCGGGCAGCGGATAGGTGCCCTCGTACTCCACCGGGTTCTGGGTGGCCAGGACCATGAAAGGCTCGACCATGCGGTGAGACGTGCCGGCGATGGTCACCTGCCGCTCCTCCATCACCTCCAGCAGCGCCGACTGCGTCTTGGCTGGGGCGCGGTTGATCTCATCCACCAGTAGCACACTGGTGAACACAGGCCCCCGATGCAGGGAGAAGCGGCCGGTGCTCAGGTCAAACACGTTTGTGCCCACTACGTCCGAGGGCATTAAATCCGGTGTACACTGCACGCGGCTGAACTGTACATCCATCAGCAGCGCTAGCACCCGGGCCATCAGCGTCTTGGCCGTGCCGGGCACGCCTTCTAGCAGCACATGCCCACCAGTCAGTAGGCCAGTCAGCAGAAGGTCAAAGGCTTCCTCTTGCCCCACCAGTACCTTGCCGGCCTCGCTACGTAGGTTCTTGACCAGTGCGGCTACATCGTCCGGCCCGCTCATATCTCGCCCCTCGCGCTGTCCAAGGCCTTCCTGAATGTGGTTTACCCCACCGCCATGACGCCGTGTTGCCCTGATGATGGTTCTGCCATTGCCTGATCCTGCTCAGGACTGCTCCGTTTTCCCGTCAGGGCGCTCTACCCTGTCGCGTCGCCTTGACGCAGGCCGTCTAGCCGCTGAAAGTAGTCGGGGAATGTCTTGGCCACGCAGTGGGGCTGTCGCAGGCGCACGCCTGGCGTGCGCAGGCCGGTGACCGCGAAGGCCATAGCCACGCGGTGGTCATCGTACGTCTCTAGCTCGGCGCCGTGCGGCTGGCCCGGATAAATCGTCCAGCCGTCGGGGTGTTCGTCTACGCGGATGCCCAACCGGCGCAGGTTTGCCGTGGCGGCGGCGATGCGGTCGCATTCCTGGTGGCGTACGTGGGCGATGTTACGCACGGTGACCGGGCTGCTGGCAAAGGGGGCGATAGCGGCCAGGGTGAGCGCTGTATCCGAGATGCCATTCATATCCACCTCCAGCCCCCGCAGCTGATCTGGCCCCTGCACGGTCAGGGCGTCCCCATCGCGCTGCACCTGGCACCCCATCAGTTCAAGCACGTCCACAAACCGTGTGTCACCCTGCAGGGACTCCCAGCCCAGGTGAGATACGCGCACCCGGCCGCCGGTCACCGCGGCGGCGGCGAAGAAGTAGGAGGCGCCGGAGGCGTCTGGCTCGATGGGATACTCCTGAGCGCGATAGCCCTGCCCTGGAGCGATAATGAAGCGCCGATAGCCGTCCCGCTCCACCCGCACCCCAAACCTGTTCATCAGCGCAATCGTCATATCCAGGTAGGGTTTGCTGATTGGCTCACCGTCGGGCAGCAGGTCAAGCCCTCTCTGAAGCGCTGGCCCGATCAGCAGCAGAGCGGTGAGGAACTGGCTGCTGGTCCGCGCGCCCAGACGTACCTGTCCGCCGACGATGCCCCGAGCGCGTACCCGCACCGGTGGGCAGTTGTTGCCCAGCGGCGCCTGGGCGTCCACGCCGAGCGCGCGCAGGCCGTCCAGCAGATCGCCAATGGGCCGCTGGCGCATGCGCTCGACCCCATCCACCACGTAGTCGCCGTGGCCCAGCGCGACGAAGGCGGTCAGAAAGCGCGCGGCCGTCCCAGCGTTGCCCACGAAAAGCTGGGCCTGGTCCGCCGGAATATGCCCGCCCAACCCCTCAACCTCGATGGTCGCCGCCGTCTCGTCGGCGCGCACGACAAAGCCGAGCGCCTGCAAACAGCTCACGAAGTAGCGGCTATCGTCGCTGAACAGGGCGTTGGTCAGGCGCGTGGCGCCCTGGGCCAGGGCGGCGATCAACAGCGCGCGATTGGTCAGGCTCTTCGATCCTGGCACGGCCACCACTGCGTTGATCGGTCCGGTTAGCGGCTCAATCTCCAGAGTGTCGGGGTACGCAATCACCCCTCCGCTCCTGGTAGGGGACCAGCTGCCCAGCGCGCCACGGCCGGCTTAACGCTTGCCGCCCCGCCCCGTGGCAGGTGGCCGGCTATGCCCATCGGGTGGCCGCGCTTTATCCACATTGACGCGCTGGCCGCGCAGGGTCGTCCCACGTAGGGCGATGATCACGCGGTCGGCGGCGCGCTGAGGCACCTCAACAAAAGAGGAGTCGTCATAGATATCAATCACGCCGATCTCCTGACCCCGTAGCCCCGCCTCATTGGCGATGGCCCCAACCAGGTCTTGGGGGCGCACGTTCTGGCGCCGCCCGGCACTGACAAAGATGCGCACCATGCCCTGTTCCACGCCCAGCCCGTCGGCCTCCAGAGCGGGAGGCTCGTTGACCGACGGTTCAGGGGCCGTGTCGGGCACCTCCAGCAGCTTGAAAGCGGCGGCGGCGATCAGCCGCGGGTCATGGGTCGCTTTCTCTCCACCGTCGCCCTCGTCGCCTGGGGCGGCGGCGATCAGGTCATCAACCATTCTGAGATAGGCGTCCAGGCTGCCCTCGTCAATCACCTGCAGGATACTATCCTTGAAGCGGTCGCGTCGCCGCGCGGCGATATCGGCCTGCGACGGCAACCGGGCTGGCTTCAGGCGCTTGTTGATGTGCCGCTCGATAATCGAGAGCAGCCGCCGCTCACGCGGCGTGACCAGCGTGATCGCCTCGCCCTTGCGGCCCGCGCGCCCGGTGCGCCCAATGCGATGGACATACGACTCAGGGTCCCAGGGGATATCGTAGTTGATCACATGGCTAACCCCCACGATGTCCAGGCCGCGCGCCGCCACGTCCGTGGCGACCAACACCTCCACTGTATTATCACGGAAGCGCCGCATCACCCGATCCCGCTGCACCTGGCTCAGATCCCCATGCAGGGTCTCCGCCGTATAGCCGCGCCCCTGCAAGGTCTCGCCCAGTTCGTCCACGTCACTCTTGCGGGCACAGAAGATGATCACCGAGTCGGGCGACTCGAAGTCCAGGATGCGGGTCAGGGCGTCCAGCTTCTCGCGATCACGCACCTCATAGTAGGTCTGGCGGATCTGCGGGACGGTCACCTTCTCGGCTTCGATAGAAATTGTGATGGCGTCGCGCATGTAGGTACGGGCCAGCACGTTGATGCGCATGGGGATGGTCGCCGAGAACAGGGCGGTCTGCCGGTCGGAGGGGGCCTGGGCCAGGATATACTCGATATCCTCCAGGAAGCCCATGTCCAGCATCTCGTCGGCTTCGTCAAGGATGACCGTGGCTATGCCCTCAAGCGAGAGCGTGCCCCGCCGCATGTGGTCCATCAGCCGGCCCGGTGTGCCCACCACGATGTGGACGCCATGGCGCAACGAACGCAGTTGGCGCTCGATAGGCTGGCCTCCATAGATAGGCACGACGGCCAACTCGCGGTACTTGCCCAGCTTGTGCATCGCGCCGGCTACCTGGATGACCAGTTCGCGGGTGGGAGCCAGGATCAACGCCTGTGGTCGCACCTGCTTGGGGTCTATCCGCTCAATGGTCGGCAGTGCAAAGGCGGCCGTCTTGCCCGTGCCCGTCTGCGCCTGGGCAATCACGTCGCGTCCAGCCAACAGCAGCGGGATGGTCTGCTCCTGAATAGGAGTGGTCTCCTCGTAGCCGACCTCCACCACGGCGCGCAGCACCTCGGGGCTCAGCCCCAGATCGCTAAACGGCACCGTCATGGCCCACCCCCTCCCGCGACTGGGCTCGGTGTGCCTTTCCTGGCCGCTCTCCGTCCCTGTCCCTGTTTAGTGTAGCACTGCCACTATCAGCCGCGCAAACGCGGGTATGGTCAGGCAGCCTGATAATAATAGAACACTTTATCTACTTGCGCGGTAGTGGCCCCTATCCTACAATACCCTTGCTAGCCTCGCCCACCGTTGTCCAGGCTCCGTGGAGGTGCTGCCCATGCCCGAGTTCAAGGTCGTCGCGCCGTACACCCCTACCGGTGATCAGCCGAATGCCATCGTCATGCTGAGTAAGGGCCTGAAGGCAGGCATGCCCAAGCAGACCCTGCTGGGTGTGACTGGTTCAGGTAAGACGGCCACGATGTCCTGGATCGTGGAGCAGATCCAGCGGCCCACGCTGGTGCTGGCCCCCAACAAGACCCTGGCCGCGCAGCTCTACTCTGAGTTCAAGGAGTTCTTCCCGCATAACGCGGTGGAGTACTTCGTCTCCTACTACGATTACTATCAGCCCGAGGCCTATATCGCCCGCAGCGACACCTATATCGAGAAGGACTCGACGCTCAACGAGGAGATCGAGAAGCTACGCCTCTCGGCCACGCGCTCTCTGTTCGAGCGGCGCGACGTGCTGATCGTGGCCAGTGTCTCGTGCATCTATGGCCTGGGCTCACCGGAAGACTACAATCAGACCACGCTGAGGTTGCGCCGGGGGGAGGTGCATAAGCGCGATAAAGTGCTGCGTATGCTGACCGAGATCCTCTATGAGCGCAACGATATGGACTTCTCGCGGGGCAAGTTCCGTGTGCGCGGCGATGTGCTGGAGGTCTACCCGTCCTACGAGGATCTGGCCTACCGCATCGAGTTCTTTGGCGATGAGATCGAGCGGATCAAGCAGATAGACCCCTTGACCGGCGAGATCCTGAGCACGCCGGCGGCGGTGGACATCTACCCGGCGCGGCACTTCGTCACCTCACAGGAGCGGATGGGTCATGCCCTGGTGACAATTGAGGAGGAGTTGGGGCAGCGCCTGAAAGAGCTGGAAGCGGAGGGCAAGATCCTGGAGGCGGCCCGCCTGCGCCAACGCACCAACTTTGATCTGGAGATGTTGCGCGAGACGGGCATCTGCTCAGGCATTGAGAACTACGCGCGGCACCTGTCTGGCCGGCCTCCCGGCTCACGCCCCTGGACGCTGCTGGACTACTTCCCCGATGATTTCCTGCTCTTTGTGGATGAGTCGCACGTGGCTTTGCCCCAGGTGCGCGGCATGTATGCCGGCGACCGCGCTCGTAAGCAGATTCTGGTTGATTATGGCTTCCGTCTGCCCTCCGCAATGGACAACCGTCCGCTGACGTTCGACGAGGTTGATACGGTGATTCGGCAGATCGTCTACGTGTCGGCCACCCCCGGCCCCTACGAGTACGAGCACAGCGTTCAGGTGGCCGAGCAGATTATCCGCCCGACAGGCCTGCTTGATCCCACCATTGAGGTCCGGCCCACCGAAAAGCAGATTGATACCCTGGTGGAAGCGGTGCGGGCGCGCACGGCCAAGAACCAGCGCGTGTTGATCACCACGCTAACCAAGAAGATGGCCGAGGAGCTAGCCGACTACCTGGCTGAGATCGGCATCAAGGTCCACTACCTGCACAGTGAACTCGATGTGCTAGAGCGGGTAGACATCCTGCGCGATCTGCGCCTGGGCGTCTACGATGTGGTGGTGGGTATCAACCTGCTGCGCGAGGGCCTTGATCTGCCTGAAGTCTCCTTGATCGCCATCCTGGACGCCGACAAGGAAGGCTACCTGCGCTCGGAGCGTTCGCTGATCCAGACGATTGGCCGGGCGGCGCGGCATGTCGAGGGCCACGTGATGATGTTCGCCGACCATATCACCGACTCAATGCAGCGGGCGATTGACGAAACCTATCGCCGGCGCGCCTTGCAGATCGCGCACAACCAGGCGCACAACCTTGTGCCGGTGGGCATCACAAAGGGCATTCGTGACCTCTCGGACCGAGTCAAGGCGGTGGCCGAGGACAAAGCTGAGTACAGCGCCGTGGCCGAGCTGCCCCGTGAGGAGATCGTCCGCATCATCAAGGATCTGGAGTCGCAGATGAAGCAGGCAGCCAAGGGGCTGGACTTCGAGCGCGCCGCCGCCCTGCGCGACCAGATTGGTCAGCTGCGCCGCCAGACCAGTAACTAAATCCACGTACGCCCGCGGTAGGGGCGCTCCTTAGTGAGCGCGACAGGCTGGTCAGGGAGTGGGCTCGACTAGCCGCCGCCGCACAGCCTCCTGATACTGGCTCATCGTGGTGTGGATATGCGCCTCCATGGCCCGCGCCGCGAGGTCCGCTTGACCGTCGCTGATCGCCGTTAGGATCGCGGCGTGCTGGTCGGCGGCAACCACGTAGACCCCTGGGGGTAGGGTGGTGTGGACGAGGCGCAACGCCCAGTTCTGTAGGCGGTACGCGGTCTCCACGGCGGCAGCCAGGAAGCGGTTGTCGGCGGCGTCGGCCACGCTCAGGTGGAACTGCAAGTCCGGGTTGATCTCGGTCTGCTCACCGGATTCAGCGAAGCGCCGATGCCGGGAGACGATCTCCTCCAGGTTGCGCAGTTGGCGCACGGTGATGTGCTCGGCAGCCAGCCGCGCTGTCTGCATCTCCTGGGTGCAGCGAAAGATAAACAGGTTGCGGATATCGTCAGGCTGCACGGCGACGGAGAGGTTGATCGCCGCGGAGACTAAAGAGTTGGGACCCTTGTCCACATAGATACCGCTGCCGCGCCGCGCCCGCACGTGCCCGGCGGCCGTGAGCAGTTTGATTGCTTCGCGTACAACCGTGCGACTGACTCCCAGTTGCTCACACAAAGCCTGCTCGGTGGGCATGCGATCACCCGGCTGTAGGCCTTCTCCGGTGATCAGCTCCGCGATGCGCTCGGCAACCCTTTCGTAGCCAGGGCGATAAGCGCCACGCTTCTCGCTGGTGGCAAGCATTCGCTCTCCTCACAGGAACCTCCGCCGCGAACGTCCGCTGGCGTCGTGGCATGCCGCACTCCCCTAATGAGTCATACTCATCATACACCGAATGGGCATGCGAGCGCTTGACAGCCTCATAGTTGTATGATACGTTCACTGACACGTGTGGCGGCAGTGGGGTTGTGGCTGCCCTGCCAAAGCCAGCCGATAACTCAGGAGAGGGAGGTGTTGGGGAGGAACAGGACCCTATGCAAGGCCGCGCGGCTCTCGACGGGTTGCGCCCATGGCCAGAGTAGGCGGGGGCAAGCACAACTAGGTATGGTGTGGAGATCACAAAAGAGTGGTTCGCGGAGCAGTCCCCCAATGGGGAGGGAGCAACGACCATGAGTGTAAATAGGGAACGGCTGGGGGCCTTTGCCGCCGCGCTAGCTTTGACGGCAAGCGCTGGCTTGCCGATGGCCCAAGCGGCGCAGTCCCGCGCGCAGGTAACTTTGTCCATGTGGGCATGGGCTGATCGCTACCTGTGTGCCCAGGAGTATCACAAGCAACACCCAGAAGTCACAATCAAGTACAACGAAGGCTCTGCCGTGGCGCGCATGCAGGTGTTGAAGCGGGCTGGCTCGACCAGCGGCTACCCCGATGTGTACTTTGATGGTCTGGAGCAGGCGCTCAACGACGCCCGCCTGGGCTTCGCCACGCCACTGGACGACGTGATGCCCCAGTCGCTGCGCGATCAATACGCGCCGGGCACGCTGACCGCCGCCACCTATCAGGGTCACATCATCGCCGCGCCGCACGACATGGCCGCCTTCGGGGTGTGGTACAACGTGAATGTGATGAAGGCTGCCGGCCTGACGCCGCCCACTTCTCACGAGCAGATCTGGGCCGATGCGGCCAAGCTGGCCAAAGCCAAGAAGTACTTCATCTCGTTTGCCTCTGGCCCTGGCGGCACGACGCTGGAGGAGTTGGGTTGGGCCAACTCGCCACAGACGAACTGGTTTACCCCGGTGGACAACACGGGCAACACCTGGCGGGTGACCATTGACACGCCCAGGATGCGCGCGGTGACCCAAGCCTACGTCAACGCCGTGCGTGGTGGCGGTATCCTGCCCGACGACGCCTTCCATCCGGTCTCAGGCAAAGCGTTTGGCGCGGGCCAGGTGGCCTACGCAATTGGGCCGAACTGGCTGGGCCACTATGTAATCGAGCCCACATATCCCAAGCAGAAGGGGCAGTGGAGCTTTGCGGCCAGCCTGCCCTCGGTCGGCTGGTGGGGTGGCGCGGTCTACATGGTGCCGCCACAGTCCCAGCACATCGCCGAGGCCAAGAAGCTGGCCATCTTCTGCAGCACCTCACCGGCGTTCCAGAGCAAGGTCGGCACCGTGCCCTCGTTCCGCGGTGTCCACAACGTGGCTGGGGCCTTTCAGTCCGACTCGTGGTACGCCAACCCGGCGCAGGTGGCCAAGGAGCTGAAGAAGTCGGCTCTGAACACGGGCAAGGGCTGGTACTTTGCCCCCAACCAGATCTACGTGGATGCCCAGGCCGGCACGCACCTCCTGCACATGGTCCAGGGCAGCGGCTCGGTGGCCAGTGAGCTGGCCAAGATGCAGAGCGAGGTGGTAGACAACTTGAAGCTGGTGGGTGTCAACGTCAAATAGCGGTTGGCGATCGGTAAGTGGTTCCTGGGGGAGGGAGCTGTGCGTAACGTGGATTCCACCACCGTCAGGACCGAGGCGGCGCAGGCCGTGAAGCGTCGCGCCACGGTGATCCCGGGAACACGCCTGGCTCCGTGGGTGTTTATCACTCCCTTCTTTGTCCTGCAGGCCATGTGGGTGCTTGGCCCTGCGGTCTACGCGGTGTGGCTGAGCATGCACCAGGATCTGAACGGCATGACCGGGCCATTCAATGGACTAGACAACTACGCGCGCGTGGCCGGCAGCGATAGCTTTGGCACATCGGTCAGCCACATTGTGACCTTCCTGGTCATCAGTGGGCCGATCTTCCTGCTCGGCGCGACCCTGATCGCCCTGCTCATAGATTCAGGGGCCGGGTGGGGCCGCTCCATAGCCCGTGTGGTCATGTACCTGCCCTTTACCCTGCCGCCTACGGTGGCGGTGATTCTGTGGGCGTTTAACTACTCGCCGGATGCCAGCGTCTTTGGGCCAATACTGCATCTGCTGGGTGTAAAAAACGCTATTGACCTGGGCACGTCGGACAACCTGCCCCGGGCTATCTCAAACCTGGTGCTGTGGCAGAACCTGGGCGCCTGGATCGTGCTGCTGACCGCGACGCTGGGCGGTATCCCCGATGAGATCATCGAGATGGCCCGCACCGAGGGGGCCGGCGCGTGGGCCCTGATCCGCTACATCAAGTTGCCGCTGATCGTGCCCACGATGGTTTTGATGTTGATCAGCGTGTCGCAGTACATGGTCACTCTGTACACCGAGCCGGTGCTGCTGGGCAGCACGCTGCAGGTAGACGCCACCTACACGCCAAACATGTGGATCGGCAATCTGGCTAGCCAGGGGTTCTTCAGCCAGGCGGCGGCGGCGGCTATGCTGATCCTGGCCGTGATCCTGCCGTTTACCATCGCCGTGAGCGTGCGCTCCGGCTTCTACAGCATCCAGGATAGTAACTAGTGGTCTGTCAATTGTCATGTGATACGTTGATGGCCTCAGGCAGAGTCTTCGGGCAACGTGTCAAAAAGGGCTTGACGAACCACTAGTCGCCGGAGAGGAGACTGCTCGATGGATGCCTCGCTGAACACACGTAAGGCCGCGGCGCGCCAGCGGCGTCTCCGGCTGTTGCCGAACGTGGTGGTGACGCTGGTGCTGGCCGTGCTCTGCTTCTACTTTGTGGCCCCAGTAGCATGGGTGATCATCGCCAGCACCAAGACCCTGGGCGGGCTGTACACCAGCCCGCCTCTATGGTTCGACGCCAGTATGGAGCTGTGGAAAAACGTCGCCCATGCCTTGAGCATACAGCCGGAACACTTCGGCTTCTGGTTTATCGGCTTTGACGCCGGTCAGTATCTGGTCTGGACGGCTAACTCGCTGCTCTACACTATCCCGTCCGTGCTGCTCAGCCTGTTGGTCAGCTCGGCTGCTGGTTATGGTCTGGCCAAATATACCTTTGGCGGCCGGCGGGCGCTGCTGTTCCTGGTCATGTTCTCACTGGTGCTGCCCGGCAATGCCCTGGTCATCCCTACCTTCCTGGTCGGGTCGGCCATGCACCTGCTGGACAACCCGTTGGGTATCATCCTGCCCCAGATCGCCGCCGCCTTCGGCGTGGTAGTGTTCTACAACTTCTTCAGTCACCAGTTCAGCACGGAGATCCTGCACGCGGCCCGTATTGACGGGGCCAGCGAGTACCGCATCTTTGCCCAGATTGCCCTGCCCGCCGCGCGGGCAATCATCGCCACGCTGACTATCTTCGCCTTTGTGGCCAGCTGGAACAACTACTTCTTGCCCTCGCTGATGGCCCCCACGGACGAGCGCAAGCCGCTGGCTGTGGGCCTGGGCATCTGGGCATCGTCCACCGCACTGGGCGGTGGGGCCGGTCAGACGGGTAGCCCCATCGCCGGCACGGGCATGATTACGCTGCTCGACGTGGTCACTGGCGCGGCCCTGATGACTGCCCCGGTGGTTATCCTGTTCGTCGCGCTACGCCGCTACTGGGCCTCGGGCTTTGTGGGCGGCGGGCTCAAAGGGTAGCTGGCTTGGTCAGGCGCTGGGTGATCTGACCGTGTCCCGGCGCGTCTGGCGCGCCTCGTCTGGAGGCGCGCCGCGAATCAGTTCGTCTTGGAGAGGACCAACACTCATGATGTCTCCCCTAACCGGTCCGGCCCCGCTACGTCGCGCCCTTGCTGTCGTGTGTCTAAGCCTCTGTGCCGTTCTCCTGCCCTCCGCCGACCACGGCGCCCAGGCCCGAGGCAGAGTAGCCGATGTGACCACCTTGGCCGTGGCCTACAACCTTGATGTGCAGTTTGTGGATGGTTCCATGGCCGGGCGCGTGCTGGACGCCGGTGTGGTGGGCACCCTTGATAGCACTGGCCTGCTCACGGCGACGCTGACCGCGCCATCCGGGTTGACCTCCACGGTCACGGGCGCCATCTCCGCTATGTCTCCCACCATCTTGACCGTGCAAGGTAAGGCTGGGGCGTTCATCATGGGTGGTAAGTATATCGCCAAGCGTGGGCTCTACGGCGGCGTGATCCCCCTGACCGACGGCACGACGGCGGGCACGTGGTTACTGGTCCCCGCGCCAGCCGCGCTGTCGCTGGCCTTTGCCGGCAAGATCACGGCGGGCCGCATGCGTGGTACCGTTTTGGCTGGCTCGATCAGTGCCAATGTGGACCGCATGGGCCACTTCCATGGCGCTCTGGTCCTGGATAGCGGTTCGGTGGTGGCCGAGGGCCATGTCAACTTCGGCAACATACACGTCACCTTCTATCTACCCAATGGTGGCGTTATTCAGGGCGTCGCCCCCGTGGGCGTGAGCTACTCCGGTGGCGTGGCCGCGGTGACCTACACGGGGACCTTCTCGGGCCCCTACACCGGCGACCATGGAACCTGGAGCGCGCAGGCTCAGTAGGGCAGAGGGCAGCCCCTAAGCTTCGCCTAGCCGCAGTACACGGCCCAGACTGGCCCGCAAGACCATGGAGGCGTGGGCGCTGAGCACCAAGACAAAGACTAGGAGCACAGCGCCCGCGAATGTCTCCACGGTTGTCCAGGGCACGATCACCAGGTACGGTGGCACGGTGTTCTGGGCGATAGGTAGGTAGGGCAGGAACAGCACCGTGGTCAGCACGCCGGCCACGATACCGCCCAGGATGCCCGCGCCCAGGACGAAAAACTGTTCGCACAGCAACAGCCAGCGCAGTCCGCCCGCCGAGAGGCCCAGCGCCCGCACGATGGCGAACTCGGGCAGGCGGCGCTGTAGCGAGAGGTAGGCATAGGCGAAGAAGCCCAGCAGGGACAGCACAATGGCCATCAGGAACCCCAGGGAGACCACGCCGTAGATGCCGGCCTGGAACGGGTTATCAGCTGCCGAGAAGGGTGCGCTGACGCCACTGTAGGGGATAATCTGGGAGAGCGTGGAGGGGCGTTGGTGAGCCGCCGTGAGTAGGCTGCTCACGGCGGAGGGGCTCTCGGCGGTTTTGATCCACATCTCGTTAGGACCTGGTCTCCCGCTGGCTCGAACGAGATAGTTTAGGTTGGTCACCACGAACGGCTTGCCCGTCGCCGTAGGGTCCAACGTGGGAAAGTAGTCGGCCACGGCGGCCACGGTGGCGTGCAGAGTTGCGCCAGTAGTGAGGCCGATAGTGAAAGCGTCGCCCTGGTGTAGGCCTGTCTTGGCTAAAAACGTGCGGCTGACCAGCGCCCGTGGACCTGACCGGGACAGGTAACTCAGCATGGTGGCCCAGCTTTCGGGCGCGAAGTCGGCCCGAAACCAGAAGGCCGAGGCAGCCGTGGTGGGGTCAACACCCAGCACGCTCACCGGGTCGCCCCCTTCCGTTGTGTTGTCCTGTCCCGCCGCCGAGCCCCCACAGGGGTCGCCGCTCTCCAGCCGCAGCGCGGGGCTAACCCCTTGCGCGCCTGGTAGGGCCTGGTGCCAGGCCACGGGCACGGTTAGCCCAACCACTTTGCCTGGCTCGACGCCGATGCGGCACTCGATCAGGCGCACGGTGCTGCCGGCCTCGTAGTGGCGTTGGTCGGCCACGTTACTTTCTTCCACACCGGCCACGGTGGCGGCAAAGACGCCCATGGTCAGAGTCAGCGTGAGTAGCTGCACCAGTTGCATGGGCTGCCGAGGCGCCCGCGCGATGCTCTGCAGGGCCACGCGTAAGGCGGGAGAGGCCAGGCGATCGGTGGCTGCCGCGCTTGCCGTGGCCACGTAAGGCAGCAGATGGCTGAGCACGAGCGTCACCGCCACGGCAAAGAGGAGCGGCGCGATGCCCAATAGGGGGTCCTGGGCGATAGCGGAGATGCCCGCTCCGGCGCTAGATGGACCCTGGCGGCGCAGCACGGAGTACCCGTACAGTGCGAGGGCCAGCACCACGCCATCCAGGGCCAGGTGTGCCCACATCGGTCCGCGGCGCGGCCGGGCGCCCCGGGCCTTGTAGGTGGTGACGGAGTGACGGGTGAGGGACATGGCTGGCCAGAGGCCGGCCAGCATACCAAGGGCTGCCGTGGCGGCGGTAGAGAGCAGCGTGGTGGTTGATATGCTCAGTGTGATCGGTAGACCCACCCCAAAGCGCACAAAGCCGACACTGGAGCCGATAAACTGGGCGAGAGGTAGGCCTAGCACGGCCCCACAGATCGTGGCCACCAGGCCGATCAGCGCGCCTTCCACAAGGTACATCACAAAGACCTGCCGCCTGGTGGCTCCGCGGCTACGCATCAGCACAATCTCGCGTCCCTGGCGTTCCAGTACCAATGCGGTAGTGACGACGATCGCGTACAGGACCAGCAGCACGATAGGGGCCACCAGCACATAGAGGATGACCGGCAGCAACCCGTAACTGAACTGAAAACCGTTGATGTCCTGATCAAGCCAGCTATGCACCTCGGCGCCCTGGGCGATGGCCCCCACGCGGTTGCGGGCGCGTTGCAGGTTGCTCACCAGCGTATCGGCGTCGGCCAGGTGGATCGAAGTCAGGTGTACGTGATAGCGCCAGAAGTAGGTGGGGCTGAAGGTGGGCGCGGTGACCACGCGGGGGAAGTCCGCCGGGCGCAGCATGACCAGCGACTGGGTGATTGGCTGAGCGGTGTTGATGCTCCAGAAATCGGCATGGGGGTCACGTGGCTGAAACACTGCCGTGACGCGCAGCGGCGGCGTCAGAGCGGTTCGCCCATCGTTGGAGAGTACAAGGCGGTCCCCAAGCGTGAGGCGCAGTGCCCTGGCCGCGGCCAGAGGGATGGCCACGGGAACATCAGAACCTCTGGTTAGAGGCTGCAGGGAACCTGAGACGAGTGTGACCTGCCGGGCAAGATTGTCATAATACTCAATGGGTAGCGTGGTCTGAGAGCTACCGCCAGGCGCGCCCCCGTTGGTGGCGTGGTACAGCGGGGCTGATGTCGTGTAGTGGTGGGCGTAGGGAGTGTCCAGCGGCAGAGCCAGATCGGCGGCCTGCTGCCGGCGCACGTAGCGATCCAGGGCGCCATAGGCGGCGGGGCTCAGTGGTTTGAGGGCGTCGCCAAGGGCGATGTAGCTTGTGCCGACGTACGAGGTGTTGTACAGGTCGCGGGCCAGGTAGCTGCGCAGCATAGCGTCGCCCATGGCCACGCTGTAGAGCGACACGCCGCCCACCAGCGTGGCGGCCAGTAGGGTACCGACGATGCGTACACCGAGTAGGCCTGGCATGGCCCTGGCCCGCCCGGCAATAAGGCGCAACAACCCGAAGATTCCCTGCACCTGGTGGTTTATGTCCTCTCGGTTATGCTCAACGCGGCGGGCCGCTCATGGTCAGCCGCGCCTTCACTACATTGTAGCGCCGCCAGGCCCCACGGCCGCTTGACAGCGCTTGGTAGCGTAGCGCACCATAGCCACAAGTTGGTGGTCGAGCAAGCGGTAGGAGCGGTTGAAAAGGAGACGAACAGGCGTGGTTGACATGGATGAGGCTATCTCTCCCAGGGTGATCACCTGCGCGGCGCAGTGGACTCCGCCGCCATGGGCGCTGTTACAGCGCCGGTTGATGGATGTGCTGGACCGCGCGGCCGTGGAGTTCGTGGAGCGCTACACGCGGCCCGATGGCACCCTGGTGTGGCGTGAGCAATGGCCGGGTATGGATGGCTCGGACGACCCCTACGAGGGCTTCCAGAACTTCAGCCTGTTCTACATCCTGGGCGGTGGCGCCCATGTGCAGAGCCTGGCCCGCCGCCAGTGGGAAGCCATCACCTGGCAATGGACCCAGTATGGGCAGATCTACCGCGAGTTCGACGGCTACTACGATTGGATGCACCACGGAGAGAGCTCACACCTGCTCTATTTTCAGGGGCTGGCTGACCCTACCCCACTGATTGACCGCCAGCGGGTGCGCCGCTTTGCCGGCTTCTACACCGGGGAGGACTCCCAGGCGCTCAACTACGACCGGGAGCGCCGCATGATGCGCTCACCGATCAATGGCAGCCGTGGCCCCCGCTTCGAGACGACAGCCGAGGATTGGTCTACCCACCGCGACGTGCTGGACCACTATCCGCCGCCCTTCGAGGATATCCCAGGTGTGAGCGGCCCACTGTGCCCGTGGACTGACGACGCAGTGTACGGGCATATCCTGCAACGCATCAACGAGCGGATGGCTCGTGGTGATGTGCCACTCAACCTCACCGCGACCAGTCTGATCACCCATGCCCATATGTATACGCCAGACGACGGCTACCGCCGCTGGGTGCTCGATTATCTGGAGGCGTGGGTCGAGCGCACCCAGCGCAACGGTGGCCTCACGCCAGACAACGTGGGCCTCTCTGACCGCATTGGCGAGTATAACGATGGCAAGTGGTGGGGCGGCTACTATGGCTGGCGCTGGCCGCATGGCTCGTTCACGATCATCGAGCCGCTCACCATTGCTGAGTGCAACGCGGCGTTGTTGGATCAGGGCGCCATGCGCCACCTTGACCTGGTGCGCTCCCAGCTGGATTACTTGTGGCAGTTGGGCCGTGAGCAGAACGGCGCCTGGGTCGTGCCGCACAAGCATGGGGATAGCGGCTGGACCGCGTTCCGGCCCATGGACCCGCTCTACGCCATGTATTGCTGGTTCATCTCGCGCGACGAGCAGGACCTTGCCCGCGTGACGCGGGTGCTGGACCGCCGCCCCGCCGTCACCGCGCCGACCACACGGGTGGGCAAAGGGCTATTCGGCAACACCGAGCAGTGGTTCTACTATATCCGGGGCGGCAACCCTGGCTATCCTGAGCAGATCCTGCGGGCCAACTACGAGTTGGTCGGCCGGCAGATTGACGCGATGCGAGCGGATCAGGGCGACCCCGCCTCATGGGATGTCCATCATTGGCAGGATCGTACACCCATGGTCTGCGAGGCCCTGGTGCAGACGATGCTCGGCGCGCCCATGCCCATCTACCACGGTGGGCTGCTGCACGCCTCGGTGCGTTACTACGACGCGCACGCGCGGCGGGCTGGCCTACCTCCAGCGGTGGCGGCCCTGGTTGAGAAGCTGGAACCGGGCGCTGTTGTGGTGACCCTGGGCAATCTCGACCTCTTCGCTCCGCGGGAGCTGATCGTGCAGGCTGGCTCTTTCGCCGAGCACGAGTTTACCTTTGTTGAGGCGCTTGGCCCCGACGGAGCGGCCACCGAACGGACCACCCTTGATGGCCCCTGGCTGCGGGTCTCCCTGGCCCCCGGCGCGGGGGCCACCCTGCGGTTGGGTGTGCGTCGCTACGCCCGCCAGGCTTCGTATAACACCCCCTGGACTACCCAGACGGAGGCCGTCGGCCTAATTGTGGGACGTGATGGACAGCCTCACTGAGTCGCGACGCGTGGCGGGGGCGACCAGGTGGCCTGGTTCAGTGGTAGACCACGTTGGGACAGGTGGAGTGGGCCTTGTAGCTCTTGACGGCCGTCATTAAAGGCGTTACACTGCGCTCAACCTGAGGGCTGGATCAGCATAGCCACGGGCTGTAGCCGAGTAGTAGAGAATAGAGAGGGGGCGCCGCCGCGACGAGTACGTACCATAACTCCAATCGGGGAAGAACGGCTTTTGCCGCATAGTTCTGTTTTCACCGAGCAGCCCCCGCCAAGGGGGCGCCACGAGCGTCCAGCGAGACCACATTAGAGAGGGTACCGAAGATGGCTGGAGTATCGATCAGGCACCTGTACAAGAAGTTCGGCGACGTGACCGCCGTGAACGATGTCAACATTGATGTACAGGACAAGGAGTTCCTCGTGCTCGTCGGCCCATCGGGCTGCGGCAAATCCACCACCCTGCGCCTCATCGCGGGTCTGGAAGAGATTACAAGCGGTGAGATCCAGATCGGCGACCGCATCGTTAACGATGTGCCGCCCAAGGACCGCGACATCGCCATGGTTTTTCAGAGCTACGCGCTCTACCCACACATGAGCGTCTACGACAACCTGGCCTTCGGCCTGAAGCTGCGCAAGACGCCCAAGCGCGACATTGATCAGCGCGTGCGCCAGGCCGCTGAGACCCTGGGTATCAGTAACCTGCTGGCCCGCAAGCCCAAGCAGCTCTCCGGTGGTCAGCGCCAGCGCGTTGCCCTTGGCCGCGCCATTGTGCGCGAACCGAAGGTCTTCTTAATGGACGAGCCACTGTCTAACCTGGACGCCAAGCTGCGTGTGCAGACACGTGGTGAGCTGATCAAGTTGCACCAGCGCCTGCAAACCACGGTTATCTATGTGACCCATGATCAGACCGAGGCCATGACGATGGGATCGCGTATCGCCGTGATGAAGGACGGCGTGCTGCAGCAGCTCGCCCCGCCTCAGGAGGTCTATGACCACCCAGCCAACGTGTTTGTGGCTGGGTTCATTGGTTCACCGGCGATGAACTTCATGGAGGCGCAGTTGGTCGCCGATGGCGGACAACTCTATGTAGATACCGGGGCCTTCCGCCTCTCCGTGCCCGAGAGCAAGGCCCAGGCCGTGCGCTCCTACCAGGGTAAAGAGGTCTTGGCGGGTATCCGGCCCGAGGACATCCACGACCGTTCGCTGGTGCAGAACGCCTCAGGCGACAGCGCGGCGATTGACGTGGAGATCGTGGAGCACATGGGCAGCGAACTGTATGTCTACTTCGATACCGGCCGCTTCCCCCTGATCGCCCGCTTCGACCCGGAGAGCCAGGCGTCTCAGGGCCGCAAGATGGATGTCTTCTTTGACACACGCAAGCTGCACCTGTTTGATCGCACCACTCAGGAGACCCTCACCGTCTAGTCGGTTCCTGCTCACAACACTGACCTGGCGAAGGGCGGCGCATGGTGTGCCGCCCTTCGTGCTGTTTGCCCCGTGGCGCCGCTCGTCGTACACTCATCTCAACAGCTACCGATCAACCACCCTCAGTCCTTGTGTGGAGATGTCCCAGGAAGAGACGCCGCGCCCGAAAATCCGGCTAGACCTGGACTTTTGGCCGCCCCAGCCAGCCGAGCCGAGCCGCTATACGATCACCTTTTTGCCAGCGCGAGTGAGCCACACCGCCGAGCAAGGCATGTCTGTGTTTGAGGTAGCCCGCCTGGCGGGCGTGCCGATCCCCTCCGAGTGCGGCGGCAAAGGTACCTGCGCGCGGTGCCGCGTGGCGCTGCCCGAGCCAGTGCGCCCCGCCACCTACTTCGAGCGGCAGTTCATCCCTAAAGCTGATCTCGCGCGGGGCGTGCGTCTCTCATGTCGTACCCGCCCTGACCGTGATATGATCGTCACGGTGCTGCCGGACACCCGGCCCGCCCCCAGACGACCCCGCTGACAGATGAGACGTGACTGGCGACCCGCGGCTCAGGTGCGCGTGGCCTGCTGGCCTCTGCGCCCTGCGCTGTAGCAGTATTCCTACCTACTATGAGGAGAAGCCGATGAACAACCTCACCACGCAACGCACGGCGCGCCTGGCTGTCTTGCGGATACTCACTCTGCTGTTTGAGGATGCCGCCGAGTCGGTGCCCATGGATCCGCAGGAGTATCTGGCCGACATGTATTGCCTATGGCGCTCCATGACCGTGGCCACGCTCCCGGTCGCCGAGAGTGAGGAGGAGTCGGAACAAGAGGAATCGGTGCGCCAGCAACTCGCCGCCATCGAAGAGCGACTGCTGATCATGATGCGCTCCTATGGCCTTGAAGCGGCTTATCTGGACACCGAACGCGCCGAGTTGATCGCCCGTTCCGTGGGCCACCGCCACCGTTAGAGCACTCTATCGGCTACTGCCTTGGCCCTTTGGCATCCGGCGCCGGCCCAATCTGGTATAGTTAGCCTCGCTCTCCTCGGTGGGGCTCAACTTGTAGGGCTGAGGACTAGCCAGGGAGAGCTAGTACTACAACGACGGTTGTAAGGTAAACTCTCCACGGAGGAGAGACGAAGAATGGATCAGGTCGAGTTCGCGCGGGTGGCGGCCAGTTTTGCTGCCTTTCATCAGGAATTTGCTCCGCTCTTTGCGTCCTCTCAGTAAGTCGCGGCGAGCGACTTTGGCGAAAGCTGTCCACCTGCGGTAGGATAGACGCATGCTTGAGAACTTCGATCCTGCGTCCATTGCCGATGAAGCCCTTCGTGCCGCAGTCG
>JAABUM010003533.1_pt1 | contig 19009 bp, 28 predicted proteins | sample 5559161 | NCBI WGS metagenome assembly JAABUM01 (sample SAMN10711868, study PRJNA513369) | rock metagenome | isolation source: Antarctica rocks | place: Antarctica: Victoria Land, Siegfried Peak nord | reverse complement strand
GAAGCAGGGTAGCCATAAAGGGGTGGCACAGCGCGCTAGGGGGTAATACGGCATCACTTACTGCACACCGAGATGAAGCCGCAAGCTGAGCAATACTGTGTCCATCGCCGAGCGGTGCCCCACCCGCATCCATGCGGATGAGGCCCAAAAGGCTTGCAGCAGCTGCACGGATTGCGGCATCTCAAATGGATGGAACCCACACGCAGGATCGAAGGCGCCTCTAGGCTTTGATCAAGCCTCGAGAAAGCCCGCACCTCAACGGCGAGGCGGAGGGATTCATCTGGGAATCTCACCATGCCCTTCCCTGCCCTTCGAATGGCAAACTGCCGAGCTGTCGGAGTGCCAAAAAATTTCCGCGCTCATCGGGCTCAGCTCTGCCACAGCCTGCCTGCCTGCCACGTGCTTGTGACAACCTGGGTGGCCTGTATGCTGTCCCGATTCGCAGGACGGAGCCGGACGGCCTGGGCTGGCTGTCAGGATTGCAAGTCCTGGAGGCCAGCTCGCCGCAGTTTGCGCCCGCAAGCCCAGCATCGGGATCGCCGCTCTTCTCAAGACTTCGAAATGGCTCAATGGTCGCACCAGCTTGCACTGATCCCCTGTTCCAAGTTCCTCCAGCGGGAATTGGGCCGCCTGCGATCCAGGCAGCGGCCGCTGTCCGGCCCGCCCATGTACCTCAGCCGCAGCCGCAGCCGCCCCCACGCGCCGGCCTGCCGCCTGACATGTCGCCATCAGGGGACGCCTGCTGTAGGCATTCCGGCGGCCGTGGGAGTGGCACGGCTCCTCTGAAATGCTGTGCTTGCAGGCCACGGTCACCTGATCAGCATTGCGCACAGCGACAGAGCGCACCTGTGGGTCCGCGAAGCGCTGCCCAAGGACCCGGCAGGTGGCAGTCAGCTGCACCTTCGTGGCGCCATTTACGCGAGCAACCACCGGGTCTAGCACATCCGACGGCAGGGCCAGCAGGTTGAGATGTGACATCATTGATGCTGCGGTGGCGCCGTGTCCTGAAGATTGAAACTACGCTTTGCGGGACGGCGCCGCATCCGAGGCCTGCTTGCGTTGGGAGAGTAATACAGGTCAAAGGTGCCACATGCAAACCGCAATGTGTCTGACCGCAAGGCAGGATGATCAGGCAATGTGCACGTGCGTGTCCTGTGTATCACCAGCATCACTGTGCCTTCCGCCATTCTGGACTTGCGTCAAAACACAGACACTGATCACCTGCTGGAAAGGTGGTTGGAGAGGCAGTAGTGTGTGCCAGTAGTGTGAGCGAAAGCGTCGGAGGCTCCTTTGCAGTTGACAAATACTCAGGCTCGGGGAGGGACCAGAGCCACGCGCAGACGGTGTGCATCAAGCTGGCATTCACTTGAACTGTAGCCAGCCTTTTCTGTGGAGTCTGCACGCCATCCTGCATTTACAGTGACGTTGCCAGATAGCAGCAGTCTGGTCCCTTCAGCAGCGTCGGGACTTGCTTCACGGCCTGCCATGCCCACTGTGACCGTCTCACATGTAATCTGGTGCATGAAAGTGACGCTGCGACCAATGCACGTCTGTCCTCTCCGATCGCACTGCGCACATTGCATTCGGGCGTGCGGCGAGAAGCGCTCGCCGCAGGCACGGCAACAGCACATTTACTGGCGACGTTGGCATCCTATTCGATCGACGTGCTGACCAGTTGCGGACACGATTGGACCACATTTCTGCCTGTCGATGCTTGCAGGTATCGACAAGCAGCACCCTTTTGGCAGAGGTCGGCGATGTTGTTGCCTTAGGAGCTGCGGAGACGAAGTCGGATCAATGGCGGCTCTCAGCAGCTGCTCAGCTGGGAGCGCGGGCCGGCCGGGTCAGCTCGCCCCCCCGTGCCGCCATGCCGGCGTCTCCCGGAGCGCCGCAATGCAGCTGCACAGCCAGCGGCAATGCTTCGTCAGCCGCGGCAGTGCGCCGCTCCGATGCCACTGTGCACAGGGCGCACAGCACGGCAAGCTGCAGCCAGGCGGTTGCAGCATGTTGCCCCCGGGCAGGCGCCTGCGCGGCATGCTCCTGGTGGCAGCAGCGCCTGATGCAGCACAGCCAGAATCTCCAGGTTGGTCTTAAGCATGGCAGATGATCAGCCGCATTGAACATGGCGTGGATTTGCACATGCGCAGCGGCTGCAAGGATCACTAAGGCGGTGTCAAATTGCTGGAACCACTGCTGGTCGGCGAAGGCTTGCATGAGTCACACTGTGACTCACAGCACGCGCCGCTCAGCAGACGTCAGCCGCCTCAATGACAGATGCGCGTGCTGTGTAAGGTCTGCAATGTCGCTGACACATGTGCATGCCCTGTTCACAGATGACGCAGACGACAAAGCGCGGCAAGACGCGCAGGGGCAGCGGGCAGCGACCGCCGTCATGGGCATGGCGCTAATCGCGCTGGCGACGGTGCTGGTGCTGCGCACAGGGGTGCTGCAGGCGTTCGCGAGCGCGCTGATGCAGGGACTGGGCATTGTCAGGAGCAGCGCTGGCGCCGGCGCCGCCGCGGCGTCGCTGCTGCTCGCCCCGGGGCTGCGCCGGCGGCTATCTTCCGCAACTGCAAGGCGCATCTTTGGTGAGGATATTTGTTGCGCAGGCGTGTTGCTTGCAAGAGTACACTAGCAGCTCCGGTCTGCACCTTCTCGTCGTTGTTAAACCTTCTGCAATGCTCCTCCGCGTTTCAGCATCCGCTTTCGTGCAGCTACCGACATTGCCGTAGCGCGCCACGGGACGCACGGCGCCAGGCTGCGGCAACTGCTCTATTGCAATGCGAAGACCACAATGGCAGGGCGCTCGACACTGCTCAGAGTTTGCTTTTCGACAGCACCGACTGTTCCATACTGCAGGCGGCGCTGCAGATGCTGAGCAGGGCCATCGCCGTGGCGATTCGGTGTCTGTGGCGGAGACCGCGACGGCGGAGGCGGCGGAGGATAGTGGGGAGGCGGCCACCAACGCAGGCGTGCAGGCGCCGGCGTCGGTGTGGCTGCCCTTCAAGACGGCCTCTGAGAAGAAGGTGGCCTATTCGTGCTGTGCAGCGAAACAAATGACCTTGAAATTCAGCTTCTGGCAGGGCATGTGCGCCTGCGCCTGGCGCCGCTCTGCCACATCTTGCAGGCGACCTTGCTGTCATGCAACATCCTCGGATGTTGCACCGCTGCTACAGCAAACGCAAAGTGGGAGTTTCACCATCCTGAAACATGGTTCAAGCGCGCTGCCGCTGACCTGTTCCGCACTGCCGCATGCACAGAGGGACAACGAGCTCCGGGCGTCGCAGCAGCGGCGGGGGGACCCCAGGCGTATGGCGCTGCACCGCCTCAGCCGCGTGTTCCGCTGGACACGGCGCGGCCCTAGCTACCTCATCTCGCAGCTCGGCTTCAAGGTGAGACAGCCCGTCTCCATACTAGCCACCGAAAGGTAGACCAGTCTGCTGCATCCTTGGCTGTGTTTCAGAGATCTGTGAGGCTGCGTTGCAGCCGCGCCTTTAAGTGCAGTAAGTCGCGCTAGGCGGTTTGCTGCAGAGACGGAGCTCTACCAGCAAGTACGGGTGGGATCCAGCGCCGAGTGTGACCAGTGTTTCTGCACCAACAGTCATTGACTAGTCATGGATTCGTGCCCAAATCCGCGCCATCTTGTTTATGCAGATCCAGCAGGTGACACTGGGCGAGCTGCTGCAGAAACTGGTGGCGGGCTTCATCGCGGGCATCCCGCTGGTGGCCTAAACTGCGAACTAACCTTTATGTGGCCATTGCAGATCCAGCAGGTGGCGCTGGGCGGGCTGCTGCAGAAACTGGTGGCGGTCTTCATCGCGGGCATCCCGCTGGTGGTTGTCGGCGGCGTCATGTACTCCGTCATCGCAGGAGAAGACATCATGGCGGGATTCCTTGCCATCTACGGCGGCCTCTACCACATCCCAGGTGGGGAGATCCTCTGAAGCTTTGCGTAATCAGCTCCGGACCGCACAGGGTGCTGGCGGAGGGCAGCCTGCCGCAGCAACTGCTTATCATGAACACCTTTTCAGCCTTCTTGTTTCCGACACGGATAATGGATAAACCCTTCCGCACTTGCTGCAGGCGTGGTGGCGCTGGGGGAGGGCAGCCTGTCCGGCAGCTGTTCATCTTGAACCGTTTTCAGCCTTCCTTTGGCTTTCCAATTCATTCATACACCCCTTCCGCATTTGTTGCAGGCGTGGTGGTGCTGGGGGAGGGCAGCCTGCCGCGGCAGCTGTTCATGAACCTGGTGTGGCTGGTGGGCACCTACCTCTTCGCTGCGGTGCTGGGTGTCATCACTGGCGACATCATGGAGCGCATTCAGGTGCGTGCATAAGGGAACATCAGCAATACCTCTCGAGGAGATTGCCGGACTGCTCATGATCGTGGTGAGGGGACGGCTGCCGCAAAGAGAACCGTGTGCCTCAATGGCCGTATGCACCTGCATGAGGTGTCCTCAAGATTCTTGGACACCGATCTGACGATGTACTGCATCAACCTCGTGCGCCGTCAGCAAACATGTGGAGGAGGGTTTGACGGTGCTTGCAGAAACTTATGAGTGGGAACCATCCGGTGGTGGCGGCCAACCACACCGTCATCCTGAATTGGAACCGGGAGACGATTCCGCTGCTGCGCCAGATCGCCATCTGCCAGCTGGAGCGCGGCTCAGACGCCTTCCAGGGGTGCACACCCGACAATCGGATGCCAGATCACACCCTGCAGGGTGTCGCTCTGTTGAGGAGCGACCGGCAGCAGGGTCTGGCTGTGCAGCCTCCTTTGCTGCAGCCTCAAGCTGCGCTGCTGGTGGCAACGCAGGTCCCAGAACCCGAGGGCAGGGGACTCTTTGCTGGTGCATCAGGGAGGCAGGCGTCGTGGCGGAGGCGCTGCATCCCACGTGTTGCAGCCCTGGCTGACGTGATACACGTTTGCTGACAAGGCAGACTCCTAAACCCTGATGCGCGCAGGGAGGTGGTCGTCATGGCGGAGGCGGACAAGTCACAGATGGACGAGGAGGTGCGGCGCGCTCTGTCAGGGTTTAAGAACCTGGAGTGGCACACGCGCACCGGCGCCCCGCACTGCGTTACCGACCTCGAGTCCGTGGCTGCCGGCCAGGCGCAGACCATCATCCTGCTGCACCCCGAGCTCGCACAGGTGTCTTGGTTGATATCTCAAAGCCGCGGGGTAGGCAGATATGGGGAGTCGACAGCACTCAACGTCCCGCTGCATTGGAGCCAGCGCGAGTGTTGCATGCTTGGCAAGACCACTGGCAGGTTTGTCCATTATTCACCTGCTGCGACCCTGGGTGGGCAGCTCTGCAACCTGCCACGGCACCCAGCCAAGCTGACTGCGCAAGCAACGCTGCTGGATCAAGCTGCACATCCTGCTCAGCGCACACACAAACATCTTGTGCGAAATGCAGGGCGCGGGCAAAAAGCAGGTGGCTGCCGTGATGGGCGTGCAGACGGCTCGGTCGTCGACCAAGGGGCGCCCCTTCATGCGCCTCAAGCCGCAAAACATTGCGGTGCAGGTCCCCCTAGATCCCGCCGACGCCGAGGTGATGTTTCGTTATGTTCACACCAAGCCGTATGCCAGTTCGAAAAGCTTGACTAGTGGATGTGCAGTGTGCTCGCGGTGGACTGTGCTCATGACTTCCGGCAGGCAACGGCCTCCTCCAGCACCGATTTGATGTTTGCCGTCCAGCTTCACAACCGCCGCAGTGCCGGGCACTACGAAGCCTTCGATGCATTTGCGCACGCAAGCACCTGCATTAGTCGTACACGCATGATAGCCTCTGAGCACAAGACAGTCCGTCCACGCACAGCAATGGTTTCACCTGGCTGCCTGAAGGGTACACTTCCTCAGTTCTGACAGGAGAAGCAACCTCGTGTCTGCGTCCGCAGGTGCTAGAGACGGCGCGGTCCGCGTTCGAGTCGTCGAACCAGAAGGTCAGCATGACAAATCTTTCGGGGCGTCGCGACATGTCGCTGCTGCTCGCGCTGTCCGCCTGCCAGGTGCGGTGCTTGCACCTCTGCGAGTGTGATTGATGGTCCACTGGAACGAACCCGACACCGAGTCGTGCAACATATCTGCGATCTACGGCCCAACCAATGGCGTGGCAACCGACGCGCTTTGTCCTGCAGGCGGCAAGCGTTGAGGATCCAGCTGCACTGCTGCCTCACCAGAATGCCATGTTTCGCTGTCACCCTAAACCTTAAACCCTGAACCCTGAACCCTGAACCTGCAGCTTCCTGTATTACCATGCTTCGACTATCTGTCGACGGACAATAGATAGCCATCCCTGTGCCCGCAGCCGGGGGTGGCGTCGGTGTACTGCGCCCTCGTGCAGCAGACGCACGACGGCTGCGAGTTCTACATCAAGGACTTCCCCGAGCTGGCGGGCTGCTCCTTCAGCGAGGCGCGCCGCCGCCTGCCTGAGGCGGTGCTGTACGGGTGGGCAGCTTGACATTGCCGCTCAGAGTCGAAAGATGAAAGCCTGAGGAGTGGCGCGGGATCTTTTCGAGTTGATGGGCCGCTCATGCAGTGAGGCCCGCCACCGGCTGCTGATGCCGTGCTGTGTGGGTGGTGAATCAATGCTGCAGATTCCGAAAGGGGTCATCTCAGTGAGGATTTTTGCACCCTGCAGTTGCAGCAGGGTGGCAGCCGTAGCTGCATCAGTCAACAGCAGCTAGATCTCCTTTCACAGAAATTGCTGTATCACAACACTGCAGGTACATGAGCAACACAGAAATTGCTGTGTTACAACACTGCAGGTACATTAGCAAGAAGGATAAGGTGCTGAAGGCCAACCCGCCAGACACGGACATCATCCAGGAAAAGGACCGCATTGTCGCTCTCGCCCGCACCAGTGCGCCTCCTCACACACGATGTACAAGTCGTCTGCCTGCGTTGGTCATTTTTAGGACACTCGAAGGGGGGCAAATACCAGGCTGCACCGGGCTGCAGCATCCGCATTTCCATGCCAAGAACAGTCCATGGTAATGGCAGCGATCAGCAGGGCAGGCGCAACATAGCGCATATGAGTGCACAGTCGACAGCCCAGGCAAGCATGGGACACCAGCGCTCGCTCGTGGCTAAACGCAGGCTACTTCCGGCCGGCAAAGTCGGCATCAGCTGCTGGTGCGACGCACATTGATACCTCGCGCAACCCGCCGCGGCCGCCGTCGCTGGTCGCCGACGATCTCACGCAGCTCAAGGTGCGTCCTCATATATCACACATGCATTTCATATGTGCAACTCGTATCAAGTGCATGTCTGAGCGTCGCCTCGCTGAGCCTGCATCGCCCGAGAAATCTTACTCTGGGACCTGCCTTGCCACCAGCAGCGCAGCTTGAGGCTGCGGCAAAGGAGGCTGCACTGCCAGACCCTGCTGCCGGTCGCTCCTCAATAGAGGCAGCTGCTGCACCCTGCAGGGTGTGATCTGGCATCCCGCAGCAAGAAGAACCAGGCACAGGGTGGGATTGTCGGGTGTGCACCCCTGGAAGGCGTCTGAGCCGCGCTCCAGCTGGCAGATGGCGATCTGGCGCAGCAGCGGAATCGTCTCCCGGTTCCAATTCACACAATCCAATCCTGGTCCGCATCATGCTCAGCCTGGACAGCGCTTCCTGCCCCCGCAGCTTCTTTGGTGCTTCGTCGTCATTTCTTGACGTTCCAGTCACGGTGCTGATATCTCCTGGGTTCGAGTGTGGTGCAGGCACAGCACATTGTGGTGGCATGGCATGAGGGCTCCATTGCAGACCTGGCCAAGAGCCTGCAGCGCTTCACGCCGCGCGGGTCATCCGTCACCGTTGTGTCGCCTGAGGAGCCCGAGGTGCGGATTCATTGCTAGTGCATTGTTCATACGGAATGCGTCACTAGCTTGCGCGGGTCCGCTGCCCTGGTCGCGAACTGCCTGTTGTGGTAATGCGGCACCCTCGCTTTCGAGCTGGCTACCAGGCGGGCGGCGGCAGGTTCCCCTGCCTGTCGCCTGGTTGGTGTTTGCGCAGCTTGAGGGCATCGTGAAGCTGGATATGCAATGCAGCAGCGCAGGTGCCGCATGTGTGCTGGCCGCACATCTCTGTCTTGACCGCCACAGCTCCAATGCGCATGCAACGATTTATGTATTTGGTGACAAATGGGACAGACGTAGATGTAGGTGAGGCGCAACCAATGGCAGATGCACCTGTGCTGCAGGGCTTCCCGGAGGGCGCCGCGGGCCCTATCCTGCGCTGCAAGATGTACTGGGTTCAGGGCGACCCCGCCGACGCCGACAGCCTCGCCAAGGCGGACATCGCGCACGCGGACGCCGTGATCCTGGGCGCCGCCGACTCACGGCCGCCAAAGGAGGTAATCACTTCAGCTGCCCAACTCGGAACCGCTGGTTGAGGCTGCGCACACAGACGCCCTCATCCTGGGTGCTTACTGCTGGCTCCTGGCCGCCGAATCAGTTCTACACCGTCTGAAATTCTCAGGACCTCCCACTTCCTGTTGGTGCAATGTCAGGAGACGCCATTCACGGCTCCCAAGCAGATGCACCGCTGGTGGTGTCAATGCTGCCAGGTGGCGCATCACCTTCTTTCTGCGATTCAATTCTGAAACTGCCACACCTCAGGTCTGTATCAATTGTCCCCCCCATGCGGACTTGCCGGTCCTTTTGGCTCTTGGGGCGCTGCAGCAACCTAAAGCCACAACTTTCAGCCCATGAGGCACACTCTGCAAACTGCTCACTTGTTGCTCTCTCGCAGGCGAATGCGCCAGTGCTGTCGACGCTGGCGGTGCATCCATTGCAACCACCTTGACATTCACAGCGCAAAAATGACAATCACGAATCCGCATTCGACTGCAGGCGGACGCGCTGGTGCTGTCGACGCTGGTGGTGCTGCAGCATGCTGTCTTCGCGGGCGGGCGGGAAAAGGAGCGGGCCCCGCTGCACATCGTGGGCATGGTGCGCCGCCCCGAGACCGTAGACGTCGCCAATTACCTCGTCGGTGCGATTTCCATTGCACATGACTGCTTGCACGTGCAGGGCTGAGTTCAAAACACTCCAGCATCAATACCAGCTCAGCCAGCAGCACCAGCTCCAAGCTTATTGCGTTGCGTCCCAGCTTGCCTGCAAGCCAAAAGACTGAGACGGATGTTCAAAAGCTGTGGAGTCCGTCCAGCACGCCACCTCCACCGGCTGCAGCAGCTCTGCCGATATTACATTGCATTACCCAGCTTGCCTGCGGCCAGGGAGGCGGTACTGTCGTCTACAAGGTCCCAGCAGCTCTGCAGGATACAGGTGACTGAATGGGCAGGAGAAGGAGAACGACGTATTCTGCTGACAGGTATCGAAACGGTGTATCTGGTCTGATGAGGCCCACAGTCCCTTTTTCTGGGGGTTCTCAGGCAAGCTGGGGCGCAACGCCATAAGCGCGGAGCTGCTGCAGCCGGCGGAGCTGGTGTCTGGCGTCATCTGCCAGGTGGCAGCGGAGCCCGACCTCGCCGCCCTGCTCGCCAATTTCCTATACAGCAACGAGGGTGCGTCAGTAACTGATACCCTAAACCCTAAACCCCTACATGCACGCACATAAATGATGAACGAGCATGCAAGATATCGCCGCTTTGCTCGCTACTTTCTGTACAGCAACGAGGGTGCGTCATAAAGATTAGGTCCTGTTATGTGGCCTGCATTTGAAGACTTGCTGCCTTGTGTTTGGCCTTGCCTGACCTGCCGCTCTGCTCGCCAATTTCCTTCACAGCAACGAGGGTGCGTCGATCCTCGTGGACAAATAGGAACGAGCACGAGACAGCCCTCAGGCGTTGAACCTCGTGCCTCCGTTCTTGCTGCCCCGCTCCCCAAGCTTCCAGTGGAGCAGCAAGGGTGCGGCTTCTTACGCTGTGCGGCTGCCATCAACGCACCCCAGGCGGGCCTCGCTGGGTGCGGCGAAATGGTTTAGGGTTTAGGGATCAAGCTCAGCATGCGCTGTCCTGTCGCTGCAGGCCAGGGCATCTCGCTGCAGCGGCCTTCGGTGTACGGCTTGTGCGGTGGTGCCCCAGTGCCCTTCCTCGAGGTGCGCACCGCATCCCCCACCGCTGCTGCCTCCTCATGCCTTACCATTGGCAGTGCGAATGCCGTTTCCTGTGCACCGACAAGAGAGCTGAATGCGGAGTGGACCACTGTGTTCTGGTGTGCCAAGACCTCAATCAATAAGCGTTGAATCGCAATGAAATTTTCAAATCTGCCCATGGGTGATGGCACGTTCACACGGCAGACGGACGTCTCGATGTCACATAGAGTCAATGGCGCATATCGAATTGCTCTTGAACAGCGACGCGCTGTTTTCGCTCATAGGTGATGGAGAAGGCGCGGTCGCACGGCGAGACGGCCATCGGCTACCTATCGGCAGACGGCCCGCTGCACCTGGCGCCGCCGGCGCTGCAGCGGCACACCTACGAGGACGGCGACCGTGTCATTGTGGTGCGCTTTGTTTTGCGCTTGTATGCACAAAAGGCCGCTCAGTTCGGGCTTTATCTTTGCAAGTAGTCTGTCGTCTGCAAGCACCAAGGGATGCTAAGTCCAACTGTACTCAGTGCTCTCCTGCAAGCACTGGCCTTAATGGCACACCTACGAAGTTGGCGACCGTGGCATCATGGTGCGACCTTGACTTATGATAATCCGCATGATCGGTATTCGGTCTAGGGAAGCTGCAAAGACACACCCCAAGACGGTGCCCGCGTCAATGTGGTGCAAAGATCCTCCCGCACATACCATTGCGTCGTGGGGGTCACTCCATGTGACCGACGGCGCTGCACAACCACACCTGCCATTGCGCATCTGCATTGGTGTGCATGTGCAATCATACCAGCTACCCTAAACCCTAGGGGCCTGGCAAAGCCTAATCTATGGGAACTGCACGTCCAACTCTCCGAGGGACCTGGCAGAACTGTATGCGCCTGGCGTGGAGGACCCAGCGTTGGAGACGTGTTCAACTTTGAGGGTGCTGCCGCAGGTGGGCCAAGGCGCAGCGACTGTGGACGAGGGCAAGGCAGCGGCCAGCCACTGACGAGCCACCGTTGTTTGGGGCTGTCCGGAGTGCAGCAGCTGGCTTGACAGATGCTGCACGCACGAGATCTGGATCGGCGGCGGCCAGCGCGGGATGTTGTTATTCGGGAGTTGTGTGAGGCTGCAGAGCACGGTGTACGATTGCGAAGCTTCGTTCCCTTAAGGGAACGAGGCGTGTGGTGCGGAGTGGGTATGGCTGCAGCTCAGAGGAAGCTCATGTGGTGATGCAGTGATGACAAATTCCATTCGTTCATGAACATTTTATTTTTCATTTTATGAACATTTTATTGGTACGCAGCAATGGATTGCGGGACATGCAAGGTGACGCCTGCTGATAACCCGGAGAAGCGTCCCTCGGCAATCCTCCCTAACGCAGCGGCGCTGATATCAGCGATCAGCCAATTGTGCCACAAGACTTTGTTGTCTTCTTCCAACTTCAACGCTTCCCCACTGGAGCTCGCCTGCTGAAAAACAAACAAGATTGGATGGTGGAACACTTCAATCTGTCACAAATTTACCCACCCTTGATCTACACAGTACGCGTTGCAGCGGGACTTGCCTGCCTCAACCACAGCGGCGCCTGATGCCTTGGAACAGCCAAGCGAGTCGAGGAGAGAACATAAAGCGCAGAAGCTGGCAAGGGGCAAGCTGGTGAACAGGAACACGGTTTCTCGCAGGCCATAAATGGACATCCACCTACCATAACATGCGCTGACACCCTTCAAGGCGGCGTCCAGATATGCCGGATACAGTCCGAAGGTGACCTGCAATGCAGGTCAATTCAGAATTTAAGATCAGGATTGCGCCTCCCTGAGCACCCAGCGGCATCGCCGTCACGAGGTGCCTCAGACAAGCTAGTAACTAAGAATCGTGTCAAGACAGGCTGCTCAGTCCGCAACAGGGTCTCCTTCAACTGTTCACTCATTCGTCCGATCATTCACCCGCAAGTGGTGCTCCACGCCAAAGTATGAGCCGGGCGCCACAAGTACGCTAGCGCGCGTCCTTATCGTGTGCGCCACCTCTCACTGGGCACGTCCAAGTGGTACCTGTATTGGGATGCAGATGGATTCGGGTGCATACGGAAGCAAACTGAAGGTTTCCTCGCGAGCAACTAATGCGTGCTGGTGCCAGGCGCCACCCGCCTTGCGCGGCATGTCAAGGCGACCGTCAGTGACGCCTGACATCGATGTGCACATGGGACCTTGCCTAAGGTGGCCCTGTTGCTGCCGACCAGGACGCGCGGCAGAAGAGTCAGCAGGCAGCTGTCCCTGGCATCGTGGCTTGACAGCCACGGAAGCATGTGGTGACGTGACACGCCCGAAAAGCGTGCAACCGTGTTGGTATATATGTACATGGTAAATACTGGTAGAGATGTACAAGTATTCACCTGACAAAGGCTAGCGCCGTTGCGTCGGGCGCCGCCATTGACACCAGCCCGTTGGAGGCGTCCACCCATGCCCGAGTATTTGCATACCCCTCCCGGATGAGCTTTCTGTTGCGCGCCCACAGCTCGGACCGCTGCTCCGGCTGCAGCGCCTCCTCGCCCAGCGCCATGGACAGCGTGCTGGCCGAGATGGTGGCGTACTCGTGCCGCCGCCAGGCGTCCTGCAAGCATAGAACTATGCATGTTGATTTATTGTACGCTAGCGCTGCCTCCCCCAGCGCCATGGACAGCGTGCAAACCCTGAAACGGTTGCGCGCTCGTGCCGCTGCCTCATGTCCTGGAGTGTCGGATGCAGCTCTTGAATAATTCATCCGAAAGTTGGACGATGTGCTAGCAGACCTGGTGGAGCAGGCATGGCGCCGCCATACATTCTTGCACTTGAGAGTTCAGTTCTAGGCAAAAGCCCAGAGCTTGCGGTCCAAAGCCGTTGAAGCAGCAAATTGGACCGTGCAAACCCGCAGGCGGGTGGCCAGACGGCCGCATTCGGCAGTGCCGCAGCGGTCTTGAAAGACCACGGTGGCAGCAGAAACGTGGAATCATGTGTCAACGGTACTGCCAGTGCGAACTCGCTGTGAAGTATCGATCCCCAACACCCGCCCCTGCAACATGGAACAGTGTGCACCTCGTCTGCTAGTACCCAGGCACCGACGCGCTTCGCTGCTGCCACCACCGCGTCCATCTCCTCCGGCGTCAGCACCACGCCCACGGGGTTGTTCGGTGAGGTGACCTGCAGTCAAAAGATGCAGTTATGATTGCACACAACCAAGGTGGCTCAAGCAAGGCACAGCGCAACGAACCAGACGGTTGGGCAACCGTCATGAAAGACACTCTCTGCTCAGAGGCGAATGCCGCTCGGCCTCAACAACAGTGCCTTCACACGCCAGGCTGCAGCAACAGGTGCGAGCTCCGAGGTGGACTCACCGCGATGAGCTTCGTGTCGGGAGTGACCACCCTGTCAAGCTCGGCCAGGTTGGGCCGCCAGCCGTGCTCGGCGTCCAGCGGGAAAGCGTCCACCTTCGCACCGGCGTTGATCGAGCAGCCCCACACCTGCAAACGACTGGGCGGAGAGCATTACTATTTGCATGCATCAGCTCTGCGCCAAGAGGGACGGTGCTGCAGACTCTCGGGAACCGGATTGGGGAGGGACCATGCAACAGCTGCGGCCGTCAGGCCAGACATCAGCGGCCACCACTAGCAGACACAAGCAGACACCAGACTTTCAATCACCTGACGATATCCAGGCTCCATGACGACCACATGGTCGCCAGGCTGCACCAGCGTCGCCACGGTGATGGCATTTGCCTGTCCACAGCAGGAGACTGAGCGCGATTCAGCCAGTGCTCGTCGCGGCTCCGCAGCTGCAGCGGTGCGACGGCGCTGCCATGCCCTTGCCAAGGGTTTCTCAAGGGTTTCTCAAGGGTTTTTCAAGTTGACACATCCGGTGCCACAAGCAGAGACGCTGCCACGCGCTTCCTGTCACATGATAAGACGTGCAGTCCTGCAACAGCCGAGCCCTCCACCTCGGCGGCGCCGACGGTGACGAGCACGTTTTCCGCGTCCGCGCCGTGCCAGTCGGCAATCGCTGATCGCAGACCCGGGGTGCCGCCCACTGGTGGGTAGTGCAACTCCGTGGCCAGCAGCGCCTGCGCTTTGCGGGGCAGTTGACTGTATGAGAACCGCAGACTGATGAAGCAATCATGGATCAGAGTGGATCGTGAAGGGCGGGTGCCAACCGAAACATTGAAAGAACCTACCTGCACCGCCTCCGGGGTCGTGACCAGCTCGTCCAGCCGCACCGGGCTGACGCCCAAGTCCGCCAGGTTGTACTTGACCTCCGTCTCATAGCGCGACTGCCACTCCTCCAGCTCGAACGGCTGGAAACGCTGCGGCACAGGCGGCGCCGCCATGGCGACGGCAGCGGCCAGGCCTGCACCTTGACGGCAATCGTCTTACAGATCCACGTGACAGAAGGCGGCAGGTCTTGCGCAATGCATACAGGCTGCTGTGAACATGGCACCAGGGTGCGCTGTACACTGTAGCGTATTTTAGGTCCTGAGCTTGTGCTTCTGCCTGGACCGATTGACAGCACTCAAACAGGATGCGACGCAGGTGCCGCGCGTGCTCGCCGCTGCGGCTCGCATCCTGCACAAGTCAAGCTGCTGATGATTTACCATCGCGACCATCCATGTAGCGGCCTGAATGTGTCACTTGCAACTTCATCTTGGTTGCTGGCGGTATGCCACTTTCCTGTCGTATGTGCGGTGCTGGCCAGGGCGATCCACGGTTTAGTTGAGTGCTCCCGCTGCAAGGTGTTGAGATCACCGCACGCCGCGCGCACAGGGACTCTGATTCGTAATCAAACAGTTGCGACGCATGCGAATCGCCGAGTCCTGCAGCTACTCCTGCCAAAGCAGTTGCACACAGTTTAGTCAGCGAGGATCTCGATCTCCTGCAGGTGCACCTGCAGTGCACCTGCAGTTGCCACAATCCTTTTGCAGCGATGTTTGGCAAAACCGCCAGCCGATAGTTTCGCTGGGCACGCCGTGGCGAGGACCACCCGGTCACGCACCTCAAGGCCGCCTGGATCATCCTGCCCAGGTGGAACCTCAGCTGACTTGGCTGGCATTCACGATGATCGGTCAAGTACAGGAGCGACGATATTGACGCGAGAACGTATTTCCTTGTCCCAAGCGCCCCTGCCAGCGAGGCGTCGTGCCCATGTTTCTGCTGCAGCGCGCGTGCAGCGGTGACAGATTCACATGCAACCGCCGTGGGTAAAACACCCCATGCCGGCGCCCCCGCACGCCACCGACAGCCCTGAGGCAGGAAGAGGGCGGCGGGGAGCGGCGGCGGGGGCGGCGGCGGCGCTGCCGCCCGAGCTGGTGACGCGCATGTTGGCCATGCTGCCGGATCACGAGAGCCTCGTGCACGCGCTGATGACCAGCCGCTCATGGTGCGGCGTGCGTCTTGTCCGCAGCCTGGGCAACTCTGCATATCCTGCCCGTGAGAAATATGCGCCGCATTGTCCTGCCACGACCGTTGTGTCAATCTCAACGAGCCCTTGTTTCATGCTTGGGTGGAACAAGGGTTTCACCCAAGGAAAGGTGCTTGGCAGCAGCGTTTTGCCTTTGCTGTGGAGCGTGTTGTCAAGGAGCGCTGTTCCGCCTGCAGGCATGCGGCAGCGGGCGACCCATTGCTGTGGGCGTGCCTCGTGGCTCGGGGTGGGCTGCTTGGCGAGCTGGACGGCGCCAGGCGGGCGCTGCCCTCCCGCACGCCGCAGCAGTGGCGCCAGATGTGCGCACCTTGTTGGGCCTTGTGTGACAAGAAGTGAAACCTGCTTCATGAAGCAGAGTCCCGAGCCCCGCAGCTCGCGTACAGCCGGGCGGCCTGCCGCGATCTTGGCGCCAGCTCAGGAAGCAAGCTGGAGAATTATCGCACCCTGTCCCCTGCAGGTACATCGACGAGGTGTGCGCAAAGCGCTGCTACCAGTGCGGCGCCTCCACGCAGCGGCGGCCGCCGGCGGGCGACTTCCGGCCGCTGCTGTGTCACGGCTGCGCAGAGGGTTTTCAGCTGGCGCGGGCGTCGCACCGCCTGCTCACCAAGTCGGAGGCCATGCACAGGCAGGTCCAGATCACAAGTATAAAGGCCATGCACAGGCGGGTCCATATCACAAATACGGAGGCCATGCACAGGCGGGTCCATACCACAAGTCGAAACCAGAATTGTATGTCTTGCAGCTGGCGTTGTCAGAGGATGCGTACAGGTAAGCCATGAGGCACGCCCAACTGGCCAGCACAATCATCTGCACAGCCATTGCCACGCTGGGCCGTACAGTCTGTTCCCATGGAGTAGCCCGGATCTGTCAGATTTCGCCTGCTGCAGATACATGCTGCGGGCGGCTGATCTGAGCGCGCTGCCGCACGCAGTGGATGCCAACCCAGTGAACCCGGCGTTCCAGGCAATGCAGCTGTTCCGGCGGCCAGACGTGGCACGCGCCGCGATGCGCCGCTGGGGCGGCATCGCCGGCATGCTGAAGAAAGTGGGTCCAGTCTCCTGCGGTGCTGCTTTTGTTGCATCGCAAAAGGCCAGGTAAGGCGGGGCGTGGGGGCATGGCGCATTGCAGCGCGGCGCACGCTGTGTTCACATGCACTACGATGTTGGCATTGCCGCCCCGTTGCGCAGTGCGAGCAGCCACACTGCAGCAGGTGAGCGCTGCAGTCCATTGGGGCCATGGAAGTGCTGGGTTTAGGGTTTAGGCTGTGCCTGATTCCAGGCTGCTGGGCGCCCGGCACCACATCCGCCAAACACTGCTGGCGCTCAGGACTGCGTGTATGCTGCTGCAGGTGCGACCGTACCACGGCCCCGGCATGGACGCTGCGCCGTGCTCCATTCTGGACCTAGGAGTTATCAAGGAGGGCGGTCAGACGTGGTGCCACCCGACGCTGCGTGCCGGCTGAACTCCTTCTTCTTCCATGTGAGGGGCCTTTCGCCAGTACCCGCTTGAGCGTAAAGGCCTTGGAGAGATGGGGCGCCATTTTTTTGTCAAATGGCTAGCTGGGAAGGCAGCACGCAGGATCGGCAGCAGGGCGACCGGCTGCAAGGGCGTTACCGCTGGCGTCCTGTACTGTGGGAAGGCACCGATGGAGCTGGAGCTGGTGGAGCTGGAGCCGATGGAGCTGGAGTTGGTGATGGGCAGAGGCACCCATGCAGAGCGCGTGGTGGCAGGTAGTTTCAAGGAAGCATGTCTTTTGTATGTGGAGACACGTGGAGAGTCGCCTTGTCTTCGGGAACGCATGCGACAATACATGAATACGGGTATTTAAAGGACCGATAAATACCCCTAACATGAGGCCGGCTGGCGATCGGAGTGAAAGCGACTTGCCTGAGAGGTGACCTCCTCAGATCAGGTCGGTGCCGACACGATTGATCTCGTGAAATCTGCCGATTCGAGAGTCTCGCTTGCCTTATCAGGACGCCAGCCCCGGCGGGCCCGGCATCGCTTACCAGAACGCACTTACGCACTACTCTACTCTGCACTATAGTGCAGCACTGTAGCTGCCTTTGCTGCTCTAATCTTTGCTACCCATCACTTTGTCACAGCAACGGCCACTCATCGGCCTCGCAGCAGCACCATGAAGCTCGTCATTGCCATTGCCCTGTTGTCCTTGCTGGACGCCTCGGCGCAGCCTTTCGCCTTAAACGGTACTTTCTCGCCGCGTCTCACAGAGATTGCCCAGCGGCGAGCAATCAACTACACCGGGTGAGTCGCTGTCGTTTTCTTTTCTGAGCTGGGACACACCGGTGAGCTCTTGCGCTACAACACGCCATTGTCGGACTGCACTGCAATAACCTGTATCCTGGACTTGGAGTCCACACACCTTGATAGTCGCTCTGAGGCGATTTAAATTTAATTTACGCCCTCATACTCACATGTGCTATCATAGCACATATAGTATATGTGCAGAACGCTAAGCGGCAGCAGCGCCAGGTAGCAGCATGCGTTTCTGATATCACGATGCGAGATGCCCGACCAAGCACCGACAGCAGATCCTATATACAGAGGATATATATAGGATCTATAATATGTAGGGTATTGCACATGCTTTGGCGTTGATGCCAGGAAAAATCAACACGAGAAGGCACAGAAAGCAAGCCCTGGGTGTCTGTCGTTGCAGCCTCTGTTGCTGCTGCCGCCGCCGGCGCCGCGGCCGCACTCGGAAACGCAGCTGCAGCTGCGACAGGCAGAGCTGCAGCCTCCGCCAAAGCTGTTGGGGCCGCTGTCCCTGCAGTCGTGCACACCAGGTCAGAGACTCGAGAACTCAGGATGCAGTGCATGCACTGTTTCCAATGCATATTGCAAGTACGCTCTACAAAATCCTCCTGCTAGTTGCTTGCGGTCATGCACCCAGATTGCTCATGATGTTTATTGGCGCACTGCTCTACAAAGTGAGCCTTGCTGCAGCAGGTGCGGCAGGTCACTCACAAAGGTAAGGAACGAGGTGCTTCGCTGTGCGCTATGCATGCATGCGATTGTTTTTAAGCGCTTTGGCGTCGGTCTCCTTCTCCAGGTGGTCACAAGCATGGCGGCAGCGCCGGCGGCAGCAGCAGTTCGGGCAAACCACGGTCACTGTTGTTCGCTGCGCCCATCGTCCAAGATGGTAACAGCGAGCCGTTCAGCAGCACCCGAGCCGGCGTTGCACCAGGTCTGGCAAATGGCGGCTCGCATGCGTCTCGACAGGGGCGCGAGCCCAACTTGGCCTCCCACATTTGGCAAATGTGGGAGGCCCCAGCTGGCTCTGCGTGCTGGGCAGCAGGAGCAGCAGCAGTCGCCGCCGCAGCCACCGCCGCAGCAGCAGCAGTCGCGGCGGCCGCCGCCGCCGCCCCCGCTGCCGCAACCGCCGCTGCATTCGCAGCCGAAACGACGGGTGGACGGCCGCGAATGCAGTCGTGGGAGGCGCGGCGGCCGGGAGCCATGGAGTGGCGGCGCACAGCATCCGGCGCAGTCAACCGGCGCTGCCGCCGCG
>JAABUM010003530.1_pt1 | contig 19013 bp, 17 predicted proteins | sample 5559161 | NCBI WGS metagenome assembly JAABUM01 (sample SAMN10711868, study PRJNA513369) | rock metagenome | isolation source: Antarctica rocks | place: Antarctica: Victoria Land, Siegfried Peak nord | reverse complement strand
TCACCACCGCCACGATCATCGGCGGCACGGACCGCCGTCCCACGTCGGTGAACAAGTCCGCGAACATCTCATCGGGGAACAAGGTGAAGCACTCCCGGTTCAACACCGCGTAGATCGAGTCCGCCCCGACCCGGCCCTCGCAGTACCCCACCGTCGTGCCCAACAGGTCCCCCTGTTTCGGCGCCAAACCCAACGTCATCGCCAACTCCCAAGCAAACTGTTCACCCCAACCGGGTCGGCGACACGCGAAAAACACCAGCCACCTAGTAGCCCAGATTGACGCGCATGAACGGTCGGTTGGAGGGATCGGCGTAACGACGCTGAGTCAATCCGGTAACGCCCGCGAGGTCCGCGCGAAACGGCTCCATGGTGGGTCCGCAGGGTTCTGGAGGGCGCGGCCGGGGACGACAAGCGAGGAGTCAGCCGAGCTGCGCCGGCCCAGGCGTGAGGTGGCCGACATGCGGCGGCCGAACGCGACCTTGCGGCCCGGCGGCTTGATGTGTAGGTGATCGGCGAGTTGAACTTGGACGTCGGCGGCAGTGGGGGCTGCTACTGACGGCATCTGTTGAGGAGGTCGGGATGTCCCGGTGCCTCACACCAGGTAGACAGAGAGGGGGCCCCCAAGTGTCCATGGGGCCCAAGCCAAAGGTCAGGCGCGTCCAACACGTCGTTCATTTCGGGCGATGGGGGTATTCAGTTGACCGGACCTTCGCAGGTCAGACCGCTCTCCAAGGTCGGTTCGCCCGTGGCCGGTCCAGGCTCGGCGGTTGGCCCGGCGAGGAGGGCGGCTTGGGCGGGACTCGTTTCGGCTGTGGGTCGGCGACCAGGTCGCGGTAGCGGACCGGGGCGTGCGCGACGGCCAGCTCGAGGACCCGGTAGAAGAGCATGCCGCGGCTGCGGGAGCGGCGCCTGTTGAACCGGAAGACAAACTCGTCGAGGTCGCTCTGAAGGTGGGCTGCGTCGACCGAGCCCTGGTGGGTGCCCAGCAGCCATCGCTTGGCCAGCGAGGCGATGCGCGTGCACGCCCGGCAGCAGCCCACCGATGTCCTCGCCACGCACCCGTGCGGCGCGTTGGCTGCGTGGCTCGTGGAGGTAGCCGTGCTTCTCGATGCCGCGATAGCCCTGCCAGCCGTCGGTGATCACCCGCGTGCCCGGCTCGACGTGCACGGTAACGAACGGGTGCAGCGTGGCGGCGGACGCATCGGCCAGGATCTGCATCCGGCAGCGCCCGAACCCACGCGGTTCGGTGACCTCAACGGCTATGCCTACCAAGGCTTTCTTGCCTCTGGCCCATCCGCCCCGCAGGCCCGGCTCCTCGCCGCCGATGTAGGTCTCGTCGACCTCGACTGTGCCGGCCAACCGGTAGCGGCCCGGGCGCACCAGCACCGATCGCAGTCGATGCAGCATCGCCCACGCGGTCGGGTGCGAGCCGATCTCCGGCGCACGTTGCAGGCTTACGCGGGCATCCCGTCCTTGCCGGACGCGAACAGCCAGCACGCCTCGAACCACACCGTCAGCGGGGTCCGCCGGCGGTCGAACAACGTCCCGGCCGTCACCGACGTCCGCGAGTTGCAGGACGCACACTTGTACCGGCCGTCAGCGACCCGCCAGCCCCCGTGGTGGCCGCACTCGGGACACACGAAGCCATCCGGACAGCGCAGGTAGTCCAGGCAGTCCGCGTCCGTGCCGAACCAGGAACGAAACTCACCCGCGGAGCGCGGGTAGGCGCGCCGGCGCGAGGCCGTAACTCGCTCATGACTCCCAGCGTAGTCCGGTCAACTGAATACCCCCATCGGGCGATATGGCCTGGGCGGTCCCGGTGCTGGGGTGGGAGCCTTTGGTGCGTGAGCTGCTGGTCACCGGCTGACGTGGTGCACCACTGCCCGACGACGGCCGAGCGCCTGCTGCGACCGGCGGCAATGGTGACGGAAGTGGACGACCGGCACTCCCTCGCCTTCAGCGGATCGTGTAGCCGCCGTCGACGAGGAGGTCGGCGCCGTTGATCATGTCCGAGGCGTCGGAGCATAGGAAGAGCACGGCGGCCGCGATCTCCTGCGGCAGGGCGAAGCGACCCGTCGGGATCTGCGCCTTGTGTGCCTCCCCCTTAGGCCCCTCCCACGCCGTGCGCCCGAGGTCGGTCAGGACGACGGTGGGCGACACCGTGTTCGCGGTTACCCCGCGCCCACCCCACTCCGACGCAAGCACCTTGGTCAGCCCGATGACCGCGAACTTCGAGGCGCAGTAGGCCGCGTGCTCGTCGAGGGCGACGCTGCCCGCCTGCGAGGCGAGGTTGACGATCTTGCCGCGACCGGCCGCCAGCATATGGCGACCGACCGCCTGGCTCACGAGGAACGTGCCGGTGACGTTGACCGCGAGGGTCTTCGAAAACGCGTCGGGCGACAGCTCCTCGGCCGGGCCGAGGAGGGCGATCCCGGCGCTGTTGACGAGCACGTCGATCCGCCCGTATGCCGCGTGGACGGCGTCAATCGCGGTCGTCACCGACGCGGGATCCGAGACATCACAACCGAATCCGCGACTCCTGCCGCCAAGCGCCTCGGCGGTCGCGTGCGCAGCGCTCTCGTCGAGGTCGACCACGGCGACCGTGGCACCCTTGGCTACGAACGTCGCCGCGACCGCTGCGCCGATCCCCGAGGCGCCCCCGGTGACGACCGCGACGCGGCCGCCCAGCCCGAAGGTCAGGTCGATGATGGGCGTGGACTCAGGCATGGCGTTCCTCCGTCTGGTGCGTGTCGCGGGTGTCGTGCATCGCGTTGCGGACGTCTCGGACGATGCCCGCCGCCGAGGCATCGTGGGCCTCGCCGGACCTCACGAGCTCCTCGTCGTCCATGATTGTCTGGGCGAGGTCGGCCTGGCCGCCCTCATCCTCGTAGGAGCTGAGAAGCCGAACCTTCGCCGCGGAACCGGAGTTCTGGTCGAAGTGGTAGTCCAGCCACTCGCTGGCCAGTCGGCGGGCCAGCTCGATCCCGACCACCCGCTGACCGAAGCACAGGATCTGCGCGTCGTTGCTCAAGACCGCCCTTTCCACGGAAAAGCTGTCGTGGGCCGTCACCGCCCGGATCCCGTGGACCTTGTTGGCGCTGATCGCCACACCCAGGCCGGTGCCGCAGACGAGGAGCGCCCGGTCGGCCTCCCCCGAGGCGACGAGCCGCGCGGCCGCCACGGCGACGTGCGGGTAGGCGGTTGACTCGTCGGCACCGACCCCGATGTCGATGACCTCCGCCACCCGGTCGTCGCCCTCGAGGTCGCGCTTGAGGATCATCTTGTAGTCGAGTCCGGCGTCGTCGGAACCGACGACGATCCGCCAGGGTGGCGGTGATGTCGGTCGTGGCGACTCCGGTGTCTCACCTGTCGGGGCAGCGGTCATCGCACACCCCGCAGGACGTGAGCGACGGCGTGGGCGCACAGGGCGAAGGACGTGGCGCCGGCGTCGACCGTGCCAATGCTCCGGGCGGCCAAGGGCCGGGCCCGCCCGAGCTTCGGGGTAAGTGAGGCGGTGGCCTCGGCCGCTGCCGTGCTTACCTCGGCCGCAGCGGCCCAAGCCGCTGACATTGTTGCGCCAGAGCGGATCTCGCCCGTCAGGGTGTCGGAGAACGGCACGTAGGCATCCACCATCGTCTTGTCTCCGACGCTCGCGCCTCCCAGTCGGCACAGCGTCTCCAGACCGGCCGCCACACCGTCCGCGACCTCGGTGTCGGACGGGGCGACCGTGTCGCCCCACGACATCCCGATGGCTCCAAGGACGGCGCCCCAGAGCACGCCGGACGTCCCCCCGGCCCGGTCGGCGAACGCATCACCGGCGGCGACCAGAGTCGAGCCTGCACCGGCCCCCGCGTCGGCGGCCGAGGCGGCCGCGGTCACGGCGGCACCGATACCCTTGACCATCCCCCGGCCGTGGTCACCGTCGCCGGCGACGGCGTCGATGCGGCCGAGCTCGTCCTCTGCCCGGACGACCACCGAGCTCATCTCCTCGAGGGCTGCCGCAACGACCGCGGCGCAGGCACGGGATTCGGCGGTGCTCGGCAGGACAGCGGCAGAGGTCTCCACCATGGTGCTCGCCGACCGGCGAGGCATCGCCGGAGTGGTCGCCGCGGCTCCCTTTCGGAACGCGGGGGTGTCGGCAGGCGCCCGCCAGAGGCGCTCGAGCTCGTCATCGAGGAAGACGAGGGTGAGCGAGCAGCCGGACATGTCGAGGCTGGTGACGAGCTCGCCCACTTCGGGGTCCACGACCTCGATACCTGCGGCGGCGAGCGAGGTCGACACCCTGGCCCACAGCACGAAGAGCTCCTCGTACTTCGTCGTGCCGAGGCCGTTGAGAATCGCTCCGACCCGGGCGCCGTCCTGTGCCGGTCGTTCGGCGAGCACCCCCTCGACGAGCCGTCGGGCGAGCTCCGTGGCCGAGGACAAGGGAGCGTCCTCGACGCCCGGCTCCCCGTGGATCCCGAGCCCAACGCCCATGTGGCCCTCGGGGACGGAGAAGAGTGGGGCGTCGGCGCCGGGCATCGTGCACCCGCCGAAGGCGACACCGAGGGTGCGGGTGCGGTCGTTGGCATGGCGCGCGACCCGTTCGACCTCGTCGATCCCCATGCCCTCCTCGGCCGCGGCGCCGGCCACCTTGAAGACCACGAAGTCACCAGCGATCCCCCGCCGCTTCGTGATCTCGTGGACCGGGGCGCTGGCGATGTCGTCCGTCACGAACACGACTCTTGTGTCGATGCCCTCGCGGTTGAGGCGCTCCTGCGCAAGGGTGAAGTTCATGACGTCACCGGCGTAGTTGCCCGTCGAGAAAAGGAGGCCTGCGTCCGACGCCGCCGCCCGTCCGATCGAGTAGGCATCCGCCGTGGAGGGCGAGGTGAAGATGTTGCCCACCACCGCGCCGTCGGCGAAGCCGCTGCCGACGACACCACAGAATGCCGGGTAGTGACCCGACCCACCACCGACGACGACTGCCACCTTCCCTGAGGGGGTCTCTGCGGCGCGGACGACGCCACCGGGCAGGCCGACGACGCGGTCACGGTGCACGTCGAGGAACCCGACGAGCATGTCCTCGGTGAACGTGTGGGGGTCGTCGAATACGAAGGTCATGATCGTCCTTCCGGGGCGAGTGGTCGTGTCGTCGGATCGTCGTGGGCCGGGCCGGGTGTGGCCGGACTTAGTTGGCGGGGTTGATGACGGACTTGACGGCTTGGGGGTCGCGTTGCCCCGCCACGAGGGCGTCCAACGTGCGGTCCAGGGGGAAGTGGCCGGTGACGAGTCGGTCGACGTCGACGCGACCACTCGCGACGAGGTCAATGGCCGTGGGCCAGGTGTTGGCATACCGGAACGTGCCGGTCACCTCGATCTCGCGGTTCTGCACGTGGGAGAGCGGCGGGCGAGCTCGTTGCCGCCCATGCCCACGAGGACCACCCGTCCGGCGCGCGCCACGGCGCGGATGCCGTCACGGGTCGACCCCGGGTGACCACTGCACTCGAGGAGCACGGTCGGCTCGACGCCGGAGTCGGCGATGGTGGTTTCGTCGACCCGGATCACCTCGTGGCCCCGAGCTCCAGGGCCAGGGCCAGCCGGTGCGGGTTGAGGTCGGCGACGACGACCTCGGTGGCCCCGAAGGCCACCGCACACTGCATGGCGACCAGGCCAACCGGTCCGGCGCCCGTGACGAGGACCCTGCTGCCGGCGGTCGTTCCTGCCCGGCGGTTGGCCCAAACGCCCACCGAGAGCGGCTCGAGCAGAGCCGCGGCGTCGTCCGACATGGTGTCCGGGACGGGGTGGGCGAAGGAGGCATGGACCACGACGAACTCGGCGAGGGAGCCGTCGATCGGTGGGGTCGCGTAGAACCGCATGGCCGGGCAGAGGTTGTATCGCCCCGCCAGACACTGCTCACAGGTGAGGTCGGGGACACCGGGCTCAATCGAGACGCGTTCGCCGACACGTTCCGGGGCGACTTCATCGCCGACGGAGACGATCACGCCCGACGACTCGTGCCCGAGCACCATCGGCGACTCCACGACGAAGTCCCCGATCCTCCCGTGCTCGTAGTAGTGGACGTCCGATCCGCAGACGCCGACGGCCGAGACGCGGACGAGGACCTCACCGGTGCCCGGCCGGGGTACGGGACGTTCCTCGATCGCCAGGTCGTGGACGCCACGTAGGACCGCAGCACGCATCATCGTCATGGGAAAGTTCCTTCGTCGGTAAGCCGTGGGATCCGGGGGTGGTGTCCCCGCCCCCGGTCCTTCGCCGGGCCCGGGGCGGGGGGGCGGAGTCAGCTCGTACCCTCGTCGGCGATCTTGCCGCTCTTGAGGTTGGCCTCGATGAGGGCGGGGAGCTGGGCGAGGAAGGCGTCCTTCTCGGTGACGATGTGCTTGGTGTAGAGCGCGACGTTCTTGGACGTCACCATCGGCATGAGGTAGACGGGGTTCTTGTTGACGTCCTGCTTTCGCGCGATCTTGGCCGCCACAGCGAGGCCGGCCGCGAGCTCCACGGTGCCGTTCTGGAGGTTGGTGCCGATGAAGTCGCCGCTGGAGACCGCCTTGAGCCCGTCCTCGATGCCGTCCACCCCGACGATCGGAAGTTTGACCCCGGCCTCGCGCGTCGCCTGCAGGGCACCTAGGCCCATGTCGTCGTTCTCCCCCACGATGCCGTTGATCTGGTTGCCGAAGCTGGAGAGCCAGTTCTTCGTCTTGTTGACGGCCTCGTCGCGCTTCCAGTTCGCGGTGTCCTTGGCGAGGATCTTCATGTCGGGGTACTTGGCGAGGATGTTCTGGATCCCCTTGGTGCGGTCAAGCTCTCCCGACTGACCGAGCGGGCCCTGCAGGACGAGGATGTTGCCCTTACCGCCGAGCTTGTCGGCCATCATCTGCATCTCCTGCTCACCGGCTTTGACGTCGTCTGGAAGAACCGAGCCAGCGAGGTCCTTGCTGTTCAGGCTGGCGTTGACCGCGAGGAACGGGATGTTCTTCGCCTTGGCCGAAGCGACCTGCGGCGCCAGGGAATCCGCCTGGACAGGCACGACGATGATGGCGTCGACGCCGGCGCTGATGAACTGGTCGACCTGGCTGGCCTGTGTGTTGACGTCGAGGTTCGCCGAGTTGAAGAGGACGTCGATGTTCTTGGCTTTGGCGTAGGCGTCGATGCCGGCCTTACCGGCCGTGATGAAGGACGACGTGTCGTAGACGCTGATGCCAATGCGTATCTGTTTGGTCCCGCCCGCAGTGCCGCCCGGGCTGGCGTTGCCTCCGGAGTTCTTGCTGGGGTCACCGGCGCCGCAGGCGGCCGCCGCGAGAAGCGCGACGCCGGTGAGGGCGACGGTGAGGGCGCGCAGAGGGCGATTGAACATCGGGTTCTCCAATTTCGTGGTGGTGTTATCGGGGTACGGGAGATGGCGAAGGTCTGAGGGGGGCGTATAGGCCTGCGGGTAGCACGAGTGGGGTCGGGGGAACGAGCCAGAGTTCAGGTCCGACGGCGGGCCGACCAGACGTCGACCGCGACCGCGGCGACGATGAGCACGCCCTTGATCACGCTCTGCCAGTAGGCCGGGACGATGAGGATGTCGAGGCCGTTGTTGAGGGTCTGGATGAGGAGCAGGCCGAGGGCGGTTCCCCAGATGCCACCGCGGCCGCCGAGGAGGCTGGCCCCGCCGATGACGACGGCGGCGATCGCGTCGAGCTCGTAGCCCTGGCCGAGGTTCGGTGGTCCGGAGATGACGCGGGAGGCGAGCATGACGCCGGAGAGGCCGGCGAGCGTTCCGCTGATCGCGTAGACGCTGAAGAGGATCCGCTTGGTCTTGACGCCGGCGATCTGGGCCGCCACCGGGTTGCCGCCGACGGCGTAGATCCTCATGCCGTAGGAGGTCCGCCGCATCACCACGGCCAGCACGATGATGCCGACGATCATGACGATGACGGGGATCTGGAGACCGAGCACCTTGTTGTTGGCGATCTCGCCGAACTCCGCAGGCAAACCGTTGATCGGGGCTCCGCCGCCGACGACGTAGGCGAGGCCCGAGGCGGTGGTGAGCATCCCGAGGGTGGCGATGAACGGCGGCACGTTAACCCTCGACACGAGGAACCCGTTGACGGCGCCGGCGACCAGCCCCACGAGGACGGCGACGAGCACGCTGATGAGAAGGCGCTCGGGATGGCCCTTCACCGTGGCCGCGGCGGCCATCGCGCTGAGGGCAATAAGGGACCCCACCGAGAGGTCGATGCCTCCGGTGAGGATGACTAAGGTCTGCCCGAGGGCGATTAGAGCAAACGGGGCTGCCGCGATGGCGATGTTCTGGATGTTGTCGAGGGTGCCGAAGCGGGCGCTGCGGTAAGAGAAGTAGGAGATGATCAGCACCATCACGATGACCATCGCCCGGCGAATTGCCTGGTCCCGGAACCACACCGCGGTGAAGCGACCCCCGGCCTCTGGCTCCGGGACCGAGGTCCCCGTGTCCGGCGCCGGCGTCAGCTGCTCAGTGGTCATCGGGCGTCCTCCAGGGATGTGGTGGGGGGAGTGCTGACGGGAGGCGGTTCCACTGCGGGACTCGGGGGCTCGGTCGGTTCGAGCCCGGCGGCGAGGCGGAAGATCGTGTCCTGCGCGGTGGGTTGGGCGAGGGCAGCCCGGTCGAGCTCACCGGCGACCTGGCCCTCGCGCATCACGAGCGCCCGGTGCGAGAGGGAGAGCACCTCCGGCATGTCCGACGACGCCATGAGGACGGCCATCCCAGAGTCGGCGAGGTCGGAGATGATCCGGTAGATCTCGCTTCGGGCCCCGACGTCCACGCCGCGGGTGGGCTCGTCGAGTAGGAGAACGTCCACGTGTCCGGTGAGCCAGCGGGCGAGGACGACCTTCTGCTGGTTGCCGCCGGAGAGCGTTCCGACGTGCTGGGAGAGGCCGCGGCTGCGCAGGCGCACCGATGACATGGCGTCCTTGACGACCTTCGACCGGTGGCTCTGCCGCAGCCATCCCCCGGCGGTGAACTGCGATAGCCTCGGAAGGGACCCATTGTCCAGGACGCTCATCGTGAGCACCGCCCCGGCCCCCTTGCGATCCTCGGGGACGAGGGCCATGCCCCGGGTGATGGAGGCGGCCGGCTGGTTGCGGGCGACGGTGTGGCCGCCGACGGAGACCGTGCCGACGACGGACTTCCGGACGCCGAAGATCGCTTCGAGCAGCTCGGTCCGGCCGGCCCCGACGAGCCCGGCGAGTCCGACGATCTCCCCCCTGCGAACGGTGAGGTCGATCGGGGCGCTGTAGCCCTGGACGTGCAGACCGCGCACCTCGAGAGCAACCTCGGACCCAGGCGCGCTGACCATCGGGAAAAGGTCCTCGAGCTCACGGCCGATCATCGCCTCGACAATGTCGTCATCCGTGACCTTACCCAGCGGTTCGTCGAGGACCAATCCACCATCACGCAGGACGACCACCCGGTCGGCGAGCGCCCGGATCTCCTCCATCTTGTGCGTCGTGTAGAGCATCGCGACCCCCTGATCGCGCAGCCGGTTCACCACGGCATACAGGCGCTCGATCTCCCGCTCCGCGATCGCAGACGACGGCTCGTCAAGAAGGAGCACCTTGGCCCCGCCGCTGGAGTTCTTGACGATCTCGACGATCTGGCGCAGCCCCACCGACAGGCTGCGCAGCACCGCCTGCGGATCGATGTCGACCCCGAAGACCTCGAGCATCTGCTTGGCCTCGCGAGCCATCCGGCGACGGTCGAGGAGACCGGCGCGACCGCGCATCTCGCGGCCGAGGAAGAGGTTCTCGTAGACCTTCATGTCGAGGATCGGCGCGAGCTCCTGCGGCACGATGGCCACGCCCTGCCGGTGAGCGGCGTACGGGTCACCCGCGGCGAGAGGGGCCCCCTCGACGAGGACGTCGCCCGAGTCGGGACGCAGCTGGCCAGACGCGATCTTCATCATCGTGGACTTGCCGGCGCCGTTCTCGCCGGCGAGTGCCGTAACGCTACCGGGAGCGAGGGAGAGCGAGACGCCTCTAAGGACCGGGACTCCACCGAAGGCCTTGACCAGGTCGTGGCACTCGAGCGCTGGGGCTGTCACGGGACCTCCGACTTCGTCGTCGTATCCGAGGGAGTGGCGGCTCACTTGCCGACCACCTCAGTATGTTCGTTCATGTGAAGTTCACACGATGTCACATCAGTTTGTCAAGGAGTTGAGAGCGAGAATCGTGGCCGAGCGAGCACTGGAGTCGAATACCGATGTTTTGCATCGCTCTTCAGGCACCAGCCGCAGCCCGTCGTGGTGCGCCCCTCTAATCCTGTCCGTGACTGGCCCCGCCAGGCTCCGTTCGGTCACAGATGTGTGACAATCTGGCTCCAAGATCACAGGAAAAGGAGACGCGCGAATGGGCGCGAAGAGCAGCGTGGACCTCGAAAGCCGCCGCCAGTCGCTCACCGACCTGCTCAGCATCGACGGGACGCTGCGCATCGAGGAGCTCGCGGACCGGTTCGGGGTGAGCACCATGACGATCCGCCGCGACCTCCAGGCGCTCGAGGACCATGGCGTCGTCCGTCGTGTTCGGGGCGGCGCGGTTAGTGGCGCCGAACCGTTCGAGGCGCGAGAGGGTCGGGCTGGGGCGGCCAAGCAGATCATCGCGCGCAAGCTCGTAGGCCTCGTGCCAGCCGGGGGGGTCGGCATCTGCATGGACGCGTCGTCGACGATCTCGGTGCTCGCCGGCTCCCTGCCTCACTCAGAGAACCTCTCGGTGGTGACCGACGGGGTCGAGACCTTCCTCACCCTCCACCGGGACCCCCGCGTGCACGCCTACCTCACGGGGGGTCAGAAGGACCCCAATGCCGGCTCGCTCGTCGGGCCTGTCGCCACGTCGACCCTGCGCCAATTCTCCTTCGCGAGGGCATTCCTCTCGGCGGCGGCTATCGACGCGCGCTTCGGGACGAGTGAGTTCTCCGCCGAGGAGACCGAGGTCAAGAAGCTCATGGCCCAGCTGTCCGACCACGTCGTCATGGCCGTTAACTCCGCGAAGTTCGAAACCGGTTCTGCCGCAAGGTGCCTCAACTGGGACCAGATCGATCTCATGGTGACCGAGCTCGACGTCACCGACAAGCGCCTCGACCCCTACCGCAACCTGGTCGAGCTGCTCTGAGGTGAGCAGGGAAACAGACCACCCTCCCCGAAAGAGCCTCTTCTTCGGCTCTTCACAGTTGAGGGTGTGGCGCGGGCCTGCGCGTCGGTGGCCGGTAGGAAGCCACTTGCCGTCCAGGTGGGCTTCGCGTTTGATCGCCGCCGCGTTCAGGCGCAGTAGCCCGGCGGTGGTGCGGCGCAGGTAGCGCCGCAGGTAGCGCCGCAGGCCCGCTTGGTCTTGAGGGATCCGACGAACTCGTCGCGGCGCCGATCGCTCCAGCCGTCGGAGCCGGCCGCGCGCGTCACTCCGCCCAGTAGGCAGCGTGTCGCCGGTGGGGTGAACGTTAAGGGCGCGCCGCCAAGTGCGTGCAGGGCCCAGTGAGCCGGCAGCCTTGGTCGTGGGTTCAATCGCCGGGCATCGAGGTGCTTACGGCAGCTCCGTCGACATACACCGCAGCGGGCCGCCAGAAGCAGACCATGTTCTTGACCGGGCGCGCGTCATGCAGCGGGTCGGGGTAGACCCACGCCACGTCGGGGGCGCCGTCAGCGCTGAGGTAGGACGCGACACCCTTGTACGCGCAAACGGTGCGGTGCTCGGAGGGCGTGAGCAGGTCCATCCGGACGTCCTCGCGCGGCAAGTACCACCGCACCGGCAGCGAGGTCTCAATCAGCATCCTCGGGCGGGCGGACTCGGCGACAGTGACTCCACCGACCTCGACTCGCACGTGGCGGTTGCTGCGCAGCACGTCGATCCGCTTGAAGGGGTCGTGGGGGTGGCCCATGACCGGCTCGTCCTCCTCCAGCCACTCAAAAGGATCCCAGTGCAGCACCACTCGGCCACGGAGCTCGGGCTCGTCGGGCCGGAAGGCCACCTCACCGTGTCCCTCCAGATGAAGCGACCGGCCCGGCACGGTGTGCCACTCGTTGTGGTGTGGCGGCAGCACCGGCGCCCGCAGTTCGGGCACCGGAGACGGGTCGTGCTCGGTAACGTTCATCTGGCCTATCCATTCAACCGAGTAGCCGCTGTGCTGGTTGGTCCTCGTGCCGGAGTGCACTATCCGGGGTCCACGGGTGGACTCCAGGCATGGTTCCGCACCGATTCGGACTGCGTGGAGCCCCCGAGCACTCGTGGCTACCCGCCGAGCCTGGAGCGCCCGCCGGCCGGACGACCCTCGCGAGCCTCCGACCAGCACTACTCCGGTTAAATGGATAGGCCAGACGTTCATATTGAGATCACCGGGCGGGACGGCGTACCAGGGGACGACGCGGCGAGGCTCGTAGACAAGCAGCGCATCCCGGGTGTCGAGCACGGTCTGCCCGTCGAGAAGAGCACGGATCCGCTTCGGAGTGGCGGCGAAGCGGAGCTCGGTGAGACCGCGGAACCACTGCTGCTCTAGGTCGATGGCCATGCCTCAGTGTGGGCGCTTTCCGAAGGGTCCACAATCGCCGTGGCTCTCACATTGAGCGGTCTCAGACCATCCAGCTCGCAACACTGCGGACCCGATGCCGGCGAGCTGGGCGGAACCAGCCGAAGGTCTGGGCGCTCCACACCCTTGGAGCAAGAGTCATTCCGCCGCCTGCGGACGCGGCGGTGACCGCGGCGCGGGTTTAGCGTCGATGTGGTCCGGGTGCCTGGCCGCGTTGGCGGCGAGCGGGGTCTGGGCTGTTTATCGGGTCGCCGCGTGAGGTGACTCCATGTCCGCTCCGACCACCCTTCTGCCTTTCCAGCCATCAACGATGTCGACCGCGCAGCTGGCGGCGGTGTCCTACCTGGCTCGCTACGCCGGGCGGACCCACGCGCTGTATGCCTACCAGCTGCGGCAGTGGTTCGCCTGGTGCCAGACCAACGGGTTGGACCCGCTGGTTGGGATCCAGCGAGCCCACGTCGAGCTGTACATCCGCGGTCTCGGCGAGCGCGGGCTGATGGACTCCTCGGTCAACACGATGATGCACGCCGTGCGCGGGTACTTCCGGTTCGCCCACATCGCGATGGCCTCATCCCCGCCGACCCGGCGGTGTATGCACGGCTGCCCAAGGTGCAGCGCGACGAGTCCCGCACCCAGGGCCTGGACCGGCTTGAGTTGATCCGTTTCCTCCAGGTCGCCCAGACCATCACCGTCCACCACGGCGCCCTCGCGTATCTGCTGGGCATCAACGCCCTGCGTGCGTCGGAGGCGGCTGCGGTGCGGGTCGAGGACTACGCGGACACTCTGCGCGGATACCGGGTGCTGCACCTGGTCGGCCAGGGCAACAAGCCCGCCACCATGCCGCTGACCGTCCCGGTGTTGCGCGTCCTGGAGGCCTGCCGGGGCCAGCGCACCGGTGGGCCGCTGGTGCTGCGACCGGTCTGCGGGAAGCCGATCGACCGACGCGACGCCTACCGCATGGTCACCCGGATCGCCAAAGCCGCTGGTATCCGCGGCACATCGGCCCGCACTCGCTGCGGCACGCCGCGATCACCAACGCTCTCGACGCTGGGGTGCCGCTGCGCGACGCTCAGATCCTGGCCCGTCACGCCGATCCGCGCACCACCGAGCACTACGACCGTGCTCGCGGCAACCTCGACCGACACGGCGTTCACTTCCTCACCGCATACGTCGCCGGCGTCTGACCAGCGTGGCCCACCAGCCTCGACTCCGCCCAGACAGGCGCGCTGGAAGGAAGCGGGTCAGGGCACGGAGTGGTCTGAGGCGGCCGCGGGTCAGTGACTCCGGCCTGGGGCGCTGAGGCCTGTCGAGTGCTGAATAGGCGTCCGCGGCGATCGCCGCGCCGCTCAGATCTTCCGGTGTTGCGGGCCGTCATGTAGAACACGAGGATGACTGCCCGACGTCGACCGCGCTGGTCCGAGCTGCAGCCGATGCTCGCCCCGCGCAGGCTACCGCTCAGTCCTACGGAACGTCGATTGGCCACCGTGGCGTCCATCCCGGATCTGCGTCTATTGGCCAGGCGCCGCGCGCCGCGCGCGGTGTTCGACTACACCGACGGCGCCGCCGGTGAGGAGATCGGTCTACGTCGATCGCGGCAGGCTTACGCACGCGTCGAGTTCCAGCCGACGGTGCTCCAGGACGTCTCAAGCGTGGACACCTCAACGACGATTCTCGGCCGCCCGGCGGCGCTCCCGCTCGTGTTCGCCCCTACCGGGTTCACCCGGATGATGCACACCGACGGAGAGCCCGCGGTCGCCCGGGTGGCGTCGGGCATCGGCATCCCTTACGCGTTGTCCACGATGGGCACCACGTCGATCGAGCGGCTCGCCGCCGCCGTCCCCGACGGGCGCCGGTGGTTCCAGCTGTACCTGTGGCGCGACCGGGAGGCGAGCCGCGACTTCGTCGTACGAGCCAAGCGGGCGGGCTACGAGGCGCTGGTACTGACCGTCGACACCCCGGTCACGGGCGCGCGGCTGCGCGACGTGCGCAACGGGCTGACCATCCCTCCATCGCTGTCGCTGCGGACCCTGGCCGAGGGCGCTCTTCACCCGGCTTGGTGGTTCGACTTGCTGACCACCGAACCACTCGAGTTCGCGTCCCTCAACCGTTTTGAGGGCACCGTCGCCGAGTTGGTGGGAAGGATGTTCGACCCGGCCGCGACCATGGGCGACCTAGCCTGGCTGCGCTCGGTCTGGGACGGCCCACTGATCGTCAAGGGCATCCAGACCGTCGCCGACGCCCGCGCCGTGGTCGATGCCGGGGCGGATGCGGTGATCGTCTCGAACCACGGCGGCCGCCAGCTGGATCGCTCTCCCACCCCCTTGGAAATGCTGCCGGCCGTAGTCGATGCCGTTGGCGACCGCGCCGAGGTGTACGTCGATGGGGGCATCCTGTCCGGCAGCGACGTCGTCGCAGCCGTGGCGTTCGGCGCCCGGGCGGCCCTGGTGGGCCGGGCCTACCTCTACGGACTGATGGCCGGAGGCGAGCGCGGGGTGCAACGGGCCGCCGAAATCCTCAGGGCAGAAGTCGCTGGCACCCTGGCGCTGCTGGGCGTCACTCGCGCTGCCGACCTCCGACGCGAACATGTACGGCTCCGCGGTACCTGAGATAGTTTCCGGTCATGGACGTCATCGAGTACACGCCGACTCGTGAGCAGTATGTCTACACGTTCGGGGGCGCCGCCCCCGTGATGCGGGTGAAGCCGGGTGCCGTTCTGCGGTTGTGGTCCGACGATGCGTTCGGCGGCGCGCTGCGCACCGTGGACGACCTCTCCAGCGCCAAGGTCGACCTGCGGTTCGTCAACCCGCAGACCGGCCCGTTCGACGTCGAGGGAGCCGAGCCCGGCGACACCCTCGTGCTTCACCTCGTCGCCCTGGAGGCGGCGCGCGACTGGGGGGCGTCGGCAGCGATCCCTTTCTTCGGCGGGATGACCAGCACCGACCGCGTGGTCACCCTCCAGGACCCGCTGCCAGACACCACCTGGATCTATGAGCTGGACCGGGACCGCAAGACCGTCGCGTTCGCTGCCCGGCACAGCGACCACCGCATCGAACTGCCCTTCGAGCCGATGCTCGGCACCGTCGGCGTGGCTCCGGCCGGCGGCGAGGTGCGGTCCTCCTTGGTGCCCGAGCGCTTCGGCGGCAACATGGACACACCGGAGATGCGCGCCGGCTCGACGGCCTTCTTCGGTGTCAACGTCGAAGGCGCCATGTTCTCCGTCGGCGATGGGCACTACCGCCAGGGCGAAGGGGAAGCGTGCGGCACCGCCGTTGAGGGCGCCATGACCACCACACTCATCGTCGAGCTCATCAAGGGGGGCGCCCCGGGCTGGCCGCGAATCGAGAGTGACAGCCACTGGATGACCATCGGTTCCAGCCGGCCGATGGAGGACTCCTGGCGCATCGGCAACGCAGAACTCGTGCACTGGGTCGGCCAGATGTGCGGCCTCCACCCGATGGACGCCTACCAGCTGTGCTCGCAGATCACACAAGCGCCGATCGCCAACGTCGTCGACGTCAACTACAGCGTCGTGGTCAAGGCGGCCAAGAACCTACTGCCGGCCACGGACGCGTTCGGCGGCATTCACGCCGAGCTTCGTGCGCGAGCCCGCTCCCTCGGCACCGGTCACACTTCATAGTCCCTCCCAAGTCCGCGAAAGGCTCTGCCTGATGGATCTCAAGCTCAGCGGTACACGTGTCCTGGTCACCGGCGGCACGCGAGGCATCGGCCGGGCGGTAGTCGAGGCCTTCCTCGCCGAGGGGGCACACGTCGCCTTCTGCGCCCGCAACCCCGATGAGGTCTCGAACACGCAAGAGGCACTGAGCGCGCGGGGCACCGTGAGCGGTGCGACCGTCGACGTCGGCGACGCGGAGGCGCTTGCGGCCTGGGTGGAGAAGTCGGCCGACTCGTTCGGCGGCCTCGACGTGGTCGTGGCTAACGTCAGTGCCCTCGCCATCCCTGACACCGAGGAGAACTGGCAGGCCAGTCTCAACGTCGACCTCATGCACACCGTCCGGCTCGTCCGGGCGGCCATGCCTTACCTCGAGGGCAGCGAGACCGCGTCGATCATCGCGATCTCCAGCGTGTCCGGACGCGAGTCGGACTTCGCTTCGGGCCCGTACGGCACCGCAAAGACCGCCATCGTCGGCTACATCCACGGGCTGGCGATGCAATTGGCCAACAAGGGCATCCGCGCCAACACTGTCTCCCCAGGCAACACCTACTTCGAGGGTGGAGTCTGGGAGAGCATCCAGACCGGGGACCCAGACCTGTTCAAGACAGCGATGGAGCTCAACCCGTCCGGCGACATGGGCACCCCCGAGGAGGTCGCCGCACCGGTGGTCTTCCTGGCCAGCCCCTTGGGCCGCCGGGTCAGTGGCACCAACCTCGTGGTGGACGGCGCGTTGACCCGCGGCATCCAACTGTAGAACCCGGGTCTCCCACGCGGCCCGGCCAGGAGCGCGCAGAGGGTGTCCAGGCGTCTGCTGCCGCTGCCGAGACCGCGCACCGTGGTCCCGTCCCGGGACAGTCGAGTCGTGCGGCCGAGACCGATGCAGACGGCTCGGGCTACCGCGCCGCGTGAAAGCAGGGTCACGAGCCGTGTCCGGGTCGAGCGGATCGTGAAGCTTCTCCCCCATCGCCAACGCGCCCTCGGCAAGCTCACCCCGGTCGAGTTTGAGATGATTTACGCAGCCGCACCCGCGGCCTGAGAACCATCAACCCCGAGTGTCAACCAAACCGGGGGCAGACCCTCGCGATCGAAGGTTCCCGCTATCTCGAGATTCCGAGCTGGGACTCTGTGCAGCGGAAGTGACGAGTCATCCCGCTTCGTCTCTTCATCCCCTGATATGAGTCGAGATCAGTCGCCTGTCGATCGCGTCTTTCCACCGCGAGCCGGCCACACGTCAAAGGTCCTGTCATGCCGCTGGACAGTTGTCGCAACGCCTCCGACTGCTAGGAGCGTCAGCAGCCCGACATCGACCGGCGCCGTCCGCCTTATGCCCGAATGGTGGGACCCTCAGACCAACTCGCCGCGTTTCCTGCTCAGGTAGGCGCGCTCGGCGGAGTTCTGGGTGGCGGCGATCGCGGCGTCGTACGCCTCCTTCGCCTCGGCGCTCCGGCCGAGCCTGCGGAGCAGGTCGGCGCGGGCGGCGTGCCACGCGTGGTAGCCCGTGAGCGGCAGCCGGTCGACAAGCGCGAGGGCGACCTTCGGGCCGTCCAGCTCCGCGACCGCGACCGCGCGGTTGAGCGCGACGATCGGCGACGGGTCGAGCCGGATCAGCTGGTCGTACAGCGCGGCCACCTGCGACCAGTCCGTGTCCGGCGCCGTGGGGGCGTCGGTGTGGACGGCGTTGATCGCGGCGAGTACCTGGTAGCGGCCGGGTTGGTTGATCGCGAGGCACTCGCGGACCAGGTCGTGGCCCTCGGCGATCAGCCCGCGGTCCCAGCTGGCGCGGTCCTGCTCGTCGAGCGGAACTAGCTGCCCGTCCCGCACGCGGGCCTCACGCCGGGCCTTGATGAGCACCAGCAGTCCGAGCAGGCCGGCCACCTCCGACTCCTCGGGGAGCAGCTGGCGCAGGATCCGCGTCAGCCGGATGGCCTCGCCGGTGAGCTCGGCGCGGACGGGGTCGCCGTCGCCGGAGGCGAGGTAGCCCTCGTTGAAGACGAGGAACAGCACCGCCATCACGCCGCCGAGCCGCTCGGGCAGGTCGGCGGCCTCGGGCACCCGGTAGGCCACCTTCGCCGCCGCGATCTTCTTCTTCGCCCGGGTGATCCGCTGCGCCATCGTGGTCTCGGGCACGAGGAACGCCTGCCCGATCTCGGCCACGCTCAGCCCACCGAGGAGGCGCAGCGTCAGCGCGATCCGCGCCTCCGGTGCGAGCGCGGGATGGCAGCAGGTGAAGAGCAGCCGCAACCGGTCGTCCTCGACCGGTCCGGTGGGCTCGTGGGGCGAGTCGTCGTAGTGCATGAAGGCCGCCTGGTGCTTGGCGTCGCGCTGCTTCTCGCGGCGGATCCGGTCGATCGCGCGGTTGCCCGCGGTGGTGGTGAGCCAGCCGCCGGGGTTGGGAGGTACGCCGGACTCCGGCCACTTCTCCAGCGCGGCCACGAGCGCCTCGCCCGCCGCCTCCTCGGCGATGTCGATGTCACCGAAGCGGCGGACGAGCGAGCCGATCAGGCGGCCGTACTCCTGGCGGAAGACCTGCTCGACGGCCGCCGTTCCACCCTGCATCGATCAGTCGTCGCTCGGGCCGGCTCAGGCGAGGCCGTCGAACGGACGGACCTCGACCTTGCCTCGGCACGCCTTGGACCCCTCGGCCGCGAGCTTGAGCGCCACGTCGAGGTCGGGCGTGTCGATGACCCAGAAACCCCCGATGACCTCCTTTGTCTCGAGGTAGGGACCGTCGGTCATCACCGGCGTCTCACCCTGGCCGTCGACGACGGTCGCCGTCGACGCCGGCTGAAGGCCACCTGCGAAGACCCA
>JAABUM010003528.1_pt1 | contig 19016 bp, 34 predicted proteins | sample 5559161 | NCBI WGS metagenome assembly JAABUM01 (sample SAMN10711868, study PRJNA513369) | rock metagenome | isolation source: Antarctica rocks | place: Antarctica: Victoria Land, Siegfried Peak nord | reverse complement strand
CTGCGCTCGCGGTGCCTGTCGGGCTCCGCTGCAGCGCCGGCATCGTCGCGCCGCGGCCGGCTGCTGTCCCGCGGCCGGGCGTCGTGGCTGTTGTCGCGTGGGGCCGCGTCACGCGCGGCGGCGTCTAGCCGCCGGCTGCGGTCCGCCGCGGGCGAGCCGGAGGCTGTGTCGCGCCTGCTGTCGCGGTGCCTGTGCCGTGAGTGGCTCCTGCAGTCGCAGGAAGAAACACTTCTCAGCAACAGCTGATGCAGTGTAGACAGGGGGAAGGGCCACATGCTCTGAGTCAAAACTAGAGCTTACAATCAGTCAGCTGCCTTACCTGTCTGCATCCCGAATACGGTCCACATCACGGTCCCGTGGCCGCGCCCGATCCTCCTCTGCCTCTTCGCCCCGCTCCCGGTGCTGCCGCCGGCCCGAGGACGGCCGCGCCTGCACAATCATGCAACAGAGCCACAGTGAGACTATCGCAAACTCGACAATTGAGTTTGACACCGTCAGACACTGCCCTTGAACGCCTTCGGTTACTATTATGGTGCATGTAAAGCGCATGGCCACCGGGTCGCAAGCGCATCTACAGATCCGGCCGCCACGGGCTATATAGCAACGGGAGCCGTAGTGTCGAGTGGATCATGCTGGTCATGCACCATAGCTGGAGTATGCAGCAGTCCACGAAGGGTGTCATTAGGCTCTAGATGCTGAATCTTTCCTGCAGAAGGATGCTTGAGGCAAGAGGGTTGACACTCACCTGCTCACTGTCCCGTGCGTCCGTCATGCGGCGCTGGTCGCCCTCGGCGGCCGGAGATGCATCGGCGCCTGCCGCGGCGCGCGCGTCCCGCATGGACCGCTTCTTCTCCCGGCGCTCTGCTTTCAAACGCTTGCGCTCTCGCTCCGCCGAGTCACAGGAAGCACCTGGACTGGCAGCCCTGCGGGGATTGGCGTCACTCGCGCCTACCTGTGCTTCGCCGTCCTGCGGCATTTTACTGCCCTAGCTCACCGCCGCGCCTCGCTGGCGGCCTGCTCAGCTGTCCATCAGCTGCACTGCATGACAGCGAAGACGTCAGGGCGACTGGCTATCAGGATCGTGTAACGCGCGCGGCCGCGGGAAGCCGCAACAGCGGTTCAGAAGCATTGCACCAGACCATCCGAATGCAGCAATCACGCAGCAACGGCTACGAAGATTGATGTCAATCGAATAATATAAGCAGACGATTAGGTCCCGGGCGGACATAAAGGCATCGGCTTTCGAACAGCCTGAAGGTGCCGGTGCAAGTACACACCTGCCAATGGAGTTGAGGCCCTCGACGACACCTGGGTGCGCTTCTATGACGCTGTGTGTGGCACTCGTGTACTTTGCAGCCCGGACCAGCTCGATTGCTATCGAATTGGCAGCAAATCCACACACACAATCCACTGCGGTTGTGCGAAAGGAGCCGACGCACGCCGCCGGCGATATTGCAGATCGCTGAGCAAGGTACGTAGGCAAGCTAAGAGGATGGAAGCGCGGTGTCGATGGGCGTTGTGAGCTCGCCACCGAGACCCTCGCGGCCTCGCTCAGAAAGGGGAAGCTAGGCTGCATAGAGTCCTGCACTCTGAGCCTCAGAGTCTGAGCGGCTTCAGGGTTTAGCATTGTGCAAATCGAAGCTCAGCTCCACATGAAGAGCATCTTTGGTGTAGCTCGCAGCAGCGCGAACTGATCCACGTCAACGGTTGATTGGCAAACGGCCTGCAGGTTCCAGTCTGGTCAATTGGTGCAGTTCCATCGCAAATCACCCGCCGAAACATTTGCGCAATACACGAGCTCAGTGGTGCAGCATCGAGCAAACACTGAGCAGCAGACGTGCTGGAAATCATAGTAGTACAAGCAATGAATCACACAGGCCATTGTTACTGCCTGTGTACCTAGCACACAGGCAGCAAACAATTCCAGATCACTCAACAGGCTCTGTTGTGTTCGTCTGCCCAGCTGTGACGAATTGGTGCCGCAGCGGACAACAGAGAGAAATCAGATCAGAGACAACCAGACACTGGGCTCCAGACACGCCGATCAGTCCAGCATGGGCAGGCGCATGCTGGTTGTCGGCGGCAGCGGCTACTTGGGGCAATTTTTGGTACAGCATTTCGCCGAGACTGATCAGGTGACAACCGTCGGAACCAAATTTTGGTACATTCCGTCTCTCAGTTCTAACTGTCAGCCTTGAAGGCCACGCACCTGCAAGTGCGCTGAAGGCATTCCGTCGTTTCTACAGGTGGCATTCACTCACCACAGCAGCATTGCGCCGGCGTCTTTTGCATCTGACGTCAAGGCCTTCTGGGTGATGATCAGTAGAACTACATCAATTTTCAATCAATCATACTGCCTGATGTTGCTATGCATGTCCACCTGCGATGCAATTTCACCAACATGACGCGCTTGTGGTAACGCTTTTGCGTTTCGCCATTTTCTACAGGTGGACCTCAAATCGGGGGAGGGCCTGCAGGATGCGTTTGCAAGATTCGGCCCCCTGGACGCTGTCGTGAACTGCGCGGCCATCTCGTCGCCTGCCGCGTGCGAAAAGGACGAAAAGACCGCCAGGTCTGCTGCATGACGGTAGCTGATATCCTCTGTTCATGGTGGTTCATTATTCCTGCGGCAGCAGCGCGGTGCAACCCAATTGGTACACTATGTTGGGTTACTTCAAACCAGTGTCTACCGGATGCATCAGCGCAAGACCACGCAGCTTCTTGCTGCATCGCAGGGCAGTGAATGTGCCAGAGCACCTGCTGAAGTGCCTGGACTGGCACAAGCACAACTTGCAGACAGAGCCGCTGCTTGTGCACATATCCACAGACCAGGTCCGTCGCTTGTGTCTGGTATTTCCACATGACATCTACACGGACACCCATGGCCTGCGCCTGCCCTCATCCGCACAATTTTTGTTCTGTCTCAGTCATCATTGTTGTCTGGCCAGGTGTTTGACGGTTCACGGGCGCTCTTCAACGAGGATGACGCCTGCGATCCAGTCAACGTCTACGGCCGCACCAAGCGGGACGCAGAGATGTTGATACAGGCAAGCCTCCCGTGCTCAGGTGTCAAGATCAACCGCACACAGGTCACACACACGCACAACCTAACTCGTGCGTATGCGCCGTGCCAGCGAGCGCCTGTGCAGTGGTGCATGCCAGTCCGGCTTTGCATCGCCATTGCCGCTGCGGGCTGTCGCGCACAGCCGATCTGTGTGCAGCACCTTGAGCCTGGCTCCCCTGCGCACAGGAAGGGTGGCGAAACCACGTCATCCTGCGCTCCTCCATCATCTACGGCGCGCAGTGCTCCACCCCGGTGTCTCGCATGCTGTTCCTGCAGTTCATCGTGTCCTCCCTGGAGGAGGGCAAGCCGACGGCGTTCTTCGACGACGAGTTCCGGTCCCCAATCTACGTCCAGGTGCGAATCTACAGACTTCAGAGGTTGATGAGCTGTTCTGCTGAAGCACCTGCCTGATGCGCGGCGTTTGGGCTTGGTGCTCCGTATTTGATACAGAACTGCAGGGCTTCTCTGATGGGTCACTTTGTGGCAGACTGGCAACACGGTGCAGGAGGTGCTGTGCTGCTGAGTGCAGGCGCTGTCTGCAGACTTCTGCATTGCCGCAGCAGAGTCGTTGCCGGTCGCAGGGGCGCCGCCGCCTGGACCGCCCTCGAACCAACCGTGCCATGCATTGCACGGTCCTGTGCCAGCAGCACTGACGGGAGCAGTGTGTGGTCGTGCAGGACATCCTGAAGATCGTCAGGGCAGTCGTGGACAAAGCAGACAGCCTGCAGCACAGCCTGTACAACATGGGTGCGCGCGCTCGACGCTTCTCTGCACGCCTTCTCGAGATCTGCTTCGTGACACCTGCTTCTTGATACCCGCTACCATGTCTGCAGACCAGGCAGCCTAGGCATCTGGCAGCCCCTTTTGAAATTCGTCCTGCCCCTCAAACAGGCGGCCCGGAGCGGCTGAGCCGGTTGGACATGGCGCTGAAAGTCGCGGACGCATACGCGTTCGACGGCCAGTCCACGATCATCGCGGTGCCGAGCGCGTCCGTCGCCCGCGGCGTCGCCAGCCCGGCATGTCGTTAGACTATTTAGATCCTCAACAATCACACGCCGTTTTCAGACAACCGTCTCTTGCGCTGCTGCATGTGTCGTTGCGGCATCTAGTGCTATGCTTTGCTGTGGAGGTCAGTGCTTTATTGTGACGTCTCTTGTACACCGCTGCCGCCAGGCGGACATCTCCATGGCGGTTGCCCGCTTGGAGACGCTCGGCGTGCCGCTGACGCCATTCAGCGCGGCGCTGGAGGAGCTGCATGATGAGGTGCTCGGCTCCCGGGAATGAGAATTCGAACTGTGGTCGGACCGTGGGAAGCTGGTCGAAGTCAGAAATATGTTAAGCCTGCAACAGCGAGCAGCAGAGAGCAGCAGACAGTAACAGCAGAGAGCCGAGCACACTCTGCCGGCTTTCAGCGGCCTCACGCACCTTGCTTGTTGAAGCTCCTGATGAGATCATATTGTACACTACGGTACAACATGAGCTTCAGCAATTTTGTTGTTCACGTTGAGGTTGGTTCTGTGTTGAAGTCGTTGCAAGAATCTTGCGCACATAGGTAGGTATCCACTTTGCCACCATGTTGCAAAGCCTGAGCCGTGTCCGACAGCCAAATTGTCCGGCACTCTAGCACTTGTTGACTTGTTGTGTGGGATGCATTTGTCCGCAAGGCACCTGATCTAAGCCAAGATGCTCCTGACATCTTCACTGACGCACACTCACAGCTGGCCAAACCGTCCTCACAGTCCGCCTTCTAACGCAAAACACTGTACTTCCCCAACTCACACGGGCCAACCAACAGAAGACACAAGACAGGCCTACTTCTGCTTCTTCCTCTTCTTTTTCTGCTTGGCCGGTGCCGCCGCCGCCTCCTCGTCATCATCATCGAGCCGCTTCTGCTTTCGAGAACCTGCCGTCGCCGCCGCATCGTCTGCATGCAATCAGGTAGTGGCTCCACCAGTCAAAGTTGAGACCCCTTCGACGACTGTCTTACCCACTTGACTAGTCAGGCACGAACGCAGGCTGCATTAGAGCTGGGATTTATTTTGAATATGGCAGCGTCATCACGACTCAGCGCGACTACATCCGTCGATTCACTCACACCTATGAGAGTGTCATTGCGCGCACGTTTTGCAATTGGAGTGGAACATGTCGAAAGCAATTGGAGTAGAACAGTTCAAACATCGAAAATTGTGAAGACCCCACCAGCATCGTCGTAGTGGAATTTGGCGGCGGTCTTGGCGCGCAGCTCGTCCAGTCCGGCGTCCTCCGATGCCCACTCCACCACCAGGCGGCGGCCGTACAGGTGCGTTCCCGCTACGGCCTCCAGCGCCGTCTGCGCCTCCCGCTTGGACGCAAAGTCCACAAACGCAAAGCCCCTGCACAGGCGCTCGAGCGGTTGCAATCGTGGTTCAATTCTAGTTTAATCATCATGAATGCGCGCTGTTGTAGGCCAACTGTGGAATGCTGCACTGCTCAGCCGCAGAGTCTGCAAACGCAAAGTCGCCTGCATGTCGCAGCGATGTGTGCGAGTCCTGATCAACATTGACATGCGCAGCTGAGGCGATGATGCCGACAGGCTGATTACATTCCGAAAGTAGAAGCAGGGACGATGCAACAGCCAGGGGCACGATGCAAGATTTAGGGCAGGATAGGAACTGCAGCCGCAAACAGTAACACGGCAATACTGAGGCAGGGTGAAATTTCAGGCCACGCGCCTGTGGGTGCCGTCGAACTTGCGCGGCAGGCGCGCGCTCTTAATGTGGCCGTACGGCCCGAACAGGCCCACGATGTCCGAGCGGGTGCCCTCAAACGCCACGTTGCGCACCACCTGCAATGCATGATCATGAATGCTGGATCGCAAAAGACAGACGTAATTTGAGGTCAGAGGCATATTGCACTGGTGCCCGAGCCTCCACAATCCCGCGAAGGGAGCTTTTGATTTGAGTGTCCATGCTTCCAAGGCAGGGTAGCAGGAATGCCGGATATGCTGCTTTGGCGGGCGGGGTGCCGCGGCGTGGTTGCCCTGTGAAATGCGCGCACTAGCTTGGTGGCGTTGGCCTTGTCGCCGGCGGGCTTGGGAGCCTTGTCGGCGCCCTCCGGCAGCCGCTTTCGCTGGCTCAGCTGCACCAGCAGCTTGTGCCCGTCCAGCTCCGAGCCCTACGCTTGCGACAGCATCGCTGCTGAGTGCAGCTCAAGAAGCAGACAAGATATGTGCACGCTCAGGTTTCATATTGTGGCCGTCCAGCTCCGAGCCCTGCGCAGTTTCATGATGTCATTCATGATGTGTAGATTATCGCAAGGTGTATCCCAGAGAGAGACGGGTTGATGCCGGGGAAAAAGCTGGTAAGTAGCCAGAGAACGGTGTGAGACTTGGGATTAACAAAGCCTTAGAACCACCGTCCGAGCCGCGGGCCTCATTCAGGCGCATACGCACTCTTTCCCCGTCCCCCACCGGCATACTTTCAGTCATTTTTGCGCTGGTTGCGAGTTGCGTGTCCCATAACAGTGATCTTGTAACAGCAACACGCTGAACTCAGCCTGGTCAAGGCGATTCCAACCTTGCACTTTCACGTCAGCGGTCACGGCCATTGAGATTGAGGATGTGCTTGCCGGGATGTGAACACAGCGGTTCCTGGAGGCATGGGCGCGTGCAAGACATGGCGCATGTGTATGGCGGGTATGGCTTGGCATTGCGCCTGCCTGGGACACGGCAAAGTGCTCGCGCAGAAATCTCTTTATCGGGCAGGATTACTTGTGGGGCATAAGACAGCGCACCTGCAGCCGCTTGAGGACAGCCTTGGCGACGTCCTCCGAGGAGCACTCCACGAAGCCAAAGCCCATGGACAGCGCCTCCCCCTTTGGCCCCTTCTCCTGCCGCATCGCCACCTGCGCACGCCGCACATGCTTCCTCTGAGATATGGGTTCGCCAAGATATGGGACCCCTCATGTTGTGGCAGTTGACAAGGCTGTTGACCCTGCACTGGCGGTGGCTGCAAGAGCGGGCGCGCTGGGGGCACACCTCTGCATCTGCTGTTTTCTGTTTGTTCTTCGTCCGCGGATTGTGCAACGCATGACTGCAAGCGGTCGCAGGAGCCTGGTTCTTATCTTTATCTGCTCAAAAGCGCTTGAACGCACCTTGGCAGAGCGGCAGGTGCCGCCGGCGGACGATGCCGCCTTGTCAAAGTGCCGCCTCAGGGACGCGTCATCTGCAGCCAGCAAGTGCGTGAGTCGCAACGAATGTGCTGCTGCAGCGAAGCCCTCGAAAGCTTGTGCAATCAGGTAGTTTGCGCAGCGCATGAGGCGCGCAGCGCATGAGGCGCGCAGCGCATGGGTCCAACGCACGAAGAAGGGACAGGCGGCTGGCAGCGGCCATGCTGGCGAGCATGCGCTGCAGCACAGCAGCTGGTTTGAGCACAGAGCAAGGGAAAGTGCTCCAATGCCGACACAAGGGGTCACATTGCATGATGTCACCACCGTCATCATCCGCCACACCTGTCTTCCAGGCCAGATTCTTGACATACAGCATCTGCGGCTCGGCTTCGGACTCGTCCACCGCCATCTCTGTCTCCGCCACCGCCTTTGCCTCCGCCTCCTCGCCCCCAGCTGCCTTGGCCTTGTCGGCCTGCACGACATAGGAGTCAGATTGAGCGGTAAGTTTCTACAGGTGCTGCTATCTCTTCTTCCGCCACAGCCTTTGCCTCCGCCTCCTCGCACCAGCTGCCTTGGCCTTTGCTCTACCTGCTGCGCAGAAACATACATGCACGATGGGCGTGTACACCTGTCTCTGGCACTTGGGCAGCAGCAGCACTGCCAAGCAACCCACGCGAACGCACATCAGACACAATGCGAGGCCTGATCACGCGCGCTGGAACAGAAATGTACACATGCCCAAGGCAAATTCTATTGGCGCACAAAGCGTGCACGCTCCCGTCGCCGCACCGCTGCCGAACATGAATCAGCCTCGCAAAGCCGCAACATCGCGTGTCAGCGTGGCGCGTTAACAGCACACACCTGCGCCGACGGCGCGGCGGCCGGCCCGGCAAAGATGCCGCGCGGCGCCCACTCCAGGTACAGCGGCACGTGCTGCAGGCGCCGGTATGCCAGGCCGCGGAAGGCGGAGCGTGCGTCGGAGGGCTCCAAAAATTCCACCAGCGCCAGCACCCGCGTCGGCGGCAGCACCAGGCGCGCGATGTCGCCAAAGCGGCCGAACAGCTCCTGCGCGCCCGGCGAAAGGAGATTCGTGTTGCCACGCATACTTTTGCCACCCGTGCGTCTGCCATGCACGCTGTGTCACTCACGCTTGCCAAGGCCTCTTGTGTGTGCTGTGTGCTAGCTCCAGAGTCTCTCGAGCAGGCAGCTGGGCGACAAATGCACGTAACAGCGCAAATGCAGGCGTGTGCCTCGCCTTGCACCACAACCTTGTTTATTTGGTCTCGCACGCACCTGCAGCTTTGAACCTGGGTGGCGGAATTTGATCAGCATGTTTCCTTTGTGCACATGCTGTACCATGAGGCTTCCGAGCAGCAGCAAGGCAAGCCACAGAGGGCACTTCTCATTAGGTTATAGCAGTGCCGTTTCGGTCCTCTTGGGCGCACCTGCAGCTCTGCCTGGGTGACGGTGTACGGCAGGTTTTTCACGAGCAGCGTGGTGGGCGACCGATCCACCGACTTGGTGTCTGACGCCTTGCCGGACGCCGCCGCCGCCTCCTCCAGCTTCTCAATCGCCACGCCTGCAGCCGAGCCAGCGGTGGTGTCAGCTGCCTGGATGCTGTCTGCCCACCTTCGGATGCGACACGTTGCGGGTGTCCAGGAGACAGCCAAGGCCAGACATCATCTCTCGAGTGTCCGTGGGAGCTTGCGCAGGCAGAAGGTCTCCTGAATGGTGGCGGCCACATGATGAAGGCGAGACATCACCTGCATGGCCGAGCGCGGACTTGATGGCGGAATTCGCGATCTTTGTCCGGCTGAAATCTCGAAAATTCATGGCAGCGTATTCGTGCCCAACCTGCATCGCCGAGCGCGGACTTGGTGGAGGCGATGACCTGCGTCTCGCCGAGCGCCTGGCGCACCGCCATGTCCGGCGCAGAGGGATCCAGCAGCTCTGCTTTGGTGATGCCCAGGTGCGCCGCCACCGCCTCCGCCACCGTGTCGGGCCGCATGAAGAGCGAGTTCCAGGCGACGCGGGAGCCCGCGCCCGCGCGCCGGGCCGCCTCGCGCTGCGCCTTGAAGCCGCCGCCGGCCGCCTGCAGGACAGAAAGTTTCTGAGGTGCTGGGCTTGTCAGTGCGGGCTGCAGTTGGTGTGGAGTGATCTAGCGCCGGCGCGCCGGGCCGCCTCGTGCTGCGCCTTGGAAGCCGCCGCCGGCATCCTGCAGGGCGAGACGGGTGTCTGATACGCACGGGCCAGGGCTTGACGTGCACGTACGAGGGCAGAAGAGGTGCACTTTTTTCTGTGGGCGGCAATGTTTCGCCGCCTCAGGCTGGAGGACTGGCGAGCTTCAAGTGGGGCCGCCCGCGAAGCCTGAGAAGGCAAGTGAACCGGAGCTCACAACATCTCCCACCTCTGCTGTCTCCTTCTCCGCTGGGCCCGGCGGCCGGCGGTGCCCGGGCAGCATGTGCAGCAGGCGGCCCTGGAACACAGTGCCGTCCAGTGAAATGTGCGCATCCACCGCGTCTGCCGGCTCCGCAAACTGCGCCAGCGCAATGCCCTTCGACTTCTTTGTCGCCCTGCAGTTGAGAGTAACGTGATTCTTTTTGTGTGCCGGACACACTGCATCGCGCCCTTGTCTGATGAAAGGTCTCAAGCAGCTGGAGTTGATAATTCTTGCAAGGTAATCTGCGATGCACTTGTGCTTCAGTGCTTCAACGTCATCAGAAGGCCGCGTTTTGACAAGAAGAGCACCCAGGGGATTGAGCAAAGCGCACTTGTCCAGCACGAGGTGCACTTCGGTGACGTCGCCATACGGCTGCAGCAGCGCCGTCAGGTCGGTCTCCGTGGCTGCATACGACAGGTTGCGCAGGAACAGGCGGCCGGTGTCCGCGATGGCGGCGCCCGCCTCTGACGCCTGCACCACCTGCGGCGCCGGCCCGGCGCCCTCGCCAGAGCCTGCGTAGACGGTACGAACAGTCAAATCCGGTGGGCTCGTTATGCAGCCCATGCACTGGCCACTGCTGCAGGCCTCAAGCATGGGCAGGAGCTCCCCGGCGGACACAACGAGGGCGACAGACGCGCAGCTCCCAGCCTCGGCCACCGCATGCAGATCCTTACAAAAAAACCTGAAAGCAACCCTATGGATCCCCGAGACAGCCACAAGACCGCACGTCTGCGCTCATCGTCGGCGTCTGTGTCCGCTGCCTCCGCAGTCTCCGCCGCCTCATCGCTGCCGCCAGCGTCCGGCTCCGCTTCTTCCACTTCCTCCTCTGAGCCCTCCTCCGACCCTTCGTCCTCAGAAGAGCCGGAAGCGGCCTCCGCCGCGGCGCCCCGCCCGGCAGCAGCCTCATCGGCGCCGAAGGAGCTCTTCATGCGGCTACGCAGGTAATCGAGGTCTGACACGCCGACGTCAACCACCGCCGCGTCCTTCTCTGCGGGCTGCTCCTCCTCCGATTCCGATGCCTCGTCGTCGGTGGCACCTGCAGGGGAAGGAACAGGGCCTCAAGCAGGAGATGTCACTCACCATGCTGCTGGATACCTGTGTCGGTTTGCAGTTCTTTGGGCATCGAGGGTCCCCGCCGACCAAGGTCCACACAGGTGTGCAAAGCAGAACACAGCAGCAGCACAGATTACAGGAACAGCGCAGGCGCGGATCACCTGCGGCCCGCTGCGCGGCGGCAGGCAGGTCCTCATACAAATAATCCTCCTCGTCAGAGCTGCCGCCATCCGGCCTGGCGCCCGCCTTGGTCTTCTGCGGCTTGGCCTGTGCAATCGGGGCAAGGCGGCAGCAGTGAGCAGCAGGCTGGCACACATGCAGCTCCGCAACCATCGTCATTGTGTGGCAACTTGCATGCCAAGCACACACATGCAGAGGCGCATATTGCATCCAAATGCTTGCATTCCTGTACCATGTCCAGCTCTCCGTTTCAAGGCTGTGCAGCTTTTGGCACGTGCTGTGTGCCGAGTCCCATGCGCTCCCATCCCCACCTGCTGCTGGGCGCCAGGCTGGCCGCGGCCGGAGGCGACCGCTTCCGCGTCGTTGGACCAGATGGCGGTCTTCCGCCGCGGCTGCATGACCTGCAGGAACTCCTGCAGCTGTCCGTCATCCTCGCCTGCAATAGCACGGCATCACAATATTGTTGCAAGTAAAAGGAATACAAACCTTGTGAGACAGGACCCTCACCGCAGTGTGCCTTGTGCTCTGGCTGCGGATGTTGCCAAGAAGACACGACTCTGAGCCACAAGGGGAGTGTGGAGTGGGTGCACAGCACCCGCAACCACCACACACACGAGGGCAAATGCGGTTTGACTCACCCTCTGCCGGCTGCATGCTCTTCTTTTTCTTCTTGTCCTTCTTGCTGCCCTGCTCCGCCTCCTCGGCCGCCGCCGGCTCCTCGTGCGGCTGCAGCTTGGCGTTTGCCGTTGTTCCCGGAGTGTACTTGCTCCATGCCCGCGGCAGCGCTGCGGCACCCCGCTGATATGCAAACTGCACGAGAAGAAGACAGATGGCGTTGCCGCGCCTGTGCCCATGTGCTGCAGCCCTCGTAGATGTGTGAACGACCCGTCACGACTGTGTGGCATCTGCAGTCAGGCGCCCACGGCGGATGGCCTGAGCCGCATTCGGGCAGGCGAGCAGGCAGTGCTGGTTCCCCAAGATGCTCATGCTCGCCTGGATGCTGAGGCGGCTGGTGTCCAGGTACGAGTTGTTGAAGTAGTCCAGCGCCGCCTGCGCCTCTTCGGCGCTTTTGAAGCCGACAAAGCCGAACTGCCGGGAGTGGCCGTCGCTGCGGGGTGCAGCAACGATGCGCTGCTCACCATGTGAGGTGGGCTTCGTGTCACAGCGATGCTAGCGGAAAGAGTGAACATGTTCTCACCGCTGCATCAGCAACAGTGCTGTGCGTTGCCACAGCAGCAACAGCAACGCTGCACAGCGTGGCGCCGGTACGCACCCCGCGCGGATGACCTTAGCGTCTGTGACCTCGCCCCTTTCGCCAAAGTGCTCCCGGAGTCGGACCTCGTCCACGTACGCCGGCAGGTTCTTGACGCACAGGCGTGAGCTGACTGCAAGCTCATGGTGCTCCTCCTCCATTGCCGCTTGGTGCGCTACATGCACATGCCTGCAGGCGAGCAAATGTGGTGCCGCAGTCCGATTGGCCGCTTGCTACGTATAACGCGGAGTTGAGTATATGAGCGCGTCGTCCCTCAGCTTTTGCAAATTGAAAATATGCATGTCGGAGCCGGCCCTGTCGGAAAAGTGGTGCATGTCGGCTGCAAAGTGGCCATTTGCGCGCTCACAGGGTGCACCAAGAATTCAGACTGCACTGGTATCGAAAGACACTCTGAAGAATTCTTCTGCAGTCCTACGGCGATTCAAGCGACGCCTGCTGAGACACCCAAAGCTGCGACATCCAATTTCTTGTGTGTGCAGCGTTCGTGCCAGCGCATCCTCCGAGCAGACTTCAACTGCTTTGGTCTCGAGCACATATATCTCTGTCTGACGGCCTCGCAGCATGGGCAGCAAAGCAAGAAAGACCAGGAAGTTTGCAGAGGTCAAGCGCATGCTGAATCCAAAGGACCTCAAGGCAAAGAAGTGAGACTCTGCAAATGTACACTGCAACTGATAGCTGTGATTACTGCCAACTCCAGCTCAGCTGAGTTCACCTGTCGCATATGCCGTAGTGGATGGCCATGCATGGCGGCACAGCGATTCAGTGCCGCCGTCATGCTTGCAGGGATGCCATGGCCATAGAAAAGCAGAAGACCAAGGAGAAGGAAGTCCGCCATGTGTAAGTCCTCTCTCTGATGGTTTTGTATGCTCGCCAATGTTCATGCATGATAATACTGTCGGCATGGGGACCGCCCTAGCTGACGGCTTCGTCATAATTGGCGGCAGGGAGAAGGTTTCCACGGCGCTGTTCTTCCAATATAACAGTCAGCTGGGGCCGCCCTACCAGGTGCTAGTGGACACCAACTTCATCAACTTCGCCATCAAAAACAAGGTTTGTATATATGTCGTCTGTTGCCAGTGCACAGTGCACAGATGCAGCGCAGCACTGCTGCACTTGGCAAGGAGTCACTGGTATTACGGCAGCATCGAGGGGTGACCAGACATTCAGCCATGGCTTATATGTATAGCATTGCGGCATGTGTTCGCACGTCTCCAAAGCCGCCGCAGCATTATGAACACCACTACATGCCCTTGCCCGCAGATCGACCTGGTGCAGGGCATGATGGACTGCCTGTATGCGGAGTGCACGCCGTGCATCACGGAGTGCGTCATGGCGGAGCTCGAGAAGCTGGGCCAGCACTACCGCGTCGCCCTCAAAGTCGCAAAGGTGGGACGGGCGTGGCTTGGCAGATTCAGATCGGTTCCTGAATTTGCTGATTTGCCAGTTGTGAGGCAGTCACGCGCTCCCTGTCTCATCTCCTGTTATTATGAGCACACACGCAGCCATTTTCTTTCTTTTGCTGAGCTATCTACGGATGCACCTGCAGGACCCGCGGCTGGAGGTGCTGCCGTGCATGCACAGCGGCACGTACGCGGATGACTGCATCTGCGAGCGCATTCGGCAGCACAAGTGCTACATCGTGGCCACCTGTGACCGCGACCTGCGGCGCCGCATCCGCAAGGTGCTGCTTCCTTTGTGTCACTGCCACGTCTGTGATTTCTGCTGCAGCAATGTAGGCATGAGGCTGCCATCAATTGCAGAGCACACATGCCATCCTTGAGACACTCACATTCCTGGCCAGCGTCGCAAGCCTGAACGCCCATGCGAAACATGTTTTGGTGCCGACAGGTGCCCGGAGTACCCATCATGTACATCGCGCAGCACAAGTTCACGATTGAGCGGCTGCCAGAGGCGACGATGGGCGGAGCGCCACGGCGGTGACGGTGCAATGGTATGGACTTGACGCGGCTGTCCCGAAGAAATGCGTTCTGAATGCTGCGAGGTTGTGTGGTTTCGTGTCGGTCGAATTGTGGCCATTGGTTTCAGTGGCGTGATGCACACTTTGGGCTGCATTTATGTGAGTTTGGAGGCAGAGTCGCGTGCATGGAGGCAGAGTCCAGGCAAGTCAGACGCCAGTCACCAGTTAGATTACTCAGGCCGTCCTGCCAACAAGGAATTACCTATGCAGCAGGAAAGGCGAGGCAGTCTAGCCTCAGCCTCCCAGCGTCCACTGTCAACAAGTCCGTCTCAATTTGTCCAATGCATGTGATTTGAGTGGCGCAGCATGGAAGCTGGCGTCATCCGCCAGGTCTCATGGACAGGCCCTGTCAGGCTTCTTTTAAACGGCGGTCATGCCTGACGTACCGCCTTGCGATTCACATTTTCTGGTAGCCAGGCGCCCTGCAACAGGAGCAACACCACCATCAGTGTCAGGTCCTGACCTCCGAGGCGATGAGGTGCTGGCAGCGGCGTCACAACATGCCTTGGTGTGCTTTCCAGACAGTCGAATAGTACAGCAGTTACGCCGACAAATGACTCACAAATGACTCACCGGTACGAATGGTAGGAGAAGATGACTCCGCAGACGACGGCCAGGACGCCGTAGACGGCAGACACCAGCCATGCGCCGTGCACAGCCTTGTCACGCTGCGCTGGGTAGGGCTCGTCCCGCACCATCCACTCGCCCAGGTACCTGCCGCCGTCATTTTTTGACATCAGAGCTCAGCAGCACAGCTCTGGCGTGTCGTTGATAGGAGTTTTGGACGCTGCCCTGATGGTCGGCCTTCGATGCGCGTGAGCAAACACCCGTCCTTGACACGTGACACGCGGCAGGATGCGGCATGAGCAGGGGAGTTACTCACGGGTAGTCGTTGGCCAAGAGAATGGCTATTGCAGCCATGAAGACTGCTCCGAACGCTGAGATCAGCGCACACGCAATCGAGCCTGCGCAAGCAAGGGTGCGCTCAGCGCGCGGCCCACATATCCTGTCCTTGGATATGTGCTTAGAACAGGCAGCATCCGTCAACACCACCCGGTGCACTCACCTGTGGGGCCGCAGAGCCCCATGACTAGGGTGAAGGTGTGAAGCCCCACAAACAAGGAGAAAGGTCCTGGTGAATGGAGTGACCTCCAATCGAAATGTTGCCTGGCTTCGATGCCAGCACACCGCAAGCCGGTCGGAGAAAGTAAGTGCAACTATTTTCTTGAACGAGCGTGTCCACTGGCCTTGCTGGCCGCTTTGCAGCAGGCTGGGCGTTAGGTCTCGCAGTTGGATGCCCTCTGCTTGTCGGGGCAGTGCCACTGCTGCGCTGAGTCGATGCGTTTCGAGATGCCTCACGTATGATTTGTCACAAAGGCAACACAACGCAAAATGCTGCACTGTGGCCGGTGATCAAGGCGCAGAAGACCATGGTCCAGCGTGTCTTTACGTAGGCGCACAAGTTCGAAGGTGCTGCAGCGCGAAGCTACTGTATAAAAAAACTCATGCAAGCCTCGCAACACTCCCAACTACAATTTGAGGTCACACAGATTGCGCTTGCGGCTGTTCCGAGTTGCACAACTTATTCCGAGTTGCCGACTGTGCGACCGTCAGCTGACTGCAGCAGGACCAGCAGGTGTCGAAAGCATCTTGCCCTCAAGCATATTTGACTGCTTGATCCCGACGAGACGCACCACCAGGCAACGCCCCTTTGAAGACAGCGGTAGGGCACCCAGGCGGCGGCCGCTCGTGGCAGGCGGCAAGTGGCGCCGGCATGGCAGCGCCAGCTGAGCAGTACGAGTCAGATCTGGACGACGACAGGAGCGAGGCGTCGGGCTTTAGCGACGACGACGAGCAGCTTGATGAGGCAACCGAATTGGACAGCGGTGCCAACGTGTCGGGTGAAGGCGGCAGCGATGTGCACGACAGCGGCGATGAAGCAGATGGGGCAGAGGGAGGCGGCGGCGATGCGGGGAGCAGCGGCGACGAGTATGTCGGCGTCGCGGCTGGCGGCGCGACCGCAGGCACCTCGCGCGATGGTGAGCATGCAGCCGTCAGTGGACCTGCATTCCGGGCGTTGCCCCTGTCATCTGATGCAAATCAATGCAAATAGCTCGCAGAATGCTCCGGTTGGCAACGTCAGCTGTCTCTTCGGAGAGCTAACAGCTTTCTGCATGTGCCCCGTCCTGTTATTATTGCACCTCGTGGCCAGAGGCGGACACCCAGCATAGGCACCGCTGTCCGCGCAGCCTCCGGGGCGGCCGCGGCGCCGGCGGACAATGCAGGACCCTTCAAATCGTCGGACAAGGGCGCGGCCATTGCCAAGGCGTTTGCCAAGGCGGCGCGTGGCCCGCGGGACGACACCGGTGGTGCCATCCTCTCGGTGCGAAATGCTGCACTACGCTGCACTGCGAGACTCGATGCACCCTGTCCCCTGTCCTCTGCTCATGCCCTCGCAACAGCACACGACATCGGTGCGAGCCCTCACCATCGTGTGCAATGAACGCGCATCTGGCGCCACACACAGGGAAGCATGCATGTAATGTGGATCCATTGCAGTCGAGGGCAGCGCCTGCGTGCACCACCTGCAGGGCAGCAAGAGCGTGCTGAAGCGGCAGCGGGAGGAGCAGGCCTTGGAGGTTGTGGACCGGCAGGCGCGCCTGCTGCGGCAGGAGATGCGGAAGCGCGGCCACACCAAAGTGCCCAGGTAGGAGCCCCGACGCAATGCCCGATCTCGCCTAGCCAGCCGTTCCACCGATGCAACAACCTCATATCAAAGGGGCCATCGCAGACCTGAGCCACCCCTGCTGCGGGCGACTGCTTGTCGAAAAAGCACCTGCCTGCCCCAACAGTAATGTCGAGAGCCTGCTGCTGCTCGCCTGCGCAGCGTCGAGAGTCTGCCACACGCGGTCCTTTGCACTGCCGCAGGAAGGGGGAGGAACCGGAGCAGGACGCAGCGGAGAAGCTGATGATCCGGACGGCGCGGCGGGGCGTGGTGCGCCTGTTCAACGCCGTGAGCAAGGCGCAGAAGCAGCACGCCGAGCAGCAGGCCGTCGGTGGCCGCGCCAAGGTGCATTTGTTATGCTCGTCTAGCATGGTCCAAACTTGTAGGCTGGACTGTACAACTGTGTGAAGTCATGAAGTGCAGGCACAGGAGTCGGACGTGTGGCAGCGCATAGCCCTGACGCCAACGGCATGTGGCGCAGGCCTGGCGCCAGCCGCCTGCCAGAGCATAGCTAGCAACCGAAGCAAGCCAACCTCTCGGTGTGAGTGTCGTCTACAGCACTGCTTTATCGACTGACTCGCATCGCCCAAACCCTTCGCAGGACAAGCAGTTGACAAAGGCGGACTTCCTGGCAGAGCTGCGCGGCAAGTCGGGCGCGAGCGGCGCGGCTGCGGCACCGCCGGCGGCAAAGGTCGGCGTATCCGCGTCAGAGCAGGCCGCGGCGCCCGACGCGCCCGCGTGGGACGCGCTGCAAGACGACTACGCCAGCCTCCAGAGCGGCCTGCGCATGAAGGTGCACTCGATTTCGAATCATCCAATATATTGCACACATGAGTCTGAACACGTATGTTCGCTGCCGGAGGCACCCATGCGGGAGACGCTGCGCTTCATGCCAGCCTGCGGAACAGCCTGCGCATACGGGTGTGCCCGGCGCATACTGCTGCGCGGGCGCGCAGTTTTGCAGTTGGTGCCATGACACCTACTCTAACACGTTTGCCATGTTCAAGTGCTCACACTGGGCCTGCAAGTCAAAGTCAACGCGTCTTTATGCGCGCAGGACTGGGACAAAAAGGAAGAGGTGGTGCCGATACCTGGGGAGACGATGGCGGACCTCGGCAGCGACAGCGATGACAGCGACTGAAGCACGTGTTGGGAAGGAGGGTGCAACAGACGGTTCATGGTCGAGGCCAAAAGCGTGCATGACAAGTGCATGAGAAGTGACTGGTTTTGTGCGGGTGGGACATGGCGCAGTAAAAGTTGTAGGTGTACATCGGATGCATCATCATTCTCGTGCACGTCAGATTGCAGCCTGATTGGCGGTGCAACAACACAATGACACCCGATCACACGCTGGTGGCACACTGATGACGCTCGACTCCGAATGATGTGCAAGACTTTAAATATATAGAAAAGATGATACAGCTGCAAGGCGCCTGCCACAAATGACGACGTCAAAAGCCTGGTGCTTGACATCTCTCATTGGGTATTCGAGCAGGCGTTTCTGGTGCAAGCACCACCCTACATGGAGGGTTGTATTGCAGCCTTCCCAAAAGCTCAGTTGGTGGGCGCGCGCGCATCACCCATGCTGGTGGCGCCGTTCTCCGCCTCCCTGCAAATGCAAAAAAGGAATCAATACACAAGAGTACATATCAAAACAGTGCATATCATATCATCATATTATCACATCGTCATATCTTCGTATCATCAGCAAATACCTGCGAATGCGCTCCGCGTTCTCCTGCAGCAGGCAGTGCATAAAGATCAAATATACTTTGTTGTGAAACGCGGGGGCACAGCAAAGCCTCATCACCAGGTCGGACCAGAACCGCACTAGGCCCCCTCGCAGAGGCTGACGCAAGTGTTTAATGACAAATTCATCAGGGCGCACCTCCTGGGACTGTGGGTGTGCAATGACAAAATTATCCACCGCGCACCTCCTGGGACTCGCCGGGCTTGCCGACGGAGACAACGCGCTCGGCTGGGTCGTCCTTCCGCGCCACCGCCTCGTCGATGTTCTGCTTGAGCTTCTGGCGGGCGTCGTTCACGCTGTCGGCGTCGAAGATGCTGAAGCTGTTTGGTGTCGCCTCGTCCCCCTGCATGCCAGAGTCTCCACTTAGAGTCTGTGAAATAGATGACAGTCCAGACAGATCAACCTAG
>JAABUM010003527.1_pt1 | contig 19024 bp, 17 predicted proteins | sample 5559161 | NCBI WGS metagenome assembly JAABUM01 (sample SAMN10711868, study PRJNA513369) | rock metagenome | isolation source: Antarctica rocks | place: Antarctica: Victoria Land, Siegfried Peak nord | reverse complement strand
CCAGCCCAGCATCCACGCCTACGACCACATCGACCTGCCGCCGATCCGCCCCATCGTCACCCGCATCAACCGCCATCGCGGCGTCTGCCCGTGCTGCCGCAAGCGCGTGGCCGCTCCGGCACCGGAGGGCTTCGGGCCTGGCTCGCCGTTCGGGCGAGGGCTCTGCGCGCTTGTCATCCATCTCCACGTCACGCAGGCGATCAGCTTCGAGCGCCTGGCCCGCCTGCTGGCGGAGGTGTTCGGCCTGACCCTCAGCGAGGGCGCCATCACCAACATCCTGGCCCGCGCCGAGGCGCCGCTGCTGGCCGCCGTGGCGCCGATCGCCGCCGCCGTGCGCGAAAGCCCGGTCGTGGGTTCGGACGAGACCTCGGCGCGGGTTGGCGGCGCGCGGCAGATGTGCCTGGCGCACCTTCTGCGCGATGCGCAATACGCGGTCGAGGAGGGCTGCGGCGGGTTTGCGCCGCGCTTGCGGAAGGCACTCACCGGACGATAAAGCGGCGGAGAGAAGGGCGGCTCCTGGCCGTAAGCCAGAGCCTTGTGTCCGTCCTTCGCGGTTCCGCCTCTGGCCAGAGGGATGCGCCCGCGGCTCTGATGGCAGCGGAGGGCTCAGAGCGCGCATTGTTGCAGGGCAGAAAAGCATGCGCCGCCTGCCGTGAGGGCGTAGAGAATTTCCCGTTCACGATGGTCTTTCAGCCTGTCGTGGACCTGTAGGAAAACCGGATCGACGCCTACGAGGCCCTGGTGCGTGGACCGGCGGGCGAGGGCGCGGGACATGTGCTGGGCCAGGTCACGCCGGAAAACACCTACGCCTTCGATCAGGCGTGCCGGTAAAGGCGATTGAGCTGGCGGCTCGGCTCGGTGGCCTGCTCCCCTGGCACTACTTTGGCAGATTGGTCTGCGGCTCAAGCTTGAGCCGTGCCTGGCAGTGCGGACAGCAGCTGGGTGAGGGGCGGGCCAGGACGTCGAGGATGGCCTGCCTGACTGCGGGCAGAGTCGGCTGCGGCGGAGGTCCCGGCCACCTTCTTTCCGGCCCGCCTGGGCAAGCCTGCGGGTCTGGAGAAAGGCGCAGGTCATCATGGTCATCAGGGCGTGCCGGTGCAGCCCAATCCACGAGCGTCCCTCGAAGTGGTTCAGCCCCAGTTCCTCCTTGAGCTGCTGATGCGCCTGCTCGCAGACCCAGCGCGCCTTGATGGCGCCCACCAGGACCTTCACCGGCGTTTCGGCGGGCAGGTTCGAGACGGTGTGCTTGCGCTCGCCGCTGCAATGGTGCTCCCCGACCAGCCAAACCTCCTCGCCCGGCATGTGCTGGTTCGCCTGATCCCCGAGGCGCTGCGTAGGACCATCGGCGACACGCATACGCAGCAGGGCAAAGCGTGCGCTCAGCCGCCCCTTGGTGCCGCGTCGCCAGCTGACCTTGCGCCACGACGCGCCGGCGAGGGTCTTCTCCGCGGCAACGGACTGGCTATCGGGAATGTGGCGCCGACGGGGGCGTTCCCGATCGGCCACCGGAGCGACCAGCGCCACGTCGGCCGGGTAGACCTTCTGGTGGCGCGGGGTGCCGACGGCCCAGCGCAGGCCTCGTTCGCTGAGCGCCTGGCGAAAGGCTGCGCTCAGCCCGCATCCCGCGTCGGCCAGCACGCAGCCAGAGCGCACACCGGCCGCTCTTGCACGGTCAATCTCGACAACCGCGATCTCCGGCTTGGTCAGGCAGGCCTGCTGGTCCGGCGGGACCTGGGCCCGCGTCATGCGCGCGGCGTCACTCGTCCAGCTTTCCGGCGGGAACAGCCGCAAGCCGATCATCACCGGCACCTCTGCACTGGCCAGGGTCAGGCAAGCCAGGGTCTGGCAGTTGGCGTTCTTGCCCAGCGACGTGGCGTATTGCGGTGCCACGCCCACCGAGTGCCTGCCCTTCTTGGGCAGGGCAGTGTCGTCGACGACCAGGACAGCGTCCCGGCGGCCGCCCAGCCTCATGTAGCAGCGCCTCGGCCAAGGGCGTGCTGTCCCAAACGCCCGCCGCGATGAAGTGATGCAACTGGTCGTAGCTGACAGCCTCGTCTCGCGCGGCCATCGGCTGCACGCTCTTCCGGTCACCCGGGCCGATCAAGCCGGCGATGTAGAGCGGCAGCATGGCCCTGCGGGCACGGGTGCGACAGCCCTGCCGAGAACGGCTCTAGCCACCCCCCCAGGTCAGCACGCCAGGTCTCGTCCATCGACGTCACCGCGTCTGCTGCACCGACAGACTACCCTCCCAAGCTCAATCTGCCAAAGTAGTGCCAGGGACAAAGCGGGCCTGCGCTCCTTCGACGCCGACGCGATCGCCGGGCTCGTCCGACCACACCGCTCACGCGATGCCGTTCACCCGCCGCACGATATCGGCCAGCGTCGGCACGTAGTCGTCGGCGTGGCCGAGGCCGTTGGCGAGCGCGAAACTGTTGCGCACCGCGGCGCCGACCGGATTGGCGGCGCCCGACGCGTTGGCGAAGCTGCTCAGGTAGGTAAGGTCCTTGAGCGCGTTGGACAGCGTGAACTTGTGGGCCTCCGGATTGCCTCCCACCACATACTCGAAGAAGGTCCGGAAGAAGGCGCAGTCCATGCGGCCTCCCGCGACGACGTCGTGAAACACCTGCGCCGTCACCCCGGCCTTGGCGCCGAGCGCCAGCGCCTCGGCGTAGATCGCGGCGTAGCCGAGCGAGACGAAGTTGTTCAGCAGCTTCATCATGTGCCCGGTGCCCACCGGCCCGGTCGCGACGATCCGGCCGGCGAAGGCCTCCAGCACCGGACGAACGCGGGCGAGCTGGTCGTCGGAGCCGCCCACCATCACGTCGAGCGTGCCGGCCCACGCCTCCTTGGGCGTCCGGCTGAGCGGCGCGTCGATCAGCTCGATCCCGCGCGGCGCCAGCTCGGCCGCCAGCGCCATGGTCACCGACGGGTCGGAGGTCGAGCAGTCGACCACCATCACCGGCCTGCCCGAGGCGCCGATCCCGTCCGGCCCGTCGACCAGCGCGCGCACCTGCGGGCTGCCGGTCACGCAGAGCACCAGGATGTCGCTGGCCTCGGCCAGCGCCCGCGCCGAGTCGACCTCCACGGCGCCGCGACCGACCAGATCCTCGATCGCCTCGCGCTTGCGGTGCCCGAGCACAGAGAGCGGAAACCCCTTGGCCAGCAGGTTGCTGGCCATGCCGTGGCCCATCAGGCCAAGGCCCGCGAAACCGATCCTGGGGGTCATGGGCGTCTCCTCCTTCGGTGCGCGCATCGCGCGCGTCACGTGCTTTCGCGGATCGCGAGGCTGTAGCCGACATCGACCCGGGCCGGACCGGCCGGCAGGCCCGTCGCGCGCGCCAGCAGCTTGGCGGCGGCCAACCGGCCGATCTCGGCGCGCGGCGAGACGATGCTGGTGAGCGCCGGGCTGGTCAGCGCGCCGATGCCGAGCCCGTTGAAGCCGGCGATGGCGATCCTCCCCGGCACCGCGAGTCCCTCGCGCTGGGCGCGCAGCAGGGCGCCGATGGCGAGGTCGTCGTTGGCGAAGAACAGCGCGTCGAGCTCGGGCGCCTCCGCCAGCGTCGCCATCAGCCGCTCGCCGCCCGTCGCCGGGCTGGACCGCCCCTCGTGGGTGAAGGGGGGTCGACGCGGGAGGCCGGCCTCGGCCAGCATGCGGTCGAGGCCGCGATAGCGCTGCATGGCCCGGTAATCGACCCCGAGCCGACCGCCGACGAAGCCGATCCGCCGGTAGCCGCGGCCGATCAGATGGCGGCCCATCTCCGCGCCGGCCTTGAAGTGGGACAGCCCGACATTCATGTCGATCGGATGGCCGCCCAGCTCCATGATCTCGACCACCGGGCACCCGCACTGGCCGAGCAGCGTGCGCGTGTGCGGCGCATGGCGCAGGCCGGCGACGATGATCCCGGCCGGCGACCAGCCGAGCATGGTCGAGACCAGCTCCGTCTCGCGCGCGAGGTCATACTGGGTGTTGCCGAGCAGGAGCTGGTGGCCTGCCGCCTCCAGCTCCTGCTGGATGCCCTGGATCACCTCGATGAACACGGCGTTGGACAGCGACGGCACGATCACCGGCACCACCCGGCTGCGCGCGGACGCCAGCATGCCGGCGGCGCGGTTCGGCACGTAGCCGAGTGCCGCCACCGCGTCTCCGATCTGCGCGCGCAGGGCGGGAGACACGCTTTCCGGCGCGTTCAGGGTGCGTGACACCGTGATCGGGGCCACACCGGCACGCTCGGCCACATGCTTGAGCGTCACCGCGCCGCCACGCCGCCTCGATGTCTGGTTGCCCATCCGGGGGAGGATTACACACCGGAACGCGGCGCCGCCAGACCGGACGGAACGGGGTCGTAACCTCGATGATTGCGCTACCATTTGTTCCGGCATAGGGTAGCCTCATAAGCCGCCAGCCGCGGTGTCCGCAAGGATGCGTCGGCGAGAAGCAGGCTGGGTTGGGAACGTCACCAGGAGATCGGCATGATGCCGGAACGTCAGGCCGGGCCCGGTCTCTACCAGGCGAACGACATCGCCAAGAGTTTCGGCTCGGTGACGGTGCTGCGCGGGATCAGCGTGGCGCTCCGGCCAGGGCGGGTGCACACGATGATGGGCGAGAACGGGGCGGGCAAGTCCACGCTGTTCAAGGTGATGGCCGGGCTGGTGCGGCCGAGCGGCGGCGGGCTGCGCCTCGACGGTGCTCCGGTCTCGTTCGCCTCGCCGCGCGAGGCGCACGCGCACGGCATATACCTGGTGCCGCAGGAGCCGGCGCTGATGCCGACGCTGAGCGTCGCCGAGACGATGTTCGTGGGCGAGCTGCCCACCATCGGCCGGCTGCGCCGCGTCGACTGGGCGGCGATGCGCAAGCGGGCGCGCGCGGCGCTCGACATGCTGGGCCTCGACATCGCGGTGGACGCGGAGGCGCGCCTGCTCTCGATCGCGCAGGCGCAGCAGGTGGAGTGCGCCAAGGCGCTGCTGCGCGGCTGCCGGGTGATCCTGTTCGACGAGCCCACCTCGCCGCTGACGAGCCACGAGGTCGAGCGGCTGTTCGCGATCGTGCGCCGCCTGCGCGACGAGGGCTACACGCTCGCCTTCATCAGCCACCGCATGGAGGAGGTGCTCGAGATCTCCGACGACATCAGCGTGCTCCGCGACGGCGTGCTGGTCGACAGCGTGGCGCGCGAAGGGTTCGACCGGACGCGCCTGCTGTCGCAGATGGTCGGCCGGGAGATGCGCACCATCCCGCGCCGCGCGACGTCGTTCGCGACCGATCGGCCCGTGCTCGAGGTCGACGGCCTGGCGCACGCGCCGCGCTTCGCCGGCGTCGGCTTCACCCTGCACCGCGGCGAGATCATGGGGCTGGCCGGCCTCGTCGGCGCCGGCCGCACCGAGATCGCCGAGACCATCTTCGGCCTGCGCCGGCGCGACGCGGGCAGGGTGCGCCTCGACGGGCAAGACATCTCCGCCCTGCCGACGCACGCGATCATCCGCGCCGGGCTGGTCTACGCGCCGGAGGATCGTGCCAGGCACGGCGCGGTGCTGCCGATGAGCGTCGCCGAGAACGTCACGTCCGGCCGGATCGAGCGGGTCAGGCGTCGCGCCGGCCTGATGGACCGCGCCGACGAGGACCGGATCGGCGCCGAGACCGTGCTGCGCTACCGCGTGCGCTGCGCCGGCACCGACCAGGCGCTGCGCCAGCTTTCCGGCGGCAACCAGCAGAAGGTCGTGTTCGGCAAGTGGATGGGACTGGGCCCGAAGGTCGCGGTTCTCGACGAGCCGACCCGCGGCGTCGACGTCGGCGCCAAGGAAGAGATCTACGAGATCATCGAATCCCTGGCGCGCGACGGCATGGCGATCCTGGTGATCTCGTCGGAGATGGAGGAGTTGGTGCGGCTGTGCGACCGCATCCTCGCCGTCTACGAGGGCCGCATCGTCTCGGAGCTGTCGGGCTCCGACATCACGGCCGAGCGGGTGGGGCGCTCCTACCTCGGCCATGCGGACCAGGCGGCATGATGCCAACGGCCCTTTGAAATGACCGGTGAAGCAAGCAAGGTTGAGGCTCTGCCTCAAACTCCGCCAAAGGCTCGCCTTTGGAATCCATTACTTAGGAAAAGCCGGTCCAGGGGCGGCTCGCCCCTGGCGGGTCTGGGCGGAGCCCGGCCTTGCTTCCCGACAGGTCAAAACTTAAGGCCGCTGGCATGAGCACGCCCGCGATCCCCGGCCGCGCCCATCCGGGGCTCGTCGCGGGCCGCGCCGACCTCGGCCCGCACCTCGGCCGCTGGCTGCGCCGGGGCGGGCGGCCGCTGACGCTGGCGGCCGTCACTGCGGCCACCACCCTGGCGGTCGGGCTGACGCATCCTGCCTTCGTGACCCTGCAGAACCTGCGCTTCATGCTGCTGAACTGCGTGGTGCTCTCGCTGCTGGCACTGGGCCAGACCCTGGTGATCGCCACGCGCGGGATCGACCTCTCGGTGGCGCCGATCCTCGGTCTGTCGGCCATGGTCACCGGGCTGATGGCGCAAGGCGACGGGCTGCCGCTCGCGGGGGCCTTCGCGGTGGCGCTCGCCATCGGGCTCGTGCTCGGCACCGCCAACGGGCTGCTGGTCGCGCGGCTGGCGATCCCGCCCATCATCACCACGCTCGGCACCTACAGCCTCTACGGCGGGCTGATCTTCCTCTACTCGAACGGCGCCCAGGTCGACTCCGTGCCGCACGCCTACGCCATGCTCGGCAACGGGGTGGTCGCGGCCGCGTTCCCGGTGCCGATCCCGGCGCTGGTGCTGGCCGCCGTGCTGGCCGCAATGTGGTTCGTGCTGGGCCACACGCGCTTCGGCAGGGCCATCCTCGCGATCGGCAACAACCAGGCGGCGGCCTACAATGCCGGGATCGCGGTGCAGCGCGTGCAGGTGGTGGCCTACACGCTGTCCGGCGTGCTGGCCGCGCTGGCCGGCCTGATGTTCATCTTCTACACGGGCTCGGCCACGGTCACCACCGGCACCGGCGACCACATGGAGCTGCAGTCGATCGCGGTCGCCCTGATCGGCGGCACCGCCATCGCCGGCGGGCGCGGCAACATGGCCGGCACCGTGCTGGGCGCGCTGTTCCTCAGCGTGGTGCTGACCGCGCTGGTGTTCCTGCACGTGCCCCCGATCTGGTACTCGGCCGGCGAGGGGCTGATGATCCTGCTCGCGGTCACCGCCGGGGGAAGCGGGCGATGAGCGGCCGCAACGAGGTCACCGCGCGCCGCAGCGGCACGCGCCGGCTGCCGCTCGGCGTCTGGGAGCGGGTGCTGCTGGCGCTGCTGGCGCTGCTGACGACGGGGCTGATCCTGGGAGTCCCCGGCTTCTATCCCGGCTTCGGCGATTTCCTGGCGCTGTCGGAGAACTTCCTGCCGTTCGGCCTGGTGGCGCTGGGGCTCACCACCGTGATCCTGACCGGCGGCATCGACCTCTCGGTCGGCGCGACCGCCAGCCTGTCGGCGATCGTTGCGGCCGAACTGTGGAGCGGGCTGCACCTGTCGATCTGGCTGGCCGCCCTGGCCGGGATCGCGTGCGGCGCGCTGCTCGGCCTGGTCAACGGGCTGATCATCACCCGCCTGCGCACCGAGCCGCTGATCGCCACCCTGGCCACCAGCTTCATCTATGGCAGCGTGGCGACCGCGCTGGCCGGCGACACCCCGCCCTCCGGCTTCCCCGACGCGTTCGACCGGCTCGGCACCGGCGCCATCGGCGGCGTCGTGCCGTTCCAGATCGTGCTGTTCGGGGTGCTGGCGGTGCTGTTCTCCCTGCTGGTCTCGCGCACCGCCTTCGGCCGCAAGGTGGTGATGATCGGCTACAACCCGGACGCGGCCCGCTACTCCGGCGTGCGCGTCGCACGGATCATCGCCGCCACCTACGTCATCAGCGGCGCCATGGCCGGCCTCGCCGGCATCGTGCTCGCCGCCTACTACAGCGCGGTGCGTCCGGACATGGGCGATCTCCTGCTGCTCAGCACCATCACGACCGTGGTGCTGGGCGGCGTCAGCATCTTCGGCGGCGAGGGCAGCATCGCGGGCGTGGTGATCGCCGTGCTGCTGCTCGGCCTGCTGCGCCAGGGCATGCTGATCGCCGGCTTCTCCGACATGATCACCACCATGCTGACCGGCGCGATCCTGCTTGGCGCGATCGCGGTCCGCAACCTCCTCGCAGGCCGGGGCACCGGCCTTGCGATGCTGCTGGCGCGTCTGCGCGGCCGCACCGCCGTCGCCGGCTAATCAAGCAACGAACGATCACGGGAGAACAGGACCATGACCCACTCCGACAACCGCAGCAGCCTGCGCGCCCTCCTCGCGGCCGGCCTGCTCGGCCTGCCGCTGCTCGGCCTGCCGCTTCCGGCCGGCGGGGCGCATGCGCAATCCGCGACGCCCGACACCTCCAGGCGGATCAAGGTCGCGATGGTGCCGAAGCTCGTCGGCCTCTCCGTGTTCAAGGCCAACGAGCAGGGCGCGGAGATCGCGGCCAAGGCGCTCAACGTCGATTTCCTCTACACCGGCCCGGTCACCGCGTCTGCGCAGGGGCAGGTCGACGTGTTCAACAGCCTGATCGCGCGACGTTTCGACGTCATCACCACCACGTCGAACAACCCGACCCAGCTGGCGCCCGCCCTGCGCCGCGCCCGCGCGCAGGGCATCAAGGTGGTGTCGTACGACAGCGACGTCGCACCCGACGCGCGCGACTTCTTCATCCAGAACACCAACTACGCCGCGTTCGGCAAGGCGCTCGTCGAATCGGTGGCGAAATACACCGGCCCCGAGGCCAAGATCGCGATCCTCTCCTCGACGCCGGACGCCACCATCCAGAACGAGTGGATCAAGGCGCTGCGCGACTACATGGGCGCGACCTACCCGAAGATGCAGATCGTCACCACCCAGTACGGCCAGTCCAGCCCGTCGCAGTCGCTGACCGCCGGCGTCAACATCCTGCAGGCCAACCCCGACGTCGCCGCCATCATCGCGCCGGACGGGGCGGCCGAGGTGGGCGCCGCGGCGGCGGTGGAGAAGCTCGGCCGCGCCGGCAAGGTCTTCGTCACCGGCTGCAGCGACCCGAACGCCATCCGGCAATACGTCAAGAGCGGCATCATCAAGCAGAGCCCGCTCTGGGACGAAGTCAAGGAAGGCGAGCTGGTGGTCACGGTCGCGCGCCTGGCGGCCAACGACGCGATCCAGCCGAACGGCAGCTTCGACGCCGGGCCGCTCGGCCACTTCGACGTCAAGGACCGGGTGATCGTGTTCAGCGAGCCGCTGATCTTCGATGCCGCCAATATCGACCAGTATCAGTTCTGATCAGCCAAGGATCTCCCACATGAAGCGCATCCTCTTCACCGGCGGCAGCGGCAAGGCCGGCCGCCACGCGGTGCAGTACCTCGTCGACCAGGGCTACCAGGTGCTCAACATCGACACGAAGCCGCTCGACAATCCCAAGGTGCGCACTCTGATCACCGACATCACCGATGCCGGGCAGGTGTTCAACGCCTTTTCCGCCTATACCGGCCTGCACGAGTTCGACGAGGATCTGAGTCCGCCGAAGATCGACGCCGTGGTGCATTTCGCCGCCATCCCGCGCATCATGATCACGCCGGACAACGAGGTGTACCGGATCAACGTGATGGGCACCTACAACGTGCTCGACGCCGCCACCAAGCTCGGCATCCCCAAGGTGATCATCGCCTCCAGCGAGACCACCTACGGCATCGTGTTCGCGCACGGCCACCGCGACCCGGAGTACTTCCCGCTCGACGAGGAGTACCCGGCGAAGCCGATGGACAGCTACGCCATGTCCAAGATCTGCAACGAGCGGACCGCCGAGGCCTTCGCGCTGCGCACCGGCACCGACATCTACGCGCTTCGCATCGGCAACGTGATCGAGCCGTCGGAGTACGAGCTGTTCCCCGGCTGGTTCGCCAGGCCCGAGTTCCGCAAGCGCATCGCCTGGAGCTACATCGACGCGCGCGACCTCGGCGAGATCGTGCGCCTGGGCATCGAGAAGGACGGGCTCGGCTACCAGGTGTTCAACGCGGTCAACGACCACTCCTCGTCCGACCTGCCGACCGCCGAGCTGCTGCGCCGCTACTACCCCAAGGTGCCGGTGCGCGGCGAGATGGGCGAGTTCGAGAGTCTGCTGTCGAACCGCAAGACTCGCGAGATGCTGGGCTTCAAGGAGAACCACAACTGGCGCCGCTACGTGAAGACGCAGGCGTGACCGGCACTGACCGGGGAAGCAAGAAAGGTTGAGGCCCCTCCTTCAAGCATGGGCCTTCAAGCATGGGCCTCAAACTCCGCCAAAGGCTCGCCTTTGGAATCCAATACTTAAGTAAGGCCGGTCCAGGGGCGGCTCGCCCCTGGCGGGTCTGGGCAGAGCCCGGCCTTGCTTCCTGGCAGGCCGACGCATGGGCCGGGCCGTCCCGTGGGTGGCTACCCGTGCGGCTGGCCGTCCCCATGATCGTGGTCGAGGAACCGTTCGAGCGAGAAGTGCCGTTCCAGGTCCTCCACCTGCGCGCGGTCCAGCAGGCGGGGGTTCAGGCCGCGCAGCATCAGGTGCAGGCGAGCGGTCTCCTCCAGTTCCTCGGTGGCCGCCACGGCCGCCTCGATCGAGCGGCCGGCGACGACGGGCCCGTGATTGGCCAGCAGCACGGCGGCGTAACGGCCAGCGAGACCGCGGATCGCGCCGGCCACGGCCGGGTCTCCGGGCCGGTAGTAGGGCACCAGCGCGGTGCGGCCGACGCGCATCACCGAGTATGCGGTGAGCGGCGGCAGCACGCAGGCCGGATCGATGTCCGGCAGCATCGACAACGCCACCGAGTGCGTCGAATGCAGATGCACGATGGCGCCGGCGCCGGCGCGCGTCTCGTAGAGGGCCGTGTGCAATGGGACCTCCTTGGTCGGCGGGTCGCCGGACAGCACCCGGCCGGACGCGTCCAGCCGGGTCAGCCGTGCCGGGTCGAGGAAGCCGAGCGAGCTGTCGGTCGGCGTGGTCAGCAGCCCGCCGTCTTCCAGCCGCACGCTGATGTTGCCGGTGGTGCCGTGCGTCAGGCCGCGCTCGAACAGGGATCGCGAGAACAGGCAGATCCGTTCCCGCAGCTTCGTTTCGTTCATGCGGCCCCCGTCGGCGTGCTTGTCGTCGCAGACGGTGCATGGTAGCGCAACCATGGACATGCACGCGAGAGCAAGGAGCCGATCATGACCGAGGAAGCGCGCACCCCGCGGAGCTGTGCCGTGATCGGGCTCGGCTCGATGGGCGGCGGGATGGCGGCCTCCCTGCTGCGTGCCGGCTTCGTGGTGCACGGCTTCGACCCCAACCCGGCCGCCTGTGCCCGCTTCGAGGCGGCCGGTGGCCGCATCGGCGCCACGCCGGCCGCAGCCGCGACCGGGGCTGGTTGCGTGATCGCGGTGGTGATCAATGCCGACCAGACGGAGGCGGTGCTGTTCGGACCGGACGGCTGCGCGGACGCCATGCCGGAGGGCGCGGTGTTCGTCTCGTCCGCGACCATGGCGCCGGAGCGTGCGCGCTCGCTTGCGGCGCGCCTGGAGGCGGGCGGGCGGCACTATCTCGACGCGCCGATGAGCGGCGGCGCCGCACGGGCCGCGGACGGCAGCCTGACCATGCTGGCCTCCGGCAGCCACGCCGCCTTCGAGGCGGCGCGGCCGGCGCTCGAGGCGATGACCGCCACGCTCTACGAGCTGGGCGACGCGGCAGGGCAGGGGGCGGCGTTCAAGATGGTCAACCAGCTGCTGGCCGGCGTGCACATCGCCGCCGCCTGCGAGGCGATCGCCTTCGCCGCCGCCCAGGGGCTCGACCTCGCCCGCGTCTACGAGGTGATCACGAAGTCCGCAGGCAACAGCTGGATGTTCGAGAACAGGATCCCGCACGTTCTGGAGGGCGACTACGCGCCGCGCAGCGCGATCGAGATCTTCACCAAGGATCTCGGCATCGTGCTGGACATGGCGCGGTCGCGGAACTTCCCCGTCCCGGTCGCGGGCGCCGCGCTGCAGATGTACCTGATGACCGCCGCCGCCGGCATGGGCAAGGAGGACGACGCCTCGGTCGCGCGACTCTATGCCAGGATCGCCGGCCTCGCGCTGCCCGGCGCCGCCGTGCCGGACCAGGGCTGAGGACGCCGCCATGCCCCGCTTCGCCGCCAACCTCACCATGATGTTCAACGAGGTGGCGTTCGAGGACCGCTTCGACGCCGCCGCCCTGGCGGGCTTCGACGCGGTCGAGTTCCTGTTCCCTTACGCGCTGTCGCCGGAGGCCGTGGCCGAGCGGGTGCTGCGCAACGGGCTGAGCGTGGCGCTGTTCAACCTGCCGCCCGGCGACTGGGGGGCGGGCGACCGCGGCTTCGCAGCGCTGCCGGCGCGCAGGGACGAGGTCGCGCCCGCGCTGGCCACGGCGCTGCGCTACGCCGACGCCGTCGGCGCGCGCCGGCTGCACCTGATGGCGGGCCTCGCCGATCCGGCGGATGCGGCCTGCGCCGCGGCGTACCGCGATGCCGTGCGTGCCTGCGCGGAGACGCTCGGCGAACGCGGCATGGAGCTGGTGCTGGAGCCGATCAACGGCCGCAACATGCCGGGCTACTTCCTGGACGACTTCGGGCGCGCCGCCGACCTGATCGACGACCTCGCCCTGCCCAACCTCAAGCTCCAGTTCGACATCTACCACCGCCAGATCCTGCACGGCGACGTGGTGATGGCGCTGCGCCGGATGATGCCGGTGATCGGCCACGTCCAGATCGCCAGCGTGCCGTCGCGTAACGAGCCGGACGGCGAGGAGCTGAACTTCCCCTACCTGTTCGCCGAGCTCGACCGGCTCGGCTACGCCGGATTCGTCGGCTGCGAGTACAACCCGCGCGGCCGCACTGAGGACGGGCTCGGCTGGTTCGCGCCGTACCGGAAGGCGGGAGGCGCGTCGTGAGCCTGCGCCTCGGCTGCATCGCCGACGACTACACCGGCGCGTCCGACCTCGCCAACACGCTGCGCCGCAACGGCCTGCGCACCGTGCAGACCATCGGCGTGCCGGAGCCGGGCCTGGCGCTGCCGGAGGTCGATGCCGTCGTGGTGTCGCTCAAGAGCCGCTCGATCGAGGCCGGCCGCGCGGTGGCGCTGTCCCTGGAGGCCGAGGCCTGGCTGCGCGCGCGCGGCGCCGACCACGTGCTGTTCAAGGTCTGCTCGACCTTCGACTCGACCGATCGTGGCAACATCGGCCCGGTGGCCGACGCGCTGCGCGCGCGCGCCGGATGCGGCACCGTGCTGGTCAATCCGGCCTTCCCGGAGACCGGCCGCAGCGTGTTCCAGGGCCATCTGTTCGTGAACGGCGTGCCGCTTCACGAGAGCCCGCTCAAGGACCATCCGCTCAACCCGATGCGCGACTCCGACCTGGTGCGCGTGCTCGGCCGGCAGAGTGCCGCGCCGGTGGCGCTGGTGCCGTTCGCGGTGGTCGAGCAGGGGGTGTCGGCGGTGCGGGCGGCGCTGGCGGAGAGCGAGGCGGGCTGCGCGATCGCCGACGCGGTAGCGGCGCGTCATCTCGACGTGCTGGGCGAGGCGGCACTGGCGGGTCCGCTCTCGGTCGGCGCGTCCGGTCTCGGCGCCGGGCTGGCGCGGGCGCTGGCGAAGCGGGCGCCAGTGGCGCGCGATGGCGGAACCGGGGCGACGGGCGAGGCGGCGTCGCGCGGGGCCGGCGGCCTCGCTGCGATCCTGGCCGGCAGCTGCTCGGTCGCGACCCGCCGGCAGATCGACGCGGCGGTCGCTGCCGGCATGCCCTGCCTGCGGCTGGACGTGGCGCGGCTGCTGGAGGGGGGCGGCGTCGTGGCCGAGGCGCTGGCCTGGGCGCATCCGCTGCTGGCGCGAGGTCCGGTGCTGATCGCCAGCAGCGACGCGCCCGAGGCGGTGAGCGCCCTGCGGGCGAGCCATGGCGGTGCCGCGGCCGGCGACGCGGTCGAGCATGCGCTGGCCGACATCGCCGAGGCGCTGGTGGCGAAGGGGGTGCGCCGGCTGGTGGTGGCGGGCGGGGAGAGTTCCGGCGCCGTAGTCGATCGCCTCGGTCTGCAGGCCTTCCTGATCGGCGACGAGATCGCCCCTGGCGTGCCGGTGCTGCGCACCGAAGGCGCCCGCCACGCGGGTCTGGCGATGGCGCTCAAGTCCGGCAATTTCGGTCAGGACGACTTCTTCTCCCGCGCCCTCTCGGCGATGGGCTGAGCGTTCCGGCAGGAGCACAGCCCGTTGGTGTTCTGGTTGCGGCCAGGCTGCCAGGGCGCGTGCGGGCATCGCGGCGGGATTGACGAGATCCGCCTGAGGAGACCGGCATGAACCATCATCCAGCCATCGCTGCCGGTCGCGTCGCGGTGATAACCGGCGGCGCGAGCGGCATTGGCCTCGCGACCGCGCACCGTCTGGGCGCGGCAGGAATGCGGCTCGTGCTGGCCGACATCGCCGAGGATCAGCTGGCGGAGGCGTCGCGCGAGCTGCGCGGCCAGGGCGTCAAGGTATCGTGCGTTCCCGCCGACGTCGGCGACGCCGGCGCCGTGGCGGCGCTGCGGCAGGCGGCGGAGGCGCTCGGGCCCGTGTCGCTGCTGATGAACAATGCCAGGCGCGAAGGCGGCGGCGGCATCCTCGCGGGTGCCGCGGTGTGGGAGCGCACGGTCGGGACCAACCTGATGGGCGCGGTCCACGGCGTGCAGGAGTTCCTGCCGGCAATGATCGCGGCGGACTGGCCCTGCACCATCGTCAACACGGGTTCCAAGCAGGGCATCACCCTGCCACCCGGCGACACCGCTTACAACGTCAGCAAGGCGGGGCTGAAGGCGCTCACCGAGAGCCTCGCGCACGACCTCCTGGCGACGGGCGGACGCGTCACCGCGCACCTGCTGATCCCCGGCTTCACCTACACCGGCTTCACTCGCCGCCGCGGGGTCGCCGAGAAGCCGGCGGCCGCGTGGACGGCCGACCAGGTCGCGGACTTCATGCTGACGGCGATGGCGCGTGGCGACTTCTACCTCCTGTGCCCGGACAACGACGTGACGCGCGAGATGGACGAGCGACGCATCGCCTGGAGCGCCGGTGACATCATCGGGAACCGCCCGGCCCTGTCGCGCTGGCACCCCGACCATGCCGACGCCTTCAAGGCGCACATGGAGGGCCGCGGGTGACCTGGGACACCCCGGACAGCGCGCGCCAGCGAAGCCTGACGCTCGCTCCTGGCTGCGGCATGCCCTTCGGGCAGGCGCCGGCCGGCCCCGCGCCTTAGGCACCCGTCCGATCGGCGGCGTCCACCCGCCGCCGCGCCGGCCGGCGTCCCGGGCGTAGCGTGCGTTGCCGTCGAGCAGGCCCAGGTGGTCGCGCAGCCGATTGCGCCCGAGCCACGCCACCGCGGCCTCCAGCTCCATCTCCGCACGCCCCTTGCCGAGCACGCGCTTCAGCACCGCGTTGTAGGCGTGGTGGCCGCGGCGGCGCGGGTCGCGCCCCCCCGTGTCCTCGACCGCCTGCGCCGCTACCAGCTCGGCGACGGCCGAACGCAGCCGGCGTTCCGCTTGGCTCGGGGCGTCCAGCAGCTCGCCCCGCCCCGCGCCCGCCAGACCTCCGCCAGGCCTTCGAGCCGTCCCATCGCCAGCTCCGGCCCGGGACGCAGCATCGCGTAGCGCAGCGCCGGGGTGTCGCGCTCTAGCGGCACGACACCGCGCTCCGCCCGGTCGCGCGACAGCCGGCTCAGCCAGCCATAGCGGCAGGTCGCCCTGCCGGCGTGCCGGACGCGGCCGTGCCCGGGTGCCCTGCTCCTGCTCCATGCGCCAGCGGAACTTCGCGAAGAGCGGATCGTCGAGGTGGAACACCAGCGCTTCCTGGCCCTCGTATGGCCCGGCGTGCGGGTCCACCTGGGTGGCATGGTCTTGCTCCTGACTCTGGTCTGGGTGCTACGCGATTTTTCGGGCTTGTTCGGCTTGGTTGGCAAAGGCCCTGGGGGTCGAGTTCCCCAGGGCTGAGTGCGGCCGCTGCTCGTTGGTGTGCCGCCGCCATTCCTTGATCCTGCTTTGGGCATCGGCCAGGAACAGGAACCACGAGGCGTTCAGGCACTGCGCCCGCAGACGTGCATTGAACGGCCTCGATGAAGGCGTTGTCCGTTGCTTTGCCCGGCCTGGAGAAGTCGATTCCAACCCGGTTCAAGTGTGCCCGGTGGTCCAGCAGCCGCACGGCATCCGGCAGCGTCCGGCCCGTTGTCCACCCGCAGGCTCTTCGGCTTGCCCCGCAGGCGCACCGGCTGGTCCAGCACCTCCACCCCCTGGGCCGCCCTGAAGTTGGCTCTCGGTGTGGTCGAGAGCCCCTCTCGCGTGTGGATGTCCACGATGGTCAAAATCCGGATCGGGCGGCTGTCGAACAGCTGGTCCGACATGAAGTCCTTCGGCCGCATCCGCAGCGCTACCTGGGGATTGCGCCGAAAGCGGTAGTGCTGCGAGGAACGCCCGAACCCCATGGCCGAACAGGCCCCTCGCTCGCTGACCTGCCAGGCGCCTTGCAGCACGCCCACCCCCTCACGCCGAACGCCGGGCTTCAGCATCCTTTTCCGAGACCATCCTGCAGCATGGTCTCGTCCAGGCTCCAGGCCGGCGACAAGCCGCTTCAGCTTGGCCTTCTCCTCCTCGAGCTGCTGCAGCCGCCAGATCTCCACAGTGCCCATCCCGGCGAACTGCTTCTTGCACCGGGTGAACATCGCCTCGGACACACCCACCTTGCGGCAGATCCCTTCCATCGCCGTACCGCCCTCCGCCTGCCGCAAGGCAGAGGCAATCCGTTCGTTCAAACACCGCTCCCGCTTCATGGCACTCCCTCCTCAGGGCTCAGAGTGCTCGAAAATCCTCGCTGGCTCCGGACCAGGTTAAAAAGACAGGACCAGGTGACGCGACGCCAGAGGACATCCACTATCCCTGCGAGGCGGCATCCGGCTACTTCAAGCGTGCGCTGGCGCCGGCCGACGTCGCCTGGACCTACTCCGGCGTCCGCCTGCTCTACGACGATGGCTCGGCAAGTGCGCAGGAAACCACCCGCGACTATGTCCTGACCTTGGACACGCAAGGCGGCGCGCCATTGCTCAGGGTGTTCGGCGGCAAGATCACGACCTACCGCTGCCTGGCCGAGGGCGTCCTGGCCAAGCTGGCCACGCTGCATCCAGGTTGGGAACGGGATGCGGGATGGACGGGGCGCGCGCGGCTACCCGGCGGCGATTTCGCGTGCGACGAGGCCGGCGCGCTGGCCGCCGACCTGCGGCGCGCCCACCCGTTCGTCGGCGCCCGATTCGCCCGCCACCTCGTGCGCCACTACGGCACGGAGGCGCGCGTCATTCCGGGCACCGCGCGCGATGGTCGACCTCGGCCGCGATTTCGGTGGCGGGCTGACCGAGGCGGAGGTGACGCACCTGATGCAGCATGAGTTCGCCAGGACGGCAGCCGATGCCGTGTGGCGGCGGATCGAGGCAGGGCTGCGGATGTCGTAGGCAGAGATCGCCGAGCTCGATCGCTGGATGACCCCCCGGCCCGGGACAGCCGGGGTGTCCATGGATCGCAGATCCGAGCAGCGCACGACGTTGCCGGTCCGAAACCATCAGCAGGGGCAGCCTGATACCAACGGCCCCTTGCATCGACCTGTCAGCAAGCAAGGCTGGGCTCTCCCTCGGCTGCCCTTCCAACGACCCAAGCGGGCCATCGGAACCCTTGGCAGCTCCGCCCAGACCCGCCAGGGGGAAGGCCCCCCTGGACCGGCTTCACTTAAGTAAATGTTCCCAAAGGGCTCGCCCTTTGGCGGAGTTTGAGGCAGAGCCTCAACCTTGCCTGCCTGCCGCCCCTGGGGCGCCCTACTTGTCGAGCGTGAAGGGGGCGTTCATCTGGCCGGCGTTGGCCTTGGTGACGAGCACGCAGTCGAACAGCTGCTTCTCGGTCGCGCTTCCGGTCTTACCGGTCTTCAGGAACGAGTCGGCTTCCTGGACCGCCTTTGCCGAGAACGTCGCCACCGGCTGGAGCACGGTATACAGCAGCTCGCCCGACTTGATCGCCGCCACGGCATCTGGCGACCCGTCGAAGCCGCCGACCTTGATGCTGGACAGCTTGCCGGCTTCCTTGAGGGCCGCGATCGCGCCGACCGCCATCTCGTCGCTGCCGCTGATCATGCCGATGATGTCGGGATGGGCCTGGAGCAGGCTCTGCATCTTGTCGTGGCCTTGCGTGCGGTCCCAGTTCGCGACCTGCGAGCCGACCTTGCCGAGGCCGTCGTACTGGCTGAGCACCGTCTCGAACCCGTTGGACCGCGTGGCGGCGTTGTTGTCCGCGGGGCTGCCGAGCAGCTCGACGTACCGGCCCTTCTGCCCGACGTCCTTCACCCAGCGCTGCGCCCCGAGGGCGGCGCCCTGCGCATTGTTGGACACGAGCTGTGCCTTGGCCAGGCCGTCCTGGTTGATCTCGGCGTTGACGAGGATGACCGGGATGTTCGCCGCGATCGCCTTCTTCACCGCGCCGATCGACCTGCTGGCATTGGCAGGATCGAGGATGATCGCCACCGCCCGGTTGGTGATCGCGGTGTCGATCAGGTTGCTCTCGGTGTTCGTGTCGCCCTTCGACGCGCCGACTGTGGCCTTGTAGCCGAGCTTCTCCGCCTCGGCCGCGGCCACCTTGCCCTCGGTCAGCCAGTAAGGGTTCGACGGGTCGTTGACGATGATCGAGATCAGCCCCCCGCCGGCATCGGCCGCCGCTGCGGCGCCAGGCCCCACAAGCGCCGGCGCGGCAACCGCCAGCGCGGCGAGCATCAGAACCCTCTTCTTGACGGACATGGTCGTCTCCCCTGTTGCGTGTTGGATCTGTCGATCAGCCGACGGGGCTCGCGTGGGCGACGTCGGCCGTGCGCGGCTTCCCCTGTTGCGGGGAAGCCGGAGGGCCGCCGGGCAGGGCCGAAGCCCTGGCGCGGCGATACTGGATGGCGTTGAGCAGCACCGCGAGCACGATCACCGCCCCGGTGAACACGGTCTGCCAGTAC
>JAABUM010003525.1_pt1 | contig 19041 bp, 20 predicted proteins | sample 5559161 | NCBI WGS metagenome assembly JAABUM01 (sample SAMN10711868, study PRJNA513369) | rock metagenome | isolation source: Antarctica rocks | place: Antarctica: Victoria Land, Siegfried Peak nord | reverse complement strand
GAGGCCGGACGCCACGTCGATCTCGGCCCGGGGGATGCGCTCCTCGGCGCCGTCCCCCACCGGCCGGGCCTGGTGCGTGCGCAGCACCCGCAGCACGGAGGCGGCGTTGACCACCGTGCGCCCGGCCTTGTCCTTGGGCAAAGCGAGGTCCTTCAGCTCCGCGCCGAGTGCCGCGGCCGTCCGCAGCGCGTCGCCCGCGAACCCCGGCGGCACCGGCCGGGCCGGCGGGTCCACCAGCGCCACGCCGGCGTTCAGCACCCGCACGATCGGCACTTCCTCCAGGGCCAGCGGCGTGTCGCGGGCCATATGCCCGCCGCCGGGCCGCTCGGTCACCAGAGCGTCGGACAGCACGGGCACGCTGTCCTTCCAGTCGCGCTGGTAGTAGCCGTCGAACACCGTCCAGGCGGCCGCGCCGTCGAAGGCGACATGGACCTCGTGCTGGCGCCCCTCGAACGCGGCCAGGCTGAGGTTGGCCGAGCCGGTGAGCACGCGGTGCAGGCCCGGTCCGGACAGCAGCAGCAGCTTCTCGTGGCTCGGGCGCCCGCGCAGCAGGCGGAAGCGCAGCGTGCCTTCCACCACCCGGTCGAGCAGCGCCTTGCCGCTGCGCCCGAGCAGGCGCCCCAGGGCCTCGGTCAGCGCCTTATGGTCCACCAGGGCGTCGGCGAAGCCGTAGGCCTGGACGGCGTGGCTGGCCTGGGTCAGCGCCAGGTGCTCCTTGGACAGGATGCGCTCGGCGCCGAACACCACCTCCATGTCGTCCAGGCGCTCGGCGAGGCGCAGCAGGAACTCGATGCCGCTGGAGAAGGTGATCGCTTTAAGCGCCGTGCATCCCTCGAACAGCTCCTCCCAGCTTGCAGGTCCGTGGGACAGCAGCCCGGCACGGAACACGGTCAGCGGCGCGGCGCCGGCCTGCGGGGCGGCGGCGAACAGATCATCAGCCATGCTGGGCTCCTGCCTCGTCGTGATCCCGGGCAGCATGGCGCACCCCGCCCGGGCAAGCCAGGCAGCGTGCCGCAGCGGCTTGCCGCGGTGCGGCGCCCCGGCCTATGCCGGCCATGTGAAAAGCCGGCTGGAGGCGGGACGAACGATGCAGGCCAGGAAGAACAGCCGGCCCGGAACCGCCGGCCCGCCGTCGAGGCCCGCCAGCATGGACCGCTTGCGCGAGTGCATGGCCGGGTTGCTGCGGGACGCCGCGGACTTCACCTCGCCTGCAAAGGTGCAGGAGACCGCGCGCAGTTGGCTGCCGCGGGCGGAACCTGGGACGGCCCTGTCTGACCGCGACGTGCTGCAGGTAGCAGATGCCCTCGGCATGGCGACGGACCTGGCCCTGTTCACGCCGTCCGCCAGCGGCCAGACAGCGTTCGACCGGCTGGCACGGCAGCGCCCCGGCATGGGCGGGGACGAGGCCGCTGCGCTCAGGGTGCTGCGCCAGGCGCAGTTCCGGCTGCTGCGGATCGAAGCAGACCCCGGCAGCGCCGGCACGGTTCGGCTTCGTGACCTGGCCACCGGCGAGGCGCTGCGGGTGCTGGACGAGGACCTTGGCCCCGAGCTGGCGGGCCTCGCACTGGTGGGACGGCTCGCGCCCTTGGACGATGGCCGGCACCTGTTCGTCAGCGGAGTGACGCTGCTAGATGACACTGGTCTCGCGGTCGCGACCGGCTTTGTCCGCCCAGGCGGGCGCGGGCCGCTGCCGCAGCGCTGCGCCGAGGCGGTGTATCGTCATGTTGTCCGCCACGGCACGCCGGAAGTACCAGGCCTGAACCGCCCGCCAGAGGGCTGGGACGAGGATGGGCCAGAGGAGGTGAGCGAGCTGGACCAGGTCGCCCTGCGCTGGGCGGAGCCGGGCGCCGCCCGTGATCCGGAGGACGTGCAGCTTGTCCGCACGCAGTCCGACCTGGGCGCCGTGATGGACATGCTCGCCTCGGTGGCCAACACGCGCATGCACGGGGTCCATGCGCTGTCGGACGCCTATGCCGAAATTGTCCGGGTGCAGCTGGAGGCCCTGCACCGGCGGCACGCCGCGGGGTCGGGCACGCTCGGGCTGGACGGGGTGGCCGCGGCACTCGAGGCGGAGGTGGCCGGCGGCGCCCTTCCACCCAGTGTGCGGGACGTTTTCGAGGAGGCCCGCCGCCGGCTCGGGGCAGCGCCCCCACCTCCAGCGCCAGGGGTGCCGACGTGGACCGGCTGATCGGGCGCATCCAGGCGCTGCGGGCCAAGACGGTCGAGCAGGGCTGCACCGAGCAGGAGGCGCTTGCGGCCGCGGCGAAGGTGGCGGAGCTGCTGGACCGCTACGGCCTCAGCCTGAGCGAGCTCGACCTGCAACGCCAGGCCTGCGAGGGAGCAGCGGTCGAGACCGGGCGCAAGCGCGCCGGCCCCGTCGATGACTGCGTGCCCGCCGTCGCCGCCTTCTTCGATTGCCGGGCCTGGGGCGAGAAGGGCGTGGCGGGTACGCTGCGCTACGTGTTCTTCGGCCTGCCCGCGGACGTGGTGGGCGCGCGCTACCTGTATGACCTCGTCGAGCAGGCGTTCGAGACCGAGACGGCCCTGTTCCGCGCCGGCCCGACCTACGCCGCCACACCGACCGGCCTGCGCAGGACGGCGACGAACTCGTTCGGGATCGGCCTTGGACGGGGCGTCGCGGTCAAGCTGCGGGCCTTGCGGCAGGCGCGCGAGGCGGCCCTGCGCGGCGCCTCCGGGCGTGACCTGGTGGTCGCCAAGGCCGGCGTCGTCGAGGCGGAGCTGGCGAAGCTCGGCCTACACCTGCACGCGCGCAGCAGGTCGGGAGGCCGGCGCGTGCTGCAGGACGTCTACGAGCAGGGGCACGAGGCCGGGCTGGGCTTCGAATACACGCCCGGCATCGGACACGAGCGCTGATGGCAGGTGCCGTCACGACGGGCCGACCGGACGGCGGCTGCCGCGACGGCGTGCTATGGCGTGCGGCATGACCGCACCTGAGCCGCCTCTCCCCACGCCTGCCCCTGCCCCGTTCACGCCGGCGGAGCGGGACTACATACGCCGCGAGCTCGACATGTTCTTCTCGACGCTGCCCAGCGTCGCCGAGGGCTTCCATCTCAAGAGGTGGCGGGGCGGCCCGCAGGCGGACCAGCCCAAGGTGCCCCAGGCTGCGGCGGGCCTGCTCGAGCGCGGGCTGCTGCGCTTGGATGCGACCAGCCGGTGGCCGCGGCTGTTCTTCACCGACGCGGGGCTTGCGGCGCTGCGGTCGATGATGGCCGACGCGCGCCTGGCCAACCCGGCCAAGTTCGCCCACGTCCGCCAGGAACTCGGCATCGACCCGGCCCCGGAGCAAGGCGGGCAGCGGTGATGCGGTCGTCCCAGGGCGGTATCGTCCCTCTCGCGCCGGCGGGCAGGTTCTCACCGGCCCGCCGGTGCCGTATCAGGGCGGTCTTGAACCAGTAAGGACCGCAGATGGCCCGCAAGCCCAAGGCCGCCAGCAGCAACGAGTTCGCCATCTCCGCCGAGGGGGTCCTGGCCGTCCTGGACGACGCCCCTGCCCCGGCGCGCCGCGGGCGCAGGCCGAAGGCCGCTGAACCGTCCTCGTCGCCCCGGGAGGATGCAGGCAGCCAACCCGAGCCAGATGCGGGCCAGCCTGGTGCCTTGACCACGCCGGCTCCGGTCGGGGACGATGCGATGATCGCCGAGATGGCCTACCCGGTCAGCGCCGACGCGGGCGGCGATGCAGCGCCGCCACCAAACGACCAGGACACGGCAACCCCGGCGCAGCCTGCCGCGCACTGGGACCGGGCCACCGGCACGGTTCGGTTCGAGTGGGCCGAGATCGAGCGGACGGCGGCGCAAAGCGGCCCGAACCAGGCCATGGCCAAGCTGCTGGTGGCGGCACGCGCGGAGGGCGCCAACTCGCGCTGGCCGTTCTGACAGGCAGGCAGCAGGCATCGTCGGCCCTGCTGGCCGGCACACCCTGCCCCGTTCCTGACACCCAGGGCGGACAGCCACGCGTCCTGAACGGGCTTGGCACCCTGGTCGGGCTGCGGCTAGGGTCCGCCTCGTTTGGGTGAGAGAGCAGCGGACATGGCGAGCGGAACGGTCAAGTGGTTCAGCCCTGACAAGGGCTTCGGCTTCATCCAGCCGCAGGACGGCGGCAAGGACGTGTTCGTGCATGTCACCGCCTTGCAGGCCGCCGGGATCAGCGGCCTGAACGACGGCCAGAAGGTCAGCTTCGACGTCGTGACCGAGCGCGGCAAGCAGGCCGCATCCAACCTGAAGCTCGGCTGATCGGTGCCGCTGCGCCGCCTGGCCCAGCATCAAGCGCCTGCACCAGCTCCCCTCGTGAGGGGGCACTCGCGCTTCCGGCTCCGGGTCTGCCTCAAGGGCGGCGGCGTCAGGCCCTACGGCTGGGCGGTCTACGACGAGGAGGACGGCAGGAGCGTGCGGCAGTCGTCGAGGCGGTTCCGCACGTCGGCCGAGGCGTGGGACGCAGGTGCGGCGATGTTGGAAGGCCAGGACCAGAGGCCGTAGTCCGATGTGACTGCTTCCCTCGGGAAAGCACCCCGTGCCCGTTCGGCATAGCCGCGCCCCGCAGCCCAGGACGAGGCTGAGCGCCTGCGCAACAGCAACTCAAATGCGCGCCCTTCCAGCGGCACCCAGCTTGCTGCTCACACTCACGACCGCGCCCTCGGTGACAAGCTGCGCGGTCCCGCAGAACGTAGCGGTCGCAATCTCGCCGTCCCGACGCCGGCTGGATGCCTGCGATGGTGGCAGCACCCCGGGTGCGGGCCGGCGCCGCGGCCGGGCTGGCCGCCAGCCTGTGCCTGCTCATCGCCAGCTGGCTGGTGCTGTCCATCGCGGTGGAGCTGCTCGGACAGGGCGCCCTCCCTGGAGCTATCGGCACCGTCCTGGTCGGCAGCGCCGCTTGCATGGTCCTGTATGCGGCGCCTCTGGAGGTCTGCTGCCCGGTCCCGTGGTGAGGCGCCCCGCCCGTCATCGGTAGTAGCCCCGCCGGCCATAGTAGCCCGGCCCGCGCCCGTAGAAGCGGGGTCCCGGCCGGTAGAAGCGCGGGCGGCCGTAGAACCGGGGCCGGCCGTAGTAGCCGGGGCCGCCATAGTACTGGACCGTCCGCACCAGGCTGCCGGGATCATGGACGGCGCTGAGCGGAGCCGAGACCGCAGCCTCGGCGCGCGACGGCACCATCCCGGCCAGCGCTCCCAGCGCCAGTGCCGCCGCCGCCAGGCATCCAGCCACCATCCTGCGCATGCTTCGTTCCTTCTTCGTCACGCCCCAGTGAGGCCCGATACGGTGGCGGAAGCAAGACGGCCGGGATAGGCTGGCAGCACCGGGCCTCTCACACCGCCAGGAGACGGCACCGGACCGACGCCCTCGCTGTCCCGCCAGGAACATGGACCCCTGCACAATGGACCCAATGCCGCTCCGCCTGCACCGCGCCGTTTCCATCCTGTCCCGCACCGGCGACCCCGGGGCGGCTAACGCCCAATCCGCCTGCGGCGAGACGGCCGGGCGCATCGTCATGCTGGAGGAGGCGCTGCGCGCGATGCTGTCCGGCCGGGAGGGCGCCGTGGCGCAGGCCTGGAGGGTGCTGGCCCTTGGGTGACCTCGACGCACTGCGCTGCGCCAAGCTGCTGCTCGACCGGCACGGGCGCGACGCGGAGCTGCATGCAGCCATGCGCATCGACGAGCTGGACGCTGCCGGCGACAAGGCCGGGCGGCGCGCCTGGGTGCGCATCCTGGCCGCGGTGGACGAGCTGGCCCGGACGGAGCAGCGCCAGGACGAAACGCTGCAGTAGCCGGGCGTGGAGGCCCCGCCGGAGCGCCGCAGCGGCCGCGCCGGTCCGGCTTGGGCTTGGGCGCGGACGCGCCGGACCCACGAACCGCTAGTAGGATTTAGTTCTTGCTTTGTTCTGGACAGAAATCCTAGCTTCTCGGCTCGAAGACGGGGAGCCTCCTATGACGGACACCAACACGGCACGCACCGCGTCCGACTCTTGCCAGGCAACGGAACGGCCCGCGGCGGGTGCGCAGCGCGGGGGCCGCCTGGGCCTGACCCGGGGTCAGCGGGTGCTGGCCGTCGCCACCGCCGCCGCGATCCTCGTCTCCGGTGCGAACGCGCTCGTGCAGATGGCCAGGGTGCTCGCCCAATGCTGGCCGGCCCCCGCCTGGCTTGGTGACGAGCCCCGGGCGGTCGCGCACCTGCCGCCGCAGCCCACACCCGGAGCGCGCCAGGCTCATGCCAAGGGGCGGTGATCCAAGGGGCGGCGGCCTGGAACGGATGGGCAACTACCGCCACATGGAAGGCACTCAGGAAGATCATCATGGCACAGGCACAGCGTAGGCCGGGTTCCGGCCCGGCCGCGTCAGACGACGGCATGAAGGGCCTGCTCGACCTGTTCAGCCGCAGCCCGACCCCGGCCCGCGTGACGATGCACGTCGAGCGGCTGCTTGCGGGCTGGCGCGAGGCGCTGGACCCGGACGCTTACGCGGAGCGGCTGGACGCGCTGCGGGAGAGCCTCGTGGACGGCATCGCGCTGACCGAGGAGGGCGCCGCGGACGTGGACCCTGCCTCCAAGGCCGAGGCGCGGCAGGCCGCCGCCGTGGTGGCGTCGATGCGGACGGCGCACCAGGCCACGGAGGCTGCCGAGCTAATGCCCGCCTAGCCCCGCGCGGCGCGGCTAGCGGAAGTCACGGGTGGGCACCCGGATACCGGCGCCGGGCTGGGACGGCGGGTTGGAGGCGTCCATGCCCGTGCCGGCGGCCAGCCTGGTCGTGCATCCCCGCTGCGCGTCCGACCCGGCCGCACTCGCGGCCCCGTCCCGCTCGCCCACGCTGCGCAGCATCTCCGACAGGTCCTCCAGGCGGTCGGCGACGACGTGGGCGACCTCGCCCTCGCGCTGCACCCGGCCGTGGCAGGCCAGCATGGAGGCCGACAGCACCAGCCGGCGCTGCGCGGCGTAGCGGTCGGGCCAGAGCACTAGGTTGGCCACCCCGGTCTCGTCCTCGATGGTGATGAACATGACGCCCTTGGCCGAGCCGGGCTTCTGCCGTGTGAGCACAATGCCGGGCACGATGACGCGCCGGCCGTCGCGCAGGTGCGCGAGGTCGGCGCAGGCCACCATGCCCCGGCGGCGCAGGTCCTCTCGCAGGAAAGCTACGGGATGCCGCCGCAAGCTCAGCCCGGTGCTGCCGTAGTCCTCGACCACCTCGTGGCCCTGCTTCATAGGGGCGAGCGGGACAGGAAGCTCCACAATCTCCGGCATGGGCCGGCGCCCAGCGTCTGCCGCCGCGAACAGCGGCAGCACGGTGTCGGCCAGCCCCTTTACCGCCCACAGCGCCCGGCGCCGATCCAGCCCCAGGCCACGAAAGGCATCCGCTTCCGCCAGCCGCTCCAGCGCTACAGCCGGGATGCCAGCCCGGCGCCAGACCTCCTCCAGACCCTCGTAGGGCCGGTCTCCGCGGTGCGCGACCAGCGCTGCCGCAGGCTCGCTGGCCAGGCCCTTCACCATCCGCAGCCCGAGCCGAACCGCGAGGGCACGGCGCCCGCCCCGCTGCGGCTCCAGGGTGGAGTCCCAGCGCGAGGCGTTGACGCACACCGGCCTGACCTCCACCCCGTGCTCCTGCGCGTCGCGCACCACCTGCGCCGGAGCGTAGAACCCCATCGGCTGGCTGTTCAGCAGCGCGCAGCAGAATATTGCGGGGTGGTGGCACTTCATCCACGAGCTGGCGTAGGCGATCAGCGCGAAGCTGGCGGCGTGGCTCTCGGGGAAGCCGTAGCTGCCGAAGCCCTCCAGCTGCGAGAAGGTCCGCTCGGCGAACGCCCGCTCGTAGCCGTTGTGGACCATGCCCTCGATCAGCTTGTCCCGGAAGTGGCTGACCCCGCCGGTCAGCTTGAACGTCGCCATGCTCCGGCGGAGCTGGTCCGCCTCGCCCGGGGTGAAGCCGGCGCAGTGGATGGCGACCTGCATCGCCTGCTCCTGGAACAAGGGCACGCCCAGCGTCTTGCCCAGCACCCTCTCCAGTTCGGGCTTCGGGTAGTCTGGCCGCTCCAGCCCCTCGCGCCGCCGCAGGTAGGGATGCACCATGTCGCCCTGGATGGGGCCGGGCCGGACGATGGCGACCTGCACCACCAGGTCGTAGAACGTGGTGGGCCTCAGGCGTGGCAGCATCGCCATCTGCGCCCGGCTCTCGATCTGAAACGTGCCGAGCGTGTCGGCCCGGCGGATCATGGCGTAGGTCGCCGGGTCCTCCGCCGGGATGGTGGCGATGTCCAGGCGCCCGCCGCCGTGCTCCTCCAGCAGCTCGAACCCGCGGCGCAGGCAGCCCAGCATGCCCAGGCCGAGCACGTCCACCTTCATCCATTTCAGCCCATCGATGTCGTCCTTGTCCCACTCGATCACCTGACGGTTCGCCATCGCCGCCGGCTCGACCGGCACCAGCCTGTCCAGGCGGTCAGCGGTCAGCACGAAGCCGCCCGGGTGGGTGCCGAGCTGGCGGGGGAAGCCGACCAGCTCCGCCGACAACTCCAGCGCCAGGCGCAGCCGACGGTCGCCGAGGTTGAGGCCCAGCGCCGCGGCGTGGTCCGCCATGCTTTGCTCAACGCCCTCCGGCCCGCCATCCCGGCTGCCCCCGGACCCGCCCCAAACCTGAGAGGCGAGCGCGCCGGTGACGTCCTCGGTCAGCCCGAGCACCTTGCCCACGTCGCGGATGGCGCCTTTCGGGCCGAAGCGCATCACCGTCGCGCAGAGCGCCGCCCGGTCCCGGCCGTAGTGCTCGTACACCCACTGGATCACCTCCTCGCGGCGCTCGGCCTCGAAGTCCACGTCGATGTCCGGCGGCTCCCGGCGCTCGGCGGAGATGAACCTCTCGAACAGCAGGCCCGACCGCACCGGGTCGATGCTGGTGATGCCCAGCACGTAGCACACGGCGGAGTTGGCGGCCGACCCGCGGCCCTGGCACAGGATGCCCTTGCTGCGGGCGAACCGGACGATGCTGTTCACCGTCAGGAAGTAGGGGGCGTAGTCCAGCTCCCCAATCAGCCGCAGCTCGTGGGCAAGCTGCCGCGCGACGTCCGGCGGCAGACCGTCCGGGTAGCGCAGCGGGACGCTTGCCGTGACCTGGCGCTCCAGCGCCTGCTGCGGCGCCTCGCCGGGCAGTTCGCACTCGTTTGGATACTGGTAGCACAGATCGGACAGACTGAAGCGGCAGCGGCCGGCGATCTCCAGCGTCCGCGCCAGTGCCTCGGGATGGCGGGCATAGAGCCGGGCCATCTCCTCCGGCGCCTTGAGGTGCCGGTCGGCGGAGCGCTCGCGGCGGAACCCGGCAGCGTCGATGGTGCAGCCCTCGCGGATGCAGGTCACCACGTCCTGCAGGATGCGGCGCTCCGGCGCGTGGTAGAGCACGTCGCCGGTGACCACGGCCGGCACCCCGGCCACCCCCGCCATCTCGGCGAGCGCGTGCAGCCGCACCGCGTCGCCGGGCCGCCGGCGCAGGCCCAGTGCCAGGTAGCAGCGGCCCCAGAAATCTCGCCGCAGCCGGGCAAGCATCGTGGCCAGCGCGGCGTCGGGCTGGTCGGGCAACAGCACCAGCAGCAGGCCGTTGCCGCCCGCGGCGAGGTCCGCCCAGCAGAGGTCGCAGCCGCCCTTGCCCGCGCGCCCCTTGCCCAGCGTCAGCAGCCGGCACAGCCGGGCATAGCCAGCGCGGTCCAGCGGATAGGCCAGCACCGGCGGGCCGTCGCGCAGGTCCAGCCGGCAGCCGACTACCAGGCGCACGCCGGCCTCCCCGGCCCGCGCATGGGCGCGTGCGATGCCGGCCAGGGTGTTGCGGTCGGTGACCCCAATGGCCGCCAGGCCGAGCGCCTTGGCCGTGACCAGCAGCTCCTCGACGTGGCTGGCGCCGCGCAGGAAGGAGTAGTTCGTCGTGACCTGCAGCTCGGCGTAGAGCACGTCCGGCACGGGCGTCAGCGCTTCAGGCTCCCGGTCCCGTCACCCCCTGTGCGGGTGCTTGTGCCCGCTGGTGGACGGGACAGCCGCGGCAGGGCGCCTCATCAGCACGTAGCCGGACCGCTCCAGGTGGGCGACCAGGCGCTCGGCCGTGACCCGCGCCATCACGTCGTCGGCCGTGTGGACGCGCCGCTTGCCGGCGTAGCGCAGGCCAAAGGACAGGCTCTCCTCCACCTCGGCGGCGGTGGCGGGCATCAGGTCGCGCTTGTCGGCATCGGTCATGGTGCGGTCGCCGTCCTAGAAGAGGCCGTGCAGGAACCAGGCGAGGCCGCCGGTGGCGGGATCGAGGCCATCGCCTTGCCGGAACAGCCAGAAGCGCTGCCCGCTCTCGTCCTCGACCGCCCAGTAGTCGCGCACCGCGGCGCGCTCGCCGGCGCGGCGCCACCACTCGCCGGCGATGCGCTCCGGCCCGTCGGCGCGCGCCACCCGGTGCCGCACCCGGCGCCAGGTGAACGCCCGCGGCGGGTGGTCGGGCAGCATGCCCATCGCCTCCACCGGCTCCGGCCTCAGCAGCAGCCGGGCGGGGCGGGGCCAGGGCGTGACCCATGACGGCCCGCCCAGCGGGGCCATCGGCGGCAGGGCCGCCGCAACCCGCTCCGGCACGTCACTTTCCATCTGAGCGGCGCGATACACCCGGTCGGCGCCAAGCCGGTTGCTCAGCCGATCGATCAGCACGGCGGTGTCCGTGTGGTCGCCGCGGTTGCCGTCCAGCGCGTCGCGGCGCTGCACGGGACCGAGCGGCTCCACCAGGGGCAGCACCAGCCGCATCGCCTCGACGCCGAAGCCGGGGTCCACCGTCTCGACACGCTCGTCGAGCAGGCGCGCCAGGTGCCCCGCATCGCGTACGGGGCGGGCGGTGCCGACCCGCACCACCTGCACGCCTCCGTCCACCCGCTCGAACACCAGGTCGAGCCTGCGGGCGCCCAGCCCGCGCCGCTCCAGCACGGCGCAGGCAGCCTCGACCAGGACCAGGATCGCCGTCGAGAAAGCCTCGGCCGTGGAGATCGGCTCCAAGAAGGCGCGGCGGACATGCACCGTCTCCGGCGGCAGCACCGGCTGGATCGGCTCCGCCACCCGCCCCAGCGCCTGGTCGAGCCGGAGCAGCACATGGCCGCCGAAGCGGCGCGCCAGCGGCGCGCGCGGCATGGCGGCTAGTTGGCCGACCCGCTCGACCCCGAGCCGGTGCAAGGCGTCCAGGGCCGGGCCGGAGATCCGCAGGGCGCGCAGCGGCATGGGCCACAGCGCGTCCGCGTGCCCGCCCGGCACGACGATGGCCACCCTGCCCCCGCCATGCCGCGCCACCGCGTGGGCGGCCCCGGGCGTGTCGGCGAGGCCGGCACGGGCGGCAAGGCCGGCCGTGGACAGCTGCGCTGCCAGGGCATCCAGCATGGGCGCCTCGCCGCCATGCAGGTGCGCGCAGCCGGTAGCGTCGATCCAGACCCCGTCCGGCGGGTCCGGCGCGGTCATGGGCAACAGGCGCAGGCACCAGGCGGCCAAGTCCCGCAAGGCTTGCAGGTCCTCCTCCGGGTCGGCCTCGGCCACGGTCAGGCCGGGGACCATCGCCGTTGCTTGCGCCAGGGGCGTGCGCGGCCGCAGGCCCTGCGCCTGGGCGGCAGCGTCCGCGGCGGCGATCACCATCCGCCGGCCGTCATGCGCCCGCGTGACCAAGGGCTGCCCCGCCGGCAGTGCGGCATAGCCGTGCCGGCGCAGCCGGTCGGTGGGCCAAGTAGGAAGGTATAGCGAGACGACCCTGCGCATCCGGAGCCTCCACGATGATGCTGGCGGCTTGCGCCCCCCGGCAGCGCAGCAGGTCCAGGCGCCAGACCAGGCGTCCGAGGCCGGGCACGTCCGGGGCGTGCGGCAGGGGCGGACGGGAGGGGAGGCCGGTGATCCGCCAGCGGGTCGAGGCGGCAGAGGGTGCGCCCAGCGCCGGGTCGTCGAAGCGGCGCGACCGGCGCAGGACGAAGCCGAGCACGTCGGTGGCCTCGGCCGCCAGCTGCAGCCGCCGCGAGGCGGTGAGGTCGAACCGGCCCTCGTGCTCGCAGACCACGCCGGCCAGCCCGGGGTGGCGCAGGCTCTCCTCCATGGCCCGCAGGGCGCCCTGCCGGGCCTCGACGAAGACGATGCGGCCGGGCTCAAGGCCGGCGCGGGCCAGAGCCGGCGGGTAGAGGTCGCGCCGGGCCACGATCCACACCACCGGGCCGGGCCGGCGGGCCAGCACCCCGGCGACGAACAGCGCCGGGGCGGCGCCGTGCTCGACGGCGGGACCGCCTGCGAACACCTCATGCACCGCGCCCAGGGCGAGGCCCCTGCCGGGCAGGCGGTCGTCCAGCTCCGGGGCATCGAACGGCAAGTGACGCGGCGATGACGCGGCATCTGCTGGGCCACGCTCCAATGCCGCGATGCTTGCACGCAGACTTGCAATGGCCGCCGTCTGCATGTGCCAATTTCTCCCTCATCCGCCCACAAGTGTGAGAACGTAGAGGGAACACACCGGTCCTGGATAGGGTTTTCCCGCGGAAGACCTTCCTAATTTGGATGGGTGAGGGCAATCAGGTGCATACGGTGCGATCTGCATCCTGTAGCGGAGGCAGGAGCTATGTCCTATAGGATGCACCGCTCCGCGGCGTGACGCACCAACGCCGTCACAAGCCTTTCATGATGTATGCTTTCGTAACGATGGCCCTTGCGGCTTGGTGAGATCAAGGAAGACCTCCTCAAGGTCCGGCTGGTCCGTGGCAAGGTCACCCACCTGCAGTCTGGCGGCATGTATGGCTTCGAGTATCCGGTGAGCGGCATCGGTTCCCCGCTTGTAGCGGAAAGCCAGCCGTTGTGGTCCGGCTACGGTCGGGCAGAACGGGCGGAGCGCAGCAGGGACCGCCTCGAAAGGCGACGCCAGCTCGATGGTCAGCACCCTGTCCTCCACGCGCTGGAGCAGGGCCTCGGTCGTGTCCTCCACGCGGATCTCGCCATCGGCCAGGACAGCGATGCGATCGCACAAAGCCTCGGCTTCATGAAGGTAGTGGGTCGTAAGCAGCACGGTCGTGCCGGCACGGTTGAGCGTCCGAACGTAGTCCCACAGCTGCTGCCGGAGCGCGACATCGACGCCCGCGGTCGGCTCGTCGAGTATGAGGACCTGTGGGCTGTGCACCAGCGCCTTGCCGACCATGAGCCGTCGCCGCATGCCCCCGGACAAGCTGCGGGCAGGTGCGTCCGCCTTGTCCGCCAACCCTAGAATCGAGAGAAGCTCGTCCGTGCGCCGTGCCGCCTTGGGAATGCCGAACAGGCCAGCCTGCAAATCGAGCGCCGCGCGTGCGGGGAAGTAGGGATCGAGCGTCAGCTCCTGCGGCACGACGCCGATGACGGCCCGCGCCGCACGGGGGGCGTCGTCCAGGTCGATGCCGCAGACCCGCACGCGGCCGCTCGACTTGCGTACCAGCCCGCCCAGGATGTTGATGAGCGTGGACTTCCCGGCGCCATTCGGTCCGAGCAGGCCGAAGATGCAGCCGCTTGGAATGGCGAGGCTCACCTCCTTGAGCGCGTGCTTGCCGGACCGCCTTCCCTCGCCCGGGTACACCTTGTCCAGCGCGGCGACCTCGATGGCGGCAGGCGACCCCATGCCGTCCATCAGGACGTGAGCCGCCAGCCGACCGCAACAAGGCGGTAGCTTGCAGCGGTTGCCAAGAGGGTCGTACCGGCCATCACCGCAAGCCCGGCGACCAGCGACCCGTCGGCGTGACCAGTGATGCCGTATCGGAACCCGTCGATCATGTAGAAGAACGGGTTCGCATGCGCCAGGAGCTGGAACAAAGGCGGCAGGTCCGACACGGAGTAGAAGGTGCCGGACAGGAAGGTGAGCGGCGTCACGACAAAGCTGGTCATGGCGCCGAGCTGGTCGAGCTTGCGCGCCCACAAGCCGCCGAGCAGGCCAAGCAGCGCCAGCAGCAGGCAGGCCGCGACGGCGTGGAACGCCATGAAAGCAGGGTGCGCGAGCCCGAGGCTGACGAACGGCAGCGTGACCAAGGCGACGAGGGCACCGACCAGCAGGCCGCGCGTCAGTCCCCCGAGTGCGAAGCCAGCCACGAACGCACCAGGCGAGAGGGGGACAAGCAGCAGGTCGGTGATGTTCCCCTGGACCTTGGCGATCACCAGCGAGGACGACGTGTTGGCAAAGGCGTTCTGCGCCATGGTCATCACGACCAGGCCGGCCGCGAGGAACTCCAGGTAGGGCACGCCGCCGACCGGCTGCGGCGGCCCGCGCCGGGTCATGACGACGCCCAGGACGACGAGGAACAGCAGCGTGGTCACCGCCGGCCCGACGACGGTCTGCGCGGCCACGGAGGAAAAGCGCATGACCTCCCGGCGGTAAAGGGTCCAAAGCCCGATCCCGTTGACCGTGCTGATGCTTCGGGCGGGGCGCCCTGCCGCTTCCCCTTGCACCGGACCCGTGCGCCCCTTTCCGTCCTGCCCGGCGGGCACACCGGGGGCCATGGTCCTATCCCCGGTGGCCTCCGGCATCATGCCTTCCGGATGCCCGCGTAGCGGATTGGCCGACCCGCCGGCGCGACCTCGAAGCCCGAGACGCCGGGGCGTGACACCGCCGTGGCAGTCTGCTGCAGCATGACGGCGAACGGGCTGCGCTCCATGTGCTCGCGCTGCATCCGCTCGTAGAGTCCCAGGCGCAGCTTGGGGTCCGCTTCCAGCACGGCCGCCAGCGCCTGCTCGGTCAGCTCCCGATCCTGCCAGGCGGAGCGCCAGGCCAGGGTGCGGTCACGAGCCTCGGGGCCGTTGTCGGTGTTGACGCAGAAGGTGCCGGCGTTGGCATCGGGGTCGAAGTAGTCCGAGCCCCAGGTCAGCAGCGCCAGCTGATGCTGGCGCGCCCGGGTTTTGGTGATCACCTGCCGGCCGTCGGCGGCGAGCAGCCGGACCCGGATGCCGACCTGGCCGAGGTCGGCCTGCACGGCTTGCGCGATGTCGCTGTGCGGGGACGCCGACGGGTGGTCCATCGTCACCTCGAAGCCGCCCGCAAGCCCTGCCTCGGCCAGCAGCGCCTTCGCGCGCGCTACGTCCTTGCGGAACGGCGCTTCCTCCAGCGCGGCCGGGAAGCCCCGCGGCAGGAAAGCCTGATGCACGCGGTAGGTCGTGGGCACGATGCTGCGCTGGATCGCCTCATAGTCCAGCGCCCACTTGATTGCCTGGCGCACGCCGGGCCGGGACAGCTCGGGGTGCTGCTGGTTCATCGCCACGTACATCAGCATGCCCCGACCCTGCGACGACACCGTGTAGCCGGCGCCTTCGTCGAGCGAGCGGAGCTGGTCGGCAGTGAGGTCGCGGGCGATGTCGGCATCCCCGCCCCGCAGCAGGAGCATCTGCGCCGCCGGATCGGCCACGTGGCGGATCACCAATCGCTTGATCGCGCCGCCCGCGGTCGGATCGGCGTCCAGCGTCACGCTCTCGTTCGGGCGCCAGTCGCGCAGCACCCATGGTCCAGAGCCGGCGCTGTGCGTCTTCAGCCAGGCGTTGCCAAGGTCGCCGCTCTGTTGGTGCTCCAGCGCGGCCCGTTTCTCGACCACGCTGCCCACCGCGGCCGAGAGACAGTAGTGCAGGTAGCTGGGCGCCTTGCGCTCGGCCAGGCGCAACACGAGGGTGCGCTCGTCCTCGGCGCGGATGCGCCCGGCGACGTTGTCCTTGGTGAAGCCGAACTGGCCGATGATCGACGCGGGCGCCTTGTTGAGCATGATCGCGCGCTGCAACGAGAAGGCGACGTCCTCGGCCGTGACCGGGCTGCCGGAGGCGAAGCGGGCATCCGGGCGGAGGCGGAACGTGTAAGCGAGGCCGTCCCCGCTCACCTCCCAGGCTTCGGCCAGTTCGCCACGCAGCAGGGTGGGATCGGCGCGGTCGGGCCGGACCAGCACCTGGTAGCAGTTGCTGACGACCTCGTCGCCCGAGGGCTCGTGGCTCTCGTGCGGGTCGAGGGAGGCGATATCGTCGATCTGCTTGGCCATGACCGCGACGTCGCGCGGCGTCGCCGCCCATGTCGGGCCGGGCCAGGACAGCGAGGCGGTCGCGAGGGTCGTGGTTCCTATCAGGGCGCGGCGGGTCAGCATCGGTGTGGACTCCTTGGTGGTCGTCATGTGGCCGCTAGGCGCCAGCGCCCAGTTGCGCGGCGGCCGGGGCGGCGCCGTGATCCGGACTGCTTGAGGCTTCGCCTTCACACTGCGACCGGAAGCCCTGGATCTTGAAGCTCAGGTGCCGCACCGCTTCCGGCACGTCGGCAAGCTTGCGGATGTTGCCCCAGGTTTGCTTGAAGTTCGGGATGACCAGCTCGTTGGTTGCCTCGCTTACCACGTTGCCTGCGGGGCCGGCGGGGTGGGCGTATACCAAGAAGGTTTCGTTGCGGCGCGTTTGCTGCTCCGGCCACACGACTGCCTGCGTGGCGCCGTTGCTGTTCCACACCTCCACCAGGTCGCCCGCCCGGAGCGCCAGTTCCTCCACGTCGTCCGGGTGCATCAGCAGCGGCGGGAACGGGAAGCGGTCGGAGACGAGCGCGTTGTGCTGGTCGAGGAAGGCGGATTGCCAGATGTGGTTGGTGCGACCGTTGTTGATGAGGAAGCGGAAGCGCTCTTTCTCTTCCTGCTTGCCCTTGGCCTGCAGGCCGCGCCACTGCGTGGTGCGGAACTCCGCCCGGCCGTCCGGGCGTTCGAACACGCCGTCCTCGTACAAGCGCTGCGTCCCGACGATCCGGTCGTCCTCGAAGCCGCGCGCAGGCGTTTGGACGCCGTTGGTGCCCATGACACGCAGCCGGTCGTAGGTGACGTGCTCGCCGCCCTCCTCGTGGGCGTGGTAGCCGTCCATGAAGGCGTCCTCCTCGGAGCGCCAGTCGTAGCCGCGGAAGCGGTCGGCCACCTCCGGCTTGTCCGCCGCCCGCCAGGATGCTTCGAGGGCCTTCGCGAGGCGGGCGACGATGAGGCAGTCGGGCAGCGCCTGGCCGGGCGGGTCCATCCAGCGCTCGGTCAGGCGCAGCCGGCGCTCGCCGTTCATCGAGGTCAGGTTCATCTCGCCCGCGGTGGCCGCCGACAGCACGACATGCGAGCAGGCCGCGATCGCCGCGGGCACGATGTCCACGTCCACGCTGAAAAGCCCACCTCGGCGGATGGCACCCATGATGGCCTCGACCAGGGCCTCGCGGTCGCCGGCCGGCACGGCGTCCATCGCCTCCTTCACCAAGTCGGTGCGGCGCTTGTAGACGCGCTTGTACTCGGCGGCGTTCAGGGTGGTCTTGAAGGCGTCGCAGCCCCAGACATGGTGCACGCCGCCGTGCCCGTCGATGATCAGCCGGTCCACGTTGGGCGCGGGCCGACCGATGTGGGCGTCGGACGGGCGCACGTAACCTTCCATGTGCCCGCCCAGGCGCACGCAGCCGCCGCCAGGGCGGCCGACGTTGCCCGTGGCCAGGCCGAGGTTCACGAGTGCCTGGTTGGTGCGGTAGTTGTCGTTGCCCCAGATCAGGCCCTTCTCGTAGGCGAACATGGTCCGCCGCCGATGGCCCCCTTTCGGCTCGGCGATCCAGGCCGCGGCCTTGCGGATGCTCTCGGGCGACAGACCGGTAATGCGCGCAGCCGTTTCCACGGTGGTGCGGTTCGCGTCCACCGACGCAGTGAAGCCGGTCGTGGAGGCGTCGATGAAGGCGCGGTCCACCCAGCCGCGGTCGGCGATCTCCGTCAGCAGCGCGTTGAACAGCACCAGGTCGGTGCCGGACTCGATCTGCAGGTGCAGCACGTTCTCCGCGCCCGCCTCGGCCTCGGCGGCGTCCACGGTCACGGTGCGGCGCGGGTCCACCATGATGAGCCGACCAGGCGCGTGCGGCTCGTCCGGCAGCAGCGCGCGCTTCTTGTCCAGGCTGGCGCCGCGCAGGTTGGGCACCCAGTGGTTCAGGAAGTAGTTGGTCTGCGCCTCCAGGCTGTTGGCGCCGACAATGAAGAGGGTGTCCGCGAGCTGGGCGTCCTCGTAGCAGTTGTTCAGCTCGCGCACGCCCATGTCGCGGGTGCCATGCACCTCGCTGTTGTAGGCGGGGCGGTTGTGGATGCGGATGTTCCGCACCTTCATGCTCTCGAAGTAGAGCTTGCCGGTGGCCCAGACGTTCTCGTAGCCGCCGCCGGCGCCGCCGTGGTCGTAGGCCGAGACCAGCAGCCCGTCCTCGCCTTGCTCCTCGATCACCCGGCGCGTCACCTCGGCGACGAGGCCGAGCGCATCGTCCCATCCTGTCGGGTTCAGTCCGCCGTAGCGCCACACATGCGGCTCGGTCAGCCGCGCACGCGAGCTGCCGGTTACCCGCGAGGGCAGCATCTCCGCCATCCGGGCGCCGCGGATCGAACCCAGTCCAGAGTTCACGACGCAGTCCTGGTCAGGTTTAAGAACGATATGCACGTCGCGCCCGTCCCGACGCACCACGTTGTACATGGAGGGCGCGTACCAGGCTGGGCTCTCGCGGTCCTGCTGCTGCCCAAGGTCCAAGCCAAAAGCGTTGTCCGCCGGGTCGGGGCCGCCCTGGCAGTCCACGTCCCAGGTGTATGCCTTGTAGCCGCAGCCGACGATGCACCAGTTGCAGACAGCATTGGTGACGCGGGCGTCACGGGGTGGGATCGGCAGGCGGCCGATCTGGCGCTTGTAGGCCATGGGCGTGTCTCCGTTCAGGCCAGCACGTTGCAGGTGCGGCCGTAGATCAGCTCGTCCACGCCTACGGCGAAGATGTCGCCGCTGGCCGCGACACGCAGCTTGAACTGGGGAAGGTTCTGCGTGGCGTGCCCCCAAACCAACAGGCCGCCGCGCTCGCAGTCGTAGCGGCTGTAGTGCCCGGGGCAGTTCAGGGTCTTGTCGTCGGCGCGGTAGAACAGCCGGTAGCCGCGGTGCGGGCACTGCGTGGAGTAGGCCACGACGTCCCAGGGCTGTTCAACGCTTTCGAACGATGGTGAGTGAGAGCAGGTTTTTGATGCCTGCGAGACCGGCGCGGTATCGGTCCTGGCTGAGCGTGTCGGTCTGGTTGGCCTTGAGGATGTTG
>JAABUM010003524.1_pt1 | contig 19042 bp, 19 predicted proteins | sample 5559161 | NCBI WGS metagenome assembly JAABUM01 (sample SAMN10711868, study PRJNA513369) | rock metagenome | isolation source: Antarctica rocks | place: Antarctica: Victoria Land, Siegfried Peak nord | reverse complement strand
CCAGCGGATGCCCTCCTGGTGCGGTGAACCTGATCCCTAGACAAGATCGATTCTCCTGCAGCAGAAGGGCATTCCGTCGTCACGACCCGCCCTCGACGCCAAGCGAGACGGTGGATCCAGGCTTAGTCGTCTGGCTAGTCCGGACGTAGCTCTCCACGCCACTTTCTGTAACCGCCAGTCAGTGCCCCTCCCTGCTTCACTCACCCCAGAAGCCAAGCTAGGCGGTTACACCCAGCAACAGCAGCAGGGTCTGGCCCCGCCGGCACCGCTTACAGCTGGGCGCTGGCGCAACCCTGACTGATCGGAGACCCAATGTTGGCAACTGGACGAGCCCCCGGTCGAGCCCTAGGTCGCCGGGTAGGCGTTGCAAGCATCGCTGCCGTCCTTGTGGCGCTGCCGGCCTGCGGCTCAAGCACAAAGAGCGGAACCTCGGGCGGAGGAACCTCGAGTGGAGGAAGTTCGAGCGCAGGGAGCGCAGCAGTCGGCAAAACAGGCCGGTTGAAACTGGCCTTCTTCTCCGTCGGCGGTAACAACTCGTACTTGCAAGCAGGCATTAAAGGGGCCAAGGAAGCAGCCGCCAAGTACAACGCCGACATCCAGGTCTTCGATGCCGAGTTTGACGGCGCTAAGCAGCTGAACCAGGTGACAAGCCACATCAGCGGAGGCTTCGATGGTTTCGTTATCGAGCCCAACAACAGCCAGCAATTGTGCAGTGCAGTCAAGGCGGCGCTCAAGGCGAAGATTGCTGTCGGCATTACAAACGTGCCCGCGTGCGACGCCCCCTACAATGGCGTATATCCCGGCACGACCATCTTCGCAGGAGGCCAAAGCCCAGCCGTCTACAAGCAGTGGCTAGAGCAGGGCCTTAAAAGTGCCCCGGGCGGCGAGTTCGCTGTACTAAACGGTCCAGCAACACAGGGCAACACGGTACGTGCCCGCCAGGTGCTCGACACCTTGAAGCCTCAGTACCCCCATTGGAAAGAGGTCGCCTTCCAGTACACCGACTACCAGGCCAGTGTTGCACTGTCGGAGACTCAGACAATCCTGCAGCAGCATCCCAACCTCAAGGTCCTCTTCTCCAGCTACTCAGGCCACACTCCTGGGGCAATCAGCGCTATCAAAGCGGCCGGAAAGGAGGGGCAGGTCAAGGTATACGACCTGGGAGGAGACAAGGTGATGTTCGACGCGCTGAAAGCCAACCACAGATCACGTCTACGGAAGTCTATCTTCCCTGCGAGGAGTCGTCTCGAGCGGTGCAGTCAGTCGTGGCCAAGATTCGCGGGCAGCAGTCACTCGATGGCGTGACAGTCGGAAACTTCTGGGATCTCACCAAGGACCCAAAGTTGCAGGGCCTCCCGGCGTTCGTGCAGCGATCCCAAATCAGTAAGTACAACGCGATCGGCCTTCCGGAATACTGATGGCCGAGACTCCGTGGCCAGGCGCCCTTGGCGTCCCCGCCGTTTCAGTCAAGGGTCTCACCAAGAGCTACCCGGGCGTCGCCGCACTGCACCCTACGGACCTGGACATCCGACATGGAGTCATCCACGCACTGGTAGGCGAGAACGGTGCTGGGAAGTCGACATTCTTAAAAATCATCGCGGGTGCACAACCGGCCACTGAGGGTGAGATCCGCATCTTTGGGGAGGAGGTGACCTTCGCCGGCCCGCGCCAGGCTCGGCGCTTAGGGGTCGTAGCTGTATATCAAGAGTTGGCTGTTCTGCCAAATCTGACGGCGCTGGAGAATGTCTTCATCGGCCAGTTCATCCGTCGCGGGGCCGTTCCGGATATGCCAAGCATGCGAGCTGAGTTCGCCGCCTTAGCGAAGCGTATGGATGTGGAGTTACCTCTCAATGCGAAGGCTGGCTCGCTGTCGATCGCTGATCAACAAGTGCTCGAGATCATGCGAGCGCTTCACGCCAAGGCCAGGTTACTTCTGCTCGACGAACCAACCGCGTCGCTCGCTCTCCACGAGCGGGAAGCCTTAGGCAATACTATGCTCACGCTTGCAAGAGAGGGCGTTAGCGTAATCTGGATATCCCACGACCTTGACGAGGTTCTGGCGCTGAGCGACGATATAAGCGTCTTCCGCGAAGGAAGCTATATTGAGACTCGGCCTGCGTCCGAATGGGACAAAAGGGGGCTCGTCCAAGCGATGTTAGGCGACCGAGACCACGTTGTGCCATTCATCCGCACACAGGGGACCAACCAGAGGCGGGTCTCCGTGCGTAGTCTCGTCGTCCCCGGCGTGTTGGACGCGATCGACATTGATCTAGACCGGGGAGAGATTCTGGGCGTGGCGGGTTTAATGGGGTCGGGTCGAACCGAGCTTCTACGAGCCCTCGCCGGACTCGATCCCACCGCAACAGGCAGCCTGACCATAGACGACGAAGAGGTTCCCCTACCCAGGTCTCCTCGGACTGCCGTGAAAGCGGGTATCGCCCTAGCACCCGAGGATCGTAAAGGGCAGGGTCTGGTGCTCTCCATGACGACTGAGGAGAACATCAGCATGCCGGCTTGGAGAAAACTCCAGCGGCTCGGTGTACTTCGCCCCGGCAGCGGGTCCGCCTATGCGTCCGACGTCGCTAAGCGGGTAGGGCTGTCGCAGGGCTACCTGAGAAGAACCATACGCACGCTATCCGGCGGCAACCAGCAGAAGGCGGTTCTCGGCAAGTGGGCCGAGCAGAACTTGCGTCTCTTTCTGGTCGACGAGCCTACGCGCGGGATTGGTATCGCAGCAAAAGGCGAGGTCTACCGTCTTCTCGACGGGATCACGCAGACGGGGGCGTCGGTCCTACTGGTCTCCTCCGAGTTCGACGAACTCGTCGAGGTCTGCGACCGAGTCATAGTTCTAGCCGCCCACCGGGTTGTCGGCCAGATAGGCAAGCGGGAACTCTCAGAGCAAGAGATCCTTAGCTCAATATTCCAGGTGGCGTCATAATGGTTCAGGCGACGGTGCCCTCGCTCAGCAGGTCGACGGGAAGATGGCGCCGGGAGCTCCCAATGCTCGCTATTCGCCACGGCATGGTCGTAGTGTTCGTACTACTTGTGGTCATCAGCGTCGTGAGTGATCCCAACTTCCTGGCAATAAGCAATATCTGGAACCTGACTCTTCAGTGGGCTCCAGTCGGCCTGATGGCTGTAGGGATGACTTACGTCATCCTGGCTGGAGGGTTTGATCTGTCGGTAGGCGGCATGTATGCCGCGGGTGCAGTGCTCTTCGCGGGACTCGCCAACTCGGTGGGATCCGGACTCGCGCTGATTATCACGCTTGCTGCTGGCGCAGCAGTCGGTCTGGTCAATGGCCTGATCGTCACAAAGTTGCAAGTGAACCCGTTCGTCACCACTCTGGGAACCGGCTTCGTGCTCCGCGGAGTGGCTCTTGTTACCACAAACGCGACCCCCATAATCGTAACAGCGGGAGGGTTTGACGCTCTTGGCTCCGGGGCCTACTTGGGGGTGCCGAACCCAGTGATCCTGCTGTTGATCGCGCTCGTCGTGGGCGGGCTGGCGCTGAAGTTTACTGTCTTCGGCAAGAACGTTTACGCAGTAGGCGGCGGCGAGGAGGCAGCGCGTTTATCGGGAGTCGCCGTCAAGCCCGTGAGGGTCGCGACCTACGTAACCACTGGCCTGGGCGCTGCTCTAGCCGGAATGATTCTTGCCTCACGCCTCGGGTCTGGACAGGCGGACGTGGGACCAAACATTGAGCTTGACGTTATCACGGTGGTGGTGGTCGGCGGAACAGCCCTGGCTGGCGGCGAAGGCGCTATGTGGCGAACCGCTGTCGGCATCGGCATCCTCGCCGTGCTCGGGAATTCGTTCGATCGCCTTCAGGTCAACCCGTTCTGGCAGTTAGTCATCAAAGGCTGCATCGTCGTCTTCGCCGTCGCCGTCGACTCGTACGGTCGCCGACGGAGGCAGCAAAGCCCTTCCACATGAGGAGGGAGATACTGCTCGCAACCAGGGGTTAGATCGAGAGAACCGAGATGGAGGGGGGGAATCAGCAGACGGGACACCTCGTCCGTCTTCTAGGTGGGAGGCACGACCACATAAGCAGATCGCGGACATGCTCGGCTCTTCGTCGAGCGCAAACTCCAGCCAGTGTTGGTGCAATCAGAAGGGGAAGGGATCTAGAATGGGACATCTCCAACTGCCGGAGGGCAAGAAAATTGCGGTCAACCTCGGGACGGACTTCGATGCCCAGTGCCTTTGGCTAGGGGCCTTCAACCGCCCCACGCCGGCATTCATGTCGCGCGGGGAGTTTGGAGCCGAGGTAGGCGTCCCCCGCCTTCTCGAGCTCTACAAGCGGTATGACGTGAAGTCCACCTGGTTCACACCAGGGCACTCCGTAGATACGTTCCCCGAGTGGTGCAAGAAGATTCTTGACGCTGGTCATGAGTTTGGGCATCACGGCTACTACCATGAGATCCCACCGGCCATCAGCCGCGACACCGAACGGCGGCTAGTCGATCTGGCCTTCGCTAGCTTCAAGAACGTCCTCGGCTTACGTCCGACCGGGTACCGGTCGCCCTACTGGGACTACAGCGAGAACACTCTAGACATCATCGAGGAGTCAGGGTTTCTCTACGACACGAGTCTGATGGCACGAGACCTCGTTCCCTACCACCCCCGCCGGTGGCAGGTTAACTGGGAAAAAGGGAACGTTGCTGGCAAGGCGAGCAGCGTCTTGGAAGTCCCCGTCAGCTGGTACCTGGACGACTTCCCGCCGCTGGCCTACACGGGTACATCTGTTGGGATGCAGGACAGCGACACCATCTTCAACCGATGGAGGGACATCTTTGACTACGGCTACAACAACGTCGAGAACGCCGTCTTTGCCAGCTGCGTGCACCCGCAGATCATCGGGCAAGCCCACCACATCATGTGGTATGAGCGCCTGATTCAACACATCGCATCCAAGGAGGGCGTCTGGTTCGCGACCATGGATGAGATTGTCCGCACCTGGGTCGACGACGAGACCGACAAGGAGTTCATGGCGGGCGAGGACATTCGTGGCGTCGAGCCGCCGCCGGCGGACTCCAGCTTCGCTTAGTCCTCGCGCCGGGGCTCCTGGGGGGGAGCGTAGAAGCAGTCTCCCCCAGGGGCCCTGAGGCCGTCCTCTGTCGGCCGTTGTGTCGGCACGGTGATAGCGTGCCGGCGTCTGATGGCAGCGGACAGTGTGCGCCCAGTCTCGCTGAGGTAGGAGAAGAGGCGACGAAGCCCCATGCGTGCTCAACATACGGAGGAGGTCTACTGGGCGGACGGGGCTGGGTCTCGCGCGGTCTTCGACTCCCTGCACGAAATCCTCACCGAGCTCCGGGCTGCCGTTCACAGCGACCGGGCCGTGGCGCTTTATCGGCCCGCCTCGGTTCGAAGTGGTTGGTTCGTGCTGTCTGACAGTTGCCGCCCGGAGGCGCCCCCCGCGCTAAGCAACGAGGTCTTTCTACTCAACAGACCTCTCGGTCAGAAGACGCCGACTCATGTAACTGCGTTGGTCGCCAAGTCGACACTACGGCCCTTTCTCTTGTCATTCACGTCAGCACTCGCCATACCATGGAGCGACGCCTTCGGTCACGGTGTTGTGGTGATTGGCGTGAATGATGGCGGTGCGTCGGAACAAGTGCTCGAGCGGATAGACGCCATAGCCAACACACGTAACCTCGTGGGAACGCTCAGCCAGTCGCGCCTAAGCGGAACGCTCACCCTAGAACGCCAGGTCAGTGCAGCACTGCGAGAGTCTCTGGCTGCAAATATGGCGGCTGCTGGGCCCATGGGGAGGTTGAGTTCTCTCGTTGCAACCGCACGCGACCTACTCCAGTCGGACACCGCATACTTGGCGTTGCCCGAAGAGGGCAATGATACCCACTACTTCTTCGCCTCCTTCTCGAACGTCACGACGCCTCAGTTCCGAAAGCTCCGGATGTCGTTCGGGCAGGGGCTCGGGGGGCTGGCAAGACGCGAGGGTAGAGTTGTTACCTCAATGAACTATGCGCAAGACGAGCGACTGGTTGCGGCGCCAGTTACTGAGACTGTCGACGAAGGAATCATGTCCGCCGTAGCGGCACCACTTATCGTCGGCAGCGATGTTCTTGGTGTTCTATATGTAGGGAGTCGGTCCCCTCGGCCATACAGTGAGACGGACGAGCTTGTACTGGCAGGGTTCGCGGACTATATGGCCCTTATGATGGACCTTCCAGAGATCCGAACAGAGAGTCGGACTGCTCGGCTGACGCGAATGCGTGAGGACTTCGCTCATGCCATTCACGACTCGGTTGTCCGTTCGCTCGTGCAAATAGGGTTCACCGCTGAGCAAGCCGCATGCGCCGCCGGCAATGAGTCGGCGTCGGCCTCCATCGACGCGATTCGTAGGGCTGCGGAGGAGGCCTTAACGAATCTGCGGAGAGAACTGAATGGAATCGTAGTCCCAGAGGCAACTGCCATGAGCGTTGGGCAGGTCTTAGAGCAGGTCACACGCGTACCAGCAAGGGTTGGCGTATCTCGAGACGTGCTCGTCTTCGGTTCGGTCGAAGAGACCACCCTTCCTGCTAGCATCGCTGAAGTGCTCATCCAGATCGGAGCGGAGGCTCTCACTAACTCGTTGAAACACTCGGAGTGCAGTCACCAGACCATTGAGGTAACCACTTCTGGAGAACAGGTTGTGTTAAGCGTGTCAGATGATGGGCGGGGTTCACCCCTCCTCTGCCTCGAGCCATCCCGACTGTCGGGGATGGGGCATCTGGGCCTGGCTTCCATGCATCGCCGAGCCCGACGTGTCGGGGCCCAGCTTGCAGTTGATTCTGGCGTTGACTCTGGCACGATCGTCAAGCTTATAGTTCCCCGGACCTGGTGACAGGTGGAGAGCGAACCCATCCGGTTCGGTGCGGTAGACGACCACGACATCGTTCTGTACGGAGTCGAAGCTATGGCTGCACGAGAGGAGGACCTGTTCTACTGTGGTGGGGCCTCCGACGCACGGACGGCCATAAGCATTGTTGAACAACATCACCCGAGCATCATGCTCTTGGATCTCCGGCTAGGGAGCAGCAACAGTTTCTCTCTCTGTGAGGAACTAGTTGCCCGGGACCCAGGGCTGGCGATTGTCATGTTTACTGCGTTTGGCAACGAGGACCTGCTGGACGGCGCGATCAAGGCTGGTGCAGTCGGTTATCTGCTTAAGGACACGTCGACTGCCGGACTACCCGATGTGCTCCGCACAGTGCAACGTGAGGGCGCGTACTTCGACGCGCGGGTCGTGAACCAGGCTCTGATTGCTTCCAGAACGAGTAAACCGCGAGCTGCCTTGAGTGAGCGCGAGCTCGAAATACTACGGCTGGTTGCTGCTGGGCGGGACAACTATCAGATCGGTGACGAGCTGCATCTGAGCGTGCACATGGTCAAGTTTCACATCGCACAGCTTCTGAAGCGTTACCAGGTTCATAGGCGGGCAGAACTAGTCAGGGTGCTTATGGAGCGGCAGGTCCTGCCCTAGTGACGCGTGAGCGTGTTGACTTCACCTTGTGTGGTGGTTCCCGGACGATGGCTCATGTCGTTGACTGTTGCTGTGCAGGTGCCGCCGGCCGACCGTGAGCAGCTGGGGCCTGGCTGCGGGCGCCTTCGATGCGGGCGGGTCTGGCGCAGCGGGCGCGGATCGTGCTGCTGGCCGCGGACGGTGTCGGGACCGGTGAGATCGTGCGCCAGCTTCCGAGCAACCCGCGGGTTGGCGGGTTGGCGGACCGGGCGAAGTCTGGCAAGCCGCGGACGACCGTGACGTGGCGGTGGTGCTGGCCACGTTGGAGCCGCCGCCGGCTCGGCTGGGGGGGACGCACCGGTCGAGCGGCTGCTGGCCCGCGAGCTGGGGCTGTCCAATGTCGAGGTCGCCAACGTGTGGCGCGAGTACGGGCTGCAGCCCTGGCGGTCCCAGACATTCAAGTTCTCCACCGACCCCGAGCTCGACGCCAAGGTCCGCGACGTCGTCGGTCTTTACCTAAACCCGCCGCAGAAGGCGGTGGTGCTGTGCGTGGACGAAAAGAGCCGTGTCCAGGCCCTGGACCGGACCGCCTCGATCCTGCCGCTGCGCCCCCGCATCCCGGAAAAGCAGACCCATGACTATGTCCGGCACGGCACCGCCACCCTGTTCGCCGCGTTGGAGGTCGCCACCGGCAAGGTCACCGACGCCTGCTACCCGCGGCACCGCCACCAGGAATTCCTGGCGTTCCTCAAGCAGGTCGCCAAGGCCTACCCCCGGCGCAGGCTGCACATAGTCGTCGACAATCTCCCTTAGTGTCCGAGCCACACGAGAGCAGCGACAACAAGGGCACAAGTACCGGTATCAAGAGTGGGCTGAATGACCGGCGCGAAGTGGGCAGAATGGTTCACCGGTATGTTTGAGGATACGCAGCCTTGCTGCTCGGCCAATTGGTAGATCCTAGGCTCAATACCCCCGAAACCCCAGTAGGTGTAGGGGACGTCTAGCACGTCTGGGATGTTGCTGAAGTCCTCACTTGCCGTCTGCGGCGTAAGGACCTCTGCACTGGGCCCGAAGAACATCGCGAACGCCGCGGCGACCAAACCTGTCGTTGCAGCATCATTCTGGGTCAGCGGAAACCCGTCATATAACTCGAACTCAGGATCCTTCGGTGCTCCCGACGCCTGGCACTCCGCCACCACGATGCGCCGGATCGCATTGAGCAGGACGGCCCGAGTCTCCACGCTATAACTACGGATGTTAAGTTCCAGGACGGCTGTGTCCGGAATTACATTGCTCTTGGTGCCCGCGTGAATGGTGCCGACGGTAACCACAGCCGTCTCACCGGGTTGGGTCTCGCGTGAAATCACAGTCTGTAACCGGACGACTATCAGCGCTGCCAGTACCACTGGGTCAACTGAGGCATGGGGCATCGACCCGTGCGCGCCGCGGCCGTGCAAAGTGATCCGCATACTCTCGCCCACGGTGAAGACTGGCCCGGCGCGGGTGGCCACTCGCCCTGCCGGGAAGGGCAGTACGTGCTGTGCCAGTGCGACGTCTGGCATGGGGACGATGCTGAAGAGCCCATCGTCGACCATTCGCCGTGCGCCGTCGGCTGTCTCCTCCGCTGGCTGGAAGAGCGCAATCAATGTCCCGCTCCAGAACTGCCTGCCTTCGGCAAGCAGCTGGGCGGCTCCGAGCAGGCAAGTGACGTGTATATCGTGTCCACAGGCGTGCATAACCGGGACCTCGACGCCTGCCGCATCGATAGCGGTGGCCACGCTCGCGTAGGGAAGGGCAGTTGCTTCGCGAACGGGTAGGGCGTCCATATCTGCTCGCAAGAGTACTGTCGGCCCCTCGCCATTGCGTAGGATCCCAACGACGCCGGTCTCGCCGATGCCTGCGTGAATCTCATACGCGAACGACCGCAGCCGCCAGGCCACGAGCCTCGCTGTCTCGTGCTCCTGGCGGGATAGTTCCGGATTCTGGTGCAGGTGCCGATAGAAACTCTCCTGCCAGCGACGCACACCGGCTAAGCCCGCGAGCACGGAACATGCGGAAGACGTAGAAGGCGCGGCAGCATCCATTAACTCTCCGTTGGCTTTGCGGCTCACTAGTGACCAGCGCTGATCTTATGGCCACCACAAGCAAAGCGCTTGAGACACGTTGTACAACTAGCAATGCCCTCGGTCCGCCGACGCCCTCGCCCTAGCCGCTCGCGGCGTTCGAAGAAGTTACATCGAGTGTGATGATCTGCTCTGCCGCAGCTTCGACGCTTTCGCGCGTATACAGCAGCGGGATGGCCTCGCCGGCCGCCCAACCCGCGAAGAGATCCTGTGCGTGCGGATCTCCCGGTCGCCCGGACTGCCCGGGCGAGTTCATTGCCAGTGATTCGTCCCAGTTTCCAACATCCACGACTACTCGGAAGGTGGAGCCAGCACTCTGCACGAAGTTCGGGCCGTACGCCGTGTTGCCAACCGTGTCACCGCTGCCGCCGCGGGGGAGCGGACCGGCAGTCACCAACTCGTCCGGAAGGGTTCCCAGCAAGGCTCTTAGGGGGTGCGCTAGGCGAGCCACGTGCAGTTGACCCCAACGCCACGCCGCATGGTCAGACCCCAAGGACTCGGTCACCTCGCCCATGGCAGCAGCCAACGTCTTCCTGACGATGGAAGCGATTACTTGTTCGGGATCCGGGCCAAGTCGATCCCCCGGCTCCTCTAGCAACTCCAGGTCGACTCGCGAGTCCGCGAGCAGGTCCTCTTTTGGTGAGATGCGTTGTAGTGCTGCCTCCCGCTCGTTAGGGCCGACCGTCTGCTCAAGGGCAGCAGAGAGCAGTGCCGGGCGCAGGTGTCGGCGGTACCAGACCTCAAAGAGCGCGGCGGCGGCGGAGTCGGGATTAAGTTCACCGTCCCAATCGAGCAATAACTGCAGTCCGTCCAGCGAACTCAGGTCAACGCTGAGCCGCCGCAGGCGGGCAACGATTCGCTGCGCTGGGATGCTGGTGAAGTCGCTTTGTAGCTCCATCATCTCCCGTACCGTCGCTGCGGTTGTCCGACCGAGCACGTCATCTAGACGATGCCGCCGCACCGGTGCGTACCAGTCGTAGGTGATGGTGCGGTCCGGTGGGAAGTCAGACGGCAGGTTCATCTCGTTCGCGGTGGCTAGCCAGCCGTCCTTGGGGTTGAAGGCGCCGGGTAGCTCGTCCATGTCATAGAAGCCAGCCCATTCGTAGCGTCCGTCGCCTGGGACTGGCAGAGTGCCGTCCCAATTGGGCCGGATCGGGGTCAAGCCGCCAGTCTTCCAACCGATGTTGCCTTCGGAATCAGCGAATACTTGATTCTCGGGCGGCGCACCCCACCTGTTCATGGCTGCTGTAAACTCGTCCCAGTCCTTGGCCTTCATGTAGTCCATGCTGCCGAGGTACGGTGCCATTCCAGGCTGCAGCCAGGCAGCACGAACGGCGAACGCAGTGCGTCGTTCCGGGTCTGTGCGAATTACAGGACCGTGCCGGGTGAAGAGAAGTTCTACCTCCACTTGTTCACCATCACGCACATCGATCGTCTCGCGCTCGACCCGCATAGGTTCCCAGCGACCCTGGTAGCGGTACTCCCGTGGGTCATCCGGGTTGGTCTCGTAGACGTAGAGGTCTTCTTGGTCAACAGCGAAGATAGTTAGGCCGAAGGCAATTCGGCCGTTATGACCGATGGAGATACCGGGGAGGGCCGGCTCACCGCCACCTATGACGTCAAAGCCCGGTGCGCTCAAGTGCGCGAGGTAACGCAGAGACGGCAGCCCCAGAGCGCGATGGGGATCGTTGGCGAGGATCGGCCGGCCCGTGGCTGTGCGGTCGCCTGCGACGACCCAGTTGTTGCTGCCCTCGGGAAGTACTTTCCCCTGCGCCTCGTCGGCTGCGGGTGGTGTGAAGACGGGTGCCGTGGTCGCGAGTTCGTACACCGCCAGCACGTCATCGGGTATGAGAGAGGGATCCAAGCCCTCCGGAACCTGCAGCGGGTGCGGCGGCTCACGGCGGCGGCGTAGCTCCTCGGTATCTGGACCATAGTCGCGTAGCGTTAGAACGCGAGCTACTTCCTCCCGTACGTTGTAGAAGAGCCCGTGACTCCGGATACGGGCGACGTCGGTGGGGTCCCAGAAGGCTGGCTCATAGCCAAGTTCGCGAAACTCGACGGGCAGGAGATCAGGCTGGTCGCGAGTCAGTTGCACAAAAGCGTTCACGCCTTCTACAAATGCGGTCGAGGCGCGCTTGGTATCAGAACCGTACGCAAGCCACTCCGCGTGCATCTCACCGCGGTAGAGAAAAAGCCGGGCTGCACGATCACGATCCACGTGTTTGGAACCGAAGACCTCTGACAGGCGGCCGAGGCCCCGGCGGCGCCAGAAGTCGATTTGCCAGAGTCGGTCCCGTGCCGCGTTGAAGCCCTGCGCGCGGAACGCGTCGTACGTCGTTGCAGCGTAAATGTGCGGAATACCCCAACGGTCGACGACGATCTCTGCCGGGCTGGTGAGCCCCGGAAGGACGTACGACGTGCGGGTCACATTGGGATCCGTAGGCGAGACCATCAGCCAACTCCCTGGTCGGTTCGTCGAGAAGCGCTGCGCCCGCCGAGCAGGATCACCGCTGGTAAGAAGCAGTCAAGCGGAGTCGTGGCAAGTCAGGCGGGCAAAGTCCGGCTCCCCGGATGGCCAAAGGAGCCCTACCCCTGCGGCGGATCGACGACAACTGCTCGCTCGGCTTGGGCCGGGGCCGGGGGACGGGCGGGGCGTTGCCGAGGTGCTGCTGGCCCTTCTCATCCAGCAGACGGCCAGTTGGCCAACGCCTGCCAGGCGTCTGGAGACCGACCTCCGGAAGATCACCGACGATCTCGAGGAGCTGATCGCCTTCTACGACTTTCCCGCCGAGCACTGGATCCCACTTGCGGACCAACCCGATCGAGTCGACCTTCGCCACCGTCCGGCACCGCACCAAGGTCACCTGCGGCCCCGGCTCCAAGGCCGCCGGGCTAGCGATGGCATTCAAGCTGATCGAGACCGCCCAGGCCCGCTGGCGCGCCGTCAACGGACCGCACCTTGTCGCCCTCGTCCGCGCCGGCGCCGTCTTCTCCGGCGACCAACTCGTCGAACGACCTGACGAGAAGCCCCTCACCCACCTCGACCCAGGCGACCGAGCACCCAATCCCCGACGCCCCTAAACAATCTTCATCCACAGGTCTTGACTATTGCTCCCGACCCCGATCGATCGGGCACTGGTTCCCACGGTCCAGCCATCGCTCGGCGCAGGATGGCGGCTTGTGCCCGTCGAAGAAGCAACCACTGCGACGCTTTCCAGCCTTTCGCAGATCCGTTCGCGCCTCAGGATCGACTCATCGGTCAGCACGCACCGGCTTGCTTGTGCCGTGTCCGGGTGACAACGCCATACTGCTTCAATGAGGGTCCGTGAGGTGCAGCCTTCCGATGAAGCTCAGTGGCGCGTGCTGTGGGACGGTTACAACTCCTTCTACGGAGCGGCCGTTAACGCGGACGTCACCAGCGCTCTATGGCGGCGCCTGACGACGCCGGACGACACTGTCTTCGGACGGGTTGCAGAGGACGCCTACGGTCTATCCGGCTTCGCCCTGTGCGTCCTACATCCCTATACCTGGGGAACGAGCCCTGCGTGCCTGCTAGAAGACCTCTACGTAGACCCGCGACGGCGCGGTGGCGGGGTAGGCCGGTCCCTTGTGGACTCGCTGATTCTAGAAGCAAAAACTCGGCGCTGGGCGCGTCTCTACTGGCACACCCGCCAAGACAACGCCGCCGCGCGGCGCCTCTATGACTCCTACACCGCCTCTGACGGCTTCGTCCGATACATGCTGTCTTTCAGTGGCGCCGTCCCCACCACTGGTGGAAGTTCATTGCCCTGATGGGGCCGCCAGCGCAGTCGTGCTGCGGGTCCAACCCGGCAGGACCGCCCTTCAGTGTCCCCAGTCGCTTCAGGCGCTTGCGGACACGGGTGACAAGCGCCTTGGCTGGCGTGCAAGCAGACGGTCCTAGCCCCCGTGGGCTTGGAGTGCAACTGCGCCGAAACATGATCATTCTCATGTGTCCGTCAGCCACAGCTGGTGCTGCGCCACTCGGTGTATTTGCGATTCCCGCGGAAGCGGGAGCCCAGCGCAGTGCAGGACCGAGTCCTTGCCCTCGATCCACGCGAGCACCTTCACACAACCCATCGATCCGCGATAGCTGCCGAGCCAGGCCGCAGGCCTCAAGAAGGTGGTCGCACTGCAAGGCTTGCGCGGCGGTGCTCTCGGAGCCCGAAGCCCCCCTTGGGGGCAAAACCCCCCTGACCAGCACAAACACAACCGCCGATAACCAAACTTTCGTCAACTGAAGAGATCTTGGGAGGACCCGTTCCTCTCTGCTGACCGAGGGCTGAGCCGGACACCGCGGTTCGGCTGCTACTACCGCAGGCGACTCGGCTTGACGTCCCTCGTGCCGCGTGACGCTTCTGGTTACCGAAGACGGCGTGGCCCACAAGCCGGTCCGCTGCTGGCACCGATGCGCTCTGGTGCGAGGGAGGCCGCTCGACCGCCGGCTGGGGTGATGACGAAAGGGATCGTTTGACGATGAGACTTACAACGGTGTCATTAGGTCGCGCTAAACTCTTGCCCGAGACACGTCGACCCCGTGCGGGAGATGCCCGCCGGTTAGGTCGGCACTCAGCACGGGGTCGTCGTTGTTCTTGGTCGGAACACGCCGAGCCTAAGGCATGGTGCCCGTCGCAGCGCCACCGGGCGCGCCGTGGGCTGCTGCTGCTGAGGTCCCGGACGGGACGGGAAGCCCCTATGTCACCCACTGCAAGCGAGATCAACCAGCGCATCCGCGCTGCCCAGCGCCAGTTCGAGCAGCAGGTCAACCGCGAGATCCAGAGGGTCAACGACCAGAACCGCCGAGCCGTGGCCGATTACAACCGGAAGGTCGAGGCCCAGAACCGGCAGGCCGTGGCCGATTACAACCGGAAGGTCGAGGCCCAGAACCGGCAGGCCGTGGCCGACTACAACCGGCAGGTTCAGGCGCACAACCGGAAGGCAGATGCGCAGAACAAGAAGGTGGCCGACGACATCAACCGGCAGTTGGCAGCCGCAGGTCGACCACGGGTCATCTATACCCAGCAGGAACAGAGTCTCGTCGAACGAGTGCAAGATGCCGTTCCGATCGAGACTCGCGACTACGACCTCTTCCTGAGCTACGCCGGCATCGATGGCGGCGCGGTGGCCACCGAGTTGCACGAGGAGCTTCGCCGGCTCGGGCTCGATGTCTGGTTCGCCCCGATCGCCATCAACCCCGGCAAGAGCCAATCGCTACAGATGGACCAGGGCCTGGCTCGTGCCCGCGCAGGTGTGGTGGTCCTGACTCCCGCGTACCTGGCGGGTCGATTTTGGACTCAGCGCGAGCTCGGGGCCTTGCTGCACAAGGACACGCTGATCCCGGTGCTGCACAGCGTGACCTTCGCTGACGTCGCCGAGTACAGCGGCATCCTGCCCGACTTGGCAGGCTTCACAACCGACCGCGACACCCTCGCCGAGATCGCCGCCAAGATTGCTGGGGCGGTCCTTCCCCCGGCCTGACGCGACGGCCCAGGCTGCAGCGCCCGGATAGGTAGAGCAGTGTCGGCTCGTCTGCAGGCTGGCGCAGGGGTCAGCGGTCGCTGCTGTCATTTCCAGGTGGCAGGCTCTGCTTCGGTTGGAGCCTGGATTCGAGGTGGTCTGGCGGCCGATCCGGCGCAGCTGGTCGTCTCCGGGCAGGAGCCGCCGGACGTCGGCGGGCAGTTCGTAGCGGCTGACCGCGACTGGTGCGGTGGAGGACTGCAACGCGTACTGCACGACGGTCTCGTCCCGGCCGGCGACGAGCAGGATGCCGAGGTGGGTGCGTCGACCTCGGCGTCTCCTACCTCGGCGTCGACTGCCTGGACGTAGAACTGCAGCTGGCCGAGGGCGCGTGGGTCGAACCGGCCGACCTTGAGCTCGAAGGCGACGTAGCGGTGCAGGCGGGTGTGGTAACAGAGCAGGTCGACGAAGAACTCGCTGTCTCCGACGATGAGTGGGTACTGCTGGCCAACGATCGCGAAGCCGGTGCCGAGCTCGAGCAGCAGCTGTCCCAGTTCGGCGAGTAGCGACGCCTCAGGTCGGTCTCTCGGAACTCGGGGCTGAGCCGGATGAAGTCGAACACGTACGGGTCGCGGGTGATCTGCTGGGCGAGGTCTGAGTCGCCGGGGGGCAGCGCCTCCGCGAAGTTGGACGGGGCGGCTCCCTGGCGAAGGTGCAGCCGTCTTGCGATCATCGTCTGCAGGACGGCTCGGGACCAGCCGGCGGCGGCGGCGCGGATGGCGTACCAGCAGCGGGTGGTGGGGTCGTCGAGCCGGTCGAGCAGCTCGCGGACGTGTCCCCAGGGAAGTTGTGCCACAGCCTGTGGCACAACTTCGGGCCAGGCGGCAGCGAGCGCCCGCATGTACTGGAGGTTGCGGCGACTCAGCCCGCGAGCGCCTGGGAAGGTGGTGCGAAGGTCGGTGGCGAGTCGGTCGATCACGCGGGTGCCCCAGCCCTCGTCGGCCTGCCGGTCGAGCACCAGGCGGCCGATGCGCCAGTACATCCCGATCAGTTCGTTGTTGACCGTGCGCGCTGCCCGCAGCCGAGCGCTGGCGATTTCCGCCTTGACCGCCTCCAGCAGCGGCTCGTAGCCGACGGGCTCCACGTCGTCGGGCATCAGCGCTGGCACTCCAAAGCGTAGGGGCCGGTCGACCGGTGAAAGTGCTCTGGCATGTCGGTCACTGTGCCTGCCTCATATGGCGAAGTCGGCTCACAGGCCGAGCTGGGTGGCGGCGTTGTCGGTCCAGGCGGTCGAGATGCGGACGTAGCCACCGAGGCTGGCAAGTGAGCGGTGCCGGGTCTGGTGGGCGATGGCCCGGTCAGAGGCGCCGCGCAGGTGGGCGTAGGTGACGAAGCCGGCGCGCAGACTGTGGGCGCTGTAGGGGGCCGGATCGATGCCGGCCCGGGCGACGGCGTTCTGGACGAGGGTGTTGATGCTCTCCGGGTGCAGCGGCCGCGGGGAGGCCTTGTTGCTCTTCCCGACGCCACGAAACACCGGGCCGCTGGTGACGCCGGCGGCGGTCAACCAGGTCTGCAGGGCGGTGACGGGGCAACGACGGGGATTGCCGGCGCGGGGGAGCACGACGAGCTCGGTCTGCTCGCCGGTCTGGTTGGTCTTGGACCTCGGCAGCGTGAGGACCAGCCCATTCGGGTGCTCAGCGACGTGGTCGACCTGCAGGGCGGCGATCTCGCTTCGGCGCAGAGCGGCGACGAATCCGACCAGCAGCAGGGCCCGGTCGCGGACGCCGGCAAGGTCGGGTTCCGCCGGCCGGTTGCGCGTGCGCCAGACCTTGGTCTCCGGGCAGGCGTCGAGGACGTGGAACAGCTCGGGTGGCATCAGCGGCGCGGCCTGGTCGGGTGGAGCGCCGTGGGTGCGGCGAATGCCTTCCCAGACGGCGACAACGCGGGCGTGCTCGCACGGGTCAGGCAGGTTGCGCAGCCGGTGCGCGAACCGGATTGCGGACAGCCGCCGGCTCATTGTGCCGACCTTGGCGCCGTGCCGTGCGAGGTCGGACAGGTAGCCAGTGACAGAGGCCGGATCGGCCGGTAACACCTCAAGGCCGCGTTCGGCGGCCCACTCGGTGAATTCGTTCCAATCCGAGCGATAGCCCCGCAGAGTGTTGGCGGAGCGGGCGGCCTGGACGTAGCCGGCCTCGTCCTCGGTCAGCGGTACCCCGTCGAGCAGTGCCAGCGGATCGGGACCATCCGGTTTGGCTGCCGCCCCGGGTTCCTGCAGTGTCAGCGTCACGGTGCGGCCTACCGCGCAAGCAGGCGATCGGTGAGCTCGACCGTCGCCAGATACCACCAGAACACCGAGTCCAGGAAGACCGTGTCGTAGTCGGCGCGCTGGCTGGCACCGCGGTGCCGCAGGTCGTAGCTGTTGGCGATCGTGAACAGTGCTGCTTCGTCATCGCTGAACAGCTTGTGCTTCAGCAGTGACCGGCGGTCCTCAAGAACCCGGGCGAGGGCGGCCACGGCAGATCGCTTATCCTGCTGTGTTGCGCCTCGCCGGCGCCACAGGGCGATGGCGTGCCGGACCTCGTCGTCAGGGGGCGTCCCACTGTCGCTGACCTCGAGTCGTCGCACGAGTTCGTCGCGTCCGTCGGCCTGGTGCTGCACGAGAAGGCCGCACTCGTCGCGGTCGCCGGCCAGCCGTAGCTGCGTGTCGGACCGGGCGAGCAGGCAGTTCACCCGCCACCGGTACACGGCCTGGCCTGAAGCGCGGACATGGTCGGCGTAGTCCCACTCCCGGCAGTGGTCGTGCGGCCACCGACGTCGCGGCCGGGCGACGATGTCGTGCAGGGCTTCCACGACGTCGAAGAACTGCTCCTCGCTCCAGTGCTCCTGCAGACCGGTCGCATGGCCCTGCTGCACCAGCGGCCACATCGGCACTCGGTGACCGGTGACAGCGACCAGTTGGCGCTGCCCCTCCCCGTCCGGGTTGTCGTCGCTGTCGCAGCAAGAGTTGCCGAAGGCTTCGTCGAAGTAGCCCGACAGCGACAGGTCGCCGACGACCTCGGCGAAAGCTGTCATCAACTCGGTCGGTGACAGGACCGGCTGAGGCGGCGGGGGATGGAGCCGGGCCGAGTAGTAGAGCCGAGGCCGATAGACCGGCAACTGATCGGCCCGTTCCGCCAGCTCGCCAACGAGGTCGCTCGCGGCCGACGGCGAAGGCTCAGCCTTCAGACCATTCGTCGGGTCGCTCCACAGGTCCCAACTGCTGGTGCGGCGCTCCGCATCCACCACCTCGCTGATGAGCCGGAACCCGCGGTCACGGTGGAACGCTTCGGCTAGCAGGAACCCCAAGTCGTCCACGTCGCGGCAGCCGGCCGAAAGCAGGACTCGCGCCTCCTGGGCGAACAGCTCGGCGGGCCAGATCAGTTCCAGCTCGGACAGCTCCACGGGCATTGACCGAGCATATGCGGCATCACACGGGATTCTCTGCATTATCCCGTGTGATGTAGCCGTCTGACAGCGACCCGGCCAACCGAGACCACGAACACCTGCGGGCCGCCGGACTCGCCCTGGGTGAGTAGTTCCTCGTCTCGGTCGACTGTTGCGGCCCGGAAGCCCGGCAACAGCGCCGCCACGTCCGGAGGGTCCAAGACCGCGCAGCAACGGTGCCGAGCACAGCACGTCCAGGTCCTCGTCCCGGCCGGACCAGGCCGACTGCCAGTGCCCTTGGCACAAGACCTTCAAAGCCGGACCCGGCGCCCCGACCGTCCACAGGCCGGATCATCCCATGATCGGCTGCATGGAAGAACCTGCACTGGCAGCTGGCGGCCAATACGGCGGTCATGCTTATCCGCTTCGCCTAGAGGTCGCACGCGAGCGCTTGACGACCGGCAACGCCGGCCAGTCCGCCGAGTCAACAGCACCGAACTCTGAGGAGCGGTCCGAGCCGCAGTCGCCGAATGGCGTCGGGAAACATTCGGCGGCG
>JAABUM010003522.1_pt1 | contig 19068 bp, 37 predicted proteins | sample 5559161 | NCBI WGS metagenome assembly JAABUM01 (sample SAMN10711868, study PRJNA513369) | rock metagenome | isolation source: Antarctica rocks | place: Antarctica: Victoria Land, Siegfried Peak nord | reverse complement strand
GAATGCTCTGAATGTGCAGGGATGGAAGTCCACAGTTTTCTGCCATCCGCAGCACACCGCGAAGCAGCATCTCATGCAGCAGGTTCTTATTGTCATGACTGCGTCGCCGCAGCTGGTGCTGCGGAGCATCAACTCCTCGCGCTCCGCCTTTGCCTCGGCGACCTACCATGAAGACTTCTTCAGCGCCTACGACATGGGCGGCGCCACCATTGTGCAGGCCGGCGTGCTCATGAAGGTGCTCAGATAGCATGCCACACATGGCCAGGCAATTTCATACTACATGTTGGCATCATGGCATCATGGCGTGCTAGACGGCGCCCGCAGGCCGGAAATGCAGCCTGCCTCTCCCATTCGGGAGCTGTACACAACATGCATGTGCCCATTGTCACTGAATTGTCCACAATTGTGTTTGTACAATTCGTCCCGCCGACGGGCGGCGCCTGCTGTGGCGCAGCAAATGGCGGCGATCTTCCGCACGCAGCGGGCGAGGAGCACCGAGTTTGAGCTGCAGGAGGATGGCGTCCACCTCATAGCCACCGTCGACTGCGAAAACGGTGAGCGGGTCCAGCCTCCACCGTGCACCTGCGGCTGCACGTGTTTTTGGCGTCAGTGGCAGGTCGCAGCCGTCTGGACATGCAGCCATCGCACAGTTGCGGGCATGCCGGCCTGACAGACGCTCTAGCTATAGCTGTCAGGCCACAGATGAGGCTTTGAGAGGGCCTAAGAGGCGAAGGTAAGAAAGAACAGCACATGGACAACAACATATGGTGCAACGGCTTGTTTTTTTGCATTTCGCAGGGCTGCAGAAGGTGTACAAGGTGCCGTGCACAGACTCGGAGATACTGCAGGCCACGGTGGATAAGGAGGGCCTGTCCATCACCGTTATCGGCCAGGCCGACGAGTTCAACAGGTGTGATTCTTTGTTTGTGCTTCAGCTCCAGACTTCCGACTATTGCTGCGATTGTTGGCACCTTGTTGCCGCTGGCCCCGTCGTGTCGCTCCGGTCCCGTCAAGCTGAAAATCAGAGTGTGCACCCGCTGCGCTGCCAGCGTGTGTCGCTGCTGGCGGCTGCAGCATCTGATGCGGTAGCGGCAGGGGCTGCGGCAGCAGCTTCGGTAGCGGCATGGTGCCTGGCATCCTCGCATGAAGACCCGCTCGCCGGGCAGGGGACCGCTGAGCGCCGCGCAGACTGTACATTGGGCCCTCTGACTCAAAGCTGCTGGCGTGCTTGCGCGCAGGCTGCTGAGCAGCTTCCAGAGCAGCCTGAGTGAGATCACCATCATCGCGATGCCGGAGAGCGGCCCCGGCGGCGCGCCCACCAAGGACGTCAAGATCCGCTCCTACGTGGACCCCGCCAAAGGTGGGCTGCTGTTTGTTTTTGTGTCGTTTGACCGAGTGTTTTCGATGCTGCTCTGACAGCAGGGCGGGGTGCAATGCAGCAGCTTCACCTCGAAAACGATGTCCAAAGAACCCGGGAATGCCTGCCCACGTGCTCAGATGTCTGAAGAGGGTAACCGCCGCCGGCTTTGTTGCAAGGCGCTGCACACCAACGTGAACATGGACTCCAGGTTGTTCGTCTTGCTAACCAAGAATATCCCGACACTCTTGCTTCTTACAACAGGCCTGTCGGTCAAGGCGTTGTACACCAACCTGGACATCGACTCTGGGCTGTTCCTGGCCTACGAGAACCGCGCGAATGCGCCGAGCGACGTGACGTTCAACCTGCGCGACTTCCGCGCGATGCTGTCGCTGTGCGAGGGGCTGCGGGCCAATGTGGCCATCCGCTTCGACGCGCCCGGGCAGCCGCTTGTGGTGGGCCCGCACCTGCGCGGCAACGAGGCGCCGGTGAGTTATGGGTTGCGCTTTTTGCTTCCGCCTCTGCGTGCCTGTTGCATAGGTGTTTCAATTGCGGCAGGCGCTGGTAGTCAGCCCGCACCTGCGCGGCGACGAGACGCCGGTGAATTATGGGTTGTGCATCTGCGTGTATCCTTGGGTCGCCCAGAAACTGCAGGATCCGGGTGCCACTTCCGGTCGCCACTTCCGGCTGCCGGCTGCCCGTGCAGCTGCTGGCGTGCGGCGAGCACGCAGACGATAGAGAGCACGCCGCACCGTCTGGTTTCAGCCTCGCACCATGTGATGGCTGTGGGCCGGCGCACGAGGGGTTACGGCTATTAGCCTCTTGATAAACATTACATCTGAAGGGTGAACACTGGCCGTCGCAGGAGCTGCGTTTTGATGCGGATCTCATGCTGGCGACTCTGCTGGAGACGCAGACCGGGTTCTAGGATCGACATTCCAGAGTGATATCCTTCAGATTGAGATTCGAAAACTGCCTGCGCAGGAGCTGCGGTATGACGCGGAGCTCATCCTGGCGACGCTGCTGGAGTCGCAGTCCGGCAACGTGCAGCAGGAGGCCGCTGGACGGCCGGCTGGCAGGTGCGTGCCGACAGAAAGACTCCTACAAGGGTTCGCTACGTGCAAGCAGGATGAGCAGCCTGCAGCTGTCCCGTTTGGGGGGGTAGTTCAAAAGCCCATGCCAGGAGGGGGCGCCTGCTTGTCTAGTGGCGGTGGCCTTGCATGCGCAATGTTTGTCAAAATCCGAAGGTTTTGCAATTCGCTGCCCACCGATATGGCTGTCCGCGCAGGGCGGGCGGAGCGGTGCCCGGCTCGGGGCGCATCAGGACGCCCAGCGTCGCTGGCGACTCGCCCTGGCAGAATGCAGGTACCATGCATGCATGTGTTGCGTGTCGGTCGAGAGTGTGCATGTGTCCAACAGAGTGCCCTGGTGACGTCGCACTCAGCGGGAAACAGGCTCGTCCACAGCCCGGCAACAACAGGGGCAGCACGATCAGCTTACCGACTCTCCGGCCCACATCCCACGGTTGTCATGCTGAATCTCATCATGCACTGCCTGCAGATGGGTCCGCGCCGGGCGCCGGCGCCGCCGCCAGCGGCGGGGCGCCACCGTCGCGCACACCCGCCGGCGCCGCAATGGCGCTGCCGTCTGCCGGCACAAGCGGCGCCGGCCGCAGCCGCTTTGCGCAGGAGACGGCACGACGGGACCTGGCAGCCGCCATGCAGCAGTTGGCCCCCGGCGGCAGCGGCGGCGGCGCGCATGGTGGCGGCGTGGGACGCTCCGGCGGCGGCGCCGCCGCGGCGTCGCTGGGGGATGCGCACGCCAATGGGCAGGTATGGCCGCAGCCTTCGCTATAGCACATCATGTGTTGTGCAGAATGTGCTTTTTACAAGATCCTGCTGTAGGAGCTGGAGGTTTGGTGGGCTTGCCTGCCTGCCACGCCGGCTGTGACAGTGCTGGGAGCAGCTTGCAGTTCGTCGCGTGCTTTGAGGTGTTGCAACATACATACAGGAATAAATATAGATTGATGTGATCTCGTCCTACGTCGTGAGGCTGGGCGCCACGGCAGCGGTGCGGCCTTCTCATACGGGCGGCCGCCGCCGGCGGGCTCGGCGGAGGCCGATCCCCTCAGGCACAGCAGCGGCGGCCAGCAGCATCACCGGCAGCTGGCAGGCGGCAGCGGCGGAGGCTTTGACGGTGGCGGCGGCTTTGCTTTCGGCAATGGCGCCGGCGGTGGTGGCGGCGGCGCCGCCGCCGAGAAATACGATGCAGACCTGGACAACTTCGCCAGCCTGCCGCCTGATGAGGTGTGTAAGGACACGTTGGCTTCTGTTGTTGTGGCCTGGCCTTTCCAAGGCGCGAAGTAGGTGGTGCATGACTCAAGAGGGCATGTTGCCAACAGATACCCTTCTGCAGCTGCCGTTTTAAGAGGGGCCGAACTGCCAATCGAATCCGCGCCAGCAAGTTTCATCACCAAGCTGGGTGTAAGCGCCTGCTTGATATGTCACACAGGACCACCTGCCGCCGCAGCAGCCCGCAGGCTTTGGCGGCGGCGGCGGCCAGGGCAGCGGCGGCCGGCAGGCGGGGCTGTCGGGTCATGCGGGCGGTGCTCAGCACCGGCGCGATGATGACTTCGCCTACGTGTACGACGACGAGGGCGACGCGGACGATGCTGTCCCTGGCACGCCGCCTGTGTGATCACACATATGAGTCTCACATCACCGGCGGCTGCCAGCATAGGGTTTCATCGTAGATTTGCGCGTGACCGTGGGCGGCTGCCGCCTGCGCGAGTCTCCAGGCTCATACGAACGTGCCTGCTCGGGCTGTCGTGAAGGAATGCATCCGCGCCTCGACCGTTTAGTGGATCATGATGGCCTGGCTGCTTTTAGGACAACGACAGTGACTGTTACAAGCCTGACTTGTCCGGCGGCCAAGCGCGATGAGGATGTTGGCCGCAGAAGGCCGCAAAACAGATGAACAATAGACGCCATGCGGAATTCAGGCAAAGCCACTGGAGGACGTTGCTTTCGCCAACACATTGCGTTCATCGAATTTCGCTGATTCTGTGGCTGTGACATGACGAGCGACCAAACGCCAAGACCTCCCGCCCTCGCTACTTTGCATAATGCGGTCAAGTAAAACCACACCTGCTGAGCCAACTTGATTATTGCTGAAGTGGCACTGCAGGTTGTGCGTCGTAACTAGTGGAGCGTCAAGCTGTCAGTTTCAGTCTCGTGTTTGAACCAGAGGTGCGCCACAGCTGAACACCTTCTCTTTTCAGGCGCCGGAAGGCGTCTCCATCACGTCTCCATCAGTCCTGGCCGACAATGGTGAGCGCGGAGATGCTGGCAAACATGCCGACGACCAGCACGGCGAACGGCCAGAACAGCTCGAAGATCCACTCCATTACCTTGTACTTGTAGTACACCCTGCGAGGCGGCACAGCCGCAGCCTCAGTAGGTTTCACCATGCTGTGGCGCAGAGCTTCGGGCGTCGTGGCGTGCATAGCAGCGGGAGCCCAGCTCGCTGACACATGTGCTCTCGCCGTGGTGGCCTTGCCCCTGGGGCAGCGTGAGAACAGCTCGGCTTCTGTTTCATGGATTGGTCATCAGAAGCGCGGATCGCACCTGTACTGCATCTTGTGCAGCGGCTTGGCCTCAACGGCGTCCTGGCCCACCTCCATGCCCTCCGCCGCCTGCAGCGCAATCACAGTCACGTCAACGCAACAGGCCGCAGGGGCCTGCAGCAGTGTCGACTTGCAGACAACCAGGTGCACGCCCTGGCCACTGTGACTCGCGCACGGCAGCATGCTGCTGGAAGTATTGTTGCTACTTCCGCATGTGCACAGTGGAAGCGCAGGTCCGCATTGGCAAAGTGAGCCATACTGGATTTATGATTACTTGTCGTTCTTGAGGTCCACGCCCAACATGCAATTGCATATGTGGTTGATCTCTCGCATGTCAACCTGACACCATCCAGATTTTAAGTTTTACCTTGAGCTCCGGACATGCCGTTTCTCAGGGTTATTAAACCTCTCTGATTCGTTTTACATGTATATGATGCAGGTTTGTGTGTTACCCTGAGCTCCTTCAGGTCCACGCCCGACATGCCATTTGCGGTGTCCTCGTACGTGTGGCCATACTCCACACCACCGTTCACCGACCTGCATGGAGTTCGCACACATGATTGTTGACGACTTTCGACAAAGTGCCTGGCGGCAGCACGCCCAAGGGTGCGTCCCCCTGCTGTCCTGCTGTCAGGCCACACAATGGGGCCGGTCTGAACTCAGGAGATGTGGCCAAGTCCCTCAGGTTGTAGCGGGTGACGTCACGCACACATTTCTTTAAGCTGCCAGGTGCACCAATTTGCGGCTCGACACAGGCAGTGGGAGCTCAGCAAATACGGCTATCTAGTTTCACCAATCGCCGAAGAGACAAATCGGTGAGTCGCCAAGAACGGGGTCCTGCTCGTCCGGCATTGCATGCTCTGCACTCATAGTTGGTAAGATTTCAAAATTCGGCGCGCACTTGCGTGCGCCCGGCGGCGGGCGGCCGACGAAGCCCGCAGCCGAGTCGCCGACGGCGTTTGGGAGGTGCTCGTCCCAGAAAAGAGTGTCACGACTTGAAATTTTCATGGTTTCAACGTTTGGTGCGCACTTGCGAGCGCCCGGCGGCGGGCGGCCGACAAAGCCTACAGCCGAGTCGTCGATGGAGTTGGGCAGGGGCTCGTCCCAGAAGGGGTCCGCCTCCATGACCCGCCGCTGACACCGCGCCCACCCGAAGTACAGCACGAAGTGGTTCACGATCTGCGCGGCAGAGGCGGACGCGCCCGTCTCGAAAAGGCGCCAAATCTGGGAACCGGCCAAAGAAAATCGCCCAAGAAGACGTTGAGGGAAACGAAAAACTGGCGCAGCAAGGTCGTGGAAAGGAGGGATCAGAAATGCTGGAGGGCAACAAGAAATTAGGAGGGAAACGAAGGAAGCTTACCGGCACAATGTAACTGACAATCAGGACGCCCGTCGCACCGGTCACCGCCAGCGTCTGCGGTACAGCAGTATGTCTAAGACCACTAGAATGCCAAGAAAGAACAGCGGTGCCTGACACTGGGCAGGCCATGCTGCTTGTTGCATCGCACAGGATCGCCCTCCCTTGCGCAGGCCAATGCAGGGCGATGCGTGTTTTGACAGTGGCGACCACACACTGGGTTGTGAAATCAACGACTGTTCAAACAAGGGCACCTCCCCGCACCTGGCCAGAGCTGCTGGGCGCAAGCAGCCCGACGAGCAGCATGACGATGGTGATCACCTGCGAGGAGGGAGGGTAGTGCACTGAAACACGGCATTGGCACTGTGCGCAGGTGCCCTTGCAACCATATCTGTCTGTCCACGTTCCTGTTTGTGAAGCGATTGATTCCCATGTCATTGCAGGCATGACGTCCTATGACATTGCAAGCACAGTACCTACCGCAATGAGGAAAATCTTGCGCAGGAGGGGCCGCTTGTCGATGTGTCCGGGCAGCCAAAAGTCGAGGACCTGGCGCGTCGGGAAGACGATGGGCGGCAGGCTGAGCGCCAGGTAGACTGCGCATTGTACAGAGGTCCACGTCAAGCAATAGAGCAGTAGTTCAATGAGGAAGATGTGACAGAAGGGCCCGGCTGCTGGCGCGTCGGGAAGACGATGGGCGGCAGGCTGAGCGCCAGGTAGACTGCGCATTGTACAGAGGTCCACGTCAAGTAATAGAGCAGTAGTTCAATGAGGAAAATGTGATAGAAGCGTCCGGCCGCTGGTGCGTCGGGAATACGATGGGCGGCAGGCTGAGCGCCAGGTAGACAGCACGATGGGCTGCAGCACCATTCTATCAGTCTGCTGTCCAAGGGCGGCGACTGCAGAAGCGTGCCATGCTGCCGGCAACGGGCATGGAGCACATATGCCCACCCTGCAGTCGTACAGGGGGGCACTGTGGGGGTAAAGCAGCCGTGCCGCATCTCAAAGGGCGGCGGCATCCAAAGGCGGGACGCACTTGCGATGCAGATGTTGATGAAGGCCTGCACGCTGACATTGCCCAGAAATTAGAGGGTTTCAGAACAAGAGGCATTTCAGGCGGCGCACTTGCGATGGAGATGTTGATGAAGGCCTGCACGTTGACGTTTCCCAGGTCGTTCTCCAGGATGTTTCCCGACGTGTCCTGGCCAAACCACGCGGCGCCGAAGAAGCCGATGAGCGCGTCTGCGGGGTTTTCGACAAGGCTTCAAACAGACACGTTTACATGCAAGTGCTGTCATAACAGGGTTATTTTCAAAAAGGTTCGAGGCTATTGACAAGCAGCGTGGACGCAATTCCTTCTCAAGACAGCGGTGGCCCGAATCGCGCGGAAGATGTGCAGGCGGGGGGAGCGCAGAAGACCGCAGTGCCGGAGCAAGAACACTTCCGAGGGCAAAAAGGAAGGCAGGGGAGGAGCGTCTGCGCACATGTGACGAATGCAGCGCCTGCGCACATCAGAGGACAGGATGTCAGCCGTGGATGTTGCATGTTGCCACCATCTGCAGCATCGCTATGCACAGCAGGTGAAATTTGGGAGCAACAATAGAAAGTTGCTGCAATCGACGCTGCTAACTTTCCAAGAATAGTGAAGCCCACAGCCCATGCGAGGATCCGCGCGCCATCCCGCCCATTCTGTTGAGGCGTACAGTGGCGAGCTCAGGAGACCGCTGGATGACTGATTCTGTCAGACGCAACCATGGGCACTTCCAGGTGGATTTTCTGATAGGGCCCTGGAAGTAGCAACAGACCGCCACACAATCCAAGGTCCGCGCACCGGCATTTCAATGAGCATTGGCAGCATGACCGGCTGACTGCGAGGCGGAACAGCGAGTGTTGGTCGCATATCATATGTCGGACACCACGGATTTGGACCAGGTGACCAGCTGTGCGAGTATATGTCTCTCTGTATTTCCCGCAGGATGCAGGCATTGCCGCAAAGTTGAAGGAGGCTTAGCACTCACATGTAGAAAGCGAATCCAAGAGTGGAGATGCTGTTGACGATCCCATCTGCGGGCCAGCGGATGTCTTGCTTGGCATCCACGTGTTCACGTCATATGCCGCAAAGCCTGGTAGCGCGCAGACAAGAGTGGTGTTGCGGGGAGCAGGTCAGCAGCACACCTTTGCCGCTGAAGCCGCTGACTTCAAAGCCATCCGGGATTGCGGGAAAGGAACGAATGATGGTTTGCACACAGATCCACACCTGCACACAGCCGCAGATCGCATCAGGCCCTCGCATCAGGTCCTTGCGTGGAGGTGCTGGCATTGCCTTTCTGTCCGCACGTCAGCGCTGCAAGCTGTGGCAGTGCAGACGTCGCATGTCCCTTGGGCAGCACATGCAGCAGGTGCTGCAACCACAGACTGTGGATGATACACATGGGTGGTGCTGCGCCATGACTACAATGCGTCCAGAGGCGGATGACACACATGGATAATACTGCGACAAGACCAAGAGGCGTCAATGTCAGCAGAAGAAACACGCACCACCAGGAAGATGACCAGTGCAAAACCCACGACGCCAGCATAGTCGAGCTGCACAGCACGAATCACAGATGCATGCACACTCCCAGCGAGTGGCAGTGCTTCAAACAGTGTTTGACTTTGTTGAGATGTGTCATGTGCAGACAGGCCGCCGAGGGCAGCCGGCGGCTGCCGTCAGCCGCGTGGCACTCACCGACGTCAGGTTGTTCAGCAGGCACAGCGGGCAGACGATGACCAGGACGCAGATGACCATCAGCATCCTGCCGCTGCCATTGGTAAGCCACCTGAAGGGGTGACGATACAACCTTTTCGCACCTCCACTCCATCTTTTCCAGCGGCAGCACCCCCTGTCAGCACCCCTGAACATCCTCCGCCGGGATCAGCGCTGCAGGTCCAGCATGTGTGCAGGAGGCTATCATGTGGACAGGCCGTCACTGGTGCAGACTGTGCACCACTTGGGCGGTGAAGGCAAGACTCACTTGGGTGGCGTCGACACCTTCAACAGGCCGACCGAGAAGGCCTCGCCGATCTGCGACACGCCGCCGGCGAGCGTGCCCAGCAGCAGGATGACGATCCCGAACTGAGAGATGAAACGCCAGATCGGGCCGCCGACCTGCGTTGTGGAATCTCATATCAGTTTGTCTTCACTCGTTCTCACCTCTAGTGTCATATTTGAACCTCCAACAGGTAACATACAGGCGTAGTGGCCATGCATTTGACTGCACGCCGATTCTGCGCCCCCAATGAACCATTTTAAAACAGCAATATCGAATGTACGCACCGCATAGCTCAAGGTGTCGTAGTCGACTGTCCTCGTGATGCGGCACTGCCGCAGCAGCAGGACAGACGTGTACCAGTTCACTATGGCGATGAGGACAAGCAGAAAGAATCCTGCAGACACAGCAGGGAGGTTCGATGCCAGTGACAACGCCGCCGGTGCACTCGGCAGAAACATGCGCCATGCACGGTTCACTCCGCCTGTGCTTCTGTGCGCACGCGTGGCGTTGCAACATGGGCAAGCTTGCACTAGAAAGACCTGCCCAACCCAGTCCCACCTGCACAGATGCCCGTCTCGGCGAATGCGCCTGCAACAGCAATGGCAGAAGCTCATACACGAAGCATCAGCGGTGAACACCATGTCGCGTAAGGGCCTCGTCCATCGCAATGAGCTTGTGTTCTTCTGTAAACGGCAGGTGCCAGCACAAAAAAAACTGCATGCCACAGATGCTGCATTGACGCATTGCGGATTTTACATATGTGGACATACATGGAAGGTCGAACAGCCCCTACCGCTGATGACAAGTACTGCAGATCCCATGATTCCAAGGATGAGGGTTGCTGTTGAGCTGAAGAGCGCATGCTTGTTTTTACGAGAGCGCAGCACCTGCAATGCATCGAGTGTAACGAAAGAGTAACATATGCCGCAGCACTTCCCCCGGTCCTCGCCATGATACAATCAGCATCGATGCGAACGTCCGATCGCTCTGAGCTGACCGCTGATGTGCACCGTGTCCTAGTCATGCAGGCCAGCCAAGCTAGGGCAAGCAGCACTGCGACAAGGGCCTGCAAGCGCCATTGTAGCTGTACGGGGCATTCATACAGGGCCAAATCTCATGTGCGACTTGGGGACGTTCAACAAAGCGCCCATGTCGCTGCACCTCATCAATTTCCGGCACTGTCGGGGGTGCATCGGGGAAATCGAGTGGCACGGCTCGCGGCGAGCTCGGCTCGCCGCTGAGCAGTGGCGTTACATAGAAGTCGGAATGCAGCCTTGCCCGCCGCAGCGGAGAAAAATTCATCGGTGGGCGCGCAAACGCAGGTTTGCGATATCTGTGTTGGTGCGAGCCAAGTCATGCACGCCCTTCCGACAGGGTGCGGAGGGATCACCGGGGGAGGCGCGCCATCGTGGAAGTGCAGGCGTGTGTTTGCACCTGTTTGGCGGAAGGTTTTGACTGTATCGCGGGTCTGGCTGGAGTGGTGTCCATTGGTACGCAGGCGCTGGCAGTTGCCAGCCCGCTCGCACCCAGTTCCGGCCCGCGGGGTTGGAGTTCGCCTCTGTCACTCGTAAAGGGATCCTGGCCTTACTGTCAGCAGACAATATCCTCAACTGCGGGTTGGATCGAATCGCAGCCGGCCCATGTTACGCAAACACCAGCGGTTACTAAACAGTGATCACATGGGGGCCCTCTGCCAAGATCACGCTGTGCAGGACGCTCGTGAGCACTTCCATGGTTTCATCCAGCCGCTTCCACAATCGAAGAGACGTGTGGCATTTGCCAGCTGCAGCAGCGGCGACTTGGAGGCGAACGTCCTTCAAATGTGAGGTTAGTCAGGCATCACAGCTGGCGACGCCACAACAGGACAGACACTACCTGCTGGACAGCTTGGCTCCCCTGAAAGACGTGTGAGGAGCTGGCCTGCCAACGGTCTCCGGCTGAGCCGACTTTTGCCGAGCTGAGCAGCAGCGCCGCCGTCATCGCCGCCACGCATCAATCAGCGCCGCTCTGCGACGGGCCATGGAGGTGAAGGTGCTGCTCTTCGCGCGCGCCCGTGAGCTGGCCGGCTGCTCGGAGGCCACGCTCAGCGTGCCACAGGGGTCCGACACCGCGGCGCTGCGCGCGCTGCTGCTGGCCGCCTACCCCAAACTGGACCAGGTCCTGGGCAGCTGCCTGCTGTCGCTGAACCTGGACTACATCGACGCCGACGCGCCGCGGCCGCTTCAAGCCGGCGACGAGGTGGGCGTCATCCCGCCGATCAGCGGCGGCTGAAACCTGCCGCGGCGAGCAGCGGAGCGCCCCTGGAAGGGCGGAGCCTATACAGTATTCCAACACGCCGGACAGCAGCCAGGTGACTTGCAATTCCAACAAGCTGGTAGTTGTGCTGTATTCGAGTCCAAATTGTGCTGCTGCACTCGTGCTCTGCTGCATTCGTGCTCTACTCATGGCTGCGGCGCTGCCGCGCGCAGGGCTCAACGGAATCGCGCAGCAGCTGCAGCAGTCGAGGGGCTACAGTCGTGGTCTGTGAGTACAGTTGTGTCGTCGCTTGGATTTCTGCGGCGCTCCAGTCTGAGAATGACCGGATCTTGACTTGTGTTGCATGAAGCGCCAAAGGCATGACGGCCTCTGCCACATAAGGTTGTGGCTGAGGGTACTGCATGTTCTCGCCAGTGTGAGCGTGGTTTCCATGATATCCATGGTGCGGACTGTACAGGCATGCACCACGTGTAGGATTGGACACGGGCAAAAGGTCGTCAACGTAGGTGCATGGCACAACGTGAGAATTGCAACGCCGCGCGTGTGCGGCGTCGCCGCAGAAACATGCCCCGCTGCAGACACGCCCTACGACAACATGCAACAATGCTCCTCAGACGCAACTCATTCAAGCGATACAAGTGCAAGGCGCATTCGAAAGTGGCATGCATGCGACGCCGCCCTGCAGCACCTGCACAATTTTCGCCAATTCGTGCTGATGAACTGGCTTGCGATCCTTGTTGCACACAACGTTGCCTTCCAGACACTTTGGACTGTCAGTTGCCACAAACCGACGGCAATATTTTCTGCGCAAACTGCTAGACGCCACAATCTTCAGTACAAGGCTTGGGAATCTCGAGGCTCGAAGGTCATGTTGACAATCGCACCTTTGACATCGACAGTGCGTTCATAATCTACACAGAATATGTTTGCGGATGCCCTGTTACGCACCAAGACGCAGCACGCTGATATCATTTCAAGCTGTGCATCCGCTGCACACTGTCCAGTGTGCCGACAGCGCAACAATCGCCTCGTTCGTGCCACAACCCACCTCAACCACATCTGAATGCTTGGACGCGCGCGATCGCAGCATGTGCCCGCCAATATGATGCCTGGGCTGTGACGCGTGCGGCTTGACCAGCCAAGGTGGCATGGCAGCCGAAGGCAAACCCAGCAAACGGCGGGCCAGCGACCGGAAGCAGGCCGAGATCGTCAAGGCCGCGGTGCCAGCAAGCCCAGAGGCGGCCAACGGCCGCGGCGCCAGCCGGCATAACGGCGAGGCAGCCCCAGACGATGGTCCCGTCACCCATGTCAACGATGGCGGGACGCCCGCAGCTGCAGCTTCCAGACCCTCTGCGCCGCCGTCGCGGCGTTTGCAAAAGACGAAAAGCAGGCAGCAGAGCCAGCGGCGGTCCTGGCGGGCGGTGCCGACATGGCTATGGCAGGCCGCCGCCATGGTGGGCATTGCGATCGCCATCACCGTCATGACAGGTGTGCAGCTGCATGCAACTGCAGGTGATGTCACTTGAGCGTTCGGCTGATGCACCCGCCTTTAACCATCGTCCTGCAGCATCCATGTTGCCAGTACAAGACCTTGCACTTGCATGCATGGAAGGCATGACGACAACACCAGGCAGTGGCGGGCAGCCCGGCGGCACAGCGGGCACCCAGGAGGTCGGACAGCGCAGCACCGCGCCGGCGCGCGGCCCGTTCCCCGCCGGCTGCAAGTGGCGAGCGGTGTCGTACAAGGGGCGGAAAGCGGAGATGTGGGACGTGCGCGAGTACCAGTACTGGGACGAGCAGCGCGGCGCCTGGGGGCCGCAGCAGCCGGCGGCCTGCGTGGTCCGCGGCCAGGCCAAGACAGACGAGTGAGCGGCATGCTCAGAGTTGCATTACATCTCGTGCTACTGCCAAGCTGGTCTCCAGGTGGTGCCAGATCGCAGCGGCGCCAGCGGCTCTGAAATGGCAACCGGAGCGGCAGCGGCTCTGAAATGGCAACCGGAGCGGCACTGCAGCCCACTGTACTGGCGCAGCTCCTGCACAGTGAGTGGGCTGCGGTCTATACAATGGCATAAACACTACATGGACAGACCTGGCAACATCTCCTGCAGGACCGTGTGGAAGGACGGTTCGCCACGCACAGAGGTCAACTGTTCAGCCAGCCACTGCATGTACGAGAAGCTGTGGTGAGCTTTCTGAATCCAGCACTCGGATGTCATCGGGCTATGTTGCATGGCTCGGACTGAACCTCTCGTTGGCTACTGCACTGACCGATTTGCATATACAGCTGACTTGGATATTGTCGAGTCGATGCATGCTGTGCGATTTGATGCCGGCATGGCGCACGCTTTTGACACCTCACTGACTCCAGTGCGCATGGCATGGCAGGTACAACAACGGGCGGTTCTACCTACTGGTGGATGGCCCCAATGCAGTGGTAAGCAACCCAAACCTGCCACTGCAATGTCACAGGGGGCGAAGTCCCACATTGTAAACTGCACGTCAGCTTAAGCGTGCACGTCCGCTCAGAGCCGCAAGGCAGTTACAGCCTGGAGGACGTCCTGCATTCTGGTCCACAGGAGAGCTGGAATACGCCGCGCAGTCAGGACCGGAACCTGCCGCGTGCCTCTGTGAGAGTGCAGTCAAATATGCAACATACAGGTTGATCCCTTCTGCCGCGCAGGAGAGCTGGAAGATGACGCGGAACCAGGACCTGAATGTGCTGCACGTCAACAATGCCAAGGCCTTTGCCGCGGGCGTCGACGCGCGCGTGGTCACAGGCGACACCCTCATCTTCGACTTCATCTACTTCCTGCACCCGGTGCGCGGAAGCCGCCTCTTCCAACCTGTCGTTCTTCACGGCTGCGTGTGGTATTGGGATGCTACCACTTCAACCTGCACGTACCAGCTCACATGTGCGACAATCCCTCGCGCGCATCGGGCACTGGTGTGAGATGATGTTCCCGCTGTACATATCCTATTCACAGTCGGCCTTGCAGCTCATTTGAAACAATGATTTTGCGCCGCAGACCGCAATCGGGCACTGGTGCGAGATGATGTTCCCGCTGTACTCCATCCTGCGCACGGAGCCGGGCTTTGCGCGCCCCGCCGCGCAGTTCGTGCTGCTGCACCTCAAGCGGTCCCACCTCATGGAGTGGGTGCGCGCCGTCATCGCCGTCACGCTGGGCGTCGCGCCGCGGTCGCCGCTGCCGCCGATCGTGATGCAGCGGGAGACGCCCGACATCATGCTGCAGACAGGTGCGGCCTGTGAGCAGGACTCCCTCAATGGCCCCTGAGCAGACCTTTCTGACTATGCAACACCCCGTCCACCGAAATATGTCAATTCCTGCCACTGTTCTTTCGGCAGCAACACATTGTCTAGAAGGCAGGCTTCATCCAGAAGGCAGGCTCCAGACATTACTTGATGTCTTGCCTTTGGTCTCAGTGCATGGTCTTGCCGGAGTGGGTGGTATTGTCTGCAGGCAGTGGCACCGCTGAAGGGGTATGAGCCGCAGAAGTGGGTGGTGTTCGCCCGCTGGTGATGCACAATCTATGAGTTGCTGTTTCCGCCATTAGTGCATTGAACGTTTGTAGCAACTGTGCTGCAGTGGCACCGCCGGAGGGGTATGATGGAGGGGTATGAGCTGCAGGAGTGGGTAGTCATCGAGCGGGCGCTGGCCGTATCCGTATAAGGCAAATCTGCAGCCAATAACAATGTGAAATGTAGCTGAACCATCTCTGCAGTGCCTCCGCTGGAGGAGCACCGGGCGCAGGAGTGGTCGGTGGTGGAGCAGACCTTGGTTTTCCGCCGCAGCAAACAGCTCTATCTCAAATTCTGAACTCACCGGAAATCGGACTGCAGTGGCGCCGCTGGAGGGGTACGAGCCGCAGGAATGGGTGGTGTTTGAGCGGGCGCTTGTGGTGCGCGACCTGTTCACCGGCGGCACCCGCACCTTCCACTCGCAGCCTGACGCGCGCGACTTCCGGGCAGCGCTGTACCAGCAGTACGGTGAGCTTCCCAGTTCACATGCGTCCTTGTACCGTGCTGCAGCTTTCACGCCCGTCGCCCGCGCTTTCGATTCCGCGCTGTGCCAGCAGTGCGGTGAGTATCTTGACATCTTCCTTTCGTTCGTTCTTGTCTGCTTTCGATCTTTGCGTTGGTGCCTTGAGCGCACCGCCCCAAGCGAGAGAGACAGGAGGCAGCAGAGGCCGCAGCTCTGTTGCAGGTTTCCCTCGAGCGGACCTCCCAGGCAGTTCCCAGGACCTCTGCAGGTCACGAGGTCTCCAGGCTGACGCTGGTTCATGTGCTCCCCTGCCCGCAGACCTGCCGCCGCCGGTGCCGCGGCCGGCGTCGCGCACCATCCTGTTCCAGCGCAAGCGCGCCAACCGCCGCATCCTCAACGAGCACATGTTCCTGGACGTGCTGCGCGAGTTCGGCGAGGTGCGCCCGTTGCTATTTTCACAAACGTTCATGTTGAAAATTTCGAGTGAAGCCTCTGCTAAGTTCATAGACAGCCACCTTGAGGTTTCCCTGAGTTGGAAGGCGTAGTGGAGGAGAGAACAGATTGGTGTGGGGCGTGCTCAGCGAGCACATGTTTCTGCACATGTTGCGCAACTCGGCGAGCCTGAACAGAATCGTCACTTGTGAGCACCATGCCGGTTTATTGTTGACAAACTGCTCGCCCGCCGGTTCGCCGCTAGCTACTCCACGGCACATGAGCATTCTCTTTTACGCTGCATTGGCCTTTGAACCCTCATACGATTACTGCCAATACAGGCAGGCATGGGTCGCGTTCAGCAGAGCACCTCCTTTTCAATAGCTGCTGGAGACACTTGCGGGCGCGGTGCCAGCATCCAAAAAGGGGACGTCGATTGTGCTTCCATCTAAATCGTGTGTCCATGCGCGGCTGCAGGTGCGGGTCGCGGAGTTCAACGAGAGCACCTCCTTTCAGGAGCAGCTGGAAACAGTGGCCAGCGCGGGCGTCTATATCAGCGTGCACACCAGCAACCTGGCAAACGCACCCTTCCTGCGCCCGGGCTCCGCCGTAGTGGAGCTCATCCAGCGCAACTGGGTGTGGCACGACCTGGACAAGAGCTTCCAGGTGTGGCAGCTGGTTGATTAGGTCTCTGAGAGTAAAAATCAATGATCCTTGGTTTGCTGGCGGAGCACATCCAGGGTGTCTGAACGCTGAGCTGCGCTGAGCGCTTCGAATCTCTGCTGCCGCAGCGGGTGCAGAAGGGGAGGATGGGGAACTACCACCAAGAAAGAACCTTATAGACAGTTTCTCCATCAAAGCCAACTTCCCGCCTTGCAAGGCGCAGGTGCAGACGGGAGACATGGGTCAATCCACCACTGACGCGTGGCGGGCGCAGCGATGGTGGCGTCTGCCTGACGCGCTGAACCCTGCTGCCGCGCAGGTGCAGACGGAGGTGATGGGGGACATCCACCACTATGCGTGGCGGGCGCAGCACCGCAACCAGACGGCGTACATCGCACCGCGCGACGGCGAGCGCTTTGGCTCCTGGACCAAGGAGCAGTGCGCCATCGAGGACTGCCTCGAGGTGATTTGTGGCTCTCCCCCGAAAGGCATCCCTTGAATGGGCAAGACAGCCCAGGATTGGAGCCTCCAGTGAAGTCGCAGCTCGATAGGAGCAGTGCACCACCGAGGACTGCGTGGAGTTGTGCTTTGTATCATCTTATCATGGTTGTTGGCTCAAACACATCCTTTGTGGTGTCAGATCCGAGCAGAATCCCACACCTTATCACCACCGTGCTGCAGGATGCCTGACAGCTTCGGGCTGCCTGGTGTCTCCTGTTGCTCTGCTCAGAGTCTCGAGGCACATGACTCCATCGACATGAATGCCGCAAAGAGGAACTGATGCTCACCGTGTGGCTGTCATCGACAAACAACAGCATGTCCTGAGGCAGCACTCAGGCAGCACTGACGCAACGCAGGCGCGCACACCCATGTGGACGTTATTGTGAACCAGGAGGAGGTGCGGGCGCTGCTGGCGGACGCCGTACACCATTTTTCGTGTGAAACAAACACAGAGTATCCCAACATTTACCCAGAGAATTTCATAAAACTGCAGGCGCACACCAACGTGGACGTCATAGTGAACCTGGAGGAGGTGCGGACGCTGCTGGCGGACCGGCTGCCGCACGTGTTTGCCGGTGCAAGCGTCGCCGACGCCGCACTGCCGTGGCCCGCCCCCTGACGCGCTGGCAGGCGAATCTGGGGGCGCCTTTGAAATGAGCAGGCCCTCTGCAGATAGGGACACCTAGCGCCAGCGTCGCTGGCGCCGCGGCCATGCCGGACTCTCCTGGTGTTAAATGGGCCGCGCCACGCAGGAGTCTGGGGCGGCAGCCGCTGCTCAAGGGTGTGCTGCAGGGGCACCGCTGCCGCCGCTGCAACTGCCACAACGAGCCATTTCTTTAGAAGTTGCGCAGCTGGCGCGCTAAATTTGCAACAGGAGGTGCCCGGAGCTGCCCTGGCAGACGTTTTGCATGAACTCTGAATAGTGTGTTGCCGAACTCTACCGGTGTGTATGTATTGCAGCGTGAGGGCAACGGAACAATTGTTGCTGGTGAGGGATCGAGTCGAAGCGCAGGAGCATTGGGTCAGATGAACTTAGCAGTTTCGGAAATGCGTGCTGTGCGATCTGCAAGGATGGTCGGTGTGTTGAGGGAGGCCCAAGCATTTCCAGGCTGTCAGAGCTGTTTGATCTTGCACAGCAACTGGTGACCAGACGAATTCCAGACTGACAAGCAATCTTTCCCTGGGTCCAGCTGCACCTTGGTGATCACCCTCAAATGAATAGCAATGCCCTCTTGTTGCCGGACCTAAATTAAGACCCGGCACAACGTTGCTGATTCGAGCTTCAAAATTTGCTGCAGTCGGCGACACCGCCATGTGCACGTTTCCCGATTCGGACTGGATTCAGACTCCCAGTGTCTCAATGAAAGAGGGCAGATGCGGCAGCACGACGTGCGTCTGCCTGGAGGTATGGATTCCCTCCCCGCCAGCAGCGGCCGTCAGTCGAAGGAGAGGTCCTCTGACGGCTTGGTTCCCGCCTCGCGCGGGTTTGCGTCCTTGCGCCGTTGCAGCATGCCCTCCGGCACCGACTGCGAGGGCGGTGCCACCGGCTGCTCCCCCGTGGACGCCTGCGCCAATCAAAACGCATAGGTGACCAGGTAAGAATGCAATTCGAATGCAACTCGTATGCCCGTGCACCGGCTGCGCTGGCGGCGCCACCGGCTGATCCCCCGTGGACGACTGCCACCAGAACATACCAAGTTTGTGATGCTGCAGCGCAACAATGCGTGAAACACCTGCAAACACAACGGCAATTTCTACAACCATTCGAAAAAATCAACTACATGGAGAAGCGAATAGTAGTACAGTCGACGTAGAATGCAGCAACTGATCTGCAGCGAGAGGCG